>WBZT01001000.1_pt1 | contig 21561 bp, 17 predicted proteins | sample 5204241 | NCBI WGS metagenome assembly WBZT01 (sample SAMN12344358, study PRJNA552823) | activated sludge metagenome | biome: Activated sludge suspended growth; feature: Nitrification reactor; material: Wastewater; isolation source: activated sludge from nitrification reactor of wastewater...
TGCTCGCCCAGAAATCGTCGCGATTGATGATGAGCGATTCCTTGGACGTCTCGCCCGCCTCGTTGACGATGGTCACGCTGCTCTTCTTGCCGAACGGCGGATTGGCCAGGACGATCTCGTATTCGCCGTGCTTCCCGGCCAGCGCATCCTTGGTGACGACGGGCAGGTCAAAAGTGGACGCGCCGCCCCCGGCGCTGTTCTTGCCCTCCGGCGACGGGGCGTCGCCGCTACCTTCACCAATCCCATGCAGCAACAAATTCATCGCGCAGAGCCGCGTGACGCTATCCACCAGTTCAATCCCGAAGAACGTGCCGCTCTTGAGCTTCTTCTTCTGCGCCCGGTCGAGCTGATAACGCTTCGCCAGATAATCATGCGCCGCCAGCAGGAAACCACCCGTGCCGCACGCCGGATCACAGATGGCCTGTCCCGGCTCGGGACGCACCGCATCCACCATCGCGGCGATGAGCGGCCGCGGCGTGAAGTATTGGCCCGCGCCGCCTTTCACGTCCTCGGCGTTCTTTTGCAGCAACCCCTCGTAAGCGTCGCCCTTCACGTCGGCGGACAGGCTCGACCACTGCTCCTTATCTATGAGGTCCACGATGAGCCGACGCAGCTTGGCCGGGTCTTGGATCTTGTTCTGCGCCTTGCGGAAAATGACGCCCAACATGCCCGACCGCTTGCCGAGTTCCTCCAGCGTATGACGATAATGAATTTCCAACTCATCGCCATCCTTGGCCAGCAACGCCGGCCAGTCCGCACCCTTGGGAATGGGCGACGGCTTGTTGAACGGCGGACGCGACTGCTCATCCGCCATTTTCAGGAACAGCAGAAACGTCAACTGCTCGACATAATCGCCGTAGGACAAACCGTCATCGCGAAGGATGCTGCAATAATTCCAAAGCTTTTGGACGAGGGCGGTGGGATTGCTCATGATAATTCGGGCAAATTAAAGTTTCCCCCCATGGGCCAAACCATTATTTGGCCTTGGGGTAATTGTATTTGTTGCGGCATCAAAACAATCAGCAGCAGTATTTGGAAATATTTCAATCAGTTGTGCTCTAACTGCCGGAATTCCCTCAAATGCCGCCATCCAGATGCTAAAAAAGCCCGCACCCGAAGCTTCCCTCGCAACTGATCTCGCCGATGTCTGTCCCGCTTCATAATCTGCACGGGCTTCAAGCGCCTGATCCCAGGCCTGCACGCGTTGCCCCAAACGCTCCAAGGCAGAAAAGACAACATCTTCATCCCAGTTTAGATGCTCACAACGATTCAGTGCCGTCAATTCTAGCAAGGCGGTAGCCATAGCTGGGAGATGTGCATTCAGTCCATTGCGAACTTGCACTTCTCCCGTGTCCAAGTATCGAAATGCGTGAAATGTATTGTCGCGATCCGGCAAAAGAATCTGGTGAGGTTCGACAGGCTGATCAACTTTTGCAGAATTGCAGTTTACGCACGCCAACAAGAAATTCGTCCATTCTGTTTCAAGATGTTCGTATTGCGGTAATCCTTTTGGCTGGATGTGTTCGACTGCAAGCAGCGTTGCGATGCGCCGTTCGCAGTAACTACAGTAGCTACCAAGCCGATTCACCAAATCTTGTTTGGCGTCTTGGTATTTTGCGTATTGCCGCGCCGCCGGGCCTCTATCAACTGGTCGCATAAAGCCCTCCAGTTTCGTCTCGGTTGTCTCGCTCAATCACGCCCCTTCGTTCCAGCAGCGCTGTGTAGGCCGGATTGTCAGTGAAAGGAGCGAGCAACCTCACCAACTCTTGACGGATTTTTTCACGCTCTGGCCGCGAAACACGTTTTGCGCGTTCAGACAGATCGAAGTATGTGTGGGCGGTTTCAATCATCTTGGTAAACCGGGGACTACGCTCCAAATTCTTTACCCCCATTACGAGTCTTGCAACTTCTTCAATTGTGCGTCCCGCTGGTTCGACCGCGAGCTCGCCGTCCAATTTAATCACCTCACCATCCCGGGCGGTTTGAACAACAAATGGAGAATGCGTCGTTGCGATGAATTGGCAGTGAGGAAACAAGTCTTTCAACGCTTCGACGATCACCCGCTGCCATTTGGGGTGTAGATGCACATCAATCTCATCAATCAGGACCACTGCAAAATTGGTGTCCATGTGCCGTTCCATGCTTTGCAAATCGAGTTGACGAGCAATATCAACGAAGATGGAAAACAGTCTTTGTTCCCCATCAGAAAGCTGATTCAGCAAAAATGTTCCGTTTCCACTGCGAATCCGAATCCTCGGTGCGAGTTTCACCTCGACTGGCCGACACCACCGACTCCAACTCCTCCACCACGCTCAAGCGTCGAGCAGCTTTCAGCGTTGGTGCAATACGGCAGCTCGGCAAAGACGAACGAAGATTCAAGCGGCGTTCCTGTCTTGCGAATGGGAAATATTCAAGACGGCAAATTTGATTTGGAGAAGTTGAAATATCTTCCGCGTAAGCACGACGAATTTCCCGAGCTACTTCTCCAAACGGGAGATTTGCTTTTCAATCGCACGAACAGCGCAGAGCTTGTCGGCAAAACAGCGGTGTTTCGTGGCACGCCTGAGCCGTGCTCGTTCGCATCGTATTTGATTCGGGTTCGACTCTGCGCTGGTTGCCTGCCTGACTTGGTAGCGTATTTCATCAACTCCGTCTTTGGTCGCGCATGGATTGCCGGTTGCGTCAGCCAGCAGGTCGGGCAAGCCAATGTGAACGGCACGAAATTGCAGGCGTTGGAAATCCCACTTCCCCCGCTGGCGGAGCAAACGCGGATAATGGCGGAAGTGGAGCGGCGGTTGCCCACGTCCAGCCTTCGGGGAGGGGCGGGAGGTTGGCGGTGTCGGGGGCGGCGGGCTCGCGGTATTTACGATTGCCGATTTTCGATTTCCGATTTGATTCTTCCCAGTTCTTCCGGCGCTCGGCCAGAATCCGCTGAAGCAACGCTTCGCCGGTTTCGTAGCCCGGATTTTTAACCGCAGAGAGCGCAGAGGACGCAGAGACAGAATTGGTTTTCCCCTTTGTGTTCTTTGCGTTCTTTGTGGTTAATTCCGCCTCGGTCGGCACGAGTTTGCCTTCGCAGGCGGCTTTGAGGACGGCGGCGCGGTAGCGTTTGAGGTTGGCCTGCACCCGCCGCAACGCCGCCACCCCCGCCTCCAGCCGCGTGAATTGCTTCTCAATCTCCGCCACAATCCGCCGCTGCTCGACGGGTGAAGGTTGGAGCAGTTCGGATTCTTCAAACCGTCCCTTGGTGATGTGGGCCAAACCCGCCCCACCATGTGCGGCACGAATGTAATCAGCGAGGTTTTGGTTGATGGCGAACTGGAGAAACTTCTTGTCCCACTCGCTTTCGTCGAACAGCACGTTGAAGATGTGCTGGTTCAGCCACGCTTCCCCGCCGCGCCAGATATGAGCGCCGAACGAAGTTCCCGGCGTGCCTGACCACGCAAAAAGCAATTCGCCGCCGCGCAGTTTGAACTTCTCCGGCAAGTGACGCTTCGTGAGATTGAAGGCAGCATCCGGATTGTTCAGATTTTGGATACGGACGATGGGCAAGCCGTCTTTCGTCCAGTCGGTTGGCTTGAATGCAGAGCCATTTACGAGCCTCAACGTGTCGCCAACGCGAACACGCTTCCACATCGGCCCTTTGCTGTTGTTTCTCGATTTGGCCATGCGCTTCACGACTCTAGACCGCCGGGACGCCAAACACCGTCGAAACTACTTTTCCGATTGAAACTAGATTTGAGGCCGTTGAAATGATTTGGGTGAGTTTGAGTTTCTTCTCCTTATCCTTCTTGATCTTCTCCAGCTCATTCTGGCCAATCAGGTCGTTCTTGATCTTTTTAAGTAGATTCTCGATCAGATACTGGAATCCCTTCTTGTCTTTCAGGACATGTCCGTGGGCTTGGTCGAGAACCTTAAACAAGGTCGCAAGGGAAATGGTCATAGCCTCGGAGCTTCGGGAATAGCTTACAGTTCCCCCCGCAATGCGAACCTCATTTTGGATAAATCTGAAATGACCTGGGTGTTCGAACTTAAATACGACTTGGCCCTTCTCGATGCTCTCAATTTCTGTGATCGACGATGCCCAATCCTCTACGATGCGCATCCAAATCAACTCTTCGGCATCTTCTTCAAACTTCACGGCTGCGGTTTCAATCAGTGATTTGATGCGGGATTCTTTGATTTTGAATATCACGCTCAGGTCAAAGGCGTTGAACCGCTTCTTCGAACACTTAAGAAAAAGGTGAATGATTAGTGCATCTAAATCGCCTTTCGACATGCCTCCAAGGCCGTGGCGCTCCACGTATTGAGCCAGCAAAACTTTGAGAACTTCGTCGCGCCTAGCTTTGTCGATCTGGTCAAAAGCCGGAACGTCTTCCATCGGGTCGTATAGTTTGACTTTCATGAGCTATTTCTTGATGGCTGTTAAGCGGCAAGCACCTCGTTGAGTTCATCGAGCAGCTTAGGCAGTTGCTCGCCGAAGAGTTGATGCGCTTTGCCCAAGCCACCAAGCTGGTTGAATGGCGACAATTCCAAATCCTCCCGCTCAATGCTGATGGCCGTGGCGATGTGGTCGCGAATCAAATTCAGCCACGCGAGTTGTTCGTCGGTAAACTTCACGCCGGCCTTGGCCTTGTCCATGAGCCATTCGTTGAAGCGTTCGGTCACGGAATCAGCGAAGGGCGCGAGCACGGGCTGTTGTTCCAGCGCAAAGCGGACGAGCGAAACCAGATCGGCGAAACGGCAGGCGGGATTTTTCTTCACCCGTCTAGCCCCCTCACCCAGACCCTCTCCCCCGGTGGGGGCGAGGGAGACTTCATAGGCGTGCCAGAGCGTGTCCGCCGGATGCGAGCCGAACTGAGATTTCAGTTTGGTCTCCAGCTCTTTCAGCATGCCTTCGGTGAGGCGCTGTTTGAACGGGCGGCTGTAAAGGATTTGTAGGGCGGTGATCTCGGCCTTGTGCTGCTCGATGAATTCGCGGAAGGACTTGGCCGTCCCTGCATTGCTCTGCGTGCTGGCCTGGGCCGGGCCGGCGTAGAGCAACGTGTCCTGCGAAATGATGTCAATGGTTTGCTCGGCGGCTTTGGCGATCTTCTTGAGCAAGTTGCGCAGGTCGGGATTGGTGGCGAGCGGGGCTAAAGCGGCTTTGACACGAATTTCACGAATTGCACTGATTTCTTTGGCCGAAGGTTCAACGTATTCACCTTTACCTTGCTTGGCCTGTGCCAGAATTTCGTCGGGATCAATCGCAGCCAACATGCCTTTGGAAATCTCGGAGAGCGACTGGCCTTTGGCGGTCTTCACCACTTCGGCTTCCAGTTCATCATCGAACCGGCGTTCGAGGCGGATGAGGCGTCCAGCCAGCGATTCGACGGCGGCGACTTCGGTTGTGCCGAGCGCGGCGGCATCGAGGAGCTTCTCGAAGCTGACGGTGGGTTTCTTTTCCAGCGGGCGGGATTCGGTGTGGACACGTTCGGTCACGCCCACGGCATCCACGATGAGGTAACGGGTCTTGCGTTTGACGCCGGGGTTGACCTGTTCCATCTCGGTGTCGGACACCACGCGCACACCGCGGCCTTTCATCTGCTCAAAGAAGTTCTTCGACGCCACGCTGCGCATGAAGAAGACGATTTCCAGCGGCTTGATGTCCGTGCCAGTGGCGATCATGTCCACGGTGACGGCGATGCGCGGGTTGTAGCTGTTGCGGAAGGCGCTGAGGATCTGTTCCGGCGTCAGGCTGGCGGTGCGTTCCCACTTGAACACCTCGATTTCCTTGCCGTCCACGAGTTTCTTGCCGACCGGGAAGCGGGTGAAGCCGGTGCGATAGGTGATTTTCTGGCAGAAGTCGTTGCCCTTGCCGAACACCTCGCGGCAGATGCGCACGATGTCGTCGGCGTGGGTGTCGTCCTTGGCAAAGATGAGCGTCTTGGGCAGGTCGGTGCGGCCGGGAAACATCTCGGTGAACACCTTGTCGCGAAAGGTTTCGAGCACCTTGCGAATCTGGTCGGTGGCGACGACATCGCGGTCGAGGTCGCTGGCGTCGTAGGCGAGGACTTCGTCGAGCTGTTCCCAGCGGACCTTGCGCGTCTGGCGGTCGCGTTTATCCACCCAGAGCCCGGCTTCCACCTTTGAACCGCCCTCGGTGATCTGGGTTTTAATCCGGTAGATGTCGCAGCCGACATTCACGCCATCGGCCACGGCTTTCTCGTGGTTGTATTCCATCACGAGGTTTTGTTGGAAAAAGCCGAACGTCTGCTTGGACGGCGTGGCGGTGAGGCCGATGAGCGAGGCGTCGAAATAATCCAGCACCTGCCGCCAGAGATTGTAAATGGAGCGGTGACACTCGTCGGTGACGATGAAATCGAATTCCTCGATGGGGAACGCCGGGTTGTATTCCACCGGCACAGGCTCTTTGAAAAGCTTTTCGGCGGATTCAATCGGCAGGTCGTCGAGGTCGGGGGCGGTTTCCGTCTCGCCTTTGAGCATGGAGTAAATGCGCTGGATCGTGCCGATGACGACGCGGGCGGAAGTGTCGAGCTGATTGCTGCTCAGGCGTTGGACGATGTATTCCTCGGTGAACTTGTAATTGTTCACGGGCGAGACGAACTGCTGAAACTCCTTGAGCGTCTGGTCGCCGAGATTGCCGCGGTCCACGAGGAAAAGGACGCGCTTCGCCCCGGCGTATTTGACGAGACGATAGATGAAATTGACGGTAGTGAAGGTCTTACCCGAACCAGTGGCCATCTGGATGAGCGCGCGCGGACGACCGGCGATGAGGGAGACTTCGAGATTCTTGATGGCCTCGAACTGGGCGGGCCAAAGGTTGCCTTGGGTTAGGGCGGGAAATTCCTGGAGTCGCTGCGCTAGTTGTTTTTCCTGCTGCACCCAGGCGAGCAACGTCTCGGGGCGATGAAACGAGAAGACGCGACGGCTGCGCGGCTGGGGGTCGAGGCGATTGGTGAAGAAAGTTTCCGCGCCGGTGCTTTCGTAACAGAACGCGAGGGGTGATTTCCAAGCGGGCAGACCGAACGGCACGCCGGCGACATATTTGGCGGATTGTTCCTCGACGCTGGTTAGCGTCACGCCCTCGGGCTTGGCCTCGACCGTGCCAATGGCTTTGCCGTCCACGAACAGAGTGTAATCGGGTTCGCCCGTTTTGAAGGAGAGTTCGCAAACCGCGACACCGCGAGAGGCCGCGAGATTGATTTTATCCTTGGTTTGAACGACCCAACCGGACGCGCCAAGCTGCGCGTCGATCTGTTGACGGGCTTTTTCTTCCGGGGTCATCAGTGGTTTACCCCCAAGTGCGGCAGGGTGTGCGCATCGTAAGCGCGGAGCGCCGGGAGGCAATCTCAAACGCTCCGTGAATTGGGGTCGTTAGAGAAGCGTTCTCGTCAACCAACCAACCGGGTTACCCCAGCGCAGCCGTTCAAAGAACTCCACCGCTGCTGTTTCATCGCCACAGATTTTGGGGAGGCGCTTGATAATATCCGACTTCGCGAGTTCAGGATGCTTCTTGGCATTCATGGAACGCTCTTCCATGACAGGGTCGGACATTGGCGGGGCGACCGACCCAATTTGCGTTATCTACATACTCCCGGAAAAAGTTGAGAGGTGAAAGTTGAGGGGTGAGGGGGCTGGCGCGGGTTGCGAAGATAGCCTATCAACAAATGGCGATGGCCAAGCTGTGGAGGGGGTGAGACGGATTCGGGCGGGAGCAGCTGATGTTGGGCCCGTTTATTTTTGGGTAGCCGGATCGAGTTGGCCACCGCCCGAATCCTGTCTGAAACCATCATCGGTCCGGCGGGAATTGGCTTGAGGGGAAAATGGCGCGGCGGGGAGTGATTAGCGTGGGGCGGGGACGGACTGGTATAGCTAGGAACGACTGGACCGCTTCATGGCTTGGACGTTTCCAGAATAGTGGACTTTGCTTGCACGGTGTGAGGGTGCTTCCCGCGCCAGAGCGGCAAGCGCACCAACAGTAACAGTGCCGCAAGCAGTCGAGTGGTCATGCCGCCGGCCTGCCATCAGGACTTTCAACTGGCATCCTGTCTCCGCCGATTGCCAGGGGAATGGATCTTGTTGCAGCCACGCCCACCATCTCCGCTCAAAACCATTCAAATATCCAACCAAAGGTCCTGCCTTCGACGACGCTCAAGCAACTCCGTGCGTCGGGATCGATTCGCCCGCGAAGGGCATACGGTTGGGTCTGGTGTCGGCTCATTTGGCTTGACCTCGGCTGATAATTTCGACGCTTTGAAGTCCAGATTAGGTGGCGGGCAGGCAACGATCGCCTTGGCGGTTCTCCCCGATAGGAACTCCAAGAGCGGGGTGAAGCAAGTAATCATTTCTCTGTGTTGGAGCAGATCTAGAATGACGTCCTGTTCCTTGAGACTCAGTTCGGAGAACAATGCGGCGAGCTGACCCGTACTGTTGTTTCCGGCACCGCCTACATCAACAGTGGCCCGCTCAACACGGAGCAGGTCCGCGTCATCGCCGAGCACTGCCCCTATCCAGCAAATCAGCAGATCCACCCACTCACTTTCGGAGATCCCTTTGTCCTTGGTGATTCCCTTGAGAGTGCTGAGTTTGGTAGGAATGCCACTCTGCAGGCGCCTGACGGTCTCCCGGCTAAGTCGCAGAGCTTGGACAAGTTCACTGGTTGACCTGTTCCCGAACGCAGCCCTGACCTTGCGTGCTAATAATTGCCTGCGCCAATTCTTAACACGACTCGGCGGTTGTTGATCTTGCGTTCCGTTCGATTCCGGTTCTGCAGGATAATGGTTGTCCGACAGAACCATCCCGGACGGGGGTTGTACCTCAGCTGGAGAGATCGGACTGATGGACGTTGGGGCGACTGGCTTTTTCATTGGGGGGCGTGTGGTTGGCTTGTTTGGCTTGATGGTTTTGGTTAGCGGATAGATCTGGGAGACGCGGAAGGTCAGGTTCTTTCGCATAAAACGGCGGACGTCGGAGAGAAAAAAATAGCGGCTGCGAATCCCCATCGCGCGCTTAAGTGCACTCATATAACTCTGCCCGATGCCCAGGAGTGCACACGCCTGCATGCCGTTTACCGGTTTCTCGTCTTTATTCATTCGCTGTGTTTGCTGGAACCGTCACCAGGCTGACCGTTCCGAATTCAGAACCAATAGTCGCCCCAAGTTCCATAAGGTCAAGTTCTGAAATCGGAACAGCACATGAAGCGCCCCAGAAATATGGCCGGGCCACAAATTCGGAGACTGCGAACCAGGTTGGGGCTCACGCAACCGATGCTGGCAGCGAAGTGCAATTTACTAGGCTGGGACCTGAGCCGGGAGACCCTGGCAAAGATTGAAATCCAAGTACGCTGGATTTCAGATTGCGAACTGCTGTGCCTCGCACGAGCACTCGAGGTTGGCTTGGACCAACTCTTGCCTGACCGGGCGCATCCCCCGAAGGTACTTTACGCGTTCCTAAAGGCAGCAAGTTAAAGCGGTCTGGCGATAGTTAACAGATTCGGAATCGGCCTTAGCCAAGGAAGTGAGTCGCAAGTTCCACGGCGCTTGTTTGCCAACCTCGTTCATTTGATCTGCTGCACGGCGTGCTGGCTGGCAGCCAGCTGCCAGCCAGCACCTGTTCCACGTGGAAGTAGATTCACGTATTTTTTTTCGCCTTCAGCGACGAATAGCGAACCAGCGGCACTGAATAAAGCCAAAGACTCACTGTCAGCACATCTACTCGCCACTGGCTCTGCTTTCCCATACCTGCCTTGCCGACAAGCAAAGCGGGTTCAGGGATCGTCTGCCCCCTCACAGGCAAGGAACGCCAGCAGGGCAAACGGGGAGAATCGTGGGCGCCGTGAACAAAGCGCCACGACCATGATTCTCTGCGCTGGTGGTCGCTCCTCCCCGCGAGCCTATTGCGATCGCGCCTCGTCAGTCATCGGCGACTCAGTTTCATTGCACTGCGAAGCCTCCGGTCGCCCCCGAAAATCCACCCGTAACAACTTCGGCTTGGCAACGCCCTGCGGGTTCTTCTTCCACTCCTTCTCCCAATCATCCAGCGACGGAACCGTGACTTCGGCGTGTTTTGAGTAGGCGTGATGCACCGCCTTTGAATTGTGGCCCAGTGCTTGTTGCGCGAAGCGCTCTGGATAGCCGCACTTCAGCGCTCGTTCTGCCCAGGCGTACCGATACGAGTGCAACGAAACACCCTTGATCTCCAACCTATCGCACCGCTGCTTGAACTCCGTGGCCCGATCGCCAGCCCGGACGTTCCGCAGGTAGGGAAACAATGCGCCCGCCCGGGGCCGGCGCTGTAAGATCAATTCAACTTCCGCACCGAATCGGATCAGCGCCGGCTTGATACCAACGCGACCTTTCAATTTCCTGCGCGAGTAGGAAATCGTCTGCTGATTCCAATCTACATCCTCTGCCATGAGGCATGCCGCGTCTGATTGCGCCGCGCCCGTATGCCAGAGCAGTTCGTAAAAATCCCGCCGCTCCGGGTTCAACTCACGGGCAATAATCGCTGCATGTTCCGCCGCCGTGATCGCGCGCTTTTGCTTGAACACCGGTTTGGGCCATTGCAGGCGCGGAATGACGGACTTGAGCAACCACTCCATGCCGAGCGCATGATTGTGAATACGCCGCAAATAGACATTGGTCGAAACCTTGCCATCCGCCAGCGCCCGGTCGAAATGTTCCGGGCGTGTTTCCGCCACGCACAGGTTACGGATGCCGTCGAAATTCCGGTCCTTGATCGCCACGTCCCAACGCCTACGCGTCTCGTCTGATTTCTTGGCGACGATGTGCTCCATGACCTCCTGCCAGGTGCGCGTGCCGAGTTTGGGGTCTGAGGCATTCAAATAGACCCGCGCCAGTTGGAGGTTCAAGTGCGGTTGACTTTCCGCTTCATTCATCGCCTGGACTTTGCGGTCTGCCTCGCTCCGCTGACGCGTTTTCAAACTGAGGGAGTTTCCCGTCACGTTGTCAAAGGCGTAGTAGGTGCCCCAACTGCGCCTGAACTTCCGATATCGCTGCGACATTTCCGACCTCATGGTTGCAGGATATGGCGGCCCCTGTGCGCTCGCATCCGGGTAATCAACGGGTCTGTGCCGTGTGCGCACCGGATAGTGGGCGAGAGTTGAAATCGTTGAAGAAACCGTTGAAGATCTCGATCCTCTAATGTCCAAACCCATTGCGTTTAAGCGCTTTAGGCTGGAGGCGAGGGTCGGAATCGGGCGAAGACTACTTGCAGTTTCGCCACGCCCCGAGCTTTTCGTTCTCCATGCAGATCAAAGCTCTCTGCGCGTTCCTCAGTGGAAATGACCCTCTCACAGCGGTTTTCGCGGCGCAAGAACAATTCCGTCACTCTGCCGAAACTGTTCTTCCAGTCTGCCGGCACCCTTCCGTCAGTCTGCATTTACTGGAGATAATACTGGAGGTCGAAAACCCATCTTGAGTCCTAAGAGCACAACAAATCTTGCTGGGTTACCACAGCGCGGCGACACCTAAAACAACTCAAGCCTTAATCGAATTTGCCTTGAGCCATTTCGCGTAGGCGGATTGGTCTAACTCGCCCGCGGCTAGCGCCAAAGTTTGCAGCGCCGCATCCGCTTCTGAAGCCGCAAACTGATAACCATTGATTGCGAGGAACACGATCGCCGTTGTAAATCCAACCCGTTTGTTTCCATCGAAGAATGGATGATTCCGGATCAATCCGAAAGCGTAAGCCGCGGCCAGATCAAACAGGGTTGGTTTGCCAAACGAGAAGAGTTGGCGCGGCCGATGAAGCGCGGAATCAAGCAGCCCTACATCGCGCAGTCCACCCAAGCCGCCAAATTCCGCGAGCAAGCGTTCCTGCAACGCAGGCACGGTCTCCCGCAGAACCCATTGCGGCTCATTCATTTGGCCAACTCGCGCAGTGTGTTGCGATAACGGCGGATGACTTTGTCCGCAGCTTTCATCTGCGCGGCGAATTGTTCGCGACCATCGGTGCTGGGCGTGACGCGGAGACCACCGTCAGGTGCTTCCGTCAGCGCAAGGGTGTCGCCCTCCTCGACATTGAGCCGGGAAAGCGCTTCCTTCGGCAGGACCACGCCGACCGAATTGCCGACTTTGCGAAGTTTTAGTTCCAGAACCATACTGAAAGTGTAGTCACAAATGTAATAACACGCAAGCGAGATGCATGCAGGCGGGATCGGGACCTTTACGAGGATGTTCTCACAAGGGAAAACTGAGGCCGTGAAGTTGGGCGCCAGGTAGTGGCGCTGAGTCAAGAAGCATTGCTTCGCAGCCCAGCGCAGTCGAGTTTGGACGATGCGGCCAAGACGGGGCAAAAGACTCCGGACGGCAAACCGACTGAGCCCTTCGAACTTCGGAAGTCGTGCGTCGCCGGGTGTTGCACAGAAGTCAGTTCGGCCACGCGCCATGCAGGTCGATAGAAGTCACAGCTATCCTTCATTTATAGGTCTTTTGTAAGTTGGTGGAGGGATGGGATTCGTGCCTAAATTCGTCATTTTTACACCGCGCTAGTTCGATAAAAATCAGGCGGCTTAGTTTTCGGAAATTCCGGGTAAAGTCCACGGAGGAGGCCGCGGGATTAGCTGCCTATCTTTTTTTCGTCAACTTCAGGGCGATGTCTGCACAGAAGATTGGCGAAGAGAGGACAAGCCGTCCGCCGCTATGCCGGTGCGTCTCGCGCTTGTCTAACTTGCCAGTAAGCGTGTTGACCCATTCGCTGCGGTAGTTGCTGGCGGGCAGTTCCAGCGCGATCGTAGCGTTGCGGATCCGGGGCGCTTCCTTGATCGTCTCGCGCGGATTCTGGCGGCCAATGTAAATGGCGTAGGCTTTTCCCGGATCGGCCAACACGCGAGTTGACGCACCGCGGTCGGGCGCTACCATCTCCAGCACGGAGTCCGCAGGTCTCATTCGCAGAAAATCGAAACTGTGGATGAAATTCTTGAGAATCTTCATCTGCCGTCGGAAAGCGGGATTGCCACCGCCCGGCTGCGTGTCGGGATAAATGAACGTGCCGGCCTCTTGTCCGGCGACGAAAGAGTAATCCAGATTGTTGTACAGCCCGCCGCCCGCGAGGATGAATTCCCACGCCTCCACCCGATATGGCAGGTCGTTCGTACCGCGGAAACCGGTTTCGTTGTCGCCGATGACCTTGTCGAGGTGATGATTCAGGGCCACGGCGTCCGGCGGATGGGCGTAGTGAAAATTAAACACGGAGACGGCCGGGTGCGGCTGCTTGATTCGGGTCTTGCCGCCGTTGGCGATGTTTTGGGTGATGAGGTGTTTTGCGGGAAAGGTTTTCTCCGCGTCCACGATCACGTCGGCAATGCGGTGTTGCCATTCCAAGGTCACGCCGCCGAAGTACGGTTCGTTGCAGATTTCATACAGCACGTTGTCGCAATCCTTGAGTTCAGCCACCACCTTGCGAACGAGGGCCTCATGAATGGCGAGCAAACCACCATGCCGCTCGAGGGTGTACACATTGGTCCGCGCCACCGTGCCGATGCCGTTGACGTTGTTGGCGGCATTCTGCGGACTGAGTTCCCACTGACGTTCTTCATAAAACGGACAGAAAAATGTGTACTCGACAACAATTCCCCGTTTGCCGGCGAGCGTCACGAAGTTCCTAAGGCGTTTGAAGTATTCCGCGTCCCATCGGGCGAGGTCGAATTTATTTCCCCCATTGGCGTAGCCGGGTGTGTCCGAACGGGCCCACGGGCAAAGGAATCGGCCGGCGGCTGGGGCGAGGGTGTTGCGGGTGATGTTGAACGCGCCCTGCGGTTCGACGTACGCGCCAGAAAATGTACGGGTGTTGTTCAAGCCATCCTGCGCCAGCGTATCGAGATATTTACGGAAGTCGAAATCGAGGTTGAGCACCGCGCCATAATGCTCGGCGGAAGTGATCAGGATGGTGGGCTTGCCGTGGAACAAGAAGTAATGCGGATTGTCGGGATGTAGCGCGATCGGTTTGGATTTGCTGGAAGCCTGCGCCAGCAGCGCCACGTGCAAGAGTCCGAGTCCGAGGACCCAGATGAAAGTCTTTCCCAAAAGGGCGGTGAACAATGGGCGCACCGGTTTTGAACTTGGGACTGCGGTTCTGAAAGCGTTTTTCATTCTTCAATGATCCGCACGCGCTTCAGACCATCCTGCCACCAGTCGCGGAGCGGACCACGCTCCAAACCCTTGCGGGCGTTGGCCCGCGTCGCCTGACTGAGGTCAAGTGTCATGGCCACGACATCTTCGTTGAAGATTGAAGCCTCGTGTAGAATGTTGCCATCGGGTGCGATGATCCGGCTTTGGCCGTGCGAGGCGCTTGCATCCGGGTTTGCCGGTGCGTTGGCATGGACAACGAAGACAGTGTTCTCGACGGCCCGCGCCTGAATCTGCGCGCGGTAGGGATTCAGCTTCTTCTCCTCGCGCAGGCCGGATTCATGCGAGACGTAAAAGACCACCTTGGCTCCGGCGAGCACCGGCAGCCGCACCAGTTCGGGATACCGTTCGTCATGGCAGATGATCACCGAACAAGGCACACCATCAATTTTGAAAACTGACAAATGATTTCCCAGCTGCGGCCAAGTTTCCGCGAGTTGGATTTTGTCATAGCGCTCGACTACCTTGCCCGTGGGCGCAATGATCAATACTGAGTTGAACAGTTTATCGCTCTCGCGCCACGGGGTGCCGACGACGGCGTAAACCCCAGCCGCGCGGCACGCCTCGGCCACCTGCTGTGCCGCGTTGGTGAGTTGGGCGGCGGACAGTTTGGTCACCACTTCCACGAAGTAGCCCGACAGAGCACATTCTGGAAAGACCACCACCCGCGCGCCTTGTCGCGCGCACTGGTGAATTGAGTTCGTTATGTGGGAGACGTTTTCATCCAGATTCCGGGACGAACGCATTTGCACCACCGCAACCTTCAACGACTTCGCGGCGCTGCTTTCCGCTGCCGTCGTGGGGAGCGGAAAGGCAACCACAGCGGCAAAACAAAACCAGGCCCAAACGATTTTCTTCATAGCCGAAAAGAAACGGTTGTGCGTCAATCGCCAAAACTGAATCTGACGCCATTGCAATTCAAAGCGGAGTCGAGTATCCGGCAGCCTCCCGGAACTGGCAAGTTCTGGTCGGGCCAACCGCTGCGATAGGTTCGCGTTGACGAATAACCAACAACCTAACAACCCGTTGAAGAACGGCGGAATTTGGCTGTGACTGTTCCTTGATGAGTTTGAGAAACCATTTTCTCCGGCGGAACGTTTGTCGGGCAAACGAGGCAACGCCCGCGCTCAAAGCTTTGGGGTCTGCCTGCGCTCGGTTTTGCCCTCGCTCGCGCCGGGTTGGTCCAATTCCGCAGGTTTTAACCTGCCGCAGCCAATTCCAAGCGCGCCAGCCGGAGCAGATTGTAAGTACTCGCCACAAAGTAACCCCACGCCGGGGTTCTTTCTCGACCCCGATAACGACTGCGGCGCAAGCCGCCGATGGTCTTGATCCAGCCGAAGATTTCTTCGACCCGCTTGCGGAGGCGTTGGCTCGTCTGATAGCCGGACTGGGTCGTGGTGCGTCCATCCAATCCGGTCACGCTCACGCCGGTTTTGCAGGCGACGTGTGCGGCGACTTCTCGGGCCCGGCAACCGCTCACAAAATCGGTGCGGTGATACGCTTTGTCGGAGCCGAGCGTTTTGGGAGTGACGCCTTCATGCAAGGTCGCGTGTGCGTCCAGTTGGCGCAGGGTCATCGTCGGCTCGGGTTCGGTGATGGGGTTGTGCAACGTGAAGTCCGCGCACAGACCGTGGCGGTTTCCCATCAGGACATGGCCGCCAAAACACAATCGCGCGGCTTGGCCGTTGGCTTTGCGATAGAGGACACTCTCAGGATCAGTCGTGCTCTGGGGCGTGTCGTTGCGGCGTTTTTCCTCGCGGAAGTTCACACTGGGGTTGCGCACCGGACTAATGCGCGCAGTTCCAAAAAGAGTTGTTCCACCGAGCATTCGAGCGCCGCCCACTCATAGCGGGCTTTGAGCGCTTTGAAGATGTCCCGATTGATGCGGACGGACGCGTGAAGTTTTCCCCCGCCGCGTTCGCGCCAGCAGCCGATGGAATAACCCATGAAGAAAATCGGACGACGCCGAATGTCATGCACGCACTTCGCCTCTTCCGCGAAGAATCGGTGAACGCCGTGCGTGGCGATGATGATGTAGAAATTTCCGAAACGAAGATAATGGAGGTTGGCGAGACCCTTCTGTTTTCGTCGCGCCCTCATCCTGCTCCCGGCACTGAACGACGCCTGGGACATCATAGAGGTCAAGAGCACCACGAGCCTGAAAGATGTCCATCTGGCAGACCTGACCTTCCAGACCTGGGTGCTGGCGATGGCGGGCCTCAGAATCAGGGCCTGCTCCCCCTGCCACATCAATCCTGATTTCATCCGGCGTGGCCAGGTCGATCCCAAGAAGTTCTTCGTCCTGGAGGACGTGACCGACCGGGCAGCGAACCTGGGACAAATCGTTGAAGACAAGCTTGACGAGATGTTCAAGACGATCCGGCAGCGCCAGCATCCCGACATCAAGATCGGCCCGCACTGCGACGATCCCTATACCTGCGCCCTCCACGATCTCTGCTGGAAGTTCCTGCCGCAGCACAACGTCCTCGATTTGTACCGGGGCACAAAGAAGGGGTTCGACCTGCTCATCCACAAACTCAGCCTCTACATGCTCGGCAACCAGCCACGGCTCGGTCGTCGGGAGGCGAAGAATCTGGCTCGTTGCGTGATGGAGAAGTTCGGCCTCCACCCGAAGCCGGACGAGTGCCAGGCTGAACTTCCCGGTCGGCGCTTGGTTGTCACCGTGGCGCTGCCCCACTGAGCGTGGCCCCGCCTTGACCAACGCCAACAGCGACAAGGCCAATTCTTCATTCCTTGGTTGCAGTACGGATGCGTCAGCGGAACTGGATTTAACTCTATCATTGGGCGATGGGATCTCAGCATCGATCGGAGGGAGTCCAAGGCGCTGTTTTAGTTGCCGATTCTCCTCTCTCAGCCGTTGGCATTCCGCAAGTGCTTCAGTAAGCTTTGGGTCGGTGGAATGGAATGCGCTCGTGATCGAGTTCGCCCGTCGGCGTCATGAGTTCAGCTTGCAGAAGAATTGCTCAACCACTCCGAAATGTTTCTCCATGGCCGGATCGAGGCCACACTCTGCCGCCATCTCTGAAAACGGCCCGGCCCAAGAAGCCGGTGGCGGCATGAGCGCGGACGGAATTCTGTGCGTTTTGCGACTTCAAGTAGCAGTTCCGGCACGATGGTGGATTATTATTTCCCCGGCGCCGATCTTGTGGACATTGCCGGTCACAATTTTTACGACGACGATTGGATGCTCGCCTATGACACGGATGCCATCTGGCGGCGTTACGGAAAAGTTTTCGCCGTGCCCCAGGCGGGCAAGACTCAAGGCCAGACCGGCAACACCAACTGGAGCAACATCACCTATCTCAGCGGCATCTCGAACACCGTGCCGCGCTGCTCGTTCTTCTGCGTGTGGAACGGCTTCCTGAATGTTTACTACGCCATCAGCGACAACGCGCACGCCTGGGAACTGATGAACGATCCGTGGGTCGCGACGCGTGACGAAGTGAAATGGCGCTACGAACTGCCGTTCTCCTTGACCATGGAACTCGCCGCTCCGGAGCAACTGCTTATCATTCGGAAAAAATCGTTCGACGTTGCGTCGGACAACTCCACAATACTCCAAGTGAGAATCCACAAGTTCTTTCGGAAACCTTTTCAAGTCTGGACCGCGATGGCGCACAGCCTCAAGGAAGGCGATGGCGGGCGGCACTTGATGACGTTTCATCCGTTCGGCGGCGGGCATTCCTCGGCGGTGTTTCATTACTCCGACTGGCTTGATTTCAACATGATTCAATCCGGCCACACGCCGACGAGCGCGAACTATTCCCGCATCCAGATGGACTACAATCTGCGCCCGCCGAAACCGTGCATGGACAGCGAACCGGCTTACGAATATCCACCTGATGCCATTCCGCCGAATCGTCCGGTGGGCGCGCTGGAAGTGCGACGGCGCGCGTATTGGGCGCTGTTCAGCGGCGAGCACGGTCACACTTACGGCACGCATCCGATCTGGCAGATGTACGCGCCACCGCGCCAACCGCTCTGGGACGTGAAAACGCCGTGGTACGATGCGATGGATTTGCTTGGAGCAAAACAACTCGCTCACGTGAAAGCGCTGCTGTTCAGCCGCCCGTTCCTCACGAGCATTCTCGATCAACTCGCGATCTTCTCCGACCTCCGCGGCGGGCTGGAATACGTCTCCGTCACGCGCGATGATTTGGCGCAAACACTCGGCGAATTTCCGAAGCAGCAGCGCATGGATTTCTCCGCGCCAACGAAATCCGCGACCAAGGACTGTATTCTGGAGTTGGATGATGCGGCGAAGCAATATCCAGCGCCGGGAGTGGCCGTTGAACAACGCCGGGATCATCGCCCATGAAACCTTCCCACCGAAGTTGGCTGCTGGGTGGCCTGCTGGTCACCGCAGTGATTCTTTCCAGTTGCGCCGCCAGGCCGGGGCGTCTCGCCGGATCAGCCCGCATCCCGGTCATCTTCGATACGGACATTGGCGACGACATTGACGACACGTGGGCGCTTGGCTTCCTGCTCCGCTGTCCGGAACTCGATTTGAAACTGGCCGTGGGTGACAACGGCAAATCCGAGTATCGCGCGAAGCTGCTGGCAAAGTTTCTGCAAGTCGCCGGCCGCAGCGACGTCCCCATCGGCATCGGGTTGGAGGTAAATCCGAAAAAATCCGAACGGCAGGCGGAGTGGATCAAGGACTACGACCTCGTGAAATATCCCGGCCAGGTCCACCGCGATGGCGTTCAGGCAATAATTGATACGGTAATGCAATCGCCGCGACCGGTGACGATTATCGCGGTTGGTCCGGTGCAGAACATTGCCGAGGCGTTGAAACGCGAGCCACGCATTGCGCGACGCGCGCGGTTCGTCGGCATGCACGGCAGCGTCCGGGTGGGTTATGGCGGCGAGAAGAGGATCGCTGCTGAATACAACGTGAAGTTGGCACCGCAAGCCTGCCAATCCGTCTTTGCCGCAACCTGGGACGTCACCATCACGCCGCTCGATACCTGCGATCAACTCGGGCTGCGCGGCGAAAAGTATCAGCGCGTTTACCAGTCGAGCGATCCGATTGCCGCCGCGATCATCACCAACTACCGGCTCTGGGCGACAGCGCGGGGACAGGGCTCGCCTGCGGCCGTGCCGACACAGAGCACCACCCTCTTTGATGTTGTCGCGGTGTATCTAGCATTCGGACAGGACTGGTGCGGCATGGAACGTTTGGGAATCCGCGTGACGGACGATGGAATTACCTTCGAGGACCCCAACGCCAGGATGATGAACGTCGCGATGACATGGAAGAACCTCCCTGCCTTAGAGGATTTGCTGGTGCATCGGCTGACCGGGAGCAAGTAGGCGTCACTCCCGCCTGCCGGAATCCGTTTCGAGCCGACGAAGCAACACTGGACTGGGCGTCGCTCCCAGCTGGCGGCACGAGCGGATGTCCGCCCACGCCCGCTCGTAGTCCTGCAAGCCGAAATACGCCACCGCCCGGTCGTGATACGCGCCCGCGAAGTTTGGTTTGCTGGCGATAGCCTTGGAATAATCGTCCACCGCCTCGCGGAACTTCCCCGCTTCCAGAAAAGCATGCCCGCGATTGCCCAACGCCTCCGCGTAATCGGCCCGCAAACTGATGGCCTGGGTGAAATCGCGAATCGCCTCGGCGAACTGGCCGCGCGCCGCGCGCAGGCTGCCTCGATTGTTGAAAGCTTCGGCGTAATCTGGTTTCAACTCGATCGCGCGATAGTAGTCGGAGTCGGCGCGGTCCAACTGCTCCAAGGCGCGAAAGGCGTTGGCGCGATTGTAACAGGCCTCGGCCGATTGCGGATTGAGCTCCAGTGCGCGCGTGAAGTGACCAATTGCGGTTCGGAACTCACCCTGATCCGCCAGCGCCACGCCAAGATTCTGGTGCGCGCCGGGATGTTCGCCCTTGCGCACAGCATCAGAGAAGAGTGTCAGGGAATTCTGCCAGCGCGGTAGATTGCGAATCGTTACCCCGGTCAGCAATGCCGCGATCCCAAGCGTCGCCAATGCAAAGCCGGGTTTGGATCTTGCCTGGCCTATAATCGTCCACAGCGCCCACGCTACCGCGATGGAGATGCCCACTGATGGCAGGTAACTGTAACGATCCGCCACCCACGTCGAGCCAATCGGCACGAGGCCGATCACTGGAATCAGCATGCCGAGAAACCAAAACCAACCCACCGTCAGCCAGGCGCGTTGCCGCGCAAACCGGACGGCGAGAAAAGTGACGACCGCCAGCACAGCCAACAATGACCAGGCGCGGCCCGACGACAGCGGCGTGAGCGGATAGAGCACGTTGAGTTGTGTCGGCCAAAAAATCTTCCCCAGGTAGAAGCCGAAATTGTCCACGATTCGCAGCAGCCGCCACTCGCCGGTCACGGACGCACTGGCGACCGCCCCCGCGGCGGATTGGCTCCGCAGCGTGACGACGGCGAAGACCACCGCAGCCACGAAGAGAAGGGACTTCTCCTTCAGCAGCGCCGACGCCTTGGCGCGGATCGCCGTCCCATCCGCTCTGACTCGCCGCTGCGGCCAGACATCGAGCAGCAACAACACGAACGGCAACGTCACGAGCATGGGCTTCGCCATGAGTCCAAATACGAAGCAACCGAGCGTCGCGGCCATGCGCACCTTGCTTGGCCGCGCCGCGTAACGCGCGTAGGCCAGCAACGTCAGAATGAAGCACACGCCGCTGAGCACATCCTTCCGCTCGGCAATCCACGCGACCGATTCAACCCGCAGCGGATGCAGCGCGAAGAGCAACGCCGCGAGGGCACTCGGCCACGGTTCACGAGTCATCCGGTGCAAGGCGAGGAAGAGCAGCACAGCGGCAACGGCGTGCAGCACGATGTTGGTCGCATGAAAGCCGGCCCCTTGCACGCCCCACAGTTGGGCATCCAGCAGATAACTGAACCACGTCAACGGCATCCAACTCCCGCCATCCGTTGTTGTCAGCGCGTAAGTCAGCCCCTGCAAGGTCAATCCAGCACTAACGTGGGAATTGCCGTGGACGTACAGGTCGTCATCCAGATTCAGAAACTCGAATCGCGTTGCGCTCCAGAACAACGCGAGCGTCGCCAGCCCGATCAGTCCGGCCAGAGACCAGATCCAGCCCTTGCTGGCGGGCTTCTCACTGGTTGTTTTGGGTTGGCGTTCTGACATGGGGCGCGGCGGATCCCTTCCGGTTGAAATTCAACTCGACCTCGGCAGCCGTAACGAAACAGGAACTTGTGGGCTTGGTCTAATCCAGCGCGGTTCGAGCTGCCAGCCTAAAAGCGAATCGCTTCGCCCACCTTCGCCAGGAAATCGCTCCATACCTGGTCCTTCGCCGAGCCGTCCAGGCCGAGCCGCGTAATCACCATGTTCCACTCAGGGATGACGAAACAGTAATTGTTGTTGTGCCCGG
>WBZT01001001.1_pt1 | contig 21557 bp, 15 predicted proteins | sample 5204241 | NCBI WGS metagenome assembly WBZT01 (sample SAMN12344358, study PRJNA552823) | activated sludge metagenome | biome: Activated sludge suspended growth; feature: Nitrification reactor; material: Wastewater; isolation source: activated sludge from nitrification reactor of wastewater...
AGTGACCTTCGCGGTCGTCAGGGGTGTCGGGCGGCGCCGGCGCCCGCCCGCGCGTATCGCGGCCGCGCGGACACCGGCTGAACGTCGCAGATAAAGCCATCCGCGGCGGGCTGTCCAGTGACGCGCCTCGCGGCCGGCGTGCCTCAGCGCGCGGTGTCGGCGGCCGCCGCCGGACGCGGGAGCAGGGCGATCTCCGGCACCTCGGGGCGGAAGAGCACGACCGAGTCGGGGCCCGACTCCCCGAGCGCGCGCGCGACGGCGTCCGCGAACCGCGCGATCTGCTCCGGGCGATCCGCGACTGCGTCGTCGGGCGGCGCGGCGCCGCCCAAAGGATCGACGCCGTGGCGGTGCTGGAAGAGCGCGCGGGCACCGGCGTCCATCAGCACGCGGGGCTCGACCACGACGAGCGCGCGGCGCTCGCCGTCCAACTGCTGGTACTGGACGAGCCGCCAGTGGATGTCGTCGTCGAAGATCACCCAGCCGCGCCCGATCGGCACCTTCGACCACATGTCGCGCAGGAACTCGTCCGCCCTGGTGAAGGTGACGTTCCGGTCCGCGATCGCGCCCGGCGTTCCCCACGAGACCGCGATCACGACGACGGCCACGAGCACCGCGAGGGGCAGGCCCGCCCGGCGCAGCGGCGCGAAGGCGGCGATCACCGCGGGCAGCAGCGTGAGCGCGAGCGAAAGCGGCGCGAAGAAGTAGGGGAGCGGGTCGACGACGCCGTAGCCGAACGGCAGCAGCGTCATCGCCAGCGCGGCGCCCGCGAGCGCGAACCGCGACGCGCGCGACGCACCCCTGCCGAGCCACGGCCACGCGATCGCGGCGAGCACCGACGGCACGAGCCAGGGCCAGACGTCGCGGGCGAGGAAGGCGGCGTCTTCGCTCGAGGGCGCGAAGCCGCCCACGTAGTGCCGGTAGCCGGCCGCGGTGACGTGCCGCCACGTCTCCAGCGCGCCCGGGCCCAGCGTGGGCCACGGCGCGGGCGTCGGGTGGTGCGAGCGCCACAGCACGAAGCCCCACGCCAGCGCGAGCACCAGCGCCGCCGCGCCGGCGGCCGCGAGCCACTCGAGCGGTCGCGGCCGGAGCACGAGCGCGAGCGCGACGGCGTAAGGCAGCGCCGCCGCCACGGCGCTCGCGTGGTGCGAGAGCCCGAGTGCCAGCAGCGCTCCGGCGGCCGCGGCACGCGTCAGGCGCCACGCGGCATCGCCGCGCCGTGGCTCGCCCGCGTCCAGCGTGGAGGCGACGAAGAGCGCGCCGCCCAGCACCCACGCGACGTGCCATGAGTAGACCTCGGCGACCGTCGCGCCGGCGGCGAAACTCGCGTTCGCCGCGAGCGCCAGCACGGGAAGCGCGGCGACGAGCGCCGCGGGCCGCGGCGAGACGCCGCACGCGGCGAGGAGCCGCCGGCCCAATGCGTGCGCGCATCCGAGCGCCACCGCGGCTCCGGCCACACTCCACGTGTTGGCGGCCCACGGCACGGCGGCGCCGAGCGCGCGCAGCAGCGTCACCCACGCGTGCCCCGCGAGCACCCAGACCGCGTAGCCGGTCGGGTGTGCGACGCCGAGCGTCGCGAGCATCACGGTCAGTTCGCTGCCGTCGCGATCGCCCGCCGCGACCGGGGCCGCCCCGAGGCCGATCGCGAAGGCGAGGCCGCCCGCGAGCCACGACGTCCACGCCGGCGCGAGCGGTGCGGGCGAGCGGCGGGTCGCGCGGGGCGGCCGGGCGTCACGACGTGGGCGGCTCATTCGCGCAGTTTCCCACACGCGCGCGCGGCGCCGGAAGCGCGCGAGCACGGGGAAGGCCGATCCCGCCCGGGGCGCTGCGCATCGGAACCGTGTCCCGCGGCGGTCGGCGACGATCGCCGCGCACGCGAGGAATCCGTTGCCGCGAACGATCCCGCGTGTTAGCCGTACGCGCTCGCCGCGGTTCCATCCTCACCTCGTTGGGAGGTAGCCATGAAGAAGGTGCTCGTCGCCGTCGTCGTGATCCTCGTCGCCCTGGTGGCCTTCATCGCCTCGCGTCCGTCGCAGTACCACGTGGAGCGCTCCGCCACGATCGAGGCGCCGCCGGACTCGGTGTACGCGCGCATCGTCGACTTCCACCACTGGAACGACTGGTCACCGTGGGCGAAGCTCGATCCGGCGATGAAGACCGACTACAGCGGCCCGGACAACGGCGTCGGCTCGGTCTACCACTGGGTCGGCGACAAGCGCGTGGGCGAGGGACGCATGACGGTCACGGAAGGCACGCCCGGCCAGCACGTGCGCATCAAGCTCGAGTTCATCAAGCCCTTCGCGAGCGTCGCGGACTGCTCGTTCGACATGGCCGCGCAGGGCACCGGCACGCGCGTCACCTGGAACATGGACGGCGGGCTTGGCTTCATCGAGAAGGGCATGTGCCTGATGAAGTCGATGGACCAGATGATCGGCGGCGACTTCGAGAAGGGCCTCGCGCAGCTGAAGACGGTGGCCGAAGCGACCGCCGCCGCAGCGACCGCACCGGCCGACTCCACGGCCGCGGCCGCTCCCGCGAACTGAGGGCGGCGACGATGCTCCACACTCCCAACCGGAGGTCAGCGATGCGAATGCTCCGAATCGCGCTCGTCGGCGCCGCGCTCCTCGCGTGCGCGACGACGGCGCGCGCGGGCGAGACGGGCCAGTTCCTGACGCGGCTCGGCCGCGACACCACCGCGTTCGAGACATGGACGCGCACCGGGGACCGGCTCGAGGTGAACCAGGTCGGCCGCGCGCCGCGCGTGCTGCAGCGGCACTTCGTCTACACGTACGAGAAGGGCTCGCTCGCCACGCTCGAGGTCACGGTCACGCCGCCCGGCACCGCGACGCCCACGCAGACGATCGCCGCCGTGGCCGGGCCCGACACGCTGCGGCTGAAGATCCGTAACGGTTCGGCGCCGGAGCAGTCACTGGCCGTCGGCTTCCCGCGCGGCGGACTCGTGATCGCGTCGTCGAGCCCGTGGACCGGCTATCAGTCGGCGATCGCGAAGCTGCTCGCCACGAAGCAGGACAGCCTGTCGATGCCGCTCTACTTCCTCGGCGCGGGCAGCGCGAACCGGCTCGTCGTGCGCCGGCTCGGCCGCGACTCGGTCGTCGTGTGGAACGACCACGACGATCTCTTCCACGTCGCCGTCGACCGTGCCGGCCGCGTGCGCTCGGTGGTGCCGCTCGCGGGCACGGGGCAGTTCGGCGTCGAGAGCCGAGTGGGGCTCGATCTCGTGGCGATGACGGCCGCGTTCGCGGCGCAGGAGAAGACCGGCTCCGGGCTCGGCATCTTGTCGCCGCGCGACTCGGTGAAGGTGAACGCGGGCGGCGCGACGGTCGCGATCGACTACGGGCGTCCCGCCAGGCGCGGCCGCGCGATCTTCGGCGCGCTCGTGCCGTACGGCCAGATCTGGCGCACGGGCGCGAACGCGGCGACGTCGTTCCGCACCGACAAGGCGCTCGACTTCGGCGGCGTCGTGGTGCCCGCGGGCTCGTACACGCTGTGGAGCGTCGTCACCGCGGACGGCTGGAAGCTGATCGTGAACACGCTCACCGGCGAGTGGGGCACCGAGCACAAGCCGGAGAAGGACCTCGTCACGATCCCGCTCGAGCGCGAGACGCTCGCGAGTCCGGTCGAGCGCTTCACGATCTCCGTCGAGCCGACCGCCGACGGTGGCGTGCTGCACCTCGACTGGGACACGACGCGCGCCTCGGGCGCCTTCAAGGTCGCGCCGTAAGGAACGCGAACGTGCGCACGGGCGTGGCGCGGCTGCCGGAGCAGGTGCCGGAGCTCGTCACGCCCCGCGTGCGCCTGCGCGCGCTCGGCGAGCGCGACGTCGATGCGCTGTTCGCGATGTTCTCGGATCCCGAGACGATGCGCTGGTGGTCGAGCGGTCCGTGGCCCGACCGCTCCCGCGCGCAGGCGATGCTCGCGCAGGCGGGCGAGTCGCTCGCGCGCGGAGACGCCATGCGCTGGGGCGTCGAGCGCCGCGACACCGGCGAACTCGCGGGCACGTGCACGCTGTTCGCGTTCAGCGCGCAGAACCGCCGCGCCGAGGTGGGCTACCTGCTCGCGCGCGAGCACTGGGGCGCCGGCCTGATGCGCGAGGCGATCCGCGCCGTCACCGACTGGGCGTTCGACACGGCGGGACTGATCCGCATCGAGGCCGACATCGATCCCGCGAACGCCGCGTCGCTGCGCCTCGCCGAGTCGCTCGGCTTCCGGCGCGAAGGCTTGCTGCGCTCGCGCTGGATCGTCGAGGGCCGTGTCCTCGACTCGGTGCTGCTCGGCCTGCTCGCCGGCGACCGGCCCGCGCGACGCTGAAGCGCTCCGGCGGCGCGAGCACCGTGCCCGCGCCGCCCAGCAACGCCGTCATCGCCGCCACCGGTCCGCCTTCGGGTGGTGCTTCATCGACTTGTGGATCGCCTTCCAGCGCGCTTCCTCTTCGGCGCGGGCACGCGCGTCCTGCCGCGACGCGAGCCACTTGAGCTCGCGCTGCAGCTTGCGCCACGACGCGAGCCGCTCCGCGTCGAGCGTTCCGTCGGCCTCCGCGGCGAGCACGGCGCACCCGGGCTCGGACTCGTGCGCGCAGTCGCCGAAGCGGCAGGAGGCCGCGAGCGCCGCGATCTCGGGGAACGCACCGTCCAACGCGTCCTCGTCCGCCCACAGCTGCAGCTCGCGCATGCCGGGCGTGTCGAGCAACAACGCGCCGCACGGCAGGACGAGCAGTTCCCGGTGCGTCGTGGTGTGACGCCCGCGCGAGTCGTCCTCACGCACGGCACCGGTCGCGATCCGCGCTTCGCCGAGCAGTGCGTTCGCGAGCGTGCTCTTGCCGACGCCCGAGCTGCCGAGCAGCGCGAGCGTGCGCCCGGGCAGCAGCCACGATGCGAGCGCCTCGACGCCCTCGCCCTCGAGCGCCGAAAGCGCGATCACGTCGACGCCCGGCGCGACGCCGCGCACCTCGTCGAGCCGCGCCTCGAGGTCGTCCGCGAGGTCGGCCTTGTTGAGCACGACGACCGGCGTCGCGCCGCTTTCCCACGCGGCCGCGAGGTAGCGCTCGATGCGGCGCGGGTTGAAGTCGCCGTCGAGTCCCGAGACGAGCAGCACGACGTCGACGTTGGCGGCGACGACCTGTTCGTCGGTGGTCTCGCCGGCGCGCTTGCGCGTGAAGGCGCTGGTGCGTGGCAGCACCGCGACGATCACGGCGTCGCCGTCGGCGCCGCTCGCACGCACGGCAACCCAGTCGCCGACGGCGGGACGGTCACCCGCCGCGAGCGATTCGTGGCGCAGGCGTCCGGCGAGTACGGCGGCGCGCTCGCCGGACTCGTCGATCAGCAGGTAGCGATCGCGGTCCTCGCGCACGACGCGCGCGGGGAGGAGGTTCGGTTCGGTGCGTGCTGCAAAGGCATCGGCGAAGCGGGCGTTCCAGCCCAGCCGCTCGAGCGACATGATGGTGAGGCCTTTCGTGACATCGTGGCGTGCTCAGGCGCGATGCAGTATCGCGCGAAATCGGCGGGCGGCAGCCAGGGGCGTCACGCGGGCGGGAAACGAAACGCCGCTCCGATCCGGAGCGGCGCGGGCGCCGGGAATGCTAGCGCGATGCGCGGAGCCGGAAAGGGCGTGACGCGGCGGGGACGAGATCGATGGCCGGCATGTCGGGCGCTCCTTTCCGTGTCGCGCTGCGCGCACCGCGCGCGCAGCGGAGCGCGCACTCTCGCAGAGGCGGCGGGCCGCGCGCAACCGAAATCGTCGCACATGAAAACGTCGCGCCCGCCCGCGAGGTCGTCGCGGGCGGGCGCGTTCCGCGGGCGGGCGCGAACGCCTGCACGTCCGCGCGCGAGCCGGTTTCGCGTCCTAATGCAGCAACACCAATCTCTGCGAGCGGCTCGCGCCATCGACGGTCAGCCGGGCGAAGTAGACGCCCGGCGCGCTCTGGGCGCCGCCCGCATCGCGCCCGTCCCACGTCTCGGCGTGAGTGCCGGCGTCCCGCTCACCGCTCGCGAGCGTGCGCACCAGCCGGCCGCGCACGTCGTAGAGCGCGAGCGTCACGCGCGTCGCGTGCGGCAGGTCGAAGCGCAGCGTCGTCACGCCGTGCACGGGGTTCGGTGTCGCGGCACGCAGCGCGAGCACCTGCGGCCGCGGCGTCGGCGTGGCGTCCGCGGTGATGGTGGAGCTCATCCCGCTCAGCTTCACCTCGTCGAGATTCCAGCCGCAGTAGTTGACCGAGCCGTCCGAATGCAGCGTGAAACGCACCTTCACCGACGCGTGGCCATCGGCGAGCGCGGACACGTCGAGGTCCTGCAGCGCCCACGCGGTCTCGACGAGGTTGGCGTCGCTCGGGCTCTCCCAGGCCGTGGTGCCGTTCACCTGCACGCGCGCCCAGTCCCACGTCAGGCTGCTCGAACGCTCGATGCCGAGCCAGCGCGCGAACGACAGGTGCACGCCGCTCAGGTTGGAGCAGTCGACCGCGGGGCTCTCGAGCCAGTTTTCCGAGCTGTTCTCGTAGTGCTGCAGGTAGCCACCGAGGCCCGTGAGGTCGTTGCCCGCGACGCGCGTTCCCGCGTACGCCGAAGCCGGATCACCCTGCAGGCCGGTGGGTGTGCCGAACTGCCAGTCGTCGTTGGTGCCGCCGTGCGTCCAGCCCGTCGCCGCGCCTTCGAAGCCTTCCGAGAGCGCGGTCACGCGCGTGCCCACGATGAAGGAGTTCGCGGATGCCGGCGCCGACTGCGGGTGGTACGCGTGCCGGCCCTGGTCGTCGGCCGCGCTCAGCCAGTAGGTGACGCGGCTCGTCGCGGGCTGCCCCGGGATGTACGCGTGGTACTGGTTCGCGACCCCGGTCGGCGTCAGCAGCGCCACGTTTTCGTTGCTGCCCGTCGACCAGTGCAGCTGTAACGAATCCGCGACGAGCGGCGAGAGCTTCGCGATCGTGGCGACGACCTCGTAAGGCCCCGTGGTGTTCTCGGTCGAGCCGAGCGGCGTGTGCGCGACGTAGAAGTCCATCGGGCCCGCGAGCTGCGCGGTGGTCGCGAGACACGCCTTCGCCACGTCGCCGCCGAACGCCGCGGTGTTCCAGCCCGTCGTGTCGCAGGTCTGGTGGTAGCACGGGTAGGCGTCGTAGTCGCTCTCGATCGCGAGGAACGACGGGTAGCCCACGTCCTGGAACGACACGTGGTCCGAGCCCCAGCTCGTGAGCTGGATCTGCGTCGCGAGCGACGTGTAGCGCGCGCACGCGTCGTTCATGACGTTCATGATCGGCAGCCACGCCGTCTCGCCCTCGATGTCGAGCTGGTAGCGCGTGCCGTACCACGCGGTCATGTCGAGGATCACGGCGCCGATGATCGTGTCGCCGCGCGCGGCGGCCGCGTTGGCGTAGTGCGCGGAACCGTAGAGACCCTGCTCTTCGCCCGTGAATGCGATGAAGCGGATCGTGTTCTTGAACGAGTACTGCCGGAGGATCTGCGCGACCTGCAGCACCGTGGCGGCACCGCTCGCGTTGTCGTTCGCGCCGGGCGCGTTCGTGCTCGCCTGCGGCGACGTCGAGTCGAGGTGGCCGCCGATCACCACGACCTGTCCCGGCCGTTCGACGCCGGGAAGCGTGGCCACGACGTTGCGTGCGCTCGTGCTGGAGAACGTGTACGGGTCGTACTGGACGTCCGTGAAGCCCATCGCCTGGAACCGCTCGTACACGTACTGCTCGGCCTGGTCGCACTTCGTGGTGGGCGTGGAGCGCGTCGTGAACGTGACGGGCACGCCGCCGACGAGCACGGAGCGCGCGCCGGCGAGATTTCCGATTCCGGTGATGAGGTCGGTGCCGGAGAACTGGTTCACCATCGTCTGCACGACCGGCGCGAAGTCGGTCGCCTTGGCGGGGCCGGTGAGCGGCCTCGTCGCGCTCACGCGCAGCGGTTCCTCGCGGAGCGCCTTGCGCTCGTGCCGCAGCAGCGCGTCGTCCTCGGCGAGCGGACCGTCGGAGAACGCGATCGCGTCGAGGCCGCCCGACCACGCGAGCGTGGCGCCGTGTGCGGCGAACGCCGCCGCGTCGGGGCGCTCTTCGGCGCGGCGCGCGTGGAGCAGCGTCACGGTGACGCCCGCGGGGATCGCCACCGGCGGCTCGACGCGCCAGCCGGCCTCGGCGAGTCGCTTCGCCGACGCCTCGTCCGCGACGAGCACCGCGTCGGGGAAGCGGTCGAGCAGCACGGCCTTGGTGGCGGCCGCGTCGGCGAGCGTGCGGCCGTCGAGCCAGGCGACGCGCACCTCCGTGGGTCCCGATGCGGAGCGGGCGGGAAGGACCGCGAGGAACGCGGCGAGGAAGGTGAGGAACAGCGAGACGCGCGTGCGGACCATGTGGGGCTCCGAAGGAATGGGGACGCGACACGAACGACGGAGCATGCGATGACGCGAGTGTGCCCTCGCGCGATCGCGCGATCAACGCCCGTCGTCGCGCCCGTCGTCGCGTGTTCGCGCGGTCGCGGACCCGCGGCACGCGCGGCAGGTTTCCGTCGCGTGTGGCTGAACGCGTCGGTATCGGGGCCGACTCGCCGCAGGCCTCGGAGCGTCTCCGCGTGCGGCCGCCACCGATCTCCCGCGGGCGCGCGCCTGCGGCCCGCGCTTGACGTCCCGGTCGCCCGTCGCTAACACATGCGCCAACTCGGCCGCCCACGAGGAGCGACATGCTCGATCCCGCCTTCTGGCACCGCCTGCAGTTCGCGTTCACGGCCGTCTACCACTATCTCTTCCCGCAGCTCACGATGGGCCTCGCGTTGCTGGTCCTCGTGATGAAGTCGCTCGGCCTGCGCCGGGGCGGCGAGGGCTGGAACAACTCGGCCCGCTTCTGGATCCGGATCTTCGGGATCAACTTCGCCGTCGGCGTCGTGACCGGCGTCCCGATGGAGTTCCAGTTCGGCACCAACTGGGCCGCGTTCTCGCGCGCCGCGGGCAACGTCATCGGGCACACGCTCGGCATGGAAGGACTGTTCGCGTTCTTCCTCGAGTCGAGCTTCCTCGCCGTGCTCGTCTGGGGCGAGAAGCGCGTCGGGCGCCTCGGCCACTGGTTCGCCTCGCTCGCGCTCTTCCTCGGCAGCTGGCTCTCCGGCTACTTCATCGTGACCACGAACGCGTTCCTGCAGCATCCCGTGGGACACGTGGTCGACGAGGGCGGCATCGTGCGGCTGGCGTCGTTCACGGCGTTCCTCTTCAATCCGTGGGCCATCGTGCAGTACCTGCACACCATGACCGCGAGCGTCGTCACGGCGTCGTTCGTCGTCGCGGCCGTGGGCGCGCACTACGCGCTGCGCGGCGTTCATGTCGAACACGCGCGCCGCTTCCTCGCGATCGGCGTCGTGGCCGGTCTCCTGTCCAGCCTCGTCGTCGCGTTCCCGACCGGCGACCAGCAGGCGAAGAACGTCGCGCGCTGGCAGCCGGCGGCGCTCGCCGGGATGGAAGGGCGCTTCGAGAGCGGCCCGTACGCGCGCATCACGCTCATCGGCCAGCCCAACGTCGCGGCGCGCCGGCTCGACAACCCGCTCGAGGTGCCGGGCGTGCTCAGCTTCCTCGCGTTCGGGTCATTCCACCGCGACGTACCCGGACTCGCCGCGTTCCCCGAGGACCAGTGGCCGGACAACATCGAACTGCTCTACTACGCGTTCCACATCATGGTGGGACTCGGCACGCTGTTCATCGGACTCACGGCGATCGCCGCGCTCCTGCACCTGCGCGGCGCGCTCGCCACGACGCGCCCGCTGCTGTGGGTGCTGATGCTCGCGTTCCCGTTCCCGTACATCGCGAACACCGCGGGCTGGCTCACCGCGGAACTCGGCCGGCAGCCGTGGCTCCTCTACGGCCTGATGCGCACGCGCGACGGGGGCAGTCCGCTCGTGCATCCGGGCAGCGCCCTCTTCACGCTCATCGGGTTCGCCGGGCTCTACCTCGTGCTCGGCCTGCTGTACCTCCACCTCGTCGTGCGCGAGGTCGCGCACGGCCCCGACGCGCCGCACGCGGGAAAGGAGGCGGCCCGTGTTTGAGCTCTGGTTCGGCATCGTCGCCTTCATGCTGGCGATGTACGTGATCCTCGACGGCTTCGACCTCGGCGCCGGAGCGCTGCACCTGTTCGTCGCGAAGACCGACACCGAGCGGCGCACGGTGCTCGCCGCGATCGGCCCGTTCTGGGACGCCAACGAGGTGTGGCTGCTCGCCGCGGGCGGCGCGCTGTTCGTCGCGTTCCCGCGCGTGCTGGCGGCCGGGCTCTCCGGCTTCTACCTCGCGATCTTCCTCGTCATCTGGTGCCTCGTGCTGCGCGCGATCGCGATCGAGTTCCGCTCGCACGTCGCCGATCCGCTCTGGCGCGGCTTCTGGGACGTGGTGTTCGGCGTCGCCAGCGCGCTGCTGCCGGTACTGCTCGGAGCGGCGCTCGGCAACGTGATCCGCGGCGTCCCGCTCGATGCGGACGGCTGGTTCCAGCTCGCGCTCTTCACCACGTTCCAGCCGCGCGATCCCGCCGGCATCCTCGACTGGTACACGGTGGTCGCCGGCGTGGTGGCGCTCGTGGCGCTCGCGGCGCACGGCGCGCTGTTCCTGGCGTGGCGCACCGACGGCCCGGTCGGCGAGCGCGCCCGCACGCTCGCGCTGCGCGCGCTCGTCGCGCTGCTCGTGCTCTGGCCGCTCGCCACGATCGCCACGGTCGCCGTGCAACCGGCGCTGCTCGCCGCGCTGCCCGGCCGTCCGCTCGCGTGGGCGGCGCTCGCGCTGGCGGTCGCCGGCGTCGCGACCGCGATCGGCGCGACGTGGCGACGCCGCCCGCTCGCGGCGTTCCTCGGCTCGTCGGCGTTTCTCGCGGGCATGCTCGCGGCGACGGCCGCCTGCCTGTGGCCCGCAATGCTGCGCTCGATCCCGGACGCGGCGCACTCGCTCACCGCGTCCGGCGGCGGCGCCACCGAGGCGGGCCTGCGCACGGCGCTCCGCTGGTGGGCGATCGGCGCGCCGCTGGCGGTGGCGTACCTCGCGGTGCTGTTCCGCCTGCACCGCGGCAAGGCGCGCGCCGCGGCGGACGGGGAGGGCTACTGAGCGATCGGGGCACTGAATCCTGGCGAGGGCCGAAGCCTCTGACCTTCATGCGGCAGACCGCCGCGCGAGTTCACGTGGAGGGCGAGCGATGAGCCGGATCGTGGTGCTGGGCGCGGGGGTGGCGGGTCACACGGCCGCGGCTTTCCTGCGGCAGTGGCTGGGCCGCGAGCACGAGGTCGTGGTCGTCGCGCCGCGCGAGACCTACAACTGGATCCCGTCGAACATCTGGGTCGGTGTCGGACTGATGCAGCCGAAGCAGGTCACGTTCCCGCTCGCTCCGGTCTACCAGCGCGCCGGGATCCGCTTCGTCCAGGCGCGTGCGACCGAGATCCACCCCGAGGGCCGTGGCGACGATGCGCGGCCCTTCGTCGTCACCGAGTCCACGTTGGCCGGGCGCGAGGGCCAGCGTGAGGACCTGCACTACGACTGGCTCATCAACGCGACCGGTCCGAAGCTCAACTTCGGCGCCACGCCCGGCCTCGGGCCGGAGGGCCACAGCCTCTCGGTGTGCACCGAGTCGCACGCGCACGAGACGGCCCGCGCGCTCGACGCCGCCGTGGAGCGCATGCGCCGCGGCGAGCGACAGCGCTTCCTGATCGGCACCGGCCACGGCAACTGCACCTGCCAGGGCGCCGCGTTCGAGTACATCGTGAACCTCGAGTTCGAGCTGCGCGCGCGCGGCGTGCGCGACAAGGCCGACATCACGTGGATTTCGAACGAGTGGGAAATGGGCGACTTCGGCATGGGCGGCATCCACCTGCGCCACGGCGGCTACGTGACGCCGAGCAAGATCTTCACGGAGTCGCTCTTCGCCGAGCGCGGCCTGAAGTGGATCACGCGCACGCACGTCACGAAGGTCGAGCAAGACCGCGTGCACACCGTGAACCTCGCGGGCGAGGAGCGCGAGGAGGGTTTCGACTTCGCGATGCTCCTGCCGCCGTTCTCGGGCGTCGGCCTCAAGGCGTTCGACCGCGCCGGCGCCGACGTCACGTCGACGATGTTCCAGCCGAACGGCTTCATGCGCGTCGACGCCGACTACACCGCGAAGCCGTTCGACCAGTGGACCGCCCGCGACTGGCCGCGCACCTACCAGTCACCGGTCCATCGCAACGTGTTCGCGGCCGGCATCGCGTTCGCCCCTCCGCACGCGATCTCGATGCCACGCCAGAACCCGAATGGTGTCCCGATCGCACCGACGCCGCCGCGCACCGGCATGCCCTCGGCGATGATCGGCAAGGCGGTCGCGCGCAACGTGGTGGACATGGTGGCCGGGGCGGACCGTCCGCGCCACACCGCTTCGATGGCGGAGATGGGCGCCGCCTGCGTCGCGTCGGCAGGAGCCAATCCGTTCACGGGGACCGCCGCCGCCATGACCGTGTTCCCGATCGTGCCCGATTTCGATCGCTACCCCGAGTACGGGCGCGACCTCGACATGACCTTCGGCGAGATCGGCCTCGCGGGGCACTGGATCAAGATCGTCCTTCACCATATGTTCCTCTACAAGGCACGCCTGCTGCCCGGGTGGAACCTGATTCCGGAGTGACGCCATGACGAACGAGGCTTCGAAGCCCACGCCGCGCTACCTCGATCCGTCGTTCTACGCCACCCGGCCGACCCGGACGACGGTGTTCCTGCGCACGTTCATTCCCTGGCAGCTGTGGCGCTTCCTGCAGATCAACCTGCGCATGCTCAAGGTGATCGGGATCAGCCACCGCGGCCAGCACTGACGCCGTACCTGCAGCGAACGCTCGCGGCCTCCGGGTCGCTCATCTCGAGGACGTCCCCATGAAGCCCGAAGGCCATGGCCTGAACACCCGCATCGTCCATGCTGGTCATCATCTGGATTCCACCGGCGCGGTGACCGTTCCGATCTACCAGACGTCCACGTTCGCGTTCCGCAGCGCCGAGCACGGCGCCCAGCTGTTCGCCGGCGCCGACGACGGTTTCATCTACACGCGCCTCGGCAACCCGACGGTGCGTGCGTTCGAGGAAGCGATCGCGGGACTCGAGAACGGCGAGCGCGCGATCGCCACCAGTTCCGGCATGGGCGCGGTGTCGACCGTGTACATGGCGCTGCTCGGGCAGGGCGACCACATGGTGAGCACGGCGTCGGTGTACGGACCGTCGCGCAGCCTCGTCGAGAAGCACCTCGCGCGCTTCGGCGTCACCGGCACGTTCGTCGACACGTCCGACGCCGCGAACGTGAAGAAGGCGCTGCGCCCCGAGACGAAGCTCGTGTACCTCGAGACGCCGTCCAATCCCGCGATGCTGGTCTCCGACGTGAAGGCGATCGCGGACATCGCGCACGCGCACGGCGTGCCGCTCGTCGTGGACAACACGTTCGCCTCGCCGTACCTGCAGCGTCCGCTCGACCTCGGTGCCGACGTGTCGCTGCACTCGGTGACCAAGTTCATCAACGGGCACGCGGACCTGGTCGGCGGCGTGATCGTGTCGAAGACCGCCGCGATGGACGCGAGGCTGCGCCCGCTCATGGTCGCTCTCGGCTGCAACATGGACCCGCACCAGGCGTTCCTCGCGTTGCGCGGGCTGCGCACGCTGTCGCTGCGCATCGAACGCGCGCAGGCCGGGGCGCTGGAGATCGCGCGCTGGCTCGAGTCGCGGCCCGAGGTCGCGTGGGTGCGCTACATCGGCCTGCCGTCGCACCCGCAGCACGCGCTGGCGAAGCAGCAGATGACCGGCTTCGGCACCATGATCGCCTTCGAGTTGAAGGGTGGCCTCGACGCGGGCCGTGCGGTGATGGACTCGGTGAAGGTCGCCACGCTGGCCGTGTCGCTCGGCGGCGTCGAGTCGCTGATCGAGCACCCGGCCTCGATGACGCACGCGGGCGTGCCGCGAGAGTCGCGCCTCGAAGCCGGCATCACGGACGGCCTCGTGCGCTACTCCGTCGGCATCGAGGACGTCGCCGACCTCGTGGCCGACCTCGAGCAGGCCTTCGCGCACATCCCGGTCGCGGCGGGCACGCGCGGCTGATCCCTTCCACCGTACACACGCCGGGCGGGGCCACGAGCCCCGCCCGGCGTCGTTGCGGTGCCCGGCGAATCCCTGCCGTCCGGCGCTCCTCTCACGAAGCGAGCGCGAGCCGCCCGGCCGGTCCGGGTCCGCTCCGTTCGTGGGGAGGAACCGTGAAGATCGCGTGCCGATTCCGCTGCGCCGACCTCAAGCGTCTCGTCCGCCCGCGCCGCCGCCGTGTCCGGCGCCGCGCCGTCGTCCGCTCCCGGAAGCCCCGTCCGTGAAGGGCACCGCACTCGTCCTCGGCGGCGGCTTCGGCGGACTCGAGAGCGCGATCCAACTCGCGAACCGCGGCTTCGACGTCACGCTCGTCTCGGACCGCGACGCGCTCTTCCTCTATCCAACGTCGATCTGGGTGCCGATCGGCGAGGCGGCGATGTCCGACGTTCTCATCGACCTCGCCGACCTCGCCAGGCGCCACGGCTTCCGTTTCCGCCGCGGCCTCGTGTCGGCGATCGAACCGGCGGAGCGGGCCGCGATCGTCGACGGCGAACGCCTCACGGCCGACCATCTCGTGATCGCGTTCGGCGGCGGCAAGACCAAGCCGCCCGGCGCCGAGCACACACACACGATCTGCGGCGCGCCCGCGGACACCGAACGACTGCGCGACGCGCTCCAGTCGCTCGTCGCGCGCGGTGCCGGCCGCATCGCGATCGGCTTCGGCGGCAATCCCGCCGATCCTTCGGCCGTGCGCGGCGGGCCCGCGTTCGAGCTGATGTTCAACCTCGACACGTGGCTCCGTGGCCGCGGCGTGCGCGAGCGCTTCGAGCTCACGTTCTTCGCGCCCATGCCGTCGCCGGGCCAGCGCATGGGCGAGGCGGCGGTGAAGGCCGTGAACGCGATGTTCGTGCGCCTCGGCATCGGCCAGCGCTACGGCACGAAGATCGCGGGCTTCGACGCGGCCGGCGTCGCGTTCGAGGACGGCACGCGGCTCGACGCCGACCTCGTCGTCTTCGTCGGCGCCGGCGCGGGCCATCCGCTCGTCCGGGCGTCCGGCCTGCCGCTCAACGGCGCGGGCTTCGTCACCATCGACTCCGGGTGCGCGGTGCCGGGATTCGACGGCGTGTGGGCCGTCGGCGACGCGGCCGCGCTCGAAGGTCCCGAGTGGCGGGCGAAACAGGGACATCTCGCCGAGGTGATGGCGCGCGTCGCCGCACACAACATTGCCGCGCACGCCGCGGGCCGAGCGGATCGCGAGAGCTACCTGCCGCACGTCAGCATCCTGTGCGTGATGGACATGGGCAACGGCGCCGCGTGGGTGGCGCGCGACGAGAAGGGCGCCACGATGATCCCGATGCCGGTCGTCGGTCACTGGATGAAGAAGGGGTGGGGGAACTACTACCGGCTGTCGCGCCAGCGCATCGTGCCGCGCATTCCCGGCCTGTAGCCACGGAACGTCGAGAGCGGCGGGCCCGTGCGCCCCGCCGCTCCCACCGTCAAGCACCGTCGCCGCTCAGCGGCGCTGGCCCCAGGTCGGCGGCGGCGGCTCGTGCATCATCCGCTGCACGGGCTTCTCCGCGAGCTGCTTCAGCGCCACCTCGACCGCGCGCTCGAGTTGCGGGTCGTGGCCGTCGGCCACGTCGCGCGGCCAGTTCTCCACGTCGACATCGGGCGCGACGCCCTCGTTCTCGACCGCCCAGTGCCCGTCGGCGGCGAAGTAGCCGCCTCGCGGCGCGATCATCGAGCCGCCATCGACGAACGTCGGCGTGTCGGCGGTGTGCACGAGGCCGCCCCACGTCCGCTTGCCGACGATGGTGCCGAGACGCCGCGCGCGGAACATGTACGGCAGGTAGTCGCCGCCCGAGCCCGACATTTCGTTCACGACCATCACCTTCGGTCCCCAGATGCCGGCCGCGGGACTCGTGAACGGCACGCGGTCGCCGGCGACGTTGTTGAAGTAGCCGTCGAACGTGCGTTGCATGACGTCGATCATGTAGTCCGCCGCCGAGCCGCCGCCGTTGTAGCGCTCGTCGACAATGACGCCCGCGCGGTCCTGCTGTGCGAAGTAGTAGCGGTTGAAGCTCGCGTAGCCGGGACGGCCGGTGTTGGGCAGGTGCACGTACGCGAGCTTGCCGCCCGAGAGCCGGTCGACGAGCCGGCGGTTCGACTCGACCCACGCGCGCGCGCGCAGCGACTGCTCGTTCGCCACCGGCACCACGGTGATGGTGTGCGCGCCCTCGAGCGTCGGCTGGGTGTTCACGGTGAGCACGGTCTGCTTGTTCGCGGTGCCATCGAGCAGCCGGTGGAGATTGTCCGGCGTCCGCAGTTCCTCGCCGTTCACCGCGAGCAGGTAGTCGCCGACCGCGACCTTGAGCCCGGGAGAGGCGAGCGGGGCCTTCAGGTCGGGGTTCCAGCTCTCGTTGTCGTAGAGGCGCGCGATGCGGTAGCGGCCCGAGTCGATCGTGAAGTCCGCTCCCAGCAGGCCGCCCGTCGGCGGGGGCACGTCGGGCATGTCGCCGCCGCGCACGTACGAGTGACCGACCGCGATCTCGGCGCCCATCATGTCGAGCAGGTAGTTGAGGTCGGCGCGATGACGCACCCACGGCAGGAACTGCCCGTACATCGTGCGCATCTTCGGCCAGTCCGCTCCCTGCAGGTTCGGCACGTAGAGGTAGTCACGCTGGTTGCGCCAGCCCTCCGCGAAGATCTGCGCGAACTCCGCGCGCGGATCGAGCAGCATGCGCAGCGCGACGGCGAGCTTGCCGCTGCCCGCGGCGGGCGCCGCCTTGTCGGCGTCGACGAGGAAGAGGCTCGGCGCCGAAGGACGCGCCGGCGGCCCGCCCGGCCCTGCGCCCGGGCCGCCGGCCGGTGCGGTGCGATACACGAGCTTCTTGCCGTCGGCGCTCACCGCGAACTCCGCGACGTCGTTCGCGAACGTGACCGCCTTGCGCTCGGAGAGCTTCCAGCGCTTGAGTTCGCCGCCGCGCGGGCCGTCGCCCCCGCCCGGCTCGCCGCTCGTCTCGAGGAAGAAGAGCGTGCCGCCGGCGCCCGCGCGCAGCATCGCGTACGGCTTCTCCGGCACGCCGGGCACCGCCACGGTGCGCGAGCCGATACCGTCGAAGTCGATCACGACGCGCACGCCCCGCGGCTTCGCCGCGTCGGCTCCGCCGGCCGCACCGGGCCGCGCGGTCGCGGCGCCGGCCGCGGCGCCCTTCGCCGGCGCGCCGGGGGCCGCGGCGTCCGCCGCGGGAGGGGGCGCGATCCCCGCGTCCTCGTCGCTCTCGGGGCCGAACGGCGTGGGCTCGCCCGCCTTGAGCACAATCGCGTACAGGCCGAAGTCCTCGATGTGGTCGTACGCGGTCATGTCGAGCCACTGCGAACGCAGGCCGAAGTCGGTCGAGGCGAAGAAGTAGAGCAGCTTGCCGTCGGCGTCCCACGCGGGCGAGACCGCGTCCGCCATGCCGTCGGTCACCGTGTGCGACTCGCCCGTCTCGGCGTCGGCCACGACGATCGCGCGGTAGAGCGAGTTCAGGTGTGCCGCGTAAGCGATCCAGCGCGAGTCGGGGCTCCACACCGGCTCGACCGTGCGCACGGGCACCATCCACGGATCGGCGCCGACCTGCTTCGCGCGGCCGCTCGCGACGTCGGCGACCCACACGCGCAGGTTCGTGTCGTACCAGAGGAGCTTCTTCGAGTCGGGCGACCAGCTCGTGCCGTACGCGTGACCGGGATTCGGCGTCGCGACCGTGCGCGGCTTGCCGCTGCCGTCGGCCGCCACGATCGTGAGCACGTACTCGCCCGATGCGTCGCTCCAGTACGCGATCGACTTGCCGTCGGGCGACCACGCCGGATCGCGCTCGGCCGATCCGCTCGTACGCGTGAGGTCGCGCGCATCGCCCTTCTCGGCGGGCAGCGTGAACACGTCGCCGCGCGCCTCGACGAGCACACGCTTGCCGGTGGGCGAGAGGCCGAGCCGCGCGATGCGGTTCGCGACGTCCTCCCAGTGCGGGAGCATCCACGGGAAGTCGCCGCGCACGGTGATCGGCACCACGTGCTCGCGGCCGCTCGCGGGATCGAGTTCGTGGATCACGCCCGCCTGCTCGAAGACCACGACGCCGGCGCCCGCGTCGAGCGACTTCACGTCGAAGTCGCGGAAGTGCGTCAGCTCCTTCACGTCCTTGCCGTCGGCGGCGCACGACCACACGTTGGCGACACCGTCGCGATCGCTGATGAAGACGACGCGGTCGCCGATCCACGCCGGATCGATGTCCTTCGAGTCCTTCCACTCGGGCGTCACCGTGGCGAGCGTCGCGAGATCCGTGATCCACACCGGCCGGTTCTGCCCGCCGCGATAGTTGCGCCGCTCCTCGTCCCACGACGTGTTCATCCGGTACGCGACCTTGCGGCCGTCGGGCGAGATGCGGCCCTGCCACGCGCGCGGCAGCGGCATCGGCTGCTCGGGCCCGCCCGCGAACGGCACGGTCCAGAACTTCGTCGCCGGACTCGGCGCCCACGTCGCGCGCCCGGACGCGAACACGATCGACGCGCCGTCGGGCGTCCAGCCCTGCACGACGTCGGCGCCCGGATGCCACGTGAGCCGCCGCGGCTCGCCACCCTCGGCGCTCACGACCCACACGTCCTGGTTGCCAGCGTACTCGGCGCTGAACGCGATCCACTTCCCGTCGGGCGAGAAGCGTGGGTTGGCCGTCTGGCCCTGGAAGCTGGTCAGACGCCGCGCGAGCCCGCCGGCGCGTTCGACGACCCACACGTTCTGCGCGTACGTGAAGGCGATGCGGTTCGCGCTGACGGACGGCGAACGCAGCAGCTTCGTGGGTCCGTCGGGAATCGCGAGGTCGGATGCCGGGGCGCGGGAAGCGGAACAGGCGAGGAGCGCGAGGCACGCGAGAACGGCCGCGAGCGGGCCGGGGGAGCGAACGGTCGACGGCGACATGGCGGATTCTCCGCGATCAGGGAACGGCGTCGGTGGACGAACGAATGCGGGCGAAGCCTAGCGCACGCGTCGCGTGCCGCGGCCCGCACTCGGCGCGCGATCGGCCGCGCCCGTGGGCCGGCCGCACCGCGTACCGCCCGACTGGCGGCCCCGCAGCACGCGCGCTAGCGTCCGTGCCGCGACGCGCGGGACGGACCCGGCGTCGCGATTCCCACACGCGCCCAGGAGTCCCCGTGTCGATGCGCCCAGCGCCGTTCGACCTGCTCGTCGCCGTCTCGCCGATCCACGATCCCGCCACGCTGCGTCCGCTCGTCGACGCGTATCTCGAACCGCTGCGCGCCCTCGGCGCGGAGCCCTGCGCAGCGGACGTCGCCGCGCGCGGACGTGCGGCCGCCGTGTTCGTCGTCACCGGGGGCACCGAGCAGCTCGTGCTCGACGGCGCGCGGTTCGATCCGCGCGAGCCCGCGGTGATCGTGGCGCACCCCGGGCACAACTCGCTGCCCGCGTCGCTCGAAATCCTCGCGCGCCTGCAGCAGGAGGGAGGCCGCGGCCGCATCGTCTACCTGCGCGGACCGGACGATACGGCCGCGCTCGCGACGCTCGCCGAGGCGCTGCACGATCGCGCCGTGTGCCGCGCGCTGCGCGCAAGCCGCATCGGCCTCGTCGGTGCGCCGTCCGACTGGCTCGTCGCGAGCCGCCCCGAGCCCGAAGTCGTGCGCGGCACGTGGGGTCCGACCGTCGTGCCGCTCGACCTCGAGCCGCTGCTCGCGCCTCCGGACGCGGCGATCACCGCGGGCGGGGCCGCCGTCGCACGCGATTTCGCGGGGGGAGCGCTCGTGCAGGTGGAGCCGGCGACGAGCGACCTCGAGGCCTCGGGCCGCGTGCTCGCGATGTTGCGCGAGGTCGTGCGCGCCGAGCGGCTCGACGCGCTCACCGTGCGCTGCTTCGACCTCGTCGTGAAGAAGCACATGACCGGTTGCCTCGCGCTCGCTCAACTGACCGATGACGGCGTCATGGCCGGCTGCGAGGGCGACCTCGTCAGCACGGTCGGCATGCTGTGGCTGCACCACCTGCTCGGCGCCGTGCCGTGGATGGCGAATCCGTCGCGCGTCGACCTCGACCGCGGCGTGCTGCTCCTCGCGCACTGCACGGTGCCGCGGCGCGCGGTGGAGGGGTACCGCCTGCGCTCGCACTTCGAGTCGGGTCTGGGCGTCGGCGTGCAGGGCACGTTCGCGCCCGGCCCCGTGACGCTCGTGCGGCTCGGCGGCACGCGGCTCGAGTGGCTGCGCGCCATCGACGGCACGCTGGTCGGGAACACCGATCACGCCGACCTCTGCCGCACGCAGGTCGAAGTCGAACTCGGGCGCGTCGCGATCGAGGCGATGCTCGCGAACCCGCTCGGCAACCACGTGCTGATGGTGCCGGGTCACCACGCGGCGCGGCTGCGGCGGTGGCACGAGGCGGTCATCGCATGACCCGCGGCGCCGCGAGCGAGGCGCCCGTCGCTCGCGCCCCGGTACGCCCGGCTGCCTGACGCGCGCGGCCTAGCGTTCGGGCAGCAGCAGCGGGCGGCCGTCGTCGACCGCGTGCGCGGCGGGTGCGGCGTCGTGCGTCGCGGCCGGACGCGGCGCGCGCGCGACGAGCAGCGCGATCGCCGCGAGGGCGATCAACGCCACGAGCGTGCGCGTCACGAGGGGACGGATCGAGCGGTTGGGGGCGGCGAACGCGCCCGCGTTCACGGATTCCATGGTCGTCATCCTCGGTCTCCTTTCGAGGGGTTGGGCTCTCGGTTCGTTGGGTGACGCGATCCTGCCGTGCGCGTGTTACCGGCGCGTTTCCGTCGCATGTCGTGAGAGACAACTCCTCACGGCCCTGCTCCGCACCCCGCGCCGCGAGGCGCCCGGAACGAGAACGGGCGGTCGCTTCCTCGCGGAAGCGACCGCCCGTGGCGTGGCGTCGGACGCGGACTAGTGGGTCACGGCGAGTCGTCGCACCTGCTCGGCACCGCCGGCGCGCAGGCGCACGAAGTACATGCCCGCGGGCGCGACCGAACCGCCGCGGCGGCCGTTCCACGTCACGTCGTAATGACCGGCCGCGCGCACGCCGTTCGCGAGCGTCGCGACGATGCGGCCCTCGACGTCGAGCACGCTCAGTTCCACGCGCGCGTCCTTCGGCAGCGTGAAGCCGATCGATGTGCTGCCCGTCGTCGGGTTCGGGCGCGGCGCGTCGAGCACGAAGCGGCCCGGCGTGCCGGGAGGCACCGCGAGGCCGTACTGCGTGACCTCGAGGAGCGCCGTGCCCGTCGCCTGCTGGCCGTCGGGATTCGTGACCACGACCGTGTACTTCTCGCCCGGCAGGTTGGCCGTCGCCGACGTCGTGTTGAGGTTGAGCGTCAGGTGGGTCGGATCGACGTACGTGACGCTGTTGACGGTCGGCGGCGTGCCGGTGACGCCGGTGTTGGTGATCGCCACCGACACGTGGTTGAACGCCACGGCCGGCGCGGCGAGGTCGGCGCCCGGATCGTAGAAGCCCGAGCCCGACGCGGACGTGCCCGTCAGCGACACGACGACCGACG
>WBZT01001002.1_pt1 | contig 21543 bp, 18 predicted proteins | sample 5204241 | NCBI WGS metagenome assembly WBZT01 (sample SAMN12344358, study PRJNA552823) | activated sludge metagenome | biome: Activated sludge suspended growth; feature: Nitrification reactor; material: Wastewater; isolation source: activated sludge from nitrification reactor of wastewater...
GGAAGCAGTAATACATTATTAATACATATTTGTATGCTCGCATATAAATCACTAACGAACGGCTTAAGCTCGTCTGGAATAAATTTTTTCCCGATACGCCTTATTGAACTATCAAACGCCATAACATTAGTAACATGCAATTTATCAATAACACAATATTACTACCTTAATTATTTAAAATCAGATCACCCAAAGAGATCGCCTTCTTTATAAACTCTATCAATTCCACCCCTTGATATGCTATATATGCTGCTGCAGCATGATAAGGTAGTAACCCGATGAGCAACAATAATTATCGTTTTCTGGCCTTGTAGAGCCCAAACTGCTTCCATGACTTCGCGCTCTGTATCAGTATCAAGAGCACTGGTAGCTTCATCAAGAACCAAAACTGATGGATTATGGTATAGAGCCCGTGCAATACCTATCCTTTGGCGTTGCCCCCCTGACAATCTGATACCACGCTCCCCAAGGGTGGTATCGAGTCGTTCCGGCAACGATTCGACAAAATCCTGCAACTGGGCCATGTGCAAGGCATGCCATACAACGGCATCGTCGATCTCCTCTGCCGCTAGACCAAAGGCCACGTTGCGACGTAGTGTGTCGTCGCTAAGGAAAATCGTTTGCGGCACATATCCGATTTGGTTCTGCCAAGCGCGCATGTGAAGTTGAATATCCGCACCGTCGACCTTGATAACGCCCTGTTGCGGCTGGATCAAACCTAGAAATAGATCAACCACCGTACTTTTCCCGGCACCACTGGCCCCGATCAATCCGATGGTTTCACCCTGATACACCGTCAGACTCAAATCCCTGACAGCATAGTCATTCGATCCCGGATATCCGTATGACACATTATCGAATTCAACCTGTTTAATAAAAACAGAATGATTTGCTTTAACTGGAGGTGTTGGCCTTTTAGGCAGGTGTAATTCGGCAGCTATTACAACGATTACCGGCACGCCATAGCGCAGGCTTTGGACCGCGCCAACAATACGATTGGCGGAGGGCAGCATCCTAAAGGCTGCAGCGGCAAAGACTCCCAAGGTCGGGAGCATGTCCGCCATCGCCCCCCCCCTGGCAACCATGGTTAGGATCAATGTTGCCAACCCACAAATGGCAAGCAATTCGAGCCAAAGCTGAGGCAACTTCTGAAGGAACTTTTGTTTTTTATAGACATCTGTCGTGCGCTGGTTGTGCGTGCCATATTGGCGCATGAATTCTGCTTCGCGCCCAGACAATATGACATCCTTCGCCCCGCCAAGCCCTTCCTGCAGACGCTGGAGTCGCAACGCTTCGTGGATTTGTCGCACACTCCCCCAGTGGGACAGATAGCGCCCAGTCACTCGGTGCAATAACCATCCACCACCACCCAACACCAGTAAGGCAGCTAAAGCCCCTATCGGCTCGATGATCAAAAGTAGTATGAATAGCCCCGCCAGAACCAATGTTTCTGCCGCCAGCAGCAATGCCGGGAGTACGCAATTGGCTATGAGTTGCGCAACCTCGATGACAATATTTCGAATCAGCTCGGCAGAATTGCGCTGTAGATGAAAGGTGTAAGACTGCCCGAGATAGGTGTCAAACAACCGTTGCGAAATATCAGCTTGTAGTCCAAATGCAAAACGCATTTCCCGCCAATACTGTAGCCCAAGAAATGCTGCCTTGCAGATATAAATTCCAACTAGACCGACCACACCAATCATAACCATGGTCTGATTGTTAGGGCGACCAAGTTCGTTATATAGTGAAATAAAAACTCTGTTGTTTTCTAGCACTTCGGGATTAGCCAGTAATTGGATTACCGGCACGATAAACCCAATGCCGAGCATCTCAAATCCCATGCCAATGATCATGAAAGCTAGCAGAATAATGGCCTGGCGCCGGTCCGTTGGTGTCAGAACCCCCCAAAGCTCTGCCAAATAACTTTTCGGCTGAATTTGTCTCATCCAATATCGGCCGCTATACGCTGGGCCAATTGGCCGGGAGACATGCCAAGCGTATCAAGCACCTCTCCATTCATTCCAGAGGGCGGAACATTCTGTATACCTATACTCACGATGCGAGGGCGCTTAGTCCCGTTAGCATCAAAACAGCGCCTAAGCGTATCTGCAAGGCCCCCAACGACATAGTGGTTGTCCAGGCAATACACACTTTCCATATCTCTTGTCGCCTCACGTAGCCAAGCATCATCAACATAGTTAAGCCATGGCATGTTGATGATGCGAAGTTGGATTCCTTGTCCTTCTAGTAATTTCGCCGCATGCCATGCGGCGGCCAAGGTTACCGGTCCGGCACTGATCAGCACTGCATCATTCCCTTCGCGAAGACAAGTTCCCCACCCGAGAATCGGGGTTGTTCCAATAGGCAAGGAATAAGGAATTTCTACTGGGATGGAGACCATGCGCAGATAGCTGCTCCTAGGATTGTGATTTATAGCCCAATCAAGCAGCAAACCGACTTCGGCTTCGCATGACGGCTCCATCAGCACGAGGTCAGGGATGGCCGCAAGAGATGAAATATCGCGAATTGCCTGATGGGAGTGCCCCGGGCCGGCAGGGACCACCCCTGCCAGTGATCCCACATAAATGATTTTGGTGCCCTCAGTGGCATTGTTGTATATATGCTCATTCGGTCTTGCGGATAGAAAACATGCGAACGAATGCACAATAGGGAGGAGTCCTTGCAAGGCCATTCCACCCGCCTGGGACACCATGTCTTGTTCCGCAATGCCACACTCGAAAAATCGGTCCGAAAACTCCTTCTGAAAAGGAATGAGGCCTGTATCAAGAATCAGATCGGCGTCCAAGGCAACCAGATGTGGATGCTTGCGCGCCTGCTCGACCAGCGCACTTGAGTAGGCCTGAACCAGTTTTTGAGGAGATTTCGGCAACACTGCAGCAGGGCGTTCAACCCTTTCCAAAACCAACGAATCAGCACCATGTGTTGCTAACATGGCGTTAGCACTGTAGATAAGCTCTTGCGCAGCGCGAGCATATGCATCTTCACTAGGGGCGCCGCTATGAAACTTGTAAAACTCGACATCGGAATCAATGGCAGTATGCTCCATGAAGGAAACACCTTTGCCTTTAATGGTGTCGGCGATGATTACCTTGGGTTTGTCAGTTGCGCGTTTAGAAGCCTCCAAGCAGGCAGAAAAAGCTGCCAGGTCGTTGCCATCACAGCGACTAACATGCCAGTCAAATGCTCTCAGCTTGGCCTCAAGATCACCCAGGTCACTTACCTTGGAAACCAGAGTGTCTGATTGCAACTTATTATGGTCAATAATGACCATCAGTTCGCTTAATTTGCTGTTGGCGGCTGAAATCAAGGATTCCCAGAACTGCCCTTCCTGAAGCTCTCCATCGCCAGTCAGGACAAAAACATTTGCTTCCTGCTTGCGCAGCCTATTGGCGAAAATTATACCCTTGGCTTTTGAAATGCCCATACCAAGAGAGCCAGTATTAGTCACCACGTTTGGAGTAGCAACATCTGGGTGCCCCGGTAGGCCATTCAGGCGTCGCAATGAATGAATCTGGTCAAATTCCAATCTGCCCGTACCTATCCACGTACTATACAGTCCTGGCGCATCATGTCCCTTAGATGAAAAGAAAATATCATGTGGTTGGTTGGAGTCGCCTGAGGGTCTACGTAACTCGTTGAGTTCCAGCCATGACATGATGTCCAGGCTACTGAAACTGCTGCCAATATGGCCCGAGCCTGCACGAGCGATCATATAGAGAGTATTGATTCGGCAAAGTGATGCAAACAATTCCGTCTTTGCAACTGCCGAAACTTGAAAGCCCAGAACTCGCTCAAACTCACTGTAAGGAACGTAATACAGGGTGCCACTGACAGCTTCCCCAACTTGATCGCCCACAATAGTCTCCCGTTAATTGTCGGTTTTATAAACAGGGCAGGAGATGGTAGGCAATCTTACATCGCCCTTAGCGATGTAATGTTCTGCCAGAACCCAATCCTCAGGCTCGTTAATATCGAAACCTTCAAGCCCCTGACTGATGAAAGGAATAATGGCTTCACCAGCTATACTGTTCTGCTCCATCACCACACTGGTCCATGCAATCTCAAGACTCGCATTCTGTGCGTAGATGTCGGGCAACGCCGCATACTGACTACTGTGCCAAGGTGTTTGACCATTCCTGAAAGGTAGCAGGGGTATCATGCGCTTGCCGTGAACCATCCACATCTTTCCAGGATGCTGCCTGCACCTCTCGACAGCACGCAACGAGTCTGCAGTATCATCATTAATAAACACATCCCACGCACGACAGATAGTTTCCGACTGCCGAAATGGACTTGTTGGCCGCAGAATGCTGAATACTTCATAGTTTCTGTCAGCCTCGCGTAACTTGCCCAACATCCATTGCACCCATTCGATATCAGGGGATTTGTCTCCAGAAATCTCGGCCGAGCGCAGAAAAGGCACTTCGGCCCCATAGTGTCGGGCAACTGCTGCGTAGCTCTCGCTGTTAGTGGCACAAATCACCGCATCAAAGACGCCGCTATCGATAGCGGCACGTACGGTATATGCAAGAAGTGGATGGCCGTCCAGCGGAAGAATGTTCTTGTTTGGTACACGCTTCGAGCCGGAACGCGCAGGGATCAATGCAACAGAGCTAGGCTTTGACTTGCTCATAGTCGCTGCTCACGGACCAGAAAGGAAATGTTCTTGAGTTCGGAATACACATCGAGTGCCTCGACGCCTGGTTCGCGTGTGCCGTTGCCGGACGCCCCGAAACCTCCAAATGGCATGTGTGGTTCACTGCCATATGTTCCCATGTTGATATTGGCCACACCAGCCTTAACACGCTGAGCAAACCACATGGCACGGTCAACGCTGCAAGTATGGATCGCTGCAGCCAAGCCATATTCCGATTGATTTGAGAGATGTAGAGCCTCGGATATATCCTCGACAATATGCAAGGTTACTACTGGACCAAAAATTTCCTTGCAGCTCAGTTCTGCAGTCACTGGCAGACCTTCGACGACAGTTGGTTCAATGTAATAACCACTTGCCAGCGCTTCGTTTAACGGTGGCCCTCCACCACAAAGAATCTTTCCTCCTTGTGCTCTGGCCATATCAATGGCTTCAAGTATTGCTTGGAACTGGCGCTTATTGATCACCGGACCCAAGTCGCAGCCAGAAATCACTCCCAATTTCAGGCTGTTTGCCTTCGCCACCAGCTTATCGCGAAAAGACTCATACACCGCCCGGAAGACAATGATACGGCTACCGGCGGCGCAACGCTGACCAGCATTGCTAAAGGCCGACAACGTCGCCCAATGCACCGCCTGATCAAGATCGGCATCGTCACAGACGATAAAAGGGTTTTTGCCACCAAGCTCAAGAGATACACGTGCAAGGCGTCGTCCAGCAACTTCAGCGATCCAGCGCCCTACGCTCGTCGAACCAGTAAAGCTGATAATAGAGACTCGTGGATCTTCTACAAGCGTAGCCCCGGCAGGCTGTCCGCACCCCTGAACCACATTGAATACGCCATCGGGCAGCCCTGCTTCTTTGGTCAGTCGAGCAAACATCAGAGCAATACCCGGTGAATCTTCTGCAGCTTTAAGAACTACCGTGTTGCCGCAGATAAGGGCAGGAAAGGTTTTCCAACTGATGTTGGCAATAGGTGTATTTGCTGGAACGATTAAGCCAGCTACTCCTCTGGGTTGCCTCACGGTGTGACTAAATTTACCTTGCATACCAGATGTCAGAGAGCGGGCGTAAAGCCGCATACCTTCTCCAGAAAAATATTCAGCCTGCAAGATGGCACCATTAGTTTCGCTTATTGCATCCTGTGGTGGCTTTCCAGTTTCTACGGCAATACACTCGGCCAGTTCGCTAGCATGCTTCTTCATGGCTGACGCAATGTTGCCAAGGTACTGCCCCCGTTTTACGGGCGTCAGGTCTGACCAAGCCGGGAATGCGGTAGTTGCAGCTGCAATGGATTGTTCCACATCAATTCTGGAGGAGTCTGCAAACTCGCAGAGCAATTGACCGTCATGAGGGTTAATCTTGGCAAGCCAGGAGCCAGATTTTGGCGCAGATTCTATGCCATTAATCCAATTGGGAATACGCTCGTCTATTCTCAAATTGCCGTCCATCCACCATCAATAACCAGATTTGCTCCTGTCATATAGCTAGAAGCGGCGCTTGCAAGATAAATTACTGAACCATTGTATTCATCAGGATTTGCCATTCGCCCAACTGGTATGCGTCCACAATAAGCATCCAGAAAGGCTTGCTCTTGGTTATTGTAAACGCCGGCGATAGTCAATGAATTGACCCGTACATTCTTCCTGGCCCAGTAAGTTGCCAAGTAGCGAGTGAGATTTAGAATGCCGGATTTTGACGCCGAATACGCCACAGGTTTGAAAAATACTTCACCACGTTGACGACGATATTCGTAAAGACTCTGATCGGGAGAAACAACACCATAGATTGAGGCAACATTAATGATAGATCCTTTGCCTGCTCTTGCCATAGCTGCGCCAAACACTTGGCAGCTTAGGTAGACGCCCTTGAGATTGACATCGAGCACTTTGTCCCATGAGGCTTCTGGGTAGTATTCAAAGGGGCCATTTTCTTCCGCAGGTGCGGACGGGGGGGAGTCGATAGCGGCATTATTGATCATAACTGTTGGCCATCCAAAGCGCTGATGCAGTTTTTCCAGAGCCAGTTCCAGCGATTCTTTGTTTGTTACATCGGCTATGCAAAAGTAATAATTTTCTGAGAACTCCTTCTCTAGTGAACTGTTCGCCTCAGAAGGATACATATCTAAACCCATAACCCGAGCGCCACGTTGTAGAAAAGCTTTTGTGTATTCTCCGCCCAACTGGCCTGACGCCCCAGTAATCAAGACAATTTCGTCACCGACATGGAATTGAGGATCAAACTTTATGGGGTTCATAATTTATCTAGAGCACCCTGCTTAGCATGGAATACGAGATCACAGATTTCCCTGACGGCCCCATACCCTCCGTGTGTACGCGTGCGATATATGACATGCGGGTAAACCTCCGGATGTGCATCCGCCACCGCAACAGGAAAACCTATGGATTGGAAGGCCGCGATATCGTTGATGTCGTTACCTACAAACATGGTATTTTGTGAACTGACATCTAGATCCCGGCAGATATCGAGAATTACTGCAGCCTTGTCGGTCACTCCCTGTTTACAGGGCAGCTTGAGTTTGCTAGCACGGACTGAGACAACTGGGTTTTGTTCAGTAGAGATAATAAAAGACCGTACTCCAACATCTCGAAGTCGTGCTAACCCCAGACCATCGCTCCGCCAGCAGCGCACTGACTCTACTCCCTCTTGAGTGATGTATACAGTGTTGTCAGTAAATACACCATCAAAGTCAAAAGCAATCAACTCCACACTGGCGAGTAGCTTTTCAGACATCATATTCGATATCTGCATATTGAATCGGCTCACCTTGCGCGATGTGCCTCTTTGCAATGTTGCCTATCACTTGATTTGATTCGCGCACGGGAATGTACTGTATATTAAAGATACGTCCAGAAAGATTTTCCAAACTAAACGTCGTTCCTGCTGGAATGTCCTTATATGCAACCAGGGACTTACCAAGCTTTTTGAAAACGCGTTCATTACCAAGATCCTGACTGGGTTTCGGTTGCATCATGTGCCGGACTCGCTTGATGTCCCGGACAAACTTACGAAATCCCTCAGGCTCCAGTGCAAAGCTGTGATCGGTGCCTTTCCATGCGCGATTAAGAGTAACGTGCTTTTCGAAAACGCGCGCACCTTTCATGTAGGCAATCGGGCCAGAGAGTGTGCCGTTGAAATGATCAGACAATCCAATTACACATTGCGGAAATGTTTTAACCAAAATCTCGATATTGTCGAGACCAAGTCTATTATATTCACAGGGGTATTCAGAAACACAATGAAGAATTGCCACCTCGTCATGATGATTGAGCAACACCTCTATGCTCGAACGTATCTGATCGCTATTCCCTCCGCCAACACTCATTACGACGGGCTTACCCAAATTAGCGATGCGATGGATGAAAGGAAGATTACCTAAATCAAATGAAGCGATTTTTAATATATCTACATCGATTTGCCTGAGCAATTCGAGACTTGGCTCATCAAATGGAGTTGACATGAACTTGACCCCGTACTTGATGCAGTCTTCTTTCAATATAGGCAGCCACTCAGGTTTTAGTTCTAGCTTTTCTCGATGAGTGCCATATGTATCTGCGAAGGCATTCTCACTTTCATAAGGAGCCTCGTAAGCATCTTGTGAAAAGAGATATTTGTTGTGACGTGTTTGAAACTTAATGGCATCAGCACCTTCAAAAGCAAAGATGCGTATGTATTCACGCGCTGTATCAAGATCACCCTGATGATTTTGGCCCACTTCGGCGATTACAAAGGCTTCATCGGTAAAACTTTCGTTCTTAAACATGACAGACACTCTCATCAGAGTTCCGACGCATATCAGCATCAACCATCATAGTGATCAGTTGTTCCAAATTTGTTTTTGGCTCCCAACCAAGTTTTGCCTTGGCCTTGGCAGGATTGCCAATCAGAATATCGACTTCCGCAGGGCGAAAGAATTTTGGGTCAATCACTAGATAATTCTCATAATTCAGGCCAACATGCCCAAAGGCTATGCGACACATATCACGCACCGTAGTGGTTACACCGGTAGCAATAACATAATCATCGGGCTGTTCCTGCTGAAGCATCAACCACATAGCTTCTACATAATCACCAGCAAACCCCCAGTCGCGTTTAGCATCAATATTGCCTAGTCGCAGTTCTTTTTGCTTACCTTGCTTGATCCTTGCCGCAGCATTTGTAACCTTGCGAGTGACAAATTCGATACCACGCAACGGTGACTCATGGTTGAATAAGATACCGCTTGATGCATGCAATTTAAAACTTTCCCGATAGTTGATTGTAATCCAATGTCCATAAAGTTTCGCTACTCCATAAGGACTACGTGGATAAAAAGGAGTCATTTCGTCTTGCAGTTCGGCTTGGATTGTGCCAAACATCTCACTAGTCGAGGCCTGATAAAAACGTGTTCTCGGATTGAACTGGCGTATAGCTTCAAGGCAATGCGTAACGCCCAAGCCATTTACCACTCCGGTAAGCAACGGCTGATCCCAAGATGCCGCAACATAGCTCTGGGCTGCGAGATTATAGAGTTCATCTGGCTCTGTCTTGATAAGAGCGCGTTGGATAGATGTGGCATCAGCCACATCGCCATAAATATAATCAACATCGCCTTCAATGCCTAGCTCACGTAAGCGCCAAAAAGTGTCGCTTGAGCGGCGAGCCACAAGGGCATGAACTCTGTAATTCTTTTCCAAAAGGAATTTGGCCAAGTACGTACCATCTTGGCCAGTAACTCCGGTAATAAGTGCGGTTTTGCTCATTGCTCCTGTAACTCCCAATAATTCAGAACATTGTTTAATGTTGTAACAAACGGGATTGATGGCTGCCATGAGGTTGCCTCAATCAGCTTCTGATTATCACCAACTGATCGGCGCTGCTCAGTTGGACGGAAGCATTCAGACTCAGGCAATATGTTCGCATCTATACCCGCTTCTATAAGAAGTGTAGTTATCGTTTCCCGAATGGTTCTCTCCTTGCCACCGCATACATTGTATATCTCGCCATTCACCCCATAATCAAGCAAAAACAAATAGGCTCGAATAACATCTGCTACGTCCAAAAAGTCCCGGGTAACATCAATATCACCTGCTCGAATTATGGGGGGTTGTAAGCCCTTACGAATTTTAACAATCTGTTTTGCTAAGGACGATATGACAAAGTCATCGCGTTGGCCAGCTCCAATATGATTAAATGGCCTTGCGATCACTACTTTCTCAAATGCTTTAGCTTGCGACCATTGATAGCAAAGTGCCTCAGCCGCAACTTTGCTAACTGCATATGGATTTAAAGGGCGCAGGGTTTGTGTTTCTTTTACTGGCAGGTCTTCTTGGTAGAGGCGCCCATAAACATCGCCCGAACTGATGTAAAGAAACCTGCCTGCAAACCCTTGCTTCTTCAGTGCTTGTAACAAATTCAAGGTACCAAGAGTATTGATAACAAAGGTGCTCTCAGGGTCTTTAAAAGAATCTGGAATAAAACTAATTCCAGCAAGATGAATTACTCCATGGGGAGATGCGTCGCTGACTAAAGAAGCCAAATCAGCTGTATCTTTCAGGTCATATGGTTGGTTTGCAACAACTAAATTCCAACCAAACTCAATTCGTAGAACATCCTTCATGCGCACGAAGTGTTGTCCAACAAAACCTGCTTCACCAGTAATTAGCAACTTACGCATTACACGTTAAAGACAATCAGCTTTGTAACCCAGCGAGAATTTTATGAGAAACACTAGCGTTAAGTATGTTGCAGTAGCCTGCAACGAAAATTTGCTCATCTCCCATAGTGATCTTCAACTCTAACTACATCATCCTCACCGAGATAGTCGCCGGATTGTACTTCTATGATTTCCAGTGGAGTGGTGCCAGGGTTGGCAAGTCGATGAATCTCGCCAAGAGGGATGTAAGTAGATTGGTTTTCAGTAAGTAAAATTGTCTTGTCGCCACAGGTGATTTCGGCGGTGCCCTTAACAACAATCCAATGTTCAGCCCGGTAATGGTGCTTTTGCAGGCTGAGACTGGCTTTAGGCTTGACCATAATGCGCTTTACCTTGAAACGCTGACCTTCATCAATGTTGTTATACCATCCCCAAGGACGATGCACTTTAAGGTGCAATGTATGTTCCTTGCGTTGTTCATGATCAAGTTGGCTGACAATGGATTTGACTTCTTGGCTGCGTGATATGTCGGCCACCAGTACGGCATCTGGGGTTTCCACGACGATAAGATTTTCCACACCGACCAAGGCAACAAGACGATTGCTTGCATGCACGAAGGTACGGTGAGTATCCTTTGTGAGCACATCGCCGACATGAGCATTCCCGAATGCATCCTTGGGTAACACCTGCCAAACGGCATCCCAAGCACCCAAGTCATTCCAGCCAGCAACAAGAGGAACCATCTTGATTGGAAAACCGTTATCGGGGCAGTGCTCCATCACGGCATAATCAATAGATTCAGCCGGAATGGCGGCAAAATCAGAACCAGAGGGACGAATGAAAGCGTTGTCTGTAATTCTTTTTTCCCAAGCGAAGCGGGTAGCCTGAGCAACATCAGGACGAAAATTTTCAAGAGCGGCCAACCAGACCGAGGCTTTGAGTACGAAGATGCCGGCATTCCAGTAATATTCACCAGAGTCGAAATACTTTTGGGCCGCGCCCACGTCGGGTTTCTCTACAAACCGACGAACAGCAAACACCGATTCTTGCAAAGCGTGATTGTCTGTCTGAATATATCCATAGCCTGTTTCTGGGCGATCCGGGGATATACCTAGTATAACTATGCATCCACTGGCTGCTTCTTGAATGGCCAAATGCATGGCTTGGGTAAAAGTAGCCACATCGGCAATGGTCTGGTCTGCAGGAGTAACTACAAGAATCGGGTCAGCTCCAGCTTCGCGTGCTTGGAGCGCTGCCAGTGTGAGTGCTGGGGCAGTGTTGCGTCCTATCGGCTCTAAAAGCAGCCCACCGGACTCGATACCGGCTTCGCGCAATTGTTCTAGCGCAAGAAAGCGATGCTCTTCGTTGGTGACGATGAGAGGAGAAGAAACTTCGACACTCCTTGTGCACAACCCCATTAAACGTATGGCTGCAAGTTGAAAGAGACTTTGCTCTCCAGTGAGGCAGAGAAACTGTTTGGGAAAACCAGCGCGTGACAAAGGCCAAAGCCTGGTGCCAGAGCCGCCACAGAGAATGACTGGCTGGACCTCTAAATAAGTGCTCATTGGTTGACCTTAACCCCAAACGATTGCTGAAAGTTCCAAGCACTCGCACACATATTCTCTAAAGTACGCTTAGCTTTCCATTTCAGTAAATTGTTTGCCTTTTGGGTACTGGCAAAATACTCGGCTACATCTCCTGCACGACGTGGAGCAAAGCGATAAGGCACTTTTCGGCCAGATATCTTTTCAAAAGCGTTTATTATTTCCAACACGCTGTAACCTTGCCCAGTTCCGAGGTTAATAGGGTGCCAACCACTGCCTTTTCTAAGAAAGTCTAGCGCCGCAGCATGACCCTCAGCCAAATCCATGATGTGAATATAATCTCTTATGCCTGTGCCATCCGGTGTTGGGTAATCATTGCCAAATACATTGAGCTCCGACCTTAAGCCTGTCGCAACTTGTGCAATGTAAGGTAACAAATTATTGGGGACACCGTTTGGACTCTCGCCAATCAAACCACTTTCATGCGCTCCTACAGGATTAAAATAGCGTAGACAAGCTATTTTCCAATCGGCATCCGAGTACGCTAAATCTGCGATAACTTCTTCGATATGCCGTTTACTCCGGCCATAAGGGCTGTTAGGGCTGGTTGGGTGGTTCTCATCAAGTGGAAGGTATTGTGGTTCTCCGTAAACGGTTGCGCTACTGCTGAACACCAATATCTTGACTGATTTGGCTCGCATGGCCTTCAGCAAGTTGATTGTTCCCCCTACATTGTTACCGTAGTAATCCAGTGGATTCGCTACAGATTCGCCGACAGCCTTGATGCCTGCAAAATGGATGACAGCATCGATAAGCTGGGTTTCCAGTGTTTTATTAAGCAAGTCAGAGTCACGTATATCCCCTTCGATGAAAACCACACTCTTCCTTGAAATCTCTGAGACTCGCTCGGCAATGGAAGCTCTACTGTTTGAAAGATTATCAAATAATATGACGTTATGGCCCTTTTGGATGAGGGTGACAGCCGTATGACTTCCGATGTAGCCCGTCCCTCCGGTGAGCAAGACGTTCATACAGTTATAAACGCCATAACTGCGCGCCTAGCTTCCGAATGGGTTCCTCAGGGTATGCTGACTTAACATCAACAAACACCCCTCCGGGCTTCAATTTGGCGAGTAGTGCTTCAATTGGTAATTCCAGGTAGTGTTGGTGCGAGACGGCAGCGACAATTGCATCACTTATTGGCAAATTATCCCAAGGAGTGAGCGTCAAATCGTACTCATGCTTGGCTTCTGAAGGTAAGGCTATTGGATCGTGGAGGATCACATCGCAGCCATAATCTTGTAATTCACGCACTACGTCAGCGACTTTTGAGTTTCTCAGATCGGAGCAGTTTTCCTTGAAAGTCAGGCCAAGGACTAACACTTTAGCCCCTTTGATAGAACTGCCAGTTTTTATCATCTGCTTAACCGTATGTTGCGCTACGTGGGCAGCCATTCCATCGTTAATTCGCCGCCCAGCAAGAATTACCTGTGAGTGGTAGCCAAGCATTTCTGCCTTGTGCGTCAAATAGTAAGGATCGACGCCAATGCAGTGCCCCCCAACGAGGCCAGGGCGGAAAGGTAGAAAGTTCCATTTTGTTCCGGCAGCTTGTAAGACCTCAAGCGTATCAATGCCAACCTTCTCGAAAATGATGGCTAACTCATTCATCAAAGCGATATTTAAGTCGCGCTGGGTGTTTTCTATCACTTTAGCGGCTTCGGCAACTTTGATGCTACTGGCTCGGTGTACACCTGCAGTTATTATCGAAGCATAGAGATCTCCTACAGCCTCAAGAGTTGCCGGGGCGTCTCCCGATACAACTTTAATAATCTTGATAAGGGTACGCTCTTTGTCACCCGGATTGATGCGCTCTGGGCTATAGCCAACGTGGAAATCTTGTTTCCACTTTAGCCCCGAATGTCGCTCCAAAGCGGGGACACATATTTCTTCAGTTGCACCAGGATAAACCGTGGATTCATAGATGACTACAGCACCTCGTTTCATGTACTGGCCAACAGTGGTGCTTGATGAGATCAGTGGGCCGAAATCTGGCTGTCGGGCAATGTCAACCGGCGTAGGTACTGCCACCACAACAAAATCAGCACTGGCAAGATGGTGAGGATCGGTGGTGCAGTTGAGTAGCTTGGCAGCCTTGAGGTCAGCACTGCTGACCTCTCCGGTAGGGTCTATGAATTGTTGATAGGAAGTCACCTTCGCTTCAGACAAATCGTAGCCAATAGTGCGAAATTTTTTTCCAAACTCAACAGCAAGTGGCAAACCAACGTAGCCAAGGCCGACGACGGCGATGGTAGCATCTTTGGTAAAGTTCATGCTTATACCTTAAAGTAGTCACGATACCACGCGACAAAGTTGGAGACACCCTGATCGATAGGGGTATTAGGCTTGTAGCCAAATTGTTCGACTAAATCGGCGACATCGGCGAACGTATCTGGAACATCCCCAGGCTGAAGCGGTAAGAGCTCTATTTTCGCCTTTTTACCAAGAGTCTTTTCAATCGCAGCGATGTAGTCCATTAGTTCCACGGGACTGTTGTTGCCGATGTTGTAAACACGCCACGGAGCGATACTGGTGCCAGGGTCTGGATCCGCGCCATTCCAGTCCGAATTTGTTGAAGCAGGGTTGTCAAGCACGCGTATGATACCCTCAACGATGTCGCCAACATATGTGAAGTCACGACGATGCTTGCCATAATTGAAAACAGAAATTTGTTCTCCAGCGAGAATCGCCTTGGTAAATTTGAACAGAGCCATATCCGGTCGGCCCCATGGACCATAGACAGTAAAGAAGCGTAGACCTGTGGTGGGCAGATCGTATAAATGGCTGTACGTGTGGGCCATCAACTCGTTAGCCTTCTTGCTGGCAGCATATAGGCTGAGCGGATGGTCGACGTTATGGTGTACCGAAAAGGGCATTGTCGTGTTGGCGCCATATACACTGGAGCTACTAGCATAGACCAGATGTTCTATACCATTGTGGCGGCAACCTTCAAGAATATGTGCAAAGCCAACAATATTGCTGTCAATGTAGGCGAGCGGATTCTCAATTGAATAGCGCACACCAGCTTGGGCAGCTAGATTGACCACTTTGTTCGGTTTGTGAAAAGCGAACGCTTCCTCAATTGCCTTGCGATCAGCAAGATCAATACGTAAATGGGTGTAATTCGGATGGTTAGCGTGCCGAGCAAGACGAGCTTCCTTGATGGCTGGATCGTAGTAGTTATTGTGGTTGTCGATCCCGATAACGGTGTCGCCACGTTCCAGTAAGCGCAGTACAAGGTTAGACCCGATAAAACCTGCTGCGCCAGTGATAAGCACTTTCATATTAGTCGCTCCCAAAAAGATCGCGGCTATAGACCTTGTCAGCCACATCACGTATGCCATCGGTGATACGATTGGCGACAATGATGTCTGCTTCCCTCTTAAATGCAGCTAAGTCCTGCACAACTCTTGAATGAAAGAATTCGGAATCATTGAGCACCGGCTCGTACACAATCACCTCTATACCCTTCGCTTTAATGCGTTTCATTATGCCCTGAATGGAAGAAGCACGGAAATTGTCAGAACCAGCCTTCATGATTAAACGGTAGATCCCTATTACTTTTGGGTTTCTACGGATAATGTCATCAGCAATGAAGTCTTTACGCGTGGTATTTGCCTCGACGATAGCGCGAATCAGATTCTGCGGCACCTCTCGGTAGTTTGCTAATAATTGCTTGGTGTCTTTTGGCAGGCAGTATCCACCATAACCAAAACTTGGGTTGTTGTAATGGGCACCAATGCGCGGATCCAGGCAGACACCATCAATGATTTGGCGTGTGTCCAACTCGTGGGTAACAGCATACGTATCAAGCTCGTTGAAGTAAGCTACACGCATGGCAAGGTAAGTGTTGGCGAAGAGCTTGATAGCCTCAGCCTCGGCACTACCAGTGAACAGCGTGGGAATATCCTGTTTAACAGCGCCCTGTTGCAGAAGGTGCGCAAAAGCCTCTGCCCGTGGCGAGCACTCCCCCACTACAATGCGAGAGGGATAAAGATTGTCAAATAGAGCCTTGCCTTCTCTTAAAAACTCTGGCGAGAAGATTAAGTTATTGGTTCCAAACAGCCCTTGCGTTTTAGCGGTGTAGCCAACTGGCACGGTGGACTTGATGATCATTACTGCATCCGGTGCAATAGCCATGACATCCTGAATCACTGCCTCTACTGACGATGTGTCGAAGTAATTGGTTTCTGAATCATAGTTAGTCGGTGTAGCAATGATGACAAAGTCAGCTCCAGTGTAGGCTTCACACTTATTCACAGTCGCCCGAAAGTTCAGCCGTTTGTTAATTAAGTAGTCTTTGATCTCGGCATCATCAATCGGCGACTCTTTACGGTTAAGCATGGCCGCCTTGTCTGCCAATATGTCTAGGCAAACAACTTCGTTGTGTTGGGCCAATAACACACCGTTAGACAAGCCAACGTAGCCTGTGCCAGCAATGGCAATTTTCATTTGGTACCACCTTTGTCAGAAATCATCTCTGCCTTTAACGCTTCAATTTCCTGCTGCAATACATCATATTCCACCATCTTCCGCTTTAAAAACTTCACCGTCAGCTTAGACTTTTCTGTCAGTCCGGTTGGCGTAAGAAAATAGGCGTAACGCAGCTTGTTCTTACTCTGGCTGAAATTTTGCATCTTGATACAGCCTTTTTCTACTAGCGCCTGGAAGCAGAAATTAATGCTACCAAGACTAATACCCAGTTCACGGGCTAAGGTACGCTGACTGACCTCTGGAGTTTGGTGCAAACGGCGCAACACTTCAAACTGGATTTCCTCTTGGAAACCAGCGAGTCGTTGAATGGGGGAAATAAGGCTCAAGTTATAGGTACGCTACCGCCGTGCTGTTTCACGATCAGCAAGCGCGCAACGAGATTACAGTTGATCCGCAGGGTAGAACAGGCAGAAGGCTCCACAGTTCGTTCGGCGAACGAACAGCATTTTGCCACACCACTATGCCCATGAGAAAGTATTTTGTCTAACATTCATGATTGATCATGAAGCGCATGCTCTATGCCACTTTGGAAATCTCAGCTGGCTTTGTGCAATCCTGCCGGTGACACGCGCACTTTAACTGGTTTGCTCAATATTTCGATCAGCACCATGACGCGATGATCTCCATCAGTCATTTGGTAGACACCCTCTATACCGGCAAATGGGTACTCGGTCAAATGAACTCGCTCTCCATGGGCAAAAAATCTCTCTGGAAAGCTCTGCACCAAAGCTTCTTGTCTACGCAACTGTTCGATAAGTCGATCATCAATTTTGGTTGGCTCAACTCCAAAACTGACCAGACGGCTGACGCCTTTAGTCGAACGGATCGGCCCCCAGCTTTTGGCCGAACAATCAAGACCAAGCCTGATAAATAAATAACGTGGAAACAAGGGCTCATCTGTGACTGCTAAGACACCCAGACGGAGTTTTTCTGTAGGAATGGTAGGGAGATAGCACTCATAGCCCTGTTGCTCGAGATTTTTCAGTGCGCACTTTTCCTGCCTAGGTTTGGTATGAATCAGATACCAGTGCAATGCCACCTCCAATACTTAATCGGGCATGTATTCTACTCTTTGGGTAACACTGCAGCAACGAATCACAGTTCAATATTCATCATAGAAACTATACGTTTTAATATCTTATTGCATAGTGATTTTGATCGGCGCAAGGACACAGACTCAGAATAACACCGCAGCTCGGGAGCATTGCCTGAAGCTCGCAAGTGGACAATTTCACCATTAGTAAGAAAGAGTTGAATACCATCTATTGTTTGAATATTAACAACAACACCTAAATTTTCGAGCAACGCTTTACGAAAAGACTCTTCCTGAGAAAGTTTAGACATCAATAATTGAGACATTGAGGCTGGTATGTTTGTGATTCTGTGACTATAAGTAAAGCGCTGTGGCAGATCAGAAAATAATGATGAAATCGGCTGATGTCTAGACGCGCATAAAACTAAGATCGCAATGATGGGAAGCATCGCATCTCTTGTTGGTAAGGCACACAAATTTGGTAAAGAAGAACCAAGTATGAAACCGCCATTTGCTTCGAAACCTGCTACGGGATGCAGGCCACTGGCAACTAATTGGTTAATCTGTTCGATGACATATGGTGAGCCAATACGAGTGCGTAAGACCCGACAAAACCGTCCGGATTTTTCAATAGCGGTATTGCAGTTAACAGGCACAACGAGAGTTTTGATATTAAGTGCCGTTGCACACAAAAGCCCTAGTAAATCCCCACGGATAAACTGACCGTCAGCATCAAACACTAGTGGTCTATCACCATCCCCATCAGCAGATATCAAAGCGTCCAGTCGATGTTCTTTACACCAATTACGTGCTTGTTTTAAATGCTCATCTGAGAGCGCTTCGGTATCAATTGGTACGAATGCGCCGATACGACCTAACGAGAAAACCATCGCCCCCAGATTCAACAATATCTGCTTCATGATATCTCTTCCAGCACTACTGTGTTCATAGACACCCACTCTGAGGCCCGATAGCGCAGAGGTGCCAAAAAAATTCACATATCGTTGCAAATATAATTGACTAGCATCATGGCTTATTTTTGGCAGTTGCATTGATCCTCCTTGTGCATCAAAAGGAAGCGCATTGATGAACATCTCCGAAATTGCTTGCTCATCTTCTTTAAGAATCTCCCCTTTCGAGCTATAAAATTTTATGCCGTTACGATCAAATGGAATGTGGCTACCTGTAACCATCATTCCTGGCGCATTCAGGGACATACACTTTAGTGCCAAAGCTGGAGTAGGAAGTATTCCCAAAAAATGCACTTTATAACCTAATTGTTTTAATGATCTATCTATTATTTTTACAATGTCGGGGCTACTTGGACGCAAATCCATCCCAATGAGAATAGGCTTTTCTTTGGTCAAATCATCTGTATTCTCTAACCTGCTGACAAAGGCGAAAACATAAGCAGCAACAACCTCTGGAGTCAGATCAGCCACTAATGCACGTATACCACTCGTCCCAAAAACAACACGTGGAAAACAGGATTTCAAAGTCACATTCATATTTAATTTAGGATCATGAGGCTCTAAGGCGTTGGGTGCAGATAAAGTGAAGTGTGCTTGACTACGCCATTAAACATGGCCTAGCAGCACAACGCCATGATATTCTGCCGCACATTCTCACCATGATGCCCCCCGGAAGTGCTTGTCAAAGCCAATGTCAATCAAGCGACGACATCCATGATATGGTGGTTTCTTCCTAAGATTCACTGAGTTTAGCCCGGATGCCAGACAAGCTTTACTACTCCAAAACACAGAAATCTATTCAGTTGCACTAAGTATTTGACAACTCAAGTTGCCGACATGACTACAACATCACCACACCTGTACTGCAACTTGAAAAACAATCGTTCAACTGGAGTAAAGCACTTAATAAGCGCGGATTAATCCGTTACCCATATTGGACGTATTCCTTCCCAGTTATTTTTATATTCCTCGGCCACACCTATGCCAGGGATAGCAATTAAAGCTAGATCACACCACAACAAAGGGATATGGTCTCGTTTCCAAGGCGGTATACCAAACTCTTGGAATACGTTTTTTAATGAACGAATTGGGCGATTTTTTGCCAGTCTAATTTGCAGTTTTCCTTTATCAGGCTTACCGAGTCTATTCGTAACTCTTATCCTCATTTCGAAAAACTCTTTTTGAACCAATGCATTATCCACACCCTCCATTACAAGGCTTGACCCGTCGGGTAACTGAAGAACCATCTCACCGTGCCACTTAATACAATATGGCTCTGGTAGTTTTCCAGTATCCATCCACGCCCACTGCCGATAGCGACGTAGTGTTTTATCACCTAAATTACATTCAATCCTGGCATCTGCACGTGCTTGGGTAAGCTGCTTCAAGATTTCGTACAATCCTGAGCGACTCAGTGCTTGCCCTGTCTCAAGATTTACCCACCAGCGCAAGACATTTGCCGCTCTAACCTGCGGCAAGCTGCTCAGGACTGATATGTTTAGCTTACCAGGGAGGCACGCGTCCACTGCATCTTGCGCTGCAATCTGCTCAAGAATTTCAGCGCTATCTGCAAAATTTAAGGCGCTTCTTGATAGTGTACTGGCATAGGCTGGAAAGCGCCGCGCCAGAACAGGAAAAACTTCGTTACGCAAAAAATTACGATCGAAACGAGTGTCCAGATTGCTCTCGTCTTCAATCCATAAAATCCCATGTTCCTGTGCGTAGTGATGCAATACCGTTCTAGGCAAATTGAGCATGGGCCGGAGAACCTCGACATTGCCCAGTTGCCTTTCTGATGGCATAGCAGCCAGCCCGGCCACACCCGCACCTCTCAGCAGTTGCAGCATGACCGTTTCAGCCTGGTCATCGCTGTGATGTGCCAGAACCAAAGCACCATCGCAATGTTCCAGCAATGCCTGGTAGCGGGCCATACGCGCTGCAGCTTCCAGGCCAAGTCCGGTATCTCGCGGCACTGTAACCCACACAGCATTGAAAGAAACCCCTAACTTGCTACAAAGCTCTCCACAGAAATGCTGCCACATGTCTGCATTCGGGCTGATCTGGTGATTCACATGTATGGCGGAAAGTTGAAAATCCAGAGACTGGCGCAGTTGCGCCAGCAAATGTAGCAAAACACAGGAATCCAGCCCTCCGCTCAGACCCAGCGTAATGCGGGCCTTGGGAGGAAGGTGGTTTTCTAGAAAATGATGGAGATGTTTGAGCAGTCCCTGCGCATCAACGGCGCGAACTGCTTTCCTTGAACTTGCCATAGCTCATCAGGCGCTCATAGCGCTTCTTGAGCATTTCATCCACAGGCATACCGTCAAACTGGCGCAGGGTATCGGCAATTGTCTTGCTCAGGGTTTGCATCATGGTCACCGGGTCACGGTGCGCACCGCCCATGGGTTCACTCACAATTTTGTCCACCAACCCCAGCGCCTTGAGGCGGTTGGCAGTAATCGCCAGCGTCTCAGCGGCTTCCGGCGCTTTTTCGGCGCTCTTCCATAGAATGGAAGCGCATCCTTCCGGAGAAATCACTGAATACGTTGCATATTGCAGCATCAGCATCTGGTCAGCGACACCCAAAGCCAATGCACCACCGGAGCCACCTTCGCCAATGATGATCGCAACAATGGGCACACGCAGTTCAGCCATCACATACAGATTACGTGCAATCGCCTCACTCTGGCCCCGTTCTTCTGCGCCAATACCGGGATAAGCGCCCGGGGTATCAATCAGGGTAATGATTGGAATGCCAAATTTTTCTGCCAAGCGGTACAACCGCAAAGCCTTGCGGTAACCCTCAGGGCGTGGCATGCCGAAATTGCGGTAAATTTTTTCCTTGGTGTCACGCCCCTTCTGATGCCCAATCACCATTACAGGTTCGCCATTAAAACGCGCCAGCGCGCCCACAATGGCCGGGTCATCAGCATAGGCGCGGTCACCATGCAGCTCCTGTACATCCGTAAACAGGCCTTGCAAATAATCCAGCGTATAAGGCCGTTGCGGATGGCGCGCCACCTGCGAAATCTGCCAGGCGCCCAACTTGGCATAAATGCTTTTGGTCAGCGACAGGCTTTTTTTGTTGAGTTGCCCGATTTCATCCGATATAT
>WBZT01001004.1_pt1 | contig 21533 bp, 23 predicted proteins | sample 5204241 | NCBI WGS metagenome assembly WBZT01 (sample SAMN12344358, study PRJNA552823) | activated sludge metagenome | biome: Activated sludge suspended growth; feature: Nitrification reactor; material: Wastewater; isolation source: activated sludge from nitrification reactor of wastewater...
GCCCCGCTCGCCATAGGCCACGGCGGTCATGGTGCCGATGCCCAGCTCGGTCAGGCGCCGTATGGCATGCCATTCGTTGCCGGCGCCCAGGATGGGCAGGCGGCCGGACAGCAGGTTCTTGAGGATCTCGCCCCAGCCGACGCCGTGATGAATTTTTACGAAATAGGCCCGGTCGGCGATTTCGCTGCGGAAGGTGCGGCGGCCTTCCAGCTGGCGAAAAACGGGGCCCCGCAGTTCCTCGACGGCGGCGAAGGGGTCCCGGTCCCGCCAGAGCGTGTCGAAGGGGGCGGCCAGGAAGAGCTTCATGGGACGGTGGCGAGAATGATGTCGGCGGCGCGCTCGTGCAGGCTGTAGAGGTCCGCGGTCTCGGCGAAGGCGAGCCCGTTGCGGCTCCAGGCGGCGCGGCTCCGCTCGTTGACGAGCATGTAGGCGAGCAGCGCATCCAGGCGGGCCTGGTCGAAGGGGGAGGCCAGCACCCGGCCGGCTTCGGCGTCCTCGATATAGTGGGCGTAGCCGCAGACGTCGGTGGTCAGGACCGGCAATCCCGCCACCACCGCCTCCAGCAGCACCATGCCGGCCGCCTCGCTGTAGGCCGGATGGATGAGCAGGTCGGCGCCCAGCAGGAAGCGGGGGATGTCGTCGCGCCCCTTGAGGATGTCCACCCGCTGTTCCAGGCCCAGTTCCCGGGTCTGGGCCAGGAACGGCCGGGGGTCGTCCTGGCCGATGGCGATCAGGCGGGTGCGTGCCCGCAGCGCTCCAGGCAGGGCGGCCAGGGCGCGCAGGCTGCGGTCCAGTCCCTTGGTCTTGAAGCCGGAGCCGATCTGCAGCAACAGCAGATCATCCTCGCCCAGGCCGAACTCCCGGCGGAAGGCGGCGCGGATCTCGGCCGCGTTGGCCGGGGCCCGCCGGTCCCGGGCGATGCCCGGGGGCAGCAGGTGGAAACGGTGTTCCGGGGTGGCGTAGTGCTTCACGAACAGGGGCTGCTGCTCGCGGGAGATCAGCAATATCCGGGTCCGGCCCTCGGCGGCGAACACCGCCCGCTCGAAGGCGGCGAAATGGCGGTAGCGCGGCGTCAGCCGATAGGCGGGGCCGCGCAGGGTGCGGGCCTTTTCCTCGAAGCAGGGGTCGGCGGCGAAATACACGTCCAGCCCCGGCATCTTGTTGAAGCCGATCACCCTGTCCGCCGGGTGTCGCCTCAGGTCGTTGCGCATCCAGGTCGCGAATTTCTCGTAGCGGCCGGGGTTGGTCAGGGCCCGGACCGGCGCGACGGCGACCTCGAAGCCGGGGGGGATGTCTCCCTCCCATTCCAGGGTGTAGACCCGGATGGCGTGGCCGCGCTGCTGGCAGGCCTGGGCGATGCGCAGGAAGTCCCGCTGCAGGCCGCCATAGGGGAAGTACTTGTAGAGCGCGAACGCGAGCCGCACGTCAGTCCGCCTCGCGCTGGATGACGGACCGCGGGGGACGGTCCCGGCCGCCGGCCAGCAGCCGGTCCCCGAATTCCCGCCAGACCCGCTCGGGGGGCAGGCGGGTGAAGCACAGGGGCTGTTCGCGTTCCAGGTCGAAGCGGGCCCGGTCGGCCTCGGTCGGTCGGTAGACGCAGCCTTTCCTCAGGCAGGGGGCGCAGGGGAAGTCGCTGGCCAGATGCCGCTGGTCCGGGCCCCAGGCGCCGGTGAAGGCCGGGTTGGTGGGGCCGAACAGCGACAGGGTCGGCACGCCGAAGGCCGCTGCGAGGTGGCCCAGGCCGGTGTCCACGGCGACGCAGGCGCGGGCGCCGGCGAGTTCCGCCGCCACGCCGGCCAGGTTGAGCCGGGGCAGCACGCGCACCGCGTCCAGGCTGGCGGCGATGCGGCGCGCCCGGGCTTCCTCCAGGTCGTTGCCCCAGGGCAGGCGCACCTCCCAGCCCGCCGCCGCCGCCAGTTCGGCCAGCCGCCGCCAGTAGGCCTCCGGCCAGTGCTTGGTGGGCCAGGTGGTGCCGTGCAGGAAGACCAGGTAGGGCTGGCCCGCATCGGTCGTCCCCAGCCGGGCGGCATCCAGGCCGTAGTCGCAGGGCGTGGACGGCATGGCATAGCCCAGGGACCGGGCGAACAGTTCCCGCACCCGTTCCACCGCGTGGCGCCCCCAGGCCACGCCGTGGCGATGACGATAGAACAGGCTGGCCGCGGGTTCCCGGGCCGAGCGCCGGTCCAGGCCGTGCGCCGGGCCGCGGGCATGGCGGGTCAGCACGGCGCTCTTGAGCAGGCCCTGGGCATCGATCACCGCATCGTAGCGCGCCTGGCCGACGCGCCGGGTGAAGGCGCCCCATTCCCCGCCCAGGAGCGCCCGCAATGGCCGCTTGCGCCAGCGCCGCAGCGCCACGGGGATGACCCGGTCCACCGCCGGGTGCCAGGCCGGGATTTCGGCGAAGCCCTCCTCCACGACCCAGTCGAAGCGGATGCCCGGCAAGGCCCGGCTGGCGTCGGTCAGGGCGGGCAGGGCATGGATCACGTCGCCCAGGGACGAAGTCTTGATGAGCAGCACGCGCATCAGTCGGCAGCCCCGGCGGCGCGGGGGTTGGCCACGCCCAGCGAGTTCAGGGCGGCCAGGACGCTGTCCGGCGCGATGTCTTCGAGGCAGCGGGTATGGCCCAGGGGACAGGTCCGTTCGAAGCAGGGCGAGCATTCCAGGCGCAGGTAAAGGATCGCCGCCCGCCCGGACAGGGGGGGGGTGTGGTCGGGCGTGGAAGACCCGAACAGGGCGACCAGGGGCTTGTCCAGGGCGGCGGCCACATGCATGAGCCCGGAGTCGTTGGTGACCGCCGCCGCGCTCATGTCCAGCAGGTCCACGGCATCGGCCAGGGCGGTTTGGCCGCAGAGGTTGATTGCCCGCCCGCCGGCCAGGGCGCGGATTTCCTCCCCGGCGGGTTGGTCCTTGGCGGAGCCCAGGATCCAAACCTGGCAACCCCTGTCGGCGAGCCGCCCGGCCAGGCCGGCATAGTGACGCAAGGGCCACTGCTTGGCCGGCCCGTATTCGGCGCCGGGCATGAAGGCGATGGCCGGGCCCGGGTCGGACAGGCCCAGCCGCTCCCGCAGGCGCCGCTGGCTGGCCGGGTCGGCGCGCAGGCGCGGGGCGGGCAGGGGATTGGGCAATTCGGCCCCGGGGGGCAGCCCCAGGCTGACGAAACGCTGCACGGTCATCGGCAGGCGGCCCTTGTCGAGGATGCGCACGTCGTTCAGCAGGCCGTAGCGCATCTCGCCGCGAAACCCGGTGCGGGTGGGGATGCCGGCGAAAAACGGGACCAGGGCGGATTTGAGGGAATTCGGCAGGGCGATGGCCTGGTCGTAGCGCTCGGGCGACAGCTCGCGCCCGAGCCGCCAGCGCGCGCCGAGGCCGAATTCCCCGTGTCCGAGGGGCAGGGCGATGCCGCGGCGAACTTCCGGCATGCGTTCCAGGAGGGGCAGCGACCAGGGCGGGGCGAGCACGTCGATCGCGCAGTCCTGGCGGGCATGCAGCGCCATGAACAGGCTTTGCGCCATGACCATGTCGCCTACCCATGAAGGACCGACTACCAGGACTTGCTTCATCGTGTATGGATGGGGTCAGAAAGGAAATCCGGTTCCCGAATGCGATTTGGCCGGGGGCATGGGAGGTTGGGAAATGGGCTTTGTTGGTCGAGCATGCAAACATATCCAAGGGCGAATTGAAAGCCAAATGGGAAGGCCGCCCGTAGGGAAAGCCCCCCGAGGGGAAAGTCGCCCGAAGGGGCGCGGGCATCACCGGGGCGCCGAGTATCCCATCCGCTGGGCGCGGACATCCCCGGGCGCCAGGGGCCGCGCCCAGGGCCGGGGAAGGCGAAGAAGGCGGAATCATGTCGCGAACTGGGCGTCAACTGGACGGATCCTTGTGACTTCCGGCACAATCGCTGCCGTTTCTACAACCGGCACTTATCCTCATGGCTCGTGTTCGCAAGCCAAAAAGCCCGCCGAAAACCGCTTCCGCCCAGGAAGCGCCGTCCGCCGCCCCGGGCGGGCGGATCCTGGTCCTGCACGGCCCCAACCTCAACCTGTTGGGTAGCCGGGAACCCCAGCATTACGGCAGCCAGACCCTGGCGGAGATCGATGCCACCCTGAAGCAGCAGGGGTCCGCGGTGGGCGTGGAGGTGGATTGCTTCCAGAGCAACGCCGAACATGCCCTGATCGAGCGCATCCACGCCGCCGGGCAGGAAAACGTCGGTTTCATCATCATCAACCCCGCCGCCTTCACGCACACCAGCGTGGCCTTGCGCGATGCCCTGGCGGGGGTTTCCATCCCTTTCATCGAGGTGCATTTGTCCAATGTCCATGCCCGCGAGCCCTTCCGCCAGCAGTCGTATTTTTCCGACAAGGCGGTGGGCGTGATTTCCGGGCTGGGGGCGATGGGTTACCTGTTCGCCCTGGGCTATGCCCTCCACGCCCTGGAGGATTGAATTCATGGATCTGCGCAAGCTCAAGAAACTCATCGACCTGGTGCAGGACTCCGGCATCGCCGAGCTGGAAATCACCGAGGGCGAGGAGAAGGTCCGCATCACCAGCGTGCAGGCCGGCCACCAGACGGTCTATGCCCAGGCGCCCATGATGGGCCCGGCCATGATGCACGCGCCCGCCGCCGCGCCGGCCGCCGAAGCGGCCGCCGCGGAGCCCGCCCAGCCGGACGGCCACGTGGTCAAGTCGCCCATGGTCGGGACTTTTTATCGCACGCCATCGCCGGGCGCCAAGGCCTTCGTCGAGGTGGGGCAGTCGGTCAAGGCCGGCGACACCCTGTGCATCATCGAGGCCATGAAGCTCATGAACGAGATCGAGGCCGACGTGGCCGGCGTGGTCAAGGCTGTCCTGATCGAGAACGGCCAGCCGGTCGAGTACGGCGAGCCGCTGTTCATTATCGGGTGATGCAGGGAAGGGCTAGGGGTGAAGGGGGAAGGGTGAAGGGTGAAGGGTAACAGCGCACAGCCTACCCGCCCTTTCCCCTTTACCCTTTACCCTTCACCCTTCCCCCTTTACTGGGGTTAAACCATGTTTGAAAAAATCCTCATCGCCAACCGCGGCGACCAGCCGCCGCAAGGCGGCGCAGCAGCGAAGCTAAATCGCGCGGCGGCGGAAGGCCGCCGGGGAGATTTCGCCGCGGAGGCCACCCATGTTTGAAAAAATCCTCATCGCCAACCGCGGCGAAATCGCCCTGCGCATCCAGCGCGCCTGCCGCGAGATGGGCATCAAGACCGTGGCCGTGTATTCCGAGGCCGACGCCGAAGCCAAGTACGTGCGCCTGGCCGACGAGTCCGTCTGCATCGGGCCGCCGCCCTCCGCCAGGAGCTACCTGCACGTGCCCTCCATCATCGCCGCCGCCGAGGTGACCGATGCCGAGGCCATCCATCCCGGCTACGGCTTCCTCTCGGAAAACGCCGACTTCGCCGAGCGGGTGGAAAGCTCGGGCTTCGTGTTCATCGGCCCGCGCCCGGACACCATCCGCCTCATGGGCGACAAGGTCTCCGCCAAGGACGCCATGAAGGCTTCCGGCGTGCCCTGCGTGCCGGGCTCCGACGGCGCCCTCGGCGACGACCCCGACGAGTGGATGAGCCTGGCCCGGGACATCGGCTATCCCATCATCATCAAGGCCGCCGGCGGCGGCGGCGGGCGCGGCATGCGCGTGGTGCACACCGAGGCCACCCTGATCCAGGCCGTGCAGATGACCCAGTCCGAGGCCGGCGCGGCCTTCGGCAACCCCGTGGTCTACATGGAGAAGTTCCTGGGCAATCCGCGCCACATCGAAATCCAGGTGCTGTCCGACGAGCACGGCAACGCCATCCATCTGGGCGAGCGGGACTGCTCCATGCAGCGCCGCCACCAGAAGGTGCTGGAGGAGGCGCCGGCCCCGGGCCTGGACCCCAAGCTGCGCAACAAGATCGGCGAGCGTTGCGCCGAGGCCTGCCGCAAGATCGGCTACCGGGGCGCGGGCACCTTCGAGTTCCTGTACGAGGACGGCGAGTTCTTCTTCATCGAGATGAACACCCGGGTCCAGGTGGAGCATCCGGTCACCGAGCTCATCACCGGCGTGGACATCGTCCAGGAAAGCATCCGCATCGCCGCCGGCCTGCCCCTGGCCAACAAGCAGAAGGACATCCACTTCAAGGGCCACGCCCTGGAGTGCCGCATCAACGCCGAGGACCCGAGGACCTTCGTGCCCTCCCCCGGCCGCATCACGCTGTACCACGCGCCCGGCGGCCCCGGCGTGCGGGTGGACTCCCACGTCTACCAGAACTACTACGTGCCGCCCCACTACGACTCCATGATCGGCAAGCTGATCACCTACGGCGCCAGCCGCGAGCAGGCCATCGCCCGCATGCGCATCGCCCTGTCTGAAATGGTGGTGGAAGGCATCAAGACCAACATCCCGCTGCACCAGGAGTTGCTGGTGGACCAGGCCGTGCTGGAAGGCGGCCAGAGCATCCACTACCTGGAAAACAAGCTGGGGTTCAATAAACATTAGGACTGGGTGCCGAGTGGCGAGGACCGGCTTAAGCCTCTCGATGCTCAGTCCTCGGTCCTCGGTCCTGAACATGCCCTGGCTCTCGCTGAAACTGGCCGCCACTCGGGAGCAAGCCGAAGCGCTTGCCGACGCCCTCATGGAAGCGGGCGCCCTGTCGGTGTCCACCGAGGACCGGGACGCGGGCACCGAGGCCGAGGCGCCCCAGTTCGGCGAGCCGGGGCTCGATGAGCCGAAGGCCTGGAACCGCAACTGGGTGGTGGCGCTGCTGGAGGCCGATGCCGATGTGCCCGCCCTGATCGCCCGGCTGGGCCTACCCGCCGACGTGGAGCACCAGGTCGAAGCCGTGGCCGAGCAGGACTGGGTGCGGCTGACCCAGTCCCAGTTCGATCCCATCCCCATCTCCGAGCGGCTCTGGATCGTGCCCTCCTGGCACCAGCCCCCGGATCCCCGGGCCATTTGCATCGAACTGGACCCGGGCCTGGCCTTCGGCACCGGCAGCCATCCCACCACCCGCCTGTGCCTCAAATGGCTGGAGCGCAACATCCGGGGCGACGAATCCGTGCTGGACTACGGCTGCGGCTCCGGCATCCTGGCCATCGCCGCGAAGAAACTGGGCGCCGGCCGGGTGCTGGGCACGGATGTGGATGTCCAGGCCATCACCGCTTCCCGGGACAACGCCGAAAACAATCGCGTCGAGGCGGCCTTCTGCCTGCCGGACGCGCTGCCCGGCGGCGAGTTCGACATCCTGGTGGCCAACATTCTCACCAATCCCCTCAAGGCCCTCATGCCCCTGCTGGCGGCGCGGGTCCGCCCGGGCGGCCGCATCGCCCTGTCCGGCATCCTGGCCGAGCAGGCGGCCGAGGTTCTGGCCCTCTATGGCGGCCCCTTCGCCATGGAGTCCTGGGCCGAGGAAGAGGGCTGGGTCTGCCTGGCCGGGACCAGGAGGTAGCGCGCCATGCAGACTTCCTGCCCCGAATGCCGCACCGCCTTCCGGGTCAGCCAGGATCAACTGGGGCTGCGCCGGGGCCTGGTGCGCTGCGGCAAGTGCAACGCGGTGTTCAATGCCTACGACACCCTGCTGGCCGAACTGGAGGAACCCCCCGCCACGACGGTATTTTCCGGAGAGCCGGCGCACGATGCCCTGGCGGGAACGGCGCTCGGGCTCGAACCGTCCCCGCCCCGGGTGGACCAGGCTGTTCCTACCATCCAGGATGCATCCGCCGTCCAGGCCCCGGCCGACGCGGCCGCCGAAGAGATCGCCAACGAGGCCAGCGAGAAGGCCACCGAGAAGGCCACCGAGGCGGCCACCGAGGAGCCCGAGACGCGAAGGAGCGAGGATGCGGCGCCGGCCGGCGATGCCTTCGCGCCGCCGGCCGGGGAGACCGCCGACGCCATCCTGCTGTCCGAGCTGCCGAACCGCCGGGCCGGCAAGCCGCCTTTGCCGCGCTGGAAGACCCTCCTGTATGCGCTGGCCATCCTGGCGCTGGCCGCCACCCTGGTCCTGCAGACAGCCTACTTCCTGCGCGCCGAACTGGTCTCCGCCCTGCCCGACGCCCGTCCCGCCCTGGAGCGGCTGTGCCAGATGGCTGGCTGCCGGGTGCCCCTGCCCCGGAAACTGGACAAGCAGGCCATCGCCGCCGCCAACCTGGAACATGACCCGGAGCAGAAATCCCGGGTGCGGCTGACCTTCCTGCTGGCCAATCGCACCGGCCAGGCCCAGGCCTGGCCTCATGTCTCCCTGACCTTGACCGACGTGCGCGAAGCCCCCGTGGCCCGCAAAGTGTTTCCGCCCGAGCGCTATCTGCCCGAGGGCACTCCCATTCCCGCCGGCATGGCCCGGGGGAGTGAACGGGAGGTCCGCCTGGAACTGGACATCGGCAACCTGGCCGCCACCGGCTTCGCGCTAAGCCTCGTCTATCCATGACATTTGCCGGCAGCGAAGCCGCTCCGGTATAGTCCGTCCGCCATCGTTCTCGCGGGAGAGCGCCCCGGACCGGGGCCGCCGAAGGCGCAACGCCACCCGCAACCGCTCAGGCAAAAGGACCGCGGGAATCGGGCAACGCTGGAGAGCACGGGCTGGCGAAGCCAGACCCGTCACCGATGGGGCAAATCTCTCAGGTAAACCGGACAGCGGGGTGCGCGGTAACGAATAAACCTGCTGCGCGCCTGCCTGCCGGTTCCGCGATGCGCGTCGCACGCATGTGCGACGGTGCTTCTCGATCCGGAAAACAGCCGCTCGCGACGGTTTCTTCGATACCGCGTCATCTTCAAGACCCGTTTTCGCAGGAGCCTTATTTGCAGCCACACGCACCCAACGCCGCCCGCATGCCCGTCTGGATTCGCCAGAACCTGGGCCGTGAGCGGCATTACCCCGGCACCGCCGCCGCCGTCCACGGCCACGGCCTGCATACGGTGTGCGAGGAAGCCCGCTGTCCCAACCGGGGCGAATGCTGGAGCCGGGGCACCGCCACCTTCATGCTGCTGGGCGATACCTGCACCCGGGCCTGCGCCTTTTGTTCGGTGAAGACCGGCCGGCCCACCTGGAGCGACGTCGATGAGCCGCGCCGGGTGGCGCGGGCCTGCCTGGACCTGGGCCTGAACTTCGTCGTGCTCACTTCGGTGAACCGGGACGACCTGGACGACGGCGGCGCCGGCTGTTTCGCCCAGACCCTGCGGGAACTGCGCCTGGGCAAGCCGGACATGGGCGTGGAATTCCTCACCCCGGATTTTCGCGACGTCCAGGATCAAGCCGCCGGGCTGTTCAACGCCACCCTGGCCAGTCTTCCGGATGCCTGCCGCCGCGACCTGATCTGGGGCCACAACATGGAAACCGTGCCGCGCCTCTACAAGGAAGCGCGCAAGGGCGCCAAATACCAGCGCAGCCTGGACCTGCTCGCCCTGGCCGCCCGCCAGCCGAACACGGAAGCCAAGTCCGCCCTCATGCTGGGCCTGGGGGAAACCCGCGACGAAGTGCTGGCGGTGCTCGCCGACCTGCGCGCCGCCGGTGTCCGGCGCCTGTCCCTGGGCCAGTACCTGCGCCCCACCCTGGACAAGCTGCCGGTGGCCCGCTACGTGGCGCCGGAGGAATTCGCCGACTACGAGACCGCCGCCCGGGCCATGGGCTTCACCTGGGTCAAGGCCGGGCCCCTGGTGCGCAGTTCGTATTTTGCTGAGGAAATTCAGTCGGCAGTTGGCAGTAGGCAGTTGGCAGCCGCCGCCATGCCCACGTCGACTGACGACTGCCAACTGACGACTGCCAACTGACGACTGCCATCCATGCTCAAACAAACCCCTCTCAACGCCAAGCACCGGGAAGCCAACGCCAAGCTGGTGGACTTCTCCGGCTGGGAAATGCCCATCCACTACGGTTCCCAGCTCGATGAACACCATATCGTGCGCACCGACGCCGGCATGTTCGACGTCTCCCACATGCTGCCGGTGGACCTGAAGGGGGAGGGCGCCCGGGACTTCCTGCGCATCCTGGTGGCCAACAACGTGGACAAGCTCCAGACCACCGGCCGCGCCCTCTATACCTGCATGCTGCATGAAGGCGGCGGCGTGGTGGACGACCTGATCATCTACTTCCTCAACGAATCCTGGTTCCGCCTGGTGGTCAACGCCGGCTGCGCCGACAAGGACATGGCCTGGATGGAAAGCCAGCGCGACCGGCTGGCCCCGGGCCTGAGCCTGACGCCGCGCCGGGACCTGGCCATGATCGCCGTCCAGGGCCCCAACGCGGCGGCGAAGCTGTGGCGGGCCATGCCCGGCATGCAGGAGCTCGCCGCGCCCCTCAAGCCCTTCAACGCCGTGGTGGTGGGCGACATGTTCGTGGCCCGCACCGGCTACACCGGCGAGGATGGCTTCGAGATCATGCTGCCGGCCAAGGCCGCGCCCTTCTTCTGGCAGGCCCTGCTGGAAGCCGGGGTGAAGCCCTGCGGCCTGGGGGCCCGCGACACCCTGCGCCTGGAAGCCGGCATGAACCTCTACGGCCAGGACATGGACGAGCGCAGCACGCCCCTGGAATCCGGACTGGCCTGGACCGTGGACCTGAAATCGGAACGGGATTTCATCGGCAAGGATGCCCTCCTGCGCCTGCCCCGGGACAAGCGGCTGGTGGGCCTCAAGCTCCTGGACCGGGGCGTGCTGCGCAACCACCAGCCGGTATTCACCGCCGCCGGCGTGGGCGAGATCACCAGCGGCTCCTTCGCCCCCACCCTGGGCGCTTCCATCGCCCTGGCCCGGGTGCCCGCGGGCGTCAACCCGGGCGATACGGTGGAAGTGGAAATCCGCGACAAACGCCTGAAGGCGCTTGTGGTGAAATACCCCTTCGCGCGCAACGGCAAGGCAATGATTTGAGTAGTCAGTAGTCAGTGGTCAGTCGGCAGCTTGGCTTTGACTGACTACTGCATACTGCCGACTGATAACTTGTTTCGGAGAAACACAATGAGCATCCCCGCCAACCTCAAATACACCCAATCCCACGAATGGGCCCGCCTGGAGTCCGACGGCGCGGTCACCGTGGGTGTCACCCACCACGCCCAGGACCTGCTGGGCGACATGGTGTTCGTCGAAAACCCCACCGTGGGCCGCAAGCTCGCCGCCGGCGAGGAATGCGCCGTGGTGGAATCGGTCAAGGCGGCTTCCGACGTCTACGCGCCCATCGCCGGCGAGGTCATCGCCGCCAACACCGACGTGGAGGGCAGCCCGGAGCGCATCAACCAGGACGCCTACGCCGCCTGGATGTTCCGGCTCAAGCCCGACAACGCCGCCGACCTGGACGGCCTGATGGACGCCGCCGCTTATCAGGCGTTCGTGGAATCGGAAGCCCATTGATCGGGAATGGGGAATAAGGGATGGGTGATGGGGAAACCCCCTCGCTGTTTCCCATTCCCCATCCCTCATTCCTCATCCCCCTTCTCCAGACCATGCCCTTCATCCCCCATACCGAAGCCGACATCGCCGCCATGCTGGCCGGCATCGGCGCGACCAGCACCGACGCCCTGTTCGACGAGATTCCCGCCGAGCTGAATTGCGGCGGCCTGCCCGGCATTCCGGACGGCCTGTCGGAAATGGCCGTCACCCGTCTGATGCACGGCCGGGCGGCCCAGGACGGCTTCTACACCTGCTTCCTCGGCGCCGGCGCCTACGAGCACCACATCCCGGCGGCGGTCTGGCAGATCGTCACCCGGGGCGAGTTCTACTCGGCCTACACGCCCTACCAGGCCGAGGCCAGCCAGGGCACCCTGCAACTGCTGTACGAATACCAGACCATGATGGCCGGCCTCACCGGGCTGGACGTGTCCAACGCCTCCCTCTACGACGGCGCCTCGGCCCTGGCCGAAGCCGTGCTGATGGCGGTGCGCGCCAACAAGCCGGGCATCCGCCGGGTGCTGGTGCCGGCCACGGTGCATCCGCGCTATCTGGCGGTGGCGCGGACCACGGTCAAGAACCAGGGCATCGAGCTGGAGACCGTGCCCTACGACAAGGCCACCGGCACCACCGATCCGGCCGCGCTGGAAGCCCTGGCGAGGGAGCCCGCCGCCGCCCTGGTGATTCCCCAGCCCAACTTCTTCGGCGTGCTGGAGCCGGTGGACGCCCTGACCGACTGGGCCCACGCCCACGACATGCTGGCCATCGCCGTGGTGAATCCCCTGGCCCTGGCCCTGCTGAAGGCCCCGGGCACATGGGGAAGCAAGGGCGCGGATATCTGCGTCGGCGACGGCCAGCCCCTGGGCGTGCCCCTGTCCTCCGGCGGCCCCTATTTCGGCTTCATGACCACGCACCAGGCCCTGGTGCGCCAGATGCCCGGCCGCATCGTCGGCCGCACCGTGGACCTGGACGGCCGGCCCGGCTTCGCCCTGACCCTGCAGGCGCGGGAGCAGCACATCCGCCGTTCCAAGGCCACCTCCAACATCTGCACCAACCAGGGCCTGCTGGTCACCGCCGCCACCATCCACATGGCCCTGCTGGGTCCGGAAGGCCTGAAGAACGTGGCCCTGGCCAGCCACGCCAACACCCGGGAACTGGTGGCGAAGCTGAGCGCCATCGACGGCGTGGAACGGGTGTTCCCCGGCCCCTTCTTCCACGAGGCGGTGATCCGGGTGAACAGTCCGGTGGTTGACGTGCTGCGCGCCCTGCGCGCCCAGGGCATCCTGGGCGGCCACGCCCTGGGCCGGGACTATCCGGAACTGGCCGACTGCATCCTGGTCTGCGCCACGGAAACCCGGACGCATGACGACCTGGTCCAATACGCGCAACAATTGGAACGTATCCTCAGCCGGCGCAGGGAAGCGCCGCCCTGTGCCTACAAATCCTGATCACCTGATCACCAACCCAAAGGAGACTCTGATATGTCTACCGTAACCCTCGGCGGCGAACCCATCACCGTCAGCGGCAACTTCCCCCGGCCCGGCGATGCCGCCCATTCCTTCATGCTGGTGGACAAGGACCTGAAGGACGTCTCCCTGTCCTCCTTCTGGGGCAAGCGCAAGATCCTCAACATCGTGCCCAGCCTGGATACCCCGGTGTGCCAGGCCTCCGCCCGCAAGTTCAACGAGGCCGCGGGCGGCATTCCCAACACCGTCGTGCTGACCATTTCCGCCGACCTGCCCTTCGCCCAGAACCGCTTCTGCGGCGCCGAGGGCCTCAATCACGTGATCACCCTGTCCACCCTGCGCGGCCGGGATTTCCACAAGGATTACGGCGTCATGATCATGGACCCGCCCCTGTCCGGCCTCACCGCCCGGGCCGTGGTGGTGCTGGATGAAAACGACAAGGTGGTCTATTCGGAACTGGTGCCGGAGATCAAGCAGGAACCCAACTACGACGCCGCCCTGGCCGCCGCGCGGGGCGAACCGCTGTAACCCTGTAAAGGGGGAAGGGACCGCGCCCTTGGCGCTCAAGGGGGAAGGGTAGAACCCCGCCCCTATACCCTTCCCCCTTCCCCCTTTACCCTTTACGAATTGCCATGCTCATCTTCGAACACGCCCACCCCGGCCGCCGCGCCCATGCCCAGGCGCCCTATGGCGCGCCCGCCGCCGACGATCTGCCCGCCGAGGCCCTGCGCCAGAGTCCGCCGCCTTTGCCGGAGACCTCGGAACTGGATGTGGTGCGCCACTACACGAGACTGAGCCAGAAGAATTTCAGCATCGACACCCAGTTCTACCCCCTGGGCTCGTGCACCATGAAATACAACCCCCGGGCCTGCAATACCCTGGCCATGCTGCCCCAGTTCCTGGCCCGCCATCCCCTGGCGGACGCCGATACCGGCCAGGGCTTCCTGGCCAGCATGCACGAGCTGCAGGAGATGCTGAAGGAAGTCACCGGCATGGCGGCGGTGAGCATGGCGCCCATGGCCGGCGCCCACGGCGAGTTCGCCGGGGTGGCCATGATCCGCGCCTGGCACGACGCCCGGGGCGACACGGCGCGGCGCGAGATCATCGTCCCGGACGCCGCCCACGGCACCAACCCGGCCACCGCCAGCATGTGCGGCTACGCGGTGAAGGAGATCCCCACCGACCGCCAGGGCAACGTGGACCTGGAAGCCCTCAAGGCCGCCGTCGGCCCCCAGACCGCCGGCCTCATGCTGACCAACCCCTCCACCCTGGGCGTGTTCGAGAAGACCATCGTCGCCATCCAGAAGATCGTGCACGAGGCGGGCGGCCTGACCTACTACGACGGCGCCAACCTGAACGCCATCCTGGGCCGGGTGCGCCCCGGCGACATGGGCTTCGACGTCATCCACATGAACCTGCACAAGACCTTCTCCACCCCCCACGGCGGCGGCGGCCCCGGCGCCGGCCCGGTGGGCGTGTCGGAACGGCTGCGGCTCTTCCTGCCCATCCCCTTCGTGGTCGAGGAGCGGGGCTTCTTCCGCCTGGCCGAGGAAGCCGACTGCCCCCAATCCATCGGCCGCATGAGCGCCTTCGGCGGCAACATGGGGGTGCTGCTGCGGGCCTGGGTCTATGCCCGCATGCTGGGCGGCCAGGGCATGCAGCGGGTGGCCGAGTTCGCCGCCCTGAACGCCAACTACCTGGCGGCGGAACTGGACAAGGCCGGCTTCGAACTGGCCTACCCGGAACGGCGCGCCAGCCACGAGTTCATCGTCACCCTGAAGAAGCTCAAGGACGAAACCGGCGTCTCCGCCATGGATTTCGCCAAGCGCCTGCTGGATTACGGCTTCCACGCCCCCACCACCTACTTCCCCATGCTGGTGCCCGAGTGCCTGCTCATCGAGCCCACGGAAACCGAGAGCAAGGAAACCCTGGACGCCTTCGTCGCCGCCATGGTGGCGGTGAAGCGGGAAGCGGAAGGCCAGCCCGAGCTGGTGAAATCCGCCCCCCACAAGCTGCCCGCCCGCCGGCTGGATGACGTGAAGGCGGCCCGGGAACTGGACCTGGTCTGGAAACCCTGAGCCCCGCGGTTTTCTCCCCCCTTTGAAAAAGGGGGGTGGGGGGGATTCAAGCAACCTGAGCTTGCCCAACAACGCATCAACTACCCTCGACGCCCACAACCGTGACCCAACCCCAGGAAAGCCCCCACAAAGGCAAGACCGGCCTCAAGCGGGTCTGGAACGCCTTCTTCTATTCCCTGGAAGGCTTCCAGGCCGCCTGGAAGCACGAGGATGCCTTTCGCCAGGAAACCATCCTCGCCCTGATCCTGATTCCCCTGGCCTTCCTGTTGGCCGATGCGCCCCTGGAGCGGGCCCTCATGGTCGCCAGCGTGCTGCTGGTGCTCATCGTCGAACTGGTCAACTCGGCCATCGAGGCCACCGTGGACCGGATTTCCCTGGAGAACCACCAACTCGCCAAGCGGGCCAAGGACATCGGCAGCGCGGCGGTGCTGATTTCGCTGGCCAATGTGCTGGCGGTGTGGGGGCTGGTGCTGCTGGGGTAGCCTTTCCCGGCGTATGGCGCCCCAATTCCTGAAGGAGCCCGCATGTCTCGACTTTCGCCTTATGTCCCGCTCTTCCTTGTCCTGGCCGGCTGCGCGGCCACCAAGCCCGATGCCACATGGACCAGCCCGGGATTCGATGGGGCCCAGTGGCGCGGCAAGCCCATGGCGGTCGAATGCCGTTCGGCCGATGCCACGCTGGCCTTGATCTGTAACGATCGCCTGGCCGCGCGCCTGGTCCAGGCCGGCGCCAATGTGTCGCGCGCCACGCCAGTCAAGAATGGTGCCAATCAAGATGGCGACCGTCCCGCCGGGGCGGCGGCGATATTGAGCATGAGCCTCGAACAGGTGGCGCGCGGCGGTGACTGGGGCTGGGGGCCGACGGTTGGCATCGGCGCGGGCAACTGGGGGGGCGGCAGCGGCGGCGCGGTGGGCATTTCACTCCCCATCGGCGGCGGGCCCAGGCAGGACACCCTCGAAGCCCAGGCCCAGTTGCTGCGGGCCGGCGATGGCCAGGCGCAGTGGTCGGCCAGCGCCAGGACCGAAGTGTACGGTGACCGCCCGGCCCAGCTGGAAAAGCTGGTGACCGCCATCGTGGAGGCCTTGCGCGAATCCGGCGTGCTGCCCTAGCCCGGGTTCAGGGGGCGATGCGCAATTGCCCCGGATCCAGCAGCAGGAAGCGGGCGTCGCGCCCCGCTTTTCGGCTGCCGTCATCGCTGACGATGATGATTCGTCGCCGGCCATCCAGCACCGCCGCGCTGATGCCCTCCGCATGCTCCAGCCCTTGCAGCCCGGGAACGGTGGCGCGACGCGGGGGCGCATCCGCTTGACCGCTCCAGAACCAGAGCTGGAATTGTACCTGCTCGCGGGCGATGGGGCCGCTGATCACCAGGTAGCCGCCGAGGTCGGGGAAATAGGCTATGCCGCGAATCCCGTCGCCCTGAAGATCCAGCGTGATCAGGTCGGGCGAAATCCGGGGGGATTCGCCGGCATCGAGCATCGCGTCGGGATTCTCGATGCCGGCGATGATGGCCCGATGGTCGAGCAGCGGGCTACGGAAGCCGAGCAACAGGCGGCGCCGGTCGATGCCGAACTCCAGCGCTTCGATGTTGAGCCCGCCTTCCCCCTTCACGTCGCGGATTTCCGCCGCGGCCGCCAGCAGCGGGTGGGTCGCCCGCAACGCGGGTTTCAGTTCCATGACGACGCGGGTGTCCACCACCCGGTCGCCCGCGATCCTGAAGCGGACCAGCTTGTCGCGGGATTTCTTCTCGTCCCCTTCTTCATTCCGGGAATGGGAGGTGATGGCATAGAGATTTCCCGACGGGTCCAGGGCGAGTCCTTCCAGATCGTCCAGCTTCCAGAAGGCGCCGCCCGTTTCCAGGAAGCCCGGTCCCAGCGGCGCGGCGTGGACGCCGCCGGCGGGGTCGATGCTGACCAGGCTGAACGGGTGCTGTTTTTCGTCCTCGACCACCAGGAAGCGCCCATCCGGCAACTGCTGGATGGCGGAGGGCTCATGAATGCCGGTCAACGGCAGGAAGAGGGGGGGAGTGTTGGCTGTCATGGCGCGTGATTGTCCCCCGATCCGGACCGGCGCCGGTTGCCGATGTGGCGATGGGCCACCATGGAAACCCGCGCCCCTTCCCCCGTCTTCTGTCACTATGCGCGGGCCGGGCATGGGATTTCGGTCTCCGTCCGGCATCGATACCCCGCAGGACCTCCCGGCGCCGGGCTGCCCCGCTTCACCGGCGCCTTCCGACATCCCCGTCGCATGTCATAAGGAATTCCCATGAAATCGCTCATCCCCCTCGTGCTGCTCGCCGCCGTTCCGGCCTTCGCCGCCGACCCCGCTCCCGCCGCCCCCGCTCCCGCCGCTCCCGCTCCCGCCAGCGTTCCCGCCGCCGGCGAAGCCCTGGCCAAGCAGATGCTGGACCCGACCAGGAATACCGCCGCCTTCAAGGATCCCCAGGCGTTCATGGCCTGGACCCAGGCCATGACCAACCCCTCCACCAGCGCCGCCCTGGCCCAGGCGGGCATGGACCCGGCCACCTATCTCCGCATGATGAGCGGCCTGATGAATCCGGCGAGCATGCAGAACTACATGCAGTTCAGCGATCCATCCGTCGCCATGAAGTGGATGGGCGCGGGCCTGGACCCCCGCATGTACACCCAGATGGCCGGCATGGCCGCCAACCCGGCGATGTATGGCAACTGGATGCAGGCGCCGGTCAATCCGCAGATGTGGTCGCCGGCGATGCAGATGATGAATCCCGGCATGTACGGCAACTGGATGCAGGCGCCCATGAGCCCCGGAGCCATGAACGCGATGACGGCGCCCATGAACCCCAACATGTACATGAACTGGATGGGCGCCGGCGTCGACCCGCGCACCTACGGCACCTGGGGCCAGATGATGAACATGCAGAACATGGCGCCGGCCATCGACCCGGCCATGGTGTTGAAGCTGTTGCAGGCCATGCCGGCCATGCCGGTCGCCCCGGCGCCCGCGCCCGCCAAATAAGCGGGTGCGCCAGCGATCGCGGGGCGATCTCCCTTCGCCCCCCGGTCGCGCGCGCGGCGGGCGGTGTATTAGCGCCGGACGGCGCGGCCCGCCGCGCGAGGCAAGCCGTCGGCGATGCCGCGCTTGCCTTCCGCCCATGCCCTCTCGCCCGTGCCTTTCCCCCTGGCGGCTCATTTCTCCAGGCTTTCCTTCTCCATCAGGATGTAGGTGTTGTAGGCGTTGTGGCGGTTGGCCTCGGCGAAGGCGGGCAGGTTCCGGTACGCGGACCAGTCGACCTTGCCGTAGGCCTCCTCGAAGGGCGTCAGCTCGGCCACCGCCTTGCCCATTTGCGCGCGCAGGAAGCGCAGGTAGTCCCGCGTCAGGATCAGGTCGTCCATGGGCGTGTCGGACGCGGCGCCGTGGCCCGGCACCAGGATTCTCGGCTTGAGGGCGATGAGCCTGTCCAGGGCGCTCAGCCACTTCCGCGAGTCGGCGTCGCCGACGAAGGGCACGCGCCCCTTGAACACCAGGTCGCCGGCATACAGCACGCCGTCCGCCTCCACCAGCATCGCCAGGTCCTCGTCGGAGTGGGCCGGGCCCACGTGGCGGATGCGGAAGCGCACGCCGCCCAGTTCGAAGTCGGTATCCCCGGACAGCCACAGGTCGGGTTCGGGGAAGCGCTGGATGCGGTCGTTGATCCACGTCCCCAGGATTTCCTTGCGCTGGGCATAGCGCAGCTTCGCCGCCTCGGAGCCGAGCACGCCCCTGCCGCCCTCGTGGGCCCAGATCTCCGCGCCCAGATCCTTGAATACCTGGGCGCCGTAATAATGGTCGGCGTGGTAGTGGCTGACGATGACCCGCCGGATGGGCCGGTCCGTCACCTCCCGGATGCGTTCGAGCATTTCCCGGGCCAGGGAAGGGGAGCCCAGGGTGTCGAACACCACCACCCCGGCCGGGGTGACCACGAAGCCGGCGTTGGACATGAAGCCCTGGTTCGCGCTGCTGGCGGCCCCGGCCAGGCCGGGGATGAAATGGCTGTGTTCGGCGAGCTGGACGGCGCGCACCGGGACCGTGGCGGGGGGGTAGGCCTGGTCCGCCAGGGACGGGCCGGCCAGCAGGGCGAGGCACAGGGAAAGCAGGGCGCGCATGATGACTCCTCAGGGTTGATGGTGGCGGCCGCCGCCCGGGCCGGAGCGTGGCGAATGGGAGACGGCCAGGCCCGGGCGCATCTGTAGTATCTTCGGCCGGCCAAGTCTTCCCTTCCGTTGTCGATCCCATCGTGAAAAAGTTCCTGCCGTTCCTGCTGGCCTTCGTCCTGCCCCTGGTCCTGATCTACGGCTGGTGGGGCGGCTTCAACCCGGTGGAGATCACGCAAACCGCGGCGGGACCCTACACCTACGCCTACCTGGAACAGAAGGGTGATTACTCCAGGTTGCCCGACCTGGCCGTGCGCGCCCGGGGAGAACTGGTCGCCGCCGGGCTGACGCCCGGCACCCCCATCACCGTGCTCTATTCCAATCCCGACGTGGTGGACGTGGGCGACCGCCTGGCCCGCGCGGGTTTCCTGGTGCCCCCCGGCAGCCGGGTCCCTGCGCCCCTGATGATCGACACCATCCCCGCCCGCAAGATCCTGGCCGCGCGGGTGCGGGCCGGCAGCCTGCTGGCGCCCGGCCGCGCCTACCTGGCCCTGGACCGGCATCTCCAGGCCCGGGGCCGGGGCATCCGCATGCCCACGGTGGAGTTCTATCAGGCCAGCGACAGCCTGCTGCGCATGGGACTGTTCACCGTCGAGATGGAATGGCCGGATGGAAGCACCTTGGGGCGGGCACCATGAGGCGGGCACCATGAGGCGTTGGCCATGAGCCTGTTCGCCCTGCTTGCCGCCCTGGCGCTGGAGCATTGGCGCCCGGAACGTCCCGGCCGGCCCCGGCGGGCGGCGGGGGGCTGGCTGGCCTGGCTGCTGGAGAACCTGAACGCCGGTGGCGAGCAGCACGGCGCCCTGGCCTGGACCCTGGGTGTCCTGGCCCCGGCCCTGCTCGTGGGGGGGCTGTGGGGTGTTCTGGGTGACGTCTGGCAGCCCCTGGCCTGGCTCTTCAGCGTGCTGGTGCTGTATTTCTGCCTGGGGTTCAAGGTCGCCTCGTTCCGCGCGGCCGGCGTCACGCGGGCGCTGCGCGACGCGGATACGGCGACGGCGCGGGAACTGCTCGCCGCGTGGCGGCCCGGCATCCTGGCGGGCGCGGACGAGTCGGCCCTGCTCCGCCAGACCCTGGAGGAAACCCTGCGCCAGTCCATGATCCGCCTGTTCGGGGTGCTGTTCTGGTTTCTGGTCCTGGGGCCCGCCGGCGCGGTGCTCTACCTGCTGACCCGGCTTGCCCGCGACCGGTGGCATGGCGAGCCGGCCTTCGCCCGCTTCTCCGGCCGCGTGGCCGGCTGGCTGGACTGGCTGCCGGCGCGGATCGTGGCCTTCAGTTTCGCCATCGTCGGCAATTTCCAGGATGCCCTGGAGTCCTGGCGCGCCCGGCCCGGAGGCTGGGGCGACGACAACGAGGGCATCCTGCTGGCGGCGGCGGCCGGCGCCCTGGGCCTGCAACTGGGGGGCGACATCCATCTGGCCGAGGGTGAGATGGCGCGCCCCGTCCTGGGGCCGGAGGACGCCACCGGCGGCTTCCCGGGCCTGGAGTCCCTGGATGCCGTGGTGGCCCTGATCTGGCGCGCGGCCCTGCTCTGGGTGGCGGTGCTGGGGCTGTTCTGGCTGGGCGGCATGTGAAGCCATCTTTTCGCTTGAAGAAAGCTGAAAGAACCGTACCTGGCGATTGACGCATCACCAGCAGGGCGGGCCGGGATGCTGATTACCTTGATATCGAGGACTTCACGGGCCAGTTCCAGTTCGGTCTGGCGCGGGGCGTCGAGTAGCCGAATCGACTGAGTTACTGACGACGTATATACTTTGTTGGTACATCAAGTGCCGGAGGTTGCGTCATGTCCAAAGAAGCCGTGTTCACCATGAAATTGGAGCCGGAGTTGCGTGCCGAATTCATGGCCGAGGCGGAGGCCACCCATCGACCCGCTTCGCAGATCCTGCGTGAACTGATGCGCGAATTCATACAGCGCCAACAGGAGGCGCGCCAATACGACGAGTTCCTGCGTGCCAAGGTTGTGGAGGCTCGGGAGCGGATCCACGCCGGTGAGTACGCCAGCGCTGAAGAGGTTGAGGCCCGGTTCGCCGCGCGACGCGCGCGGTTGTTGGCCAAGGCCGGCGGCGCTGGAACATGAGGGTCTTCTGGGCCTCGGTTGCTGAGCAAGACCGCGCCGACATCATCGACTACATCAGCCAGGACAACCCGCTCGCGGCCATCCGGATGGATGAGCTTTTTGCCGAAGCGGCTGGCCGTTTGGCCGACCACCCGTACCTTGGAAAAGCGGGCCAGATTCCGGGCACGCGCGAGCTGATTGCGCACGAAAGTTACAGACTGGTCTACGAAGCGCGGGGCGATACCGTGTGGATTCTGGCGCTGGTGCACACAGCGCGGATGTGGCCCGGACGTCTGCCATAGCGTGGTCGCGGGATGCGTCGAGACAGTCGAATCACCCGCAAGCCTGCGGCAACCCGCGGGAGTACTACCCAATCCAGGGAGCCGTTGTTTCGGGC
>WBZT01001005.1_pt1 | contig 21528 bp, 17 predicted proteins | sample 5204241 | NCBI WGS metagenome assembly WBZT01 (sample SAMN12344358, study PRJNA552823) | activated sludge metagenome | biome: Activated sludge suspended growth; feature: Nitrification reactor; material: Wastewater; isolation source: activated sludge from nitrification reactor of wastewater...
GTCCGTGCAGCCACTCGTCCGGAATGAAGCCGAGAATCAGGTCGCGAACGAGTTCTGGCGTCGAGAAGAGAAACCGGTAACCGGCATCGTGGTCGATCGTCATCGGCAGATGGTAGCAGGAGGACGCGAGAACGTCCCGGCAACAGCGGCCCGCGATCTCCGGGCAAGCTCACTTGCTGATCCGAAGATATTCCGCCCGGACGCAAGAAGGGGCGCTTGCGGCGCCCCTTGGATGCAACCGGACTCGCTGCCGCTCAGAGGATCGGTGTGTGCGCAGCTGCCGGCAGTGCCGAGCCACTCGGCTCGTAGACGACGTGTGGGCGGCCGACGAGCAGCGGATCGATCGGGCCGATGGCCTCGATGTCCTTGCCGTTATAGTTCAGCTTGTGCAATACATAACGCATCGCGTTGAGGCGAGCGCGCTTCTTGCAGTCGGACTTGATCACCGTCCATGGCGTCTCGGCGGTGTCGGTGTGGAAGAACATCGCCTCCTTGGCCTTGGTGTAGTCGTCCCACTTGTCTAGCGAGGCGAGGTCGATTGGCGACAGTTTCCACTGCTTGAGCGGATGCACTTCGCGTTCCTTGAAGCGGCGGCGCTGCTCCTTGCGGCTCACTGAGAACCAGAACTTGATCAGATGAATGCCGCTGCGCACCAGCGTCCGTTCGACTTCCGGCGTCTGCCGCATGAATTCCTGGTATTCCTCGTCGGAGCAGAAACCCATGACGCGCTCGACACCCGCGCGGTTGTACCAGGAACGATCGCAAAAAACGATTTCGCCGGCGGTCGGCAGGTGGCGCACGTAGCGCTGGAAGTACCACTGGCCGCGCTCTTCCTGCGTCGGCTTTTCGAGCGCCACGACGCGTCCTCCGCGCGGATTCAGATGCTCGGTGAAGCGCTTGATGGCGCCCCCCTTGCCCGCCGCGTCACGCCCCTCGAAAATGACCACCACGCGCTGACCGGTCTCCTTGACCCAGTTCTGCATCTTCAGCAACTCGACCTGCAGGCGATACTTCTGCCGCTCGTAGGCCTTGCGCGACATCAGGTTGCGGTAGGGATAGGAATTGTTGTCGCGCCAACCGCTCGCCAGCTCGTCGTCGGGACTGGTTGCCGGCTTGGCCGAAGGCACTTCCTCCTTGCCGAGCAGTGCCTTGCGCAGCGCCAGCGCGTCATCGGGCGATGAGCCGGTCATGATTGCTTCCAGCGTCTTGGCCAGCGAAGCCGTGTCGCCACCGGAAGCGGAAGCAATGATGTCACGCAGCGCGACTTTCTTCTGTTCGACCGCCGACGCGGTGGCTTCGGCTATGTCATAGGCTTCCATGCCGCCCGGCGTGCGCGCCGGAGCGACGTCGCCGGCAGACGTCTTGCGCGGCTGCGTCGCGCGCGGCGAAGTGGATGCTGCACGCGTACCGGTTCGCCGTCCGGCCGGCTTGGCGGCAGGAGCCGCCACATTGTCGGCACTTGCGGCCGGTTCGTCGGCACCGGCCGCCGGCGGCGGTGTGATCTTGTCCATCTGTCTACCTCCATTGGGGTGTTCTCTTGCAAAAGTTTGGCGCCGGATCGTCGATTGGCGGTAACGCCGATGATACCGCCGATATGCCATACACTTCAATCGCTTGAGCAAGCCCGACTGGATCTTTTCCGCGATTTTCGGCCATAACGACACTCGCCCGGCAAAAAACTCGGCAGGGGCGGCTAGCCGGCTGCTTGACCTCCTGGTTGACCTGTACGCGAGGCCATGGCTGCGCGACAATATCTGCGCTTCCCGGAGCCGGACGAAAGTTCTGCCGAACCTCGCATGCCGCCATTCAGTTCCCTCACTCGCCGCGTCTGGCGCTTGTCCAGCCGCGTCTCGCGGCGCTGCTGGCAACTCTGCTCTTCGCCGTGCTCGGCTGCGCGCCGACCAACCCGATTGCAGCATGTCGCCCGGGAAAGCACGGAGCACGCGAGGGTGGCATTTCGCCGTGCCTACCGCGAGCGCTTTGGCGACGAGCCGGGATTCCCCGATCTGACCGCTATCAATGCCAGCAGGCTTGCACTCGACGTGCTCGCCGAGCGGTCCACCGAGAGACGGAAACAGGCGCTGCTCGCACATGGCGCGTTTGTCGGCGCACAGTCGCCGACCGTCTTCGACGCCAACGGCAACACGCTGCGTGACACCTTTCTCTCGGTAATCCCGATGACAAGTTCGAATCGCTTCGCCAGCGGATTGCCGGGCGCTCCCTTCATCCGCCAATCCCAGGAGAAAAACCATGCCGCGCAATCTCGTCGTCTGCTGTGACGGAACCTGGTGCAGCCCGGAGCAGCAGACCGGTCTCGCGCCGTCGCCGACCAACGTCGTCAAACTGTACAATCTCTGTCTGGCGGACGCCGGCCAGCTCACCTACTATCATCCCGGCGTCGGCACCGAAGGCAATCTCGTCGAACGCTTGCTCGGTGGCGGCATCGGCCTTGGTCTGGACGGCAACATCCTCAGTGCCTACCACTGGCTATGCGACAACTACCGCAGCGGAGACCGGATTTACCTTTTCGGCTTCAGTCGCGGCGCCTATACCGTGCGCAGCCTCGGCGGCATGATCGCCCACTGCGGTCTGCTCGACCTTGGCGGACTCGACGAACGAAAGTCCTGGCAAGCGATCCGGAAGGTCTACGAGCACGGTTACCGCAAGCGGGAGGCGCCCGAGAAGTGGCGTTCGCGCCACACCTTCCTGCACGGCGATCTGCCCGATGGCGCGGTCGGCATCCACCTGATCGGCGTCTGGGATACCGTCGGTGCGCTTGGCGTTCCCGACGAGCTCGTCGGTCTCGATCAGATGCTCGACGACCCGCGCCGATACCGCTTTCACGATACCGAGCTCAGCCCTGGCGTCCGCCACGCCCGCCACGCCGTGGCGATGGACGAACGCCGTGCGAGTTTTGCACCTACGCTGTGGACTGGCGAGCAGCGTCCGCCGGAGAGCAGCCTGCAACAGCTCTGGTTTGCCGGCACGCACAGCGATGTCGGCGGTGGCTATCCCGAGTGCGGCCTTTCCGACGGCACGCTGCAATGGATGGTTGACGAGGCAACGGCGCTCGGCCTGCGGATCGATCCGGCGCTCGCGAGCCAGCTTGCGCCCGACTCGCGCGGCGTCCTGCACGACTCGACGACCGGTGTCTGGCGGCTTCTGCGGACCCTGCCCCGCGCCGCACCTCCGGTCGCTGCAGGCAAGGTCGGAACCGAGCTGCATCGGCAGGTGTGGGAGCGCCACCAGTTGCCGCCACTGGCACAGGCGCCCTACTGGCCGACACGGCTGCTCGCGGCTGGCGAAGCGGCGACCATCGCCGTCTTCGCTCGCGAACACTGGAACTTCAGCGGCCTGTATCTCGAGGCCGGGGTCCGCTACGACCTTGCCGCGCGCGGCGAATGGCTCGACAGCAGCGTCGCCTGCGGTCCCGGCGGCGTACGTGACGGGTTCAACATTGGCGAAGTGGCCTACCTGCTGGGCGACGCGATCGGCGAGGCGGAAGCGATGTACAAGCGCCTGACCGGCAAGCAAGGCGCCGACTGGTGGGGATCCCGGCGTCGCGACGATGCTCCGTGGTTCGCACTGATCGGCATGATCGCCAACCAGCCGAGCATGGATGGCAGCGGTACGGCGATCGAAGGCGAGACTTTCCTGATCGGCGACCACTGCACCTGGACGCCGGAACGGTCCGGCTACCTGTACTGCTATGCCAACGACGCGTGGACGTTTTACGGCAACAACCGTGGGCAGGTAACGCTGACCGTAAAGCGCCCATGATCAGCGGCGCTCCGACCGCGGCATGGGCGCGCCGCTTCAGAACATCACTCGCGCCAGCAAGAGACCACTGCTGACCGCCACACTGGTGGCCACCAGACCGGGAATCATGAACGAGTGATTGAGCACGTACTTGCCGATCTTCGTCGTCCCGGAGAGATCGAAGTTGATCGCCGCGATCAGCGAACCATAGGTCGGAATGAAGAAATAGCCATTGACCGACGGAAACATGGCGATCAGGAACTGCGGCGGAATGCCCAGCGCAATGCCCAGCGGCATCAGCGCGCGCGTCGTCGCGGCCTGACTGTAGAGCAACACCGAAGCGAAGAACAGGCCGAAGGCGAACGTCCAGGGCGCAGTTTCCGCCCAGTGACCGATCGCCGGAACGATGACGTCCTTGTTCGCCGCGATAAAGCTGTCGCCAAGCCAGGCCAGACCGAAGATTCCGATCACCGCCACGACACCAGCCCGCAGCGTGGCCGTCCGCGGCACCTCGTCGACGTTTACCCGGGTAAGCATGAGCATGATTGCGGCAATCGCCATCATCACGATCTCGATGACGATCGGCATGCCGAGCGGGCTCTTGGCCCCCGGCAGCCTGCGCAACTCGGGGAAAAAGCCGACCAGTACCACGAGCGCGACGCCCGCCAGGAAGAGATAGGCGGACAGTCTGGCTGCCGGCTTCAATGGCGGCCGATCGGCGGCTGCCTTCGGTTGCGGAATCTCCCCTGCCTGCAGGCGTGCCTGATAGTCGGGATCGTCCTTCAGGTCCTTGCCGACGAACATCGAAACGACCGCCCCCGCGACGACCCCGGTCAGCGTCGCCGGAACGCAGATCATCAGAATCTCGGGCAGACCCCACTGCACCATACCCTTCTCCGCGAACAGCCCGATCATCGCTGCCGTCGCGGCGGCTACCGGGCTGGCGGTGATCGCCTGTTGCGAGGCAATCGTCGCGATCGCCATCGGCCGCTCCGGACGGATTCCGCTCTGGTGCGCAGTTTCGTAGATCACCGGCAGCAGCGGGTAGACGATATGCCCGGTGCCGGCGACAAAGGTGAAGCTCCAGGTGGTCAGCGGAGCGACGATGGTGACGTACTTCGGGTTGGCGCGGATGATGCGCTCGGCGACGCGCACGAGGAAGTCGATGCCACCGGCCGCGTCCATCACCGAGGCGGCCATGATCACCGCCAGGATGATCAGCATCACATCGATCGGTGGCGATGTTGGCGCGACGCCGAAGCCGACGACCAGCACCAGCAGCCCGACCGCTCCCCAGAGGCCCAGCCCCACCCCACTGTAACGCGCACCCATCCAGATCGCCGCGAGCACGACGACGAATTGCAGGAAAATGAGCCAGCTCATGACATTTCCTCCCGATCGGGTTACTCGGACTGTGGGCTGATCAGGTTTTCGAACGAGAAAATCTCGTCCCACTGCTCCTGCGTCAGCAGCTTGCGCTCCTTGATCACGATGTCGTGCAGCGATTTGCCGCTCTCGTAGCCCTCGCGAGCAATTTCGGCGCATTGCTTGTAGCCGAGCTTCGGCTTGAGTACGGTGACGATACCCAGCGAGTTGAGCACCATATCGCGCGCGTGTTCGACGTTGGCGGTGATGCCATTGACGCAGTTGACCCGCAGGCTGTTGACCGCGTTCTCCATGGTGAAGATCGACGTAAACAGCGCGAAGGTGATCACCGGTTCCATCACGTTGAGCTGCAGTTGCCCGGCCGAAGCGGCGAGAGTCACCGTCAGGTCGAGGCCGATCACCAGAAAGCTGGTCTGGTTGACGACTTCGGGAATCACCGGATTCACCTTGCCCGGCATGATCGACGACCCCGGCTGCATCTGCGGCAGGTTGATCTCGTTGAGACCGCAGCGCGGGCCGGAGGCAAGCATGCGGATGTCGTTGCAGATCTTGGTCAGTTTGGCAGCGGTTCGCTTGAGCACGCCGGAGAGCTGCACATAGGCGCCGGTGTCCGAAGTTGCCTCGACCAGGTCGCCGGCAAGAATGAATTTGACGTCGGTCAGTTCGGACAGATAGCGGGTCACGAGTTCAGGATAGCCCGCCGCTGCCGTCACCGAAGTACCGATTGCGGTGGCGCCAAGATTGATTTCGTGCAGCAACTGGCGCACCTCGGCGATGCGAACCACCTCCTCGCCGATCGTCGTTCCCCAACCGTGAAACTCCTGCCCAAGTGACATCGGTACGGCATCCTGCAGGTGGGTGCGGCCCATCTTGAGAACCCGTTCGAATTCCTTGGCCTTGGCGAAGAAAGCGTCCTGCAGCCTGCGCAGGGCCTCCATGTAACTTGCGAGGCGCAGGATCAGTGCCAGGCGGAAAGCGGTGGGATAGGTATCGTTGGTCGATTGCCCGTAGTTCACATGATCGTTGGGGTTGACGTGCTGGTATTCGCCCTTGCGGTGGCCGAGTCGTTCCAGTGCGAGGTTGGCAATCACTTCATTGGCATTCATGTTGGTCGAAGTGCCGGCGCCACCCTGGATGAAATCGGTGACGAACTGTTCGCACATCTCGCCAGCGATCAGCCGGTCGCAGGCACCAACGATGGCGTCGGCAACGCGCGCATCGAGCACGCCGAGATCGCGGTTGGCCAGCGCCGCCGCTTTCTTGACATAGCCGAACGCCTTGACGAAATAGGGCTCGGCCGACATCGGGATGCCGGTGATGTGGAAGTTTTCCTTGCCACGCAGCGTCTGCACACCGTAATACGCACCGTCGGGCAGTTCCTTCTCGCCGAGGAAATCCTTTTCGATTCGTGCCATGACCATTCCTTTCGTTTGCTGAAGAGTCGTCGTGCCGCTTCGTGGACGGACGTCTGTCATCGGTTTGCTGGCCTCCGAACGATGCTGCACACGCCAATCCGTGCGCACGCCTTGCCGCCTGCTAGCCGATGCACCATTCTAGCCCAGGCCGACACCGAGGCAAGGCCGAAGTTGTTCGTGGCGAGGCTCCTTCCGGCGCGAGAAAGCCTCGCCTCGAACGAAGACTGCGAAGAAAATGCGCCCCCCAGCAAAGAAAGTGCATCCAGCATCGCCGACATCGCGTATCTCTTCACATCTCCGAGCCAGACGCAGTTGCGTCAACCGGAGTGGCCGCACCGTCCAACCGATTTCTTGCCGAGAATTGTCATGCCCATCACTCCCGTCTGCATCATCGCCCGTTCGGTGATCAACGCCAGCACGCAAGATTTGGCGTGAACCCGACGATCGTGCAGAATGTTCCCGACACGCCGACGCAAACGGGCGAGCAAATGAACGACAGCGACGATTTCGCCAGCGAAACGCAGCCGAAAACCGATGCAGACGGGCTGCCGGCAAGTGACATTTGCCGGCAGCGAGGGCTGGCCGATGAAGCCCGTCTGCAGGACTGGATCGGCCGCATCGTGCGCCAGGACGAACAGGCCCTCGCCGAACTTTACGAGGCGATGGCCGGACGCATCTACGGTCTCGCGCTGCGCATCACCCGGCACGTGCAGACCGCCGAAGAAGTGACCGAAGACGCTTTCTGGCAAATCTGGCGACAGGCGCCGCGCTTCGACGCACGACGAGGCAGAGTTGTCGCCTGGATGCTGACCATCGCGCGCAGCCGCGCACTTGACGCGCTGCGCCGCGCCGACCACGCCGAGGCGCTCGATGAGGAGTCGCTGGCCGACCAGCAGACCGACAGCGATCCGCACGACCTGCTGGCTGCGGTACAGAGGCAGCACCGCCTGCATTCCGCATTGCGCCGTCTTGACCCGCTACCCCGGCAACTGCTGGCGCTGGCGTTTTTCCGCGGGCTCTCGCACGAAGAGATCGCCAGCCAGATGAGCCTGCCACTGGGTACGGTCAAGTCGCATATCCGTCGCTCTCTGTTGCACCTGCGCGAATTGCTCGGCACGGACGATCTACACTCTTCCACGGTAACGCCATGAAACCTGCACCCGACAAGTTCGTCGCCGACACTACCGACGATAGCGACGAAAGCGAATTGCAGCTCTTGATTTGCGATGGACTGGCGCCGCTGCAATTTCCTGCGGCCGAGCGCACCGCACTGCGCGACCGTCTCTTGCGCCGGGTCGGCGAGAGCGTCCGCCGGCATGCGGGTCTGCTCACGGTGCGCTCTGGCGACGGCGTCTGGCGCACGGTCAAGGCGGGCATCCGTGCTCGCATTCTCTGGAACGGAGGGCAAGGCAGCTCGGCACTGGTCGAATTCGCGGCCGGCGCCACCCTGCCGGCGCATCGTCATCGCCATCTGGAGGAAGGCATCGTGCTGCACGGCAGCCTGCGGCTCGGTGACCTGGAGCTGGGACCGGGCGACTACCACGTCTCGCCGCCAGGCAGCCGGCACGCCCCCATCAGCTCGGGCACCGGCGGGCTGGCCTATCTGCGCGGCAGCTCACTGGGACACACCGGCGCCGTCTTGGGTGAGTTGCTCGGCGCCCTGGTGCCGGGCGTGGGACCCGCGGTGCGCACCGTCTTTTCCGGTGAAGGAAACTGGGAAGCGATTGCACCCGGCGTCGAGCAGAAAATCCTGTGGCAGGACGGCGAAGTGATCTCGCGCTTCCTCCGCCTCGCCGCCGGAGCCAGCCTGCCAGGGCATGGGCACGCCGAGGAAGAGGAGTGCATGATGCTGAGCGGCGACGCCTTTTTCGGCGACGTGCTGGTGCAGGCTGGCGAGTTCCATCTCGCACCGACGGGTAGTGAACACGGCGAACTGAGCAGCGACAACGGTGCCTTGCTGTTCCTGCGTGGTCGCCCGTTCCTGCCGCTGCGACCCGGAGCATGAGCCCGCGATTCGTGATGATCAGCCGCTGGCGCCTGGAAACGACGGCGGAGCGCGTCTGGGAATTGCTGATCGATCCGACGGAATGGCCCGCATGGTGGCCCCACGTGGCGCGCGTCGAGCGACTGGCCAATGGCGACTGCGACGGTGTTGGATCGCGCCATGCCTTCGTGTGGCGCAGCGGTCTCGGCTACGGACTTCGCATCGTGATCACCAGCACGCGCGTGGAGCATTGCCGTGAACTCGAAGGAATCGCCAGCGGCGACCTGCGCGGCCTCGGCTTGTGGCTGATCGACGATGCCTCCGCCAACGGAGTGCGCATCACGCATCGCTGGGACGTCGAGCTGAGCAAGACCTGGATGCGTCTGCTGGCGCCATTGCTGCAGCGCGTCTTCGCCCGGCGACACTGCGCAGTGATGAAGAAAGGAGCACTCGGCATGGCCCGACGACTGCGTTGCCGTCTGTCGGAAATCGAGGATTGGTCGACGATCTCCGCTGTTGGCGACGGTCCGGCCGGGCGCTGAGCGACGGACTCGCCGCATCCCGAGGCCATCGGTAGCCGACAGCACGCAGGCAAGCCCCGCATGGGAAGACATTTGCTTGACTTAAGTCTGATTTTTCTGGAGTTCTGCGGGCATTATTCCTATACTGGCAGAATAAGAAAAGACGTCCGATCTTTGCCAGAGGAGACTTGCCATGAAAGTCCGCAATGCCGGCTTGCTACCGGAGGCACTGCTGGTCGATTTGCCGGAAATCGACGCACAGCACGAAGAAATCTTCCACCGTATCGAAGCGCTGAAAGCGACCTGCTTCGAGAGCACCTATGTACCGATCGAGGAGTTTGGCGTATTGCTCGACTTCTTCGCAAAGCATTTCGCCACCGAAGAGCGAATCGCAGCAGAGGCGGGTCTCGAATTTGCCGAGCACGCACGCGTTCACGACGATACGTTGCGCCTACTGCACAAGGCTCTTGGCGAAGTCGTCAACGGCGCCCAGGACGTGTACTCCTTTCTGCGCTACGCCGAGTACTGGTTCGAGCGCCACATCAGCGAAGACGACCGGCTGTTCATCTCCCTGTTGCAGGCGAGCGGCTTCGATCACTACGGCGGCGTGCGGCGTTCCGCCCACTCCTGTTTTTCGGCGCAAGCCTGATCGACTCCCGCCGCGGCAGCATAGGCACCCGGACGGACGCCCCGCCAATGGAGCGCGCCGCCCCTTGAGCGTCGTCGATTGCTGCAACTGCGGCGCCTGCTGCGCCAGCTTTCGCGTTTCCTTCTACTGGGCGGAGGCCACCGCCCGCGACTTGCCCGACGCCTTGGTCGAACAGCTCACGCCTTGGCACGCATGCCTGTCCGGAACCAATGCTGCATCCCCGCGCTGCCGGGCACTGTGGGGCGAGGTCGGCGAACGCGTGCGGTGTACCGTCTACGACCGTCGCCCCTCTCCGTGTCATGAGATCCAGGCCGGCGACGAAAAATGCACCAAAGCGCGGCAGACTCATCGACTGCCGGTGATCACCGCCATGCCGGCAGCGGAAGCGCCGTCAAACCGGCCGCGTGCTGCGCTTCGCTAGAGCGCCAGGCAACCGTCCACCGCTATTCCGGAAATCCTGCCTGCAACTGCTCGACGATCCAGCGCGCCTCGGCCTCGCTCAGGAAGCGATGCCAGGGGGGCATCGGCGTCCCTGGTCGACCACCATGAATCGTCGCCACCAGCGAATCGACCGGCTTTCCCTGCAGCGCTGCCGGCGTCAGCGAGGGACCCAGGCCACCCTGCAAGGTCATGCCGTGGCACGAGCCGCAGTCCTGGCGTACCAGATGAACGAGTTCCCTCTGGCGCTCGGGCGACGGCGGCAGAACCGGATCGGCAAGCAACGGAGAAGCGTAGAGCAGGAAGACGATGAACCAAGGCATGTTGCGTAGATCAATCGGTGGCTGCGGCACGATGCCGCATGCGTCCTGGTGGAAAAGGCCGCTGCGTTACCTGTCATTCTAGCGGAAGAACTCCGCCCATCGTGGCTCCAGACGACGTCGCCACGGCGTACGACCGATCGCTTCGTATTCGGGTTGAAGAAACCCGGCAGACGCGCTTATGCTTGCGCTTCAACCAACCAGGGAAAGCAGCGGAATGAGTCAGGCCCCGTCATCGACACCCAGCGGAACCGTGTACATCGTCGGCAGCGGCCCCGGCGACTTCGATCTCTTGACGCTGCGCGCCGCCCGCCTGATCGGCGAAGCCGACGCCATTGTCTACGACCATCTGATTGCCGACGGCGTACTCGAACTCGCCCGCCCCGGCGCCGATAAGATCTACGCCGGCAAGGAAAGTTCAAGGCACAGCGTACCGCAGGAAGAGCTCAACCGGCTCCTCGTGCGGCTGGCGCGCGCGGGCAAGAAGGTGGTTCGTCTGAAGGGTGGCGACCCATTCATTTTCGGTCGCGGCGGCGAGGAAATCGAAACCCTGGTGGACTCCGGAATTCGCTTCGAAGTCGTTCCGGGAGTCACCGCAGCCGCCGGTTGCGCCGCTTACGCCGGCATTCCGCTGACCCATCGCGAGCACGCTCAGGCGGTCGTCTTTGCCACCGGGCACCTGAAGGACGGAACCATCAATCTTGACTGGCCGTCACTCGCCCGCCCACGGCTGACCGTCGTGTTCTACATGGGAGTCGGCGGAATTGCCGAAATCTGCCGCCAGATGATTGCGCACGGGCTACCCCGGGAGCATCCGGCCGCCGTGGTGCAGCACGGCACCACGCGCCGGCAACGCGTGCTGACGGCCGATCTCGCGACTCTTCCCAGCCAGGTCGCCGCCGCGAGGATCACAGCGCCCGCATTGATCATCGTCGGCACGGTCGTACGTCTGCACCGCAGGCTCGCCTGGTTCCTGCCGCCACCGGCGGAATCAATCGGCTGATCCGGCGACGAAGGTAGCTTGACGATCTCCCATCGACACGCGACGGGGCACCTCCTGACAAGATTCCGGGTGCACGCCGATCCCTTGGCGCACGGACCAGTCGGCACAGGCCCGGCTGCGCCACGACGGGGCGTTCGCCGGGGACAGACGGCACCCCGCCCGAAAATCGGCGTACGACGATGGCAAAGGCATCGCAGTACGCCGTGCCCCCGGCGGCGATCAGGGTGCCTGCCGCAAGCCAACAATACGCCGGCGCAGCGCGGCCACTCCGGCCAGACCGGCGAAGGTCAACAGCAGCGAGGAAGGTTCCGGGATCGAGCTCTCCGCCCACGCTGCCGTGATCGAAACCGGCACCGAGGGATCCCGCGGGTTGCAAACCGTACCGTTGCCATTGACCCAGTTGAACTGCAATGTGCCCCCGACGAGCGAAAGTGGGACGACACTTGGGCCGGGATTGCCGGCATTGGTCCCCGCAGGGCAATTCGGGTCGATGTAATCGAGCGAAGCGGTTTCACCAATGCCTGGGTCCCATGCACCATTGTTGTTGTTGTCGTCGATGCGCAGACTGGTCAGCGTGACGTAATGGCCGCTTCCATCCGCAAAACCGATGCGCAGTTCCACGTCTTCGCCGGCGCGCAATTCTCCGAGCAGGAAGTTCATCGTCGGCTCGCCACGGGCGAGAAACGCTGCCCCCTCCCATCCGGTGAAATCCTCATTGACCATCCCGGCAAAGGTGGTCGTTCCAGGTGCGTATCGCTGGAACCAGTTCATCTTGCCCTCCCAGGCCTGCTGCCGATTCACCCCGCAGCCATTGCCGCCCATGAGATTGTCTAGAGAAATGATCGAGTCCTGCAAGTTCACCACTCCGTCGCCGTTTTCATCGGTTCCGGGGCCGCTGAGGAGCTGCGTGTTGCGATACAGGCTGGGCGAGATGTGCGACAGATAGACAAATGAATTGATCATCGACGTCGCTGCGCAGCGCCCACCAATATTGGATTCATGGCCATACAAGGCGTAGGGAAGTTGCGCGTCGATCGGAACGGCGACAGCGCTTTCCGGGCAGAGAAGGCCGAGGCCGGCGGTCAATCCGGCAAGCACATAGCCGGCAACGACCACATTGCAGCCCTTCGGCTGCGAGTCGGTGGTATGCATGAAAGGTCCCTCCGGTTGCGATAACGGTGTTGGACGTTCGATTCCGTCCAGCATTACCTGGCGGGAAAGTTACGATGGGAGACCAGAATTCGCGCCCCGACCGCCCGCCACGCTGAAATCGGTTATGGTTTCTTGGAATTCATCCGGCATTGGCCGTGCCAGAACGCATAGCACGTTGATTCGCATTTAGTTTTTTCCTTGTGCGGCGCCAGCTCGGCATACGCATGTAAAAATTTTCGACACGCTTCGTGCACTGGTGATACGCCTGAACGGAACAATAAACTGTTATCTTTCACTAGGTTATGCAAAAACTTCCGAATTCGCGCGGAGACAATTTCATGATTGATGGTGTAAGGAATGTCGACAGGCGGCAAGCCGGCGTCGGCGGTCGAGACGGTCCGACAAGCTGCCTGCGGAACACCTGGTCGCTGACCGTGCGAGTACGTCCGGCTACAATATCGGATTCTGGCTCGATTGCCCGCCGCCCGACGTCCGAGAGGCGAGCGACGCAGACGAACCTGCAAACCGGTGCGAACCGACTGTGGCAGCGGACGGGCGCTGTGTGACGAGGAAGCCGAGCCCGCGCACGCTCACCATATGCCACGCCTCGTGCCCTGTTCCAGCGGCCCTGCGATCACGAGGCAGGCGGGGAAACTCGACGTGAACACCAGGACCATACTTCCGACAGGAGTCCCAGCTATCGTGCGCAACGCAATGACAACAAAAAAACCCGCATTGCTGCGGGTCTTGATTGGTGCCGAGAGGGGGAATCGAACCCCCACGATGTCTCCATCGGCGGATTTTGAGTCCGCTGCGTCTACCGATTCCGCCATCTCGGCTTCGGCTCGCAATGCACGAACCAGAAGAGGCTGCGATTATCGCCGATTCTCCAGCAGCGAACAAGCTGCTGCAGCCTGAACGGCCGTCCCGGTACCGGGCAAGTTTCGACCCATCCCGGCAATCACCCAATCCCCGTAATGCGGTAGACCGATGCTCACGCTGGATGAATTCGACTTTGCACTGCCCAACGAACTGATCGCCCAGCAGCCGACTGCCGAGCGCAGCGCGAGTCGCTTGCTGCACCTCGTCGGCGGCAGGATGGAGGACCGCCGCTTTCGCGACCTTCCCGAACTGGTCGATCCCGGCGATCTGCTGGTATTCAACGATACGCGCGTGATCCGCGCGCGCCTGCTTGGCGAAAAGGAGAGTGGTGGCCGCATCGAGGTCCTCATCGAACGGATCGATGACGCTCGGCATGCGGTGGCGCAGATCCGCGCCAGCAAATCGCCGAAATCCGGCAGCCTGATCCGCCTCGAAAACGCCATTTCGCTGATCGTGCGCGGGCGCAGCGGGAAACAGGGCGAGTTCTTCTCCCTCGAACTCGCCGACGATGGCGATTTCTGGAGCCTGCTCGACAATCACGGTCGCCTGCCGCTCCCGCCCTACATCACACACGATGCCGATTGTGATGACGAGACGCGCTATCAGACGATATTCGCTCGTTCTCCGGGTGCCGTCGCAGCGCCAACGGCCGGTCTCCACTTCGATCAGGCGCTGCTGGCAGAACTCGACGCGCGCGGTGTCGAAGCCGCATGGCTGACGCTGCACGTCGGCGCCGGCACCTTCCAACCGGTGCGCGTACAGCTCCTTGCCGAGCACCGCATGCACGCCGAGCGCTTCGCAATTCCGCCGGAAACCGCTGCCGCCGTCGAACGTACCCACGCCCGCGGCGGCAAGGTCATCGCCGTCGGCACGACCAGCCTGCGCGCCCTCGAAGCCGCTGCGCAGGTCGGAGAACTGCGCGCCGGGGCAGCGGAAACGGATATCTTCATCACCCCCGGGTATTCGTTTCGCGTCGTCGACCGGCTGATCACCAACTTTCATCTGCCGAAGTCGACGCTGCTCATGCTCGTCTCGGCGTTCTCCGGCATCGACGCCATCCGCGACGCGTATCGGCACGCGATCGACCACCGTTACCGCTTCTTCAGCTACGGCGACGCCATGCTGCTCAGCCGAAGCGGGTCGACCAACAGCAGGTCCTTTCGTGCTTCTCACCCTTTCGGCCAGTGCCCATGAGTTCCCTGAACAGCTCCGCGATCGAACAGCTCGACCGGCTCGGCCTGACTCCCGACACCCACAAGGTCGCACTTGCCTACGCCCTGCTATGGACCTTCCGCTCGCAGACCGACGTCCACCGCGCGTTGACGATCGGCGGTCTGAGCAGCAGCGCCGGCAAGGCATTCACGCTGGCGGACGTGAAGGCGGCCGTCGAGGAACTTCGGGGAAAGCGTCTGCTGCTTGACCCACCCGCACGCACATCGTCCTGGCAACTGGTGGACTCGCTGCGCGCGCCGCTCTATCGACAATTGCTGGCGTGCCATCCGGGCAACCACCTGGCACAGTTGATCGCCAGACTCGATCACTTCGACCCGACGCGAAGCAGCTACTACTGGCACACGGGCAGCATGGCGGCGACCATCGCCTACGTTCGCGCCAAGTTCTTCTCCGGTGCGCCACACGAAGAACTGGTGGCCCTGCGACAGCTCGTCGGCCGCTCGATGGACTGGAACGAGATCCTGACCAACGGCCTTCTGCTTGCCTTTGATGGGCCCAGTTTCGAACGCATCGACCCGGTCGAACGCGCGCAACTCGCCTACCAGAGCGTGGCCAGTATCTGCGTGTATTGGTCGGACGTTTTCAATCCGGTCGCTGACTGGGCTTTCGGCCAACTGGAACGGAACCCCGAGCAGTTGCCGGGCGATTTGCGTCGAGTGCTCGCCGATCTGGCGCTGCAGCGCGACCACCGTGAATTGCTGCAGCGGGCGCTGCACGGTCTCGACGATGGCCTGAGCAATGCGATCCGTGCTGCAGCTCTGGTCGTCGATGGTGAATGGGAAACCGGGCAGGCGGCCTTCGAGGCAGCACTCAAACAGCGCAAGGGCGAGATCGGCGGCAGCAAGCGCTTCCTGCCCGACAGCATTGCCTGGCTCTATCCGCTGGCACTGCTTGCCCAGGCAACTCCCAGACATCTCGAACTGGCCCGCAAGTTCTGCACGGGCGAGTCCGGCAAACGTGAGCCCAGCCCGTACGGCGGCTGGGGACGCTGGGTGCATGCGATCGACGTTCGTCTCGGCAAGGCGCCAATCGTCCGTGGCGCTTTCCAGCCGACGCGTGATCAGGAGTCGCGTTGGGGAATCGACTCGCTGTGGGCGATTCTGCTCTCGGCCTGGCTGGGAAACGACGCGATCACCGAGCCGGGCAGCGCAAAGGCGGCGGCCTGGCACGAATCGATCCTCGTGCTGCGCCAAAGGCTGACGGACGCTCGCCTGAACATGCCGAAGCACATGCTGCTCGGCGCCGCAGCGATCCTCGCCGGAAGTGAACCGCCAAGCGGCTTCTTTGTCGCTGGAGGGCGCGAGCGCTGGCGCGAGATCCTCGCTGCCCTGCAATCCTTGGGTGGCGAAGCGACTGCCGCCGGCGCCAACGGCGAAACGACGCGGCTGCTATGGGAAGTCGAAGTCGGTCGCGACGGCTCCCTGCTCGCGTTGCGACCGCTTGAGCAGAAGCGCGGCCCGCGCGGCTGGGGACGACCGCGAGCTCTGAGCCTCACGAGGTTGGCCGGGCACGCGCAACTGGCCCCGCATGATGTCAAGATTGCCCGCGCGCTACGCGCCGAACGCGGCTACAGCAACCGCTACCGCCTCGACCTGGCGGTGGCGATCGTCGCGCTCGTCGGCCATCCCCACGTCGTCGTGGCCAACGGCGGCGAGCAGTTCGTGGACCTGATCGAAGCCCACCCCGAACTCGAACTGGTCCGCGAGGGCGAGCGCTTCCTGATGCGCATCGAGCCCCCTCTGCGCCTCGGCAGCGAAGACGCCTTCTTCCTCAGCGACGCTGAGGAGCGCCGTGAAGCCGAAGCGCTGCGCCTGATCACGCTCGTTCAGGACGGTCCGCAGCGTCTGCGGCTGGTGCGCTTTTCAGCGGCGCAGCAGCAGGCTGCCCACCTCGTTTCCGGCAGCTTTGCCATCCCCGCCAGCGCGCCGGGCGCGCAGGCCGAGATCGAAAGGACGCTGCGCGCACTTTCCGGAAATTTTCAGGTACACGCCGACTCGGCGCAGGCAACCCGTCAGGTCGCCTGCGATTCGCGCCTGCGCGCCGAACTATCGCCGGTCGGCGATCGGCTCGCGCTGAATCTGGTGGTAACGCCGCTCGGTGCCGATGGACCGCGGCTGCCGGCGGCCAGCGGCCGGGTCCGCCTGATGGCCGTTCTCGGGAGCGAGACGGTCGGTACCGAACGCGACCTGCAAACCGAGCGCCGAAATCTCGAGGCAGTCCTCGACGCCCTGCCTTTCCTCGACACCGGTGATGCCGTCGGCGAGTGGCTGATCGAAGATCCCGAACAGGCACTTCAAACCGTCGAGACCTTGCCGAGACTATCCGCGATCGCAGCGGTCGAATGGCCAAAGGGCAAGGCGGTGCGCGTCGTCAGCGTAGACACGCGGCAGCTCGGCGTCCGGGTCAACCGCGAAAACGATTGGTTCCGCCTGTCCGGCCAAGCCACCCTCGACGAAGGTCTGGTGCTGCAGATCGAGTCGCTCCTCGCTGCCGCACGCGAGAAATCGCGTTTCGTCCCGATCGGCGATGGCGTTTACGCGGCGCTGACTCGCTCGCTGAAACAGAAGCTCGCCGAACTGGCAGCCGTCCTCGAAAGCGACCGGCAGGGCAGCAAGGCACCGGTGATCGCCGCCGCCTGGCTCGACGAGGTGCTCGCAGGCAGCGAGGTTGAAGCCTCTCCGGACTTTCACCAGGCCATCGACCGCCTGCGCGCCGCCCAGGCGAGCGAAGCAAAACTGCCCAGCCTGCTGCAGGCGACTCTTCGACCCTACCAGGAAGACGGCTACCAGTGGGCCATGCGCCTGGCGAGCGCCGGCATGGGCGGCTGCCTGGCCGACGACATGGGTCTCGGCAAGACGCTGCAGGCACTCGCCGTGCTGCTCGAACGCGCCGCCGGAGGCGCGGCCCTGGTCATCGCGCCCACATCGGTGTGCGGCAACTGGCTGGCCGAAGTACGCCGCTTCGCGCCGACACTGAATGCAAGCATCTACAGCGACGCGAGCGATCGCGAAGAGGTGGTCGGCATGGCTGCCGCGCACGATCTGCTGATCGTTTCCTACACCCTGCTACAGCTCGGCCAGGAGCGCTTTGCCGCGCGTAGCTGGCACACCCTGATCGCTGACGAAGCGCAGGCGATCAAGAACGCGAGCGCCAAGCGTTCGCAGGCCGTTTTCGAGCTAGCCGCCGATTTTCGCCTGGCGCTCACCGGAACGCCTGTCGAGAACCGCCTTGCCGACCTCTGGTCGATCATGCGCTTCACCAATCCGGGCCTGCTCGGAACGGTCAACCGCTTCAACGAGCGCTTCGCGGGGCCGATCGAACGTAATCGCGACCGCGAGGCGCAATACGTTCTCAAACGGCTGATCGGACCCTTCGTGCTGCGGCGAAACAAGTCGGAAGTGCTACAGGATCTGCCGGCACGGACGGAACTGATCCTCACAGTCAGCCCCGAAGCGGCCGAAGCCGCGTACTACGAAGCGTTACGTCGGGAAGCGGCGAACGAGATCGGCAGCAGCCTGGACAAGATGCCGGAAGCACAGTCACGCTTCCACATCCTGGCACAGCTCACGCGCCTTCGCCGCGCGGCCTGTGATCCACGCTTGTGCAACCCGGAGTTCGGAGTCGCCGGTGCCAAGGTACAGGCGTTTGCCGAACTGGCCCGCGAACTGATCGCCAATGGTCACAAGGCGCTGGTCTTCAGCCAGTTCGTCGACTTCCTGCAAATTCTCCGCGAACCGCTTGACGAAGCCGGCATTCCTTACCACTACCTAGACGGCGCCACGCCTGCTGCCGAGCGAAGCCGCCGCGTTGCCGCTTTTCAGGCCGGCGATGGCGATCTCTTCCTGATCAGTCTCAAGGCTGGTGGTTTCGGCCTCAACCTGACTGCCGCCGATTACGTGGTGATCACCGATCCGTGGTGGAACCCGGCCGCCGAAGATCAGGCGATGGGCCGCGCGCACCGCATCGGTCAGGCGCGCCCGGTGACCGTCTATCGACTGGTCAGCAAAGGTACCGTCGAGGAACGCATCGTCGATCTGCACCATGACAAGCGCGCACTGGCGGAGAGCATTCTCGCCGAAGGCGAAAGCAGCGCGCTGCCCTCGACCGACGATCTGGTGGCGCTGATCCGAGGCGAATGAAACGGGACCTGTCTGCTCGTTTCCGCGCTTGCGTCGCGCGCTACTCCCGGCCGCGTGCAGTCAGCACCAGCAGCAGGAAGAAACAGCCGAGAACCAGCGCGGCGACTCCGCCCTCCAGGAAAGTCAGCGCCTGAAAGGTGCCCACATAGTATTTCCCGGTCAGACGCAGCGCCGCCGCGACAAGACAGAGCAGCAGGCCGCCTATCCCGGCGGCACGACCCAACAGCAGTAGAAGAGCGTCCATTTTCTCACCTCGTGGCGGACGACGAATGACCCGTAAGGCTGTTTCCGCGATGACCGCGGCAGCATGGCGGTGAATTGGTCGGGCTGCGCGCCAACCCGGTCGCCAAGAGCAGGGATTCTAAGCGAGCATCGTCCCGAGTCAAGCGCCCGGCGCACTTGCTGGGCAAAAGCCTTCTTTTCCTGCCTGGCTAACGACCTTGGCAAGCGTTTCCGCCCCATCCGCGCTCGCCGATGCCAACCGGCGGGGAGGGGCGACAAGTGTTGGCGCCGGGAGCTGCTCAATCCGGCGCAATTTCGCCCGCGGCCGGTGACGCCTGCTCGCGGCCTGCATGCAGATCGATCCACTGCCCATCGCGCAAGCCTTCGATCGGCCGGAAATTGGCCTTGTACGCCATCTTGCGGCTGTCCCTGATCCAATAACCCAGGTAAAGGTACGGCAGCCGATTGGCCACGCATTGTGCAATTTGCCAGACGATGTTGTAGGTACCGAGCATGGCCGGGCGCAGGTCGGGATCGTAGAACGTATAGACCGACGACAGGCCGTCGTCGAGTACGTCAAGGATGCTCACCATGCGCAGCACGCCGCTTTCACCAAACTCGATGAGCCTGGTGTCGACCCGGCTCTGCAACAGGAAGTGGGTGTATTGCTCGTGGCTGTCTTGGTCCATCCCACCGCCCGCGTGCCGCGCCGACTGATAGCGCAGATAAAGCTGGTAATGCTCATCAAGAAAACGGAGGGGCAACTCACGCGCCTCGAGCCCGGAGTGCATGCGGATGCTGCGGCGCTGGCTACGACTGGGTACGAAGCGGTCGACCGGCAGTCGCACCGGGACGCAGGCATGACAGGAGTCACAGTTCGGCCGGTAGGTGAACACGCCGCTGCGCCGAAAGCCGCTGCGCACGAGTTCGCCATAGACCTCGGTATTGATCAGATAGCTCGGGGTGGCAACCTGCGAACGTGCACGCTCTCCCGGCAGGTAGCTACAGGTGTAAGGGGCCGTGGCATAGAACTGCAACAGCGAAAACGGCAGTTCGGAGTCGTTGAGTCGCGCCACTCGTTCAAGTCCAGGGTTGATCGGCAGCATTCGCCGGCCAGCGGCCGGGTTGCCACGCCCGAACGACGAGCGCACGCAGACGGGCGATGAAATCGGCACGAGGAATCTCGCGCGCCCCGAGAGAGGCCAGATGCGGAGTACTCATCTGACAATCTATCATGCCGAATCCCTCTTCTTCAAGGAATCGGGCGAGATGCGCAGCGGCGACCTTCGACGCGTCGGGAACGCGCGCGAACATCGACTCTCCATAGAACATGCCGCCAATCGCCAGGCCGTAAAGCCCGCCGACGAGTTCCCCGGCAAGCCAGGTTTCCACCGAGTGGGCGATGCCGAGATCGAAAAGCCTGCAGTAGGCGCGCTGCATTTCGCGCGTGATCCAGGTTCCGTCCTGACCGGCACGCGGCGTCTCGGCGCAGGCGCGGATCACGGCCGCAAAGTCGCTGTCCAGTTTCACCTCGAATCTTCCTGAGCGCAGGCATCGGCGCAGGGAACGCGAAATGCGGAACTCGCGTGGCACGAGCACCATCCGCGGGTCCGGACTCCACCAGAGAATCGGCTCGCCGGTCGAGTACCAGGGGAAGATTCCTCTTTGGTACGCGTCGAGCAGGCGCGATGCGGACAGGTCGGCGCCTGCGCAGAGCAGGCCATTGGGTTCGGTCAACGCCAGTTCCAGCGACGGAAAAGGCTCCGAACCTTCTATCCACGGGATCATCGAGGCAGTGCAGTCAGCCGCATGCTCGTCGTCAGGAAGAGCGCGGAGTTCCGGGAAAGCACGACGTTCCGGCAACCACACGCGCTGATGCCGGCCCGGCTGAGCATCGAAATTGCTGCGTCACGCACGGCAGGCGGCAGGCGTGAGCCTGCAAATGCGAATCGCCTTCCCCATTGCCGACAAAAAAACGACGCAAGGCGTCGTTTCCTTGTGCATGCAGACGTCCGCTCAGCGGGTCAGCAGGCGACGCGCGCCGTTGTAGCGCTGGATCCAGTAGCTCTGCCGCATGTCGTCTACACGGATTTCGGCGCCCGTACGCGGCGCGTGCATGAAGCGGTTGTCACCGAGGTAGATCCCGACGTGCGAAAAGGCGTGCCGCATGGTATTGAAGAAGACGAGGTCGCCGGCCTTCAATTCATGCAGATCGATGACGGCACCAACCTCGCTCTGCTCCCGGGCGCTGCGCGGCAGCAGGATGCCCATGGCTTCCTTGAAGACGATCTGGACAAAGCCACTGCAGTCGAGCCCGGTATCCGGATTCGTGCCGCCGAAACGGTAGTTGATGCCGATCAGTTCGAAGCCCTTGAGGATCAGATCCTGCGCGCTGTTGCTGTAGCGCTCGAGCAACGACGGTTCC
>WBZT01000877.1_pt1 | contig 21510 bp, 44 predicted proteins | sample 5204241 | NCBI WGS metagenome assembly WBZT01 (sample SAMN12344358, study PRJNA552823) | activated sludge metagenome | biome: Activated sludge suspended growth; feature: Nitrification reactor; material: Wastewater; isolation source: activated sludge from nitrification reactor of wastewater...
GAACGGACGACTGCCGGGAAGACCAAGATCATCACCCGCGAGTCGCTGCTCGTCAACGGTCGGGTGCATACATCGTTCAAGCAGCACGGGGCACGCACCGGTCGGTTCTCCTCCACCAACCCGAACCTGCAGAACATCCCGTCGCGGGGAACGTACGGACCAGTCATTCGTTCGATGTTCATTCCGGACCCCGGACACACACTGATCGTGTCCGACTACTCCCAGATCGAGCCTCGGGTGATGGCCTCCTTCTCCGGGGACAAGACGATGCTGTCGGCGTACAACGAGGGCAGGGACCTGTATCAGGCAATCGCCGACAAGCTTGGGGTCAGCAGGCACGCTGGTAAGACGTTGATCCTGGCCATGGCCTACGGGATCGGCCCATCGAAGATCGCCCACGACCTGGACATGGGGGTGCAGGCGGCACGCAGTCTCCTGGACGACTTCGCACGCCAGTTCCCGGCGCTGGAAAGGTACAAGGCTCAGGTCATCCGGGAAGCCGCCAGACGGCGTCCGGTGCCCTACGTGGTCACTGTCCTAGGAAGGCGCCGGTTGCTTCCTGACCTAGTATCCAGGGATCCAGAGTTGCGGTCACGAGGTAAGCGCCAGGCGTTCAACACGATGATCCAGGGAAGCGCTGCCGACATCATGAAGTTGGCGCTGATCCGCGCTCACAAGATGATCCCGGAGCAGTCGCGTGTCCTGCTGACGGTGCATGACGAACTCGTCGTAATGTCTCCACACGAGGTTGTTGAGGAGACGGTGTCGAGTCTTCGGGAGGCGATGGAAGGCGTCGGACTCCCGCAGATGAAAGTTCCGCTGAAGGTCGAGATCGGTACTGGGAAGAATTGGAGTGAAGCGAAATGAGCACACAAGACTTCTGGGCGAGGAAGATGTCGGGGCGTGCTGCACCTCCTCGTACTCCCCTTCCCCCTACGCCTGTCGCCCGACCGGCTGTTGCACCCGCCCAGCCGCGCATGACTCCCACGGTCAACCCGCCGGATCCTAAGGGATGCCCGGAGTGCGGCAGTCCGAATTACGGGGGAGGCGGTGGAGGCGCTGCCAAGAGGTGCTTCACATGCGGGTACATCGATGGCCGCGACTACCGGAACTCCACACAGGGAATGACCGGGGGAACAGGTCCGATCACGGCTGCTCCAGGCCAGCAGACAGGGACGTACGACCCGACCACCATCGTGGGACGAGTCGAATGACGACTCACGTTGTCCACATTAGCCCTGAGAGATACACCCCTAAGCCACCCAACTACCAACTCAAGTGTTCCTGCGGAAGGTCTGTCTCGTTCTCCGACGAGGAGATGAAGATCCTCCGCGATGAAGGACTCCAGGCGCTCATCCAGGAGCACCAGGACAATCCGATTTTGTGGGAGAGGTACATCTAGATGGACTCCGCAGTTCTCCAGGTCATTCGCGACCTGAACAAGAAACACGGCAACGGGACCGTCGTCAAAGCCAGCGACATCACACAGGAGCTCGTCCCCCGCATGACCTCGGGTTCCCTCGGCGTAGACCTGATCCTCGGCGGTGGGTGGCCAGCCAACCAGGCGGTCGAAGTTGTCGGAGAGTCCTCCCACGGGAAGACCGCCCTGGTGCTGAAGACCATCGCCGCTAACCAGGCCCGTGACCCTGAATGGACGGCAGTATGGGTTGCCGCTGAGGAGTGGGTACCCAGTTACGCCTCCATGCTCGGGGTGGATCTTGATCGGGTGCTCGTAGTCGAGACCAACATCATGGAGTACGCCTTCGATGCGGTACTGAAGTTCGCGTCCACCAAGAAGGTTGACTGCGTGGTGGTGGACTCCATGCCAGCGCTCGTCCCGCTCCCTGAGGATGAGAAAGACATGGAGGCGATGACGGTAGGACGAGGCGCTCTCGTCACCAACCGGTTCTTCCGGAAACTGGGAGCCTCCCTCAAGCGTTCCCTCATCGAGGAAGAGCGGCCCATCCTGTGCATCTGCATCAACCAGTATCGCCAGTTGATCGGTGTGACTCATGGCCCCGACAAAACGACGCCCGGTGGGCAAGGAAAGAACTATGCGTTTTTTGTCCGGGTGGAGGTCAAGAGGGACTCCTGGATCGAGGTAGGACCCACCGGGAACAAGACGAAGGTCGGCCAAGGTATCCGGGTCCGAACCACCAAGAACAAGACAGCACCTCCTGGACGTACTGCGTACGTCGACTACTACTTCGCTGACGGCGGCGATGTTTCCCGTGGGCACTACGACACGGTCAAGGAACTCGTCGCCCTGTCCTCTCTGTATGGAGTCGTCGAGCGCAAAGGCGCTTGGTACTACTACGGCGACTACAAGTGGCAGGGGGCAGACGCCGTACTGGCGTCGGTCAGGGAAGATCTCGATCTCCGAGATGAACTTCATGCAGCCATTCGCGAGGTAGCCAGAACAGGAGTAGTCATATGAGCGGACCCGATGTTGGATCGTCGATCAACGATGTTCATCCCCTTCCCCCGAAGACACAGGTTGCAGCAGTGCGAACTGTCTGCGCCTTGTCCAATGATTCGTCAGAGGCCAAAGACCTCCTGATGATGCTCGACCTCGACCCAGCCCTTGCTAGGAGGATGAAGTTCCGTGTCTGATGAGATCAACGGTCAGTTGTACTTGCTCCCTGAGCCTGAAGAGCAGTCTGTCACCCAGCAGTTGCTTGAGTGGCTTTCTCACGGCATGACGAAGGGCTGGATATCGGAGCCATCCTGCGCCCCCCATGACGGCATTCCTTGCACCGAGGAAGAGATAGACAACCTGGACGATGAGGACTACTGCATGATGGTTCTTCGCCTCTGGATACCGGAGGAGGCTCGTGGTTAACACCCTCGTAGACGGCTTTGTAACTGCCATACTGATCCTCGTAGGAATGTCGTGTATGTTCTGCGTCTTCCTATTCGGAATGTGGGTGTTCTGGATTGCTGAGCAGCGCAGCCGCCAACGTTTCGAAGAGAAGCACTTGGTCAAGAGCATCGAAGAGATGTTGAAGGAAGAGGTGCTATGAGCGGCGGGAAGCTGTACAACCAGGGTCCGCGCTGGTCGTGGCTACCGCCGTACTCACCGCTCGCCAAGTCCGGCTCAGCTTTGCCGGATCGGTGTATGACCCGACCGACCCAATGGGCAAAATGATGTTCAACATGATGAGCGTCTTCGCCGAATTCGAAGCTGACCTCATCCGATCCCGGACTCGTGAGGGAATGCGCATCGCAAAGATGAACGGAAAACTCCGCGGCAAACAACCCAAGCTCTCCCCCAGCCAACAAGCCCACCTACTCAAACTCCACAACACCGGCGACTACACCAAATCCGAACTCGCGGACATGTTCTCCGTCGCCCGCTCCACCATCGGGCGCACGATTGACCGTGCCCGAGCCGTCACTGCGCAGTAGCCATAGGGATCGGAGAACCCTATGGCAGTGACAAACTAAGGGCGGAGATCAGCCGACGAGATCGGCGATAGCCGGACAGTTGAATGACCAGTAAGCAGGTTGCGCGGGAGGGAGTTGAACATGGCTGCACAAACAGTCACAGTCGCTCCGCCCTTACTTGCCTGGGCGCGCAGACGTTCCGGGCGCGATGACGCCGCGATGATCAAGAAGTTTCCACGCTTGAATGTGTGGGAGGAAACCGGTCAGCTCACCCTGAGACAACTTGAAGACTTCGCCAGCTACACGCACACGCCGATCGGCTTCCTGTTTCTCGCCACACCACCTCACGAGGAGCTGCCGATCCCGGATTACCGAACCCTCAGCGACGTCGCTTTAGAGCAGCCCAGCCCCGACCTTCTCGATACGCTCTACACATGCCAGCTCCGGCAGGACTGGTATGTCGAGCAGGCCGCCGAGGGCGAGCAAGAACCACTGGGGTGGGTGGGCTCGCTCGACTTAGCGACAGCTCCTGCGCAAGCCGCCACCGCAATCCGGGCAGTCGTTGACACTGCCCTAGACGAACGCCGCAGGCTAACCACCGAGGCGGCATTTTCGCTACTGACCCGCAATGTCGAAGAAGCTGGCGCATTAGTGATGACGTCGGGAATTGTGGGAGCCAATACCCACCGACCGCTGAGCGTTCACGAGTTCAGGGGCTTCTCCCTTGTCAACCCGCTGGCGCCCTTAATCTTCATCAACGGCGTCGACACGAGGGCGGGAACCAACTTCACCCTGTTCCATGAACTGGCGCACTTGTTTGTCGGCAAGTCCGGAGTCGACAACCCTCAGCCTGGATTGGCTGCCGGAGAGCAGACCATCGAGAAATGGTGCAACGCGGTTGCCGCCGAGCTACTGGTTCCGATCAACCGGCTGGTCAGCGACTACCGCGAGGAAGCCGAACACGAGGCGTCGATGGTTCCGGAGCTGGAGCGGCTGGCTCGCATCTACAAGAGCAGCACGTTAGTGGTGCTCAGCCGCCTGTACGACGTGCGCCTGTTGTCGTGGGAGCGATACCGGGAAGAGTGGGAGCCCGAGCGTGAACGGGTCAAGGCTCTCGCCGAAGCAGCTCGTAAGAAGCGCAAAGAGGATTCTGACGGTGGGAACACCTACAACACTTTGCCGATCAGAAACAGCCGACGGTTCTCCATCGCGTTGATCACCAGTGCGATCAACGGTGACACCGCCTATCTTGAGGCAGCGCGGCTGTTGAACATCAGGTCGATGCCGACGCTGGACCGCTATGCCCACGAGCTGGGCGTGATGACATGAGCTATCTACTTGATGCCAATGTGTTTATCGAAGCATCCCGGCGCTACTACGGATTTGATCTCGTCCCTCAATTCTGGGATTGGCTGATCGACGCGCACAGTCGCGGTGTGGTGATGACAGTCCAACAAGTCGCTGACGAAATCACGCCTGGCGACGAGCTACATAACTGGTTCAGCCAGTTGCCCCCAACCTTCGTCGAACCCCACACTTCGGCCGATTCTGTTCCTGGCCATCTGGGCTGTCGGGATGACGACATGACTCGCTCCCTCACTAAGCAAGAACAAGACTTGTATGACCGTGCCATCCAACAGGAGCGTGACGAGGTTGTTGCGTTCCTGCGGGACCACAAGTGGATATCGGCCAGCACGACTCTTGCTGCCAACGCCATTGAACGGGGCGAGCACGAGCGGAGGAAATGATGGCCGATGATGCGAAGTCCTTGCACCCGGAGTATGTGAACGGGTACGCCGACGGTATGCGAGATGAGCGTAACCAGATAGTCGATTGGCTACAGAAACTGAATCCTCACTACTGGGGTGTTGCTCTAGAGATTCAGCAACGTAGCCACATCGGCAAGTCTGCATACGAGAAGGTGGAAGACCCTGGGGGATGCCCAGGGTGTGGTGTAGGTCCGGATGATGAATGTGAGAGCGGGTGTACTGAATGACGACCAGGAAAACTCTTACCTGGACGGACAAGTTGATGCTGGAATGGTTGATGGACGCGGGGCTGGAAGGAGGGACATCCTTCGAAGCAGCGAATGACCTGATGGCTTCCCACCCCGAAACGTTCAGAGGCGTGGACATCCCACGCGCGATGCGCCGCCTCCATGAGAACGGATACATCAACCGCCTGGACTACAGGCGTGGGCGCGACTCCCCCGACACCGGGCGGATGTCGTACGTCTACATCTCGCCGGAGTACGGCGACGACGAGGCACCCTTCCAGCGCAAGTCAGAGAAGATCCTGTGCCCGATATGCGACGGCGAGTTCGACATGTACAAGGGCCAGCAAGAGGGACGCTACCGGGAGTACACCGGGGACTGGGTGTGAAGTCCGAGGGTCTACGCCAGTCCCAGAAACACGAGAAGCGGATCGCTGACAAGTACGAAGGCCAGGTCAGCGCTGCCAGTGGTGCGTTCTGGAGTCGCAAGGGTGACGTCAGAACCGACCGCTTCCTGATCGAGCATAAGTACACGGCGGCCAAGAGCATCTCGCTCAAACTGGCCGTCTTGCAGAAGATCGAGCGCGAAGCGATCAAGGACTCCCGGACACCAGTACTCGCTCTGTCTGTCGGGGGTAGGAATTACGTTGTCCTTACGGAGGACGACTTCGATGAATTACTAGGGGAAGAAGGCCGAAATGCGTAGCCGCAGTATTACATTGCGTATACCATGTTGTGATGACTTCATGGCAGGATCACGCCAGATGTGCAGGACAGGACACCGACGCCTTCTATCCCGACCGATCCCGCCCAGACTTCAAAGGCCAGATAACCGACGCCAAGGAGTACTGCAAGGGCTTCGGCGATCCCTGCCCAGTGATTCACGAGTGTTTAATGTACGCCTTGGAACGTGCGGATTCGCATGGGATCTGGGGAGGTCTATCCAACCGGGAGCGTCGCGCGCTCTTCCGCAAGAAGACCCTTCCGTCGTGGATCACCCGCGAGGATCTCGACAAGATCGAGGCACTTCATGAGCAACGTGAAGACGAGTTCCGACTTGAAGGCTTTCTTGGACGCGAAGAAGAAGCCGACGTATTTGCTTGGACCAGTGGAACGACACTTGTTGTCGAGGACTACCTCTTCGACGAGGAGGACGGATGTGCTCCATCCGTCAGAGATGTGTTCCGACTGGTGCATCCGAGCGTCATGGTTCTTGCTGAATGGGTATGACAAGCCTGCCGAGACAGTCCCCCTGCGGCTAGCGAGCATCTTCGCTGAAGGCCACGCCATCCACGGGAAATGGCAGCAATGGCTGTCCGAGATGGACGTCCTTCGCGGTGGCTGGTTCTGCGAGACCCATGGTGCCCACTGGTGGGGCTTGCGGTCTGACCACAAGGTCACCGGCATCACTGTCTCTGACAACGCGGACGCTTTCTGCAAGGTGTCCTACGACGAGGTACCCGTCATCGACGACCAGTACCGCATCTCCGGAAACGCTGATGGTTGGCTCACCGGCCTTGACGGCCCTGAAGCTCTCCTGGAGATCAAGTCCATCGGTACAGGAACCTTGCGAAGTGGCGGGATCCCGATCGACAAGGGTGGGCTAGCCGCCTCGTTCAGGTCCCTTAACCGTCCCTTAAACAATCACATCCGCCAGGCCACGATCTATCTGTGGGCGCTGAAGCGGATGTACGAGCAGGGGAAGATCCCGGACATCCCTCCCAACCAGATCCTGTTCCTGTACGAGTGCAAGGAGGACCAGAGCGCTCGGGAGTACAAGGTCCAGTACAACGAGGAGTACATCGAGGCGGTCCTGGAGAAGTTGAACCTACTCAACCCGGACTCGGATACCGCCCCGGCATGCACGGGGGAGAAGCAGTCCGGCGGCCGGTGCAAGAAGTGTGATTCCTATGAGTAGTTACCGGATGGGAAACGCCTCGGCAATGGCGTACTCCCAGATCAAGGCGCAGGGAATGACGTTCATCGACAAGCCGGACGACGAACTCCCAGAGATGCCCCGAGACATCACCGACCTTACGGACACCTCACTGATGACCCTGTACGCCGAGGTTGTGGCCTGGGCGGAGTACTCCTCCAGCCAGATGTCGGCAGCAGTGATCGATGAGAAGGCGGCCCAGCGTAAGGCTGACCAGGCCGAAGCGTTGGCGACGTCCCAGTTGATGCTGGCCGGATCGTCAGCGACAGCGGCCCGCAATGAGGCCAAACTCAACCAGGACGTCATTGACGCCTACAACTACCTCTTTGAGGCGGAGGCGTATCGCCGCATGGTGGAAACGATCGTGACCTCATGCGACCGTAATGCCGCCATGATCTCTCGGGAACTCACCCGAAGGACTAGTGGTGAGCGCCAGAGGAGGGCAGGGAGTACGTGGACTCTGTAATCCACGCCCCGGTGTTTCTCGATAGATCCTCGTCGTGGTTCTGCAAGTGTGGCGAGTACCTGTGTGATGATGAAACCCGCTGGCGAGATTCCTACTTTGAACACCTGGAGAACGTGTGAGTATCCGAGTCAAGGCTTTCACCAACGGACCTATCTCCGGGAAGTCATGGCTGGGTATTGACCCATCCCTCACGGGCTTTGCTGTGTGCGTGCTCGACGAGCATGGGACTTTCTACTCCGAAGTGTGGACTCCAGACACACGAGGCGTGGTGCGTCTCGCTGAGTTGAGGGACCGCCTCGACGGGTTTGTGGAGCAGTACTCGGTGGAGGACATCGCTATGGAAGGGACCGTTAGGCAAAGCCAGAGCGCCTCGGTCCTGGGCGAGTTGAGTGGTGTGGTTAAGCATCTTCTCTACTCCGAGTGGAACAGTTTCCCACTGTGTGTCCCTCCGATGAGCTTGAAGAAGTATGTCAGCGGATCCGGCAAGGCTGTGACCAAAAGCCAGATCATGCTCAGCGTATTTAAGAAGTGGGGCGCGGACTTGCCGAACGACAACGCGGCCGACGCTTACGGCCTTGCGCGCATCAGTTCAGGAAGCGCCGGGACAGTCTATGAGAAAGAAGTTCTGGCAAAGTTGAATGACACGAAGTATAGGGTCTGAGTTCTCATAATTGTTCCGGTAGTGTCATTGCCGTGACCCATACTTCCTCCAGCGACGGCGTCTTGCGCGTAAAGGCTACGTCCAATGTGAACAGCACGGCGGCCAAGATCTGCTACACGGTCGAGGAAGACAAGTCCCGTGTGGTCGAGGTTCGCGCCATGGGCGCCGGTAGCGTCAACCAGGCCGTCAAGGCAATCGCCGTGGCTCGGGGAATGCTGGGATCCCGCGCCTACGACCTGAACTGCAAGATCGGATTCGACAAGGTCCAGGGGGAGACCGAAGATTCCGTCAGCGTTCTGGTCTTCCGCTTGACCGTCAGTTAGAGCAGCGGCGGCCCTATTTCCTAGATACCATGGGCATGACGTCTAGGAGAGGGACGACCATGTTTGGCTTTGGATCCGGTGGCCAGATCGGTGGCTCAACATCACCGGCAGGAGCAGGCGGCGGCTCCATGCTGTCGATGACAGGGTCTCTGAACAGCAGGCCGATGCACTCTTCCATCTCTCCTCGACAGTTTGGCGGCGGCGGGGTAAATACGAACCCCCTTACTACTATGTCCTCCATAAATAAGGTGCGACCAACGTCAGTGGCAGGTACGGCCAGCGTCGGAGGTTCGATGCACGGCCCGAGTGCTGGCGGTGCCATGGGTCCCCTGAGGACCCCAGGGTTCTTGAAGTAACGACAACTTCGTCCGAAAGGTATTGATCGATGGCTAAGAAGCGATCGGGTAACCCCACCCCGGAGCAGATTCTCGCCTCCACTCCGCGTGAGGAGGTCGGAACCTCGGCCTACACCGCATCAGTGAAGGGTGACTACAGCCATGAGACGCTGCGTCCCCGGCACACCGTGGCCGGGGATCCAGCCTTCCAGCCTGGCGGCGGAGGTCGTAACCCGGTCATCGATGAGAACATCGGTGCCTCGTACAAGAAGTCCGTCAGTTACGGCCTGAACCGTCCGATCGACCCGTCTGCTGGCTCCACCATGCAGAACGCGAAGATCGTTCCGCCGCGCATCTCGCGCGAGCCTGGCGACTACGATTCGGGGGGCTTCGACGCAGGGAGGCAGGGCTGATGGCTCAGTTCGCAGGAGTTCTTGCTCGTATTGCCCCTGCCCTTGCCGGTGCTGGCGAAGGTGCCGCTGCCGGAGGTGCTGCTGAAGGCGCTGGTGGTGGCCTCGGCGGAATGATGAAGAACGTTGGAAAGTCTGTTCCCGGTCTTGGCGGAGGCGGAGGTGGGGGCGAAAGCGGCGGAGGAGGCGGCTTTAAGAATCCGCTGGAAGCCATCCCCAATACCGTGGGATTCCGTCCAGGAGGCGGCTACCAGCCGTAGGAGGTGCCATGAACGACGACGACGAAACGTCTAACGGACGGGCATCGACGTCTAGCCAGAACGGTCGTGCACGCCCTCTGGGGGAAACCTTCCCTCAGAATGTCTCCGTGCAGGCTCCTAGGGTTCATGGTGGCCGTACAGACCGCTACGGGAGCAACTCCTTCGTCCAGGAAAGCCCGTTCCTGGGGCGTGCGCCTGTATCTTTCCCCATTGATAACTCTGCAAGCGGGAGCAACGTCGGCGCGATGATGACGGGAGGCTGACATGGCCGTCCCACATCAGAACTGGCAGGCTCTTGGTGCCCATGGGCTGCAGGGAACGTACACGGCAAGCGGTGGCACCGGCTTCGTCGTTGGTCGCTCTGAACTCGATTCGCTGCGTATCGGTGAAGGCCGTATACCTAGCGCTGAATACCCGGATGGATACCTCGGGACGATCAGGTCACGACGTGATGATCGGCTTCTGGACAGCATCAAGAACCGGGAGAACCAGCGCTCCTACCAGCGTGGTGTGCATGTCGGCGAGCGTATTGACCAGTCCAGTTACCTGTGGCCTAGCCAGTTGCAGCCCGATCGTGGGCTTCGCAACCAGGCTAGGAACGTCAGGACAACCCCGATGATGGGTCTGGTAGCTCCTCCACACCTTCAGAATGACGGCAAGGCCAACGTGCAGGCAGACATTCCAGGGGAGATCAACCCTGTCCGCGCATCGCAGTTGTCGTCGTTGCGCCCCACCTGGAGGTAGGGGATGGCTAACAAGTTTGAGCACCTTGGCGCCGATGGGCAGTACAACCGCCGCGCCTGGAACAGATTCCTCAAGGGCAACAAGTATGGGGAGACTCCTGGCTTCGCCGAGGATGGCATGCCAAACGGTGGTGCCTTCCCGCAGGCTATGGAGGTTGTCACCACCGACCACATGGCGATGGCCCTGTCCACACAGTCGCCCACGCCTGAGCGTCCGATCTTCCGGCCCCGGTTCGGATACAACATGCGCGCCCTGGGCGTCCAGGACGTCATCAACGTGGATGGCATCTACAACCCGCACACCCCGAACGAGGATCCCAACCCCGGTGGTCCAGGGGAGATCAACAGTTCTTCGTCGCCTGCCTTCTACAACACCATCGGACAGGCTTAAGACGGTACACTCGACCCCATGGGATACCACAAGAAGCGTTCGTATCGGGGTAGCCTCGTCGAGGGAGCCACCGACGGCAAGTACATCAAGGCTCGGCCGGATACGGTCGAACTACCGGCTAACTCCGCTGCCATGGAGCGCAACCGGGACACGCTGAACCCGCTGAACGGGTTCCTCGTTGCCGAGTACCCGGCAAAAGCCAACCCTGCTGGCTGATAAACATCTGGCACGGTGTCCTTATACTCGAGATTCCTCACCTAGTATCAGAGATGTCTAACTTCTGAGGAGACATCTTGACTACTGCTGAGTCCGTAACAGACAACCCTTTCGCGCATGTCCCGCATCTTCGGGTGCTTCATTGCCGTACCTGTGGGAGCCTGGAAGAGTTGCCCGATTGGGAGGGACGTCCCGAGGACGACGACCTCCTGAACATCCTTGTGGGCAAGCACGGCGCCAGCCACGAAGGTCAGTTGTACCGAGTTCCCATCGGATTCTGGATCCAGGACGAGTACAAGCGGAAGATCATCGACCAACTCAAGGGTGGGTCTAAGGGTCTGGCCGCCTTCGACGAGGGCTTCTACGACACCCGGAACACCTTCCAGGAAGATGCGATGAAGTGCTACGACCTTCATCTGCGCCCAAAGGGCGCCTGTTCCGATTGGCATTCTGAGCGTAAGAAGCTAGTTCCGGACACCAAAGCCGATCGCAAAGACGCCGGATTGGCCGACCGTCCCGTAGGACCAACCACCTATCTGTGCAGTTTCTGTCCAGTTCGTAGTTTCATGGAGCGCAAGGCAAGAGGAGAATAATATGGAGATCACCACCGCATTTCTTATCGCCCAGGACAGCGTGGGCAACATTTCCGTCGTTACCGAGGTAGACACCGGCCAGGAGATGTTCAGGACCGCGTCCACGAATGACATCCTCTTGCTCACCGGCTACGTGAACGAGTACCTCAAGTCCCAGGTCTACACCAATCAGGCGGACACCAGATCTCCCGCTGCTCCGTCAGATGCCGTTCAGGCACGTCTGGAGGAGAGGCTCAATGAACAGAAATGATGGGTTGGACTTCTATGCCGCCCCCGGAGGAGTGGCCCCAAAGCCCTCCCAGACGTCGTATTTCAGCGAGCCGGAGTCCTTCCTCGATCCGCGCCTATTTGAAGGCACGAAGATGCATCCGGAGGTCCGCCAGGAACTGGCAGACACCCTCCTGACGCACCTGGGAACCCACTATTCGAAGCCGGAAGCATGGGCCAAGGCATGGCTGGCAGGTTCAGGGGCGTCCTACCAGTGGTCAGCAGACCGGGATCCCGGCGACCTGGACATGTTGGTGGGTGTCGATTACCCCAACTTCAGGATGCACAACGACAAGTACGTCCGTCTCAGCGACGACGAGATCAGCCAGCACCTCACTGATTGCTTCCGGGAACACCTCACCCCCAAGATGTCCAACTGGCATGACCAGTACGAGGTCACATGGTTCAGCAACCCTGGTTCTACCGATATCAGGGCCATCAAGCCGTACGCCGCCTACGACATCCTCGGTGACAAATGGGATGTAGAGCCGGATGCCAGGCCGTATAGGCCCGATCTCGACGTCCAGGCAGAGAAGGACCGGCAAGCAACTCTGGTGCTTCTGAGGCGCTACAACGCCTCCAGGGACGCCCTTATGAACACCGGGATCATCGGTCCAGCCCGTGAGAAGCACATCAATACGATCACTGAGGCCCTACGACAGGCCCAGGCGATGTTCAAGGACATCCACGAGAACCGCCACACGGCATTTGACAGGGGAGGATCCGGGTACTCCGATCCGGCCAACTACCGCTGGCAGGCAGGCAAGCGTTCCGGGATCATTCCCGCGCTCAAAGCCCTGAGTGACTTCATGGACGAGGCCGACGCTGAGCATCAGGTGCGCCATTACGGCGTCCAACTTCCCCCCATCGATGCGTTGCTGCTTCGAAGCATGGTTCTCACCGATGACCGTACTCATTGATGTCGAGGGAGTCCTAAGAACCGACACCGGGGATCCGGTCCAGAGCGTCGAACTTATCGTTCGCTCGATGCTGGAGGATCTGAGAGTCGTATTCTGCTCCGAGGAGGAAAGCGCCGAGAACTACCTGGCGCGGCAGAAACTGGATAAGTTCGTCCAGGTACGCAAGCAGTCGACGCTGGAGGCGCTGGCGGACGAGCGGACGCTAGGACATGTGGACGTCGTCATCACAGCGGATACCGAGGTAGCCAAGTCCATAGCGCGGCAGGGGGTGAGCGTTTTCCTGTGCGCTTCCAGCACAGTGGTGGATCCTAGGTACAAGCCTGAGCGCAAAGCGTGGGGCGACATCGTCAAGGAGGCCGAACTGTGAGGTTGATTTTTCAGGGCGCCGAGGTGCCGTCCAACCGTGAACTGTTGTCGTCGATGGGTGTCCGCCGGGTAGGTGTGGCGTACAAGGGGCTGACAGAACGGGTCAAGAGGGACGTAGAAGAACTTCTTATCAACTTCCCAGATGATCTTGAGATACATGCGTACCCAGGAGGGTCGCGGTCAAACCTGACCGTAGCGGAGCACAAGGAACTGGCAGAGGCGTACGAGACCTTCGTTTCCGCCAACCGTGGCCGGTTGTCGTCCTGGGTGGAGTACGACGCCGCCGCGCTGGGACCGGAGTGGATCGCGCAACGCCGCCACGAGTTCTACGACGTCTTCGATGACATGTGCTTCCGCCCGATGTGGCACCACGACAATGGCATCAGCGTGCTGGAGGGCCTGGCGGAAAGGTACCCGCATGTCGTTCTGGCATCCAAAGCGCTGGAGGCAGTACCCGGTTTGCAGGGGACGCTGTCCACGATGCAGCGGAAGTACGAGACGTCCTTCCATGTGATGAACGCCCCCAGTCTTGTGGACCTCCAGGGACAGGGACGATTTGAGTACGAGAGCGTCTACACGATGTCCTGGACCAGCCCGATGAGGCATGGGGACACGATCGTCTGGGAGAAGAACCGGCTGGTCCGGTACCCGAAGAAGATGCAGGACGAGGCACGCGCCCAGCACCGGAATCTGATCACCGAGATCGGCCTGGATGCCGACGAGGTCATCCAGAACGGGAAGTCGTCCGAGGTGTCGAAACTGGCGATTTGGTCGCTACTGCAGTTCGAACAATACGACGGCGCGAGGCCCTCTTTAACCCTAATATCAGATATTAGTGACCGGCAGGATAAGGGGGACAGCACGGACGGGGGGTATAACGGTGCTGACATTAACGTGAGAGATGACCGGCACACACTACCTACATCAAGCAAGCGTGCAAGGCACCCATCTGAGAGGACAGTGCTTCCTTCCGTAGCCCTAGATGTGACCACATCAGTGGTGGAAGAACCCGATGGAACGAAGACCGTTCAGGAACTTCCAGTCATTCGTTCTACATCTTCAACAGCCCGAAACTGTGACACATGCTTCGTGGCAGCGAACTGTCCCTCGTTCAAACCGAACAGCGATTGTGCCTTCTCGTTACCGTCCTCGATCAAGACCAGAGACCAACTTTTAGCCTTGTTGCAGGCGGTAATCGAGACTCAGAGCACCCGAGTGTTCTTCGGGAAGTACGCCGAAGACGTCAATGGCGGATACCCAGATCCCACGGTCGGCAAGGAAATGGACCGGCTGATGAATCAGGTCAAGTTGCTCAAGGAGCTTGAGAACAACAACGAGTTCGTGCGCCTCACCGTGGAGCGCCAAACGAGCAGCGGAATCCTGTCCCAGATCTTCGGGGACAAGGCCGGACAGATGTCCATCCCGCCGCAAATATCTGATAATTAGGAATGCTGATACTAGGAACATGAGTCAGGGGCGGCAACACCCTGGAAAGCGCGCCGCCCCTGACCCACTGCTCGACTGGGGATCCGGGACCCAGGAGCATCTGACGAGTGCTTTGCGAGGGCCTCGTCAGAGTCTTCTAGTAGTAGGGAGTGGGGTTGTACCCGTAGATGGTTCCATCATTCAACCGCGCTGATCGATGACGCTCGGAGCGGGCATCCGCGATGGCGCTGGCTTGATCATGGCCCATGGCCTTGAGGTACTGGGCGCCCCGAGCCTCGTCCTCTTTCTGGTAGGAACGCACCATGTCGGGGTAGGTGCAGCCGGTGGCATCACAGTGGCTGGGGTTGGTATGAACATCCCAGGATTCCATCGGGTCACGGGAATCTGTGGTCTCCGGATGGGTATGGGGCCTGAACTCTCCGTCCCCAGGTCCGCGATATGCCTGGTCGCTGACGCTTCGCGATCCCTCGTTCTGGCGCTGGTGGTACGCCTCGCTGTCACGCTGGGGGTCACCCGTGTGATGTTCCAGGTTGGAGTACCCGTTGTCGCGAAGGTGCGTGATCACGGCGTTGTGGTCTTTCCCGCCATGCTCCACGCCGCCAGGTCCGAAGGGGACGCTTGCTGTTTCGAAGCCAGGCCCAGGGATCGCGGGCTTACTCCCTGACACACCGGTTACTCGCTTGCCCATAATCAAGTCCAATCCGTGGGTATTTGCCATCAACTGTATCCCAAACGGGGGCCTCGACGTTTACAGAAACACGTCCGTCGAGGCCGCCGCTTTGGACTTCATGGCATCAACACGATGCAGATAGATCGTGGTTGTGGAGATGTCCTGGTGACCGAGCCGCTGCTGTACTTCGAAGATATCCACGCCTGAGGCGACCATGATGGTGGCATTCGCATGGCGCAGATCGTGGGTCCTGGGGTTCCAGTTGATCCCGGCAGCGATGGTCGCTTCCTTCCACGCCTTGCTCCAGCGCTCGGGGGGCATGTAGATAGCGTCGTTACCCACACGAGCACGGGCAGTCCGGCTGGCACTTTGGTACGACCGCCGGTACAGGTTGATGGCGCCCTTGCACAGTTCGCACCGGCACTTCCCCCGCACATAGCCGTACTGGGTTCCATGCTGGAACGTCCGCTTCCCCACGGTCCAGGTATCTCCGGGAGTCACCTGGATGGGTGTGGGGGCGTCATTGAACATGACGTCACGCTGGAACACGACGTCGTCGCCCTCCAGGTTGTGATCCGATACGAACGTCATAAATTCTTGTGCGAGGGATTCGGATAGGGGAACAACCCGCTTGTGGCCGTTCTTCGTCGCTTCCTTCACGTCGAATCGCGAGCCGTCCTCGGAGTTCTTCTTCCCGACCATCGACACGCGGCGCCGGATGTAGATCTCACGGGTGTCCGGGTTGAAGTCGTTCACCTGGATCCCCACAGCCTCCCCGTACCGGCAGCCGCACCCGATGAGGAAGCGTGCGAAGAACCGGGTTTCCGGGTTAGGCAAGTGGGGGATGATCCGCTTGAAATCTTCCGGCGTCAGCGGGGTGAACGGGTCCGGGCTGGGAGGCGGTAGACGAACCCCATGTGCAGGGTTCATGTCCACCGCCTCGTCCTCCAGCAGCGCCTTGTAGATCGAGCCGATGGTGGCCTTGATCTTGTGGGCGATGTACACCCGGTTGGCGGCCAGGTGGGGCTTGACCAGATTCCTGACGTCCTTCGTCTTGATGGAGCCGATCATCCGGTGCCCGAGTACCTCGTCGATGTGGTTACGGAAGCACGATTCGTACACGAGGCTGGTCTTCTTCTCGACGTAGGAACCTTTCATCCAGTAGTCGTAGAAGTAGTCCCTCAATGGCATCGCCGCATAGCCGTCGTCCTCCGGCTTTGCCAGACGAAGTTCGGCGGCCTCAGCCGCCGCCAGGGCAGCATCCCGCGTTGCATACGAGCCAGCCGACCGCTGCTTGCCGTACGCATCGTAGTACCTCGCGAGGTACTTCCCGTTGGGGCGTTTCTCTGCGTGTGCCATGTCAGTTCCTCCTAACGCGCTAGTAGGTTAACCACATCTCGGATGACCAGCGGCCCATCGTCGGGACCGACCACGGTCGGGATGATGTAGATCCACCGCTGGCTCAGCCTTCCTGTCGGTCCTGTCACCGTGATCCAACTGCGCAAGACGAAGCATCACGGCGAATCCACTGGCCAGACCTGGGAGTTGACGTACCGATACATCCGCAAGGGTCACTGGCGTCGGCAGTGGTACGGGTCGGGTGTGGGCGGACTTAGGCAGCGGCTCATCGAACCGGGAAGCCAACTCGGATCCGACGAAGTGGAAGTACGACTTCATGAACTGCACCACCGGGTCGGGGGTGACCTTCACGATCCGGCCACCCGAGAGGGCAACCTCGGAGCCGTCCATGAGTGGTATCCGAAGGCAGCGCTCAGGGACATCGCAGGGATGACGTTGGGCACCTCAGCAGCGAAGGCAGCACTGGCGCCATCGTCCATGAAGCGGACGTCGAGGTTGTTCTTGGCGACGAAGCAGTGGATGATGATTCCCCGCTCCTCGCTTTTGCGAGTCCCGTAGTCCACCCCAGGCTTGCCGAGGGTCATCTCGGTCCACAGGATGTCAGTGATCTTCGGTCCACCTTCACCGTCGATGCTCAGCGGCCTGGGCAAGTGCAGCCATCCCACCTGATCGGGGAGGTCGAACCGTTCGATGGTTTGGGCAGGCAAGCTTTTACTAGCCTCCAGCACCAGTTCCATCATCTCTTCGGTCGCTGTGTACAGTTCCGCAGCCGATGCTTCGGCCCGGATGTTGTCGGCGTAGTTCTTCGCCGTCCAGTTGTCGGGCCAGAAGTTACGTGACTTCTGTTCAGACATGTCGGGGTTGAGAAGTTGACGGGTAGTGGGGCTACCGATGCGCTCCACGACGTCCGCCCTGGCATCGGCGGTGTCTAGTGCAAGGCCCATGGCGGACCTCCTTTGCTTGGGTTGGGAAGTGCTAATTGATTAGCGCCGACGACCAGCGAAGCAGTCGCCGGAGCAGAACGTCTGCCCCCGGTAGTCGATCCAGTTGCGACGTTGTGTGCGAGGCTCGGTACGACCGCAGCCGTCACACGTCTCCTCGTCCAGTCCGGCTAGGGCGTACAGCATCCAGCCGCCGAGGGCACCGACGAGGATAAACAGCACGGCAAGCACGACGATGGCCATTACTCATGCACCGCTAGATGTGCGCCGCGCCCGATGAGGAGCGCCAGGTGCCAGGCAGTCGTCAACTCGGGAGTGTCACTGTCGATCGACGCCCCTTGCTTCAGCCAGGACACGATTGCAGCGCGCTCCTGTAGGACAAGGTGATACGGGACGACGTCGGCCATAGACATGCCCGCCATGAATGCCCCGTCGATCTGGGCCTTCCACTCATCCTCAGTCAGGTCGACTTTCGGGCTACTCATCGTCCTCGTCCTCGTCCTCCGAGGCGTCGTACGCCTGCAGAACGATCCCGGTCTCGTTGCGGATCAGGCGTGTGTGGACGCCGAGTTTCCGCTGCTTGGCCGCGACGTAGAGATTCGTACGAAAGTTCTTCACGGGGATGTCGAAGTCAGCGCCCTCGATCTCAGCCTCAGGAGATCCCTCCTGGTTGAGTTCCCAGATGCCACCGTCGAGCCACTTGTCCCACGGGTACTTGCTCTTCTTCTTGACACCTTTTCGAGAGAAATCAAACTCCTCAAGTACCTTTGCCATGATGGCCTCCTATCAATCAGTTTGTGTTCCAGGGTATGTATCCATTGTACATCATAGTCTTCCGATGCTTATGTCCCATTTCTCATAGCGTCGGCGCAATCGTTGAGCGAACGGAGGCCCCATGAAGATCGAGTGGAGCCGGAGCGTGGTCGCTACCCACATCGGCCCATGGTCTGGCTGGTCGGGGTCCATCACGTAGGCGTACTGGTGGGACAGTTCGTGCATGATCGCTCGCAGTGTGCAGCCCTCAGGAGAGAACCGGATGATCTCCTGGCCTTTGACTGACTCGGCGATCCGATCTGTTTTCTCTGGGTCTAGAGGCTGCACCTCGGGGTGTATGTGTCCGAACTCCGCCACGACCGCCGGGTGGGTGGTAATGATGCGAGTCCATCTTTGGGCAGCAGATAGTGGCAGGCTCGGCGCCAGGTCGCGCCAGACAAACTCTTCTGCTTCGACGATGCGCTGTGGGTCGTTATCTTGCACAAGTGGGTCTCCTTCATGGTTGGGGGGACTTACTTCTTGTGGCAGTCGCAGCCACAGGTGCCATAGTCGGACTTCTGTATGCAGGCGTCATGCTGTCCGGTGAGGCACCACCCGAACTTGGCCTTGTGGGATACCTTCCAGTCCTGGTCATCCGACGCGGCTTTCTTCTTCCTTGCCATCGTAATCACCGCCTTCTGTTTCTATCTCCTTGATGAGCCGCCGAACGGTGGACTTGCTGATCCCCGTATTGGCGACGGCCTCGATGATCTCTTTGCCGGAGAAGCCAACGTTCGCCATGTCCTTGATCGCTTCCTTGCGCCTGAGTTTGACGCTCTCCTCCGTCCCGGTGTCGATCTCTTCCAGGATGTCGGCCACGGACACGAACTTGACGTGAGTCTTGGTCGCTTCTGTGGTGATGGCCTCCCATCCGATGATCACTGGAACGACGAGGTCGTAGTGCGTAAGGCATTCTCGTTCCTCGGTACCGGAGACGGTCTTGCACATCACCCGGTAGGAGATGTCGTTCGCTGCGGAGATGGTGCTGATGGTGGAGAAGCCCAGGACGACCATCCTGACGTCACCGAACTCCTCATGCTCGGTGACGTCATCGACCCTGAAGCCTTTGATGTCGAACAGGCGCTTCAGGATCAACTCCTTCTCAGTCAGCATCTTCAGCCTCAGCCGCAAACGCTTGGAGATAAAGCTTGTCGCCGTCGATCATCGTCCGGGTCTTGACTCCTCGGGCATTCGACGCCCGCCAGACAGCAGACTGGAACGCCTCAGCAGTGGTGGTGAAGTCTTCGCCCGGTGTCAGGATCCAGGGATCTCCATCCAGCCACTGTTCCCACGGGTACTTGCTGCGCCGCCCAGCGGTGAAGTTGATGGGGGTCTTCGATTTGGTTGCCACGGTCAGTTCTCCTTATCGTCGGTGATTCGGTGTTGTTCGCCTTGATCTATTGCGTAGGCCAGGTTTGCTGCCTGGTCCCGAGTGAATCCGTTGGTGTTGTGAAGCAGCCACTTGAAGCAGTCCTCGCTTCGAAGCCACTTGACGATCTGTGCGCGCTCCTGGTTGGCGCCCCGCATCTCATCGAGCATGCGTTGCTTCTGCGCGTACATCTCGTCCAGCGTTATCTGCTGAGCAGCACCTTTGTCGTTGACATCCGGCTGTACTCGGGGTTCGGATTCCACGTATGACCTCCAGTGTGGGCGATGAGCATGGTTGAACTCATCCCCTTGCAGTTGTAGAGAGTGACGACGGTCGCCGGGTCGAGCCGCCGCTTGACAGTACTTGGGTTGCAACCCTTCGCTCGCTGCCAGTCCAGGGCTACCGCATCCTTCGCGATTCCTACACCAGCGCCATTGATCAGGTTGTACAGGAACGGGGACACCTCTCCGCGCCAGCCAACGACTGTGTCGGCGCGGCCATGGACGATGGTTACGATCTTGTCCTTGCCCATGCTGCAGTACGGAGGAAGTACTCCGGCGACCATCGCCCACGAGCGAGCGATGTTCGGGTAGTCGCAGGCAAGCCTCGACGTCATCATGGCGCCCATGGAGATGCCGTTGACCTGCGTTGTGGCAGGGCTTCCGCATCCTCTGGACTGCAGCCAGGTAGTGAGGCTGGCGACGTAGCGAACGTCCTTGGAGTCGGGCATCGCTTTCCAGAGAGTTGCCGGAGGAGTTCCGAGTGACTGCGGGTATACCGCGATGCCTCCGCCGTTCTCAGTGAACAGCACAGTGTCATGCTGCCATTCGGATGAGCCGGTTCCACCGTGCATGGACACGGTGAGGCGGGAAGACTTGTTCCCTGTCCCAGTGAGCAGATACTTTCTACTGACGCCCTCGCTGACGAACTTATGGATGCCAGGGGGCACGGGGCAAGGTGGGGGCGTAGTGATCACGAGTTACCACCTTTCATGGTTGGGTGTTTATTTATCTATCGTTCAGTCTATCTCAGATGTCTGATCATCGTCGTACCACACGCTGACGTACTCATACTTCCGTAGCACCATCTCGTGTGGCGGGATGCCGGTATCGACAGACACCTTCACGAATTCCAGGTAGGGCTTGATGGTGAGGATGGGTGCGTATCCGGTGAAGTCTTCACTTTCCACGCGGATACTCACCGCACCCTCGTACTTCTCAGGCTCATCCAGCAGGTAGTGAACACGGAGGAACCCTGTTCTATCTGCCATTGGACTCTCCTGTGATCGGGTCATCAGCACACCGAGGAGAAGAAAGCGTCGAAGTCTGCGCGAGTGATCGGATGCGACGTCTCGCTGTTGAACGCGGTGAACCCGGCGTCGGGGTCACTGTTGTACAACATGCAGATCTGGCTCTTCTGCGTGGATGTTTCCCCGGACCAGACGATGCGCAGTAGTTGCTGAATCGACGGGTCGGTTTGCTGGGAGCGCGGCGTGTAGTCGGGCGTCGAGTAGTCGTTGTTGGTAGCCGGTGCTTCCTGGGTAACAGTCACCGTTGGCTTGGGACTACTTGCTATTGGTACTGCACATCCTGCCAGGCCAATGGCCAATGGCACAACGAGTAGATACTTTTTCATGGTGCTACCT
>WBZT01001010.1_pt1 | contig 21509 bp, 16 predicted proteins | sample 5204241 | NCBI WGS metagenome assembly WBZT01 (sample SAMN12344358, study PRJNA552823) | activated sludge metagenome | biome: Activated sludge suspended growth; feature: Nitrification reactor; material: Wastewater; isolation source: activated sludge from nitrification reactor of wastewater...
GGTTGCTGCCGAAAGCGCAGTCGTAGGACAGGCGTCGCGCCCGTCTTGTTTTGGTTGGGGAACAATTATGGAGACAGGCGCGACGCCTGTCCTACGCGCCGCCCAGATACGCGCTCTTTACCTGCGGGTTTTGTCGCAGTGCGGCGGACTCGTCCTGCAAAATGATCCGGCCCGTCTCCAGCACGTAGCCATAGTGGGAAATCTCCAGCGCGAGATTCGCATTCTGTTCGACGAGCAGAATGGTGATGCCTTGGGTGCGGTTGATCTCGACGATCTTCTCGAAAATCGTTTTCACCAGCAGCGGCGCGATGCCCAGCGAGGGTTCATCCATCATCAGGAACTTGGGCCGGCTCATCAGCGCCCGGCCGATGGCGAGCATCTGCTGCTCGCCGCCGCTCAACGTGCCGGCGATTTGCTGCTCGCGTTCTTGCAAGCGCGGGAAGGTGGTGAATACGCGTTCCATTTCCTGCCGGACGATGGCTTTGTCCCGCTGGAGATAGGCGCCCATCATCAGGTTTTCGTGGACGGTGAGATTGGCAAACACCATCCGGCCCTCCGGCACATGCGAGAGACCAAGCTGCACGATGCGGTGCGGCGGCAAGCCGATAAGGCTCTTGCCGTCGTTGCCGGCGTAAGTGATCTCGCCCGCCTGCGGCTTCAACAAACCCGAAACTGTCCGGAGCGTCGTCGTCTTGCCCGCGCCATTGCCGCCGATCAGCGTGACGATGCTGCCGGGCTGCACGGACAAGGTGATGCGGTGCAGCGCGGTGATCGCGCCGTAGCTGACTTTGAGGTCTTTGATTTCCAGCATGAGATCAGCGCGACCAATGACGAAAGCTTGACGAAGCCCGAAGCCGAATGAGGATCAAGCCGCCAAACCATTCGTCACTCGCAATTCGGAATTCTTTCGTCATTCGGATTTCGTCCTTCGTCATTTCACCCGCTCCTCTCCCAAATACGCCTCGATCACCTTCGGATTCGCCCGCACCTCGGCCGGCGTGCCTTCGGCGATCTTCACCCCGTAATCCAGCACCACGATGCGCTGGCAAATGCCCATGACCACCTGCATGTCGTGTTCAACGAGCAGCACCGCGATTTGAAACTTCTCCTTGATGAAGCGGATGAGCTTGGTGAGTTCCGCCTTCTCGGTCGGGTTCATGCCGGCGGCGGGTTCGTCCAGCAACAGCAACTTCGGTTTCGTGGCCAGCGCGCGGACAATCTCCAGCCGGCGCTGGTTGCCGTAAGGCAGGCTCTTGGACGGGACGTCGCGAAACCTGCCCAGATCGAAAATCTCCAGCAGTTCCATCGTCTGGGCGGCAATCTCCTTTTCCTCCGCGTGAAATTTCTTGAACCGTGTCAACGAATGAATCGCGTCGTGCTTCAGGTGCAGGTGAAAGGCCACGCGGACGTTATCGAACACACTCAAACTTGGGAAGAGCCGGATGTTCTGGAACGTGCGGGCAATGTTGTGCTCGGTGATTTCGTAGGGCTTGCGGCCCACAAGCGACTGGCCGGCAAAGCGGATGTCGCCACCGGTCGGCCGATAGACGCCGGTGACGAGGTTGAAGACCGTGGTCTTGCCGGCGCCGTTCGGACCGATCAACCCGATTAGCTCCTGCTCGCCGACGTGCGTGCTCAACTCGGAAACGGCCGTGAGTCCGCCGAAGCGGATGGTCGCGCGATCAAGTTCGAGCAGTTTGGCCATGATCAGGCGGGCTTGCGTTTGCCGGTCCAGGTGAACAGCCCTTGCGGACGCGTAATCATCAAAACGATGATCAACAGCGAGTAAAGGATCATCCGATAATCGCCGAATTTGCGCAGGCTTTCGGTCAGCACGGTGAGCAGCACGGCGGCAATGATCACGCCCGCGTTGTTGCCCATGCCGCCGAGAATCACCATCACCACGATCTCGATGGATTTGTCGAAGCCGAAGCCCTGCGGTGCGATGTACTGCTTGAAGTGCGCGTAGATGCCACCGGCCAGCCCGGCGAAAAATGCACCCACCACGAACGCCATGATTTTGTAGCGTGTCGTGTTGATGCCCATGGCCTCGGCGGCGACCTCGTCGTCGCTCACAGCAATGAACCCGCGGCCATAGGTCGAGTTCACCAGCGCCCAGACGGTGTAAATGGTGATCGCCGCAAGGCCGAAGGTCCAAAAGAGATTCGTGTAGTCGGGGATGCCGATCATGCCGCGCGCGCCGCCGACGGCGTTCACATTTTGCAGGATGACGCGGATGATCTCGCCGAAGCCCAGCGTGACGATGGCGAGGTAATCGCCCTTCAACCGCAGTGACGGTCCGCCGACCAGCAGGCCGGCAAGCGCAGCGACCAGGCCGCCGACATAGAGGGCGAGCGGGAAAAGCAGCCACGTTTGCCCGCCGACCAGCGGGAGCAGCGTGCCGCCGAAATTCGTCGTGACCATCGCGGAAGAATACGCCCCCAACGCCATGAAGCCGGCGTGGCCGAGTGAGAACTGGCCCGTGTAGCCGTTGATCAGGTTGAGGCTGACGGCGAGCGTGATGTTGATGCCGCAGGTCAACGCGACGTCGAGGAAGTAGGGATTGTAACTGCGCGAGAACCACGCCGCGCCGAACGCAACGGCGAGCGCGGCGAGGAGGAGTTGTTGCGAGCGCGAGAGCATCAAACCTTCTCCGTTTGCAGTTTGCCCAACAGCCCGGCGGGCCGGACCAACAGGATCAGGATCAACACGGTGAAGGCGACCGCGTCGCGGTAGGTCGAGCCGCCCGCAGCGACCACCAGGGTCTCGATCAAGCCCAATAACACGCCGCCGAGCGCCGCGCCGGGAATGTTGCCGATGCCCCCGAGCACGGCAGCGACAAACGCCTTCAGCCCGGGCAACGTGCCCATGAGCGGATCAATAGAGGGATAATTCATCGCGTAAAGAATGCCCCCCGCCGCCGCAAGCGCGGAGCCGAGCGCGAACGTGAAGGAGATCACCAGGTCGTTATTGATGCCCACGAGCGAAGCGGCTGTCGGATTGAACGAGAGCGCCCGCATAGCGGTGCCGATGCGGGTCTTCATGACGATGTAATGCAGGCCCGCCAGGATCACGATCGTCACCACGAACACCGCGATCTGATCGCTCGACAGCACCACGCCGCCGAAAGTGAGGTTCTGTTGCGGAAACAGTTTCGGAAACGATTTCGGGTTCGCGCCGAACACCAACTGCCCGGCGTTTTGCAGCAGCAACGAGACGCCGATGGCGGTGATGAGCACGGTCAACGTCGAGCGCCCGCGCAACGGTCGGTAGGCGAGCTTCTCGATTACCACGCCAAGCGCGGCGCAAATCACCATCGCGCCGGCGAGTACCAGCAAACCGCCGCCCAGCGATGGCGCGGCGAGATGCCGCCCGAGATAGAAGCCCGCAAACGCGCCAACCATGAAAACGTCGCTGTGGGCAAAATTGATGAAGCGCAGGACGCCATAGACCATCGTGTAACCCAAGGCGATGAGCGCGTAGATGGCGCCAAGCGAGAGGCCGTTGATGAGTTGTTGAACGTATTCCATCAGCCCTGAGCGAACTCCGCGCGGAAACCGTTCCCCCCGGGCCGAAAGCAAAACCCGTCACGGAATTCCTGGTTCAACGCGGCAAACACGGGCGAAATAATGTGCAAGCTGCGAGATTTTGCCAGCGCAGAGTTGCGACGAAGCGGACGGGCGCGGACTGCCGAATCCGCGGGGTCGGGCCGCAACTTCGTACCCGCGGGGCCGGCCGCCAACTTCCCAATCCTTCCCGCAAACCTCCCGATGCCCCGGCGTCAGCGAGGAACCGCCGCTCGTGGTCATCCCCGTAAAGCCATGCTCCAAAAGCACCCGCCACGATCTTTTGGTAACCGATGCGCTCCAGCGCGGGTTGATCCGTTCGCGCGAGACCCGTCACGCGGCGCCCACCGGGAAGCACACCCACAAGTGGCAGGGGAAACACCAGCCGTCGTTCCTCCCAGTGTTTATGTCGGGGTGCAGGTTTGGACGTTGGCCAAAGCCTGTTGGCGTTCGAGCAAGGTGGGATGCGAGTAATAAAATCCGCTGTAGGCCGGATGCGGCGTCAGATTGCTCAGGTTCTTTTCGTGGAGCTTCCGCAACGCGCCGACGAGCGGTTGCGCGGCGCCGATCGCCTGGGCGGCAAACGCGTCAGCCTCGTATTCAAAGCTGCGGGCCCACCAGTTTTGCAGCGGCCCGAGCCAGAAGGAAATCGTCCCCCCGAGCAACGCAAACAGGAGGAACGCCGGCGCGAAGTGGTCCGCCGCAAAGCCGAACGCGCGGTAAAACCACTCCTGGCGGACCAGCACGCCCAGAGCATAGAACGCCACGAGCGAAACGAATGCCGCCCACGCGAGCAATTTCGGAATGTGTTTGCGGCGGTAATGGCCGATCTCGTGCGCCAGCACGGCTTCGAGTTCCGGTTCGGTGAGTTGCGCAATGAGCGTGTCGAACAGGACGATCTTCCGAAAGCGGCCGAAGCCGGTGAAGAACGCGTTGGAATGCCGCGAGCGCTTGCTGCCGTCCATCACCTGGATGCTCCGCGCGTGAAACTGCGTGCGCTCGGCGAGACGAGCCAGCCGCGCGCGCAGTTCGCCCTCCGGCAGTGGGGTGAACTTGTGGAAGAGCGGCAGGATGATGACCGGCGCCAGCACCATCATCAGGAATTGGAACGCCATGACCGCCAACCACGCCCACAGCCACCACCAGGCGCCGGCCCCTGCCACGAATTTCAGCAGCAGCACGAGCAACGGATAGCCCAACACGCCGGCGATGAGCAGCACCTTGAGCCGGTCGAGCCACCAGATTTTCTGGCTCATCGCGTTGAAACCAAAGCCTTGTTCCAACTTGAACTGCTCGAACCAGTCCACGGGTAACGCGGGCAGCGAGAAACCCATCCCGGCGGCAAATAAGAACGCGGCCATGGCCCAGACGGAACTCCCGGCCAGTTGTTGAAACCAGCCAAAACTCATGGGCAGCACGCCGCTGAACAGGATGACCACGAGCACCAGCGCCGAATACCCATCGGCGAACGCCGCCAGACGCGCCCGCGCCAACGTATAGGCGACAGACTTCTGGTAGGTCGCCTCATCCATCACTTCGCGCAACGCCACGGGCACTTCGCCGGCGCAGGTTTGCACGTGGCGGACATTGAGTCGGCCCAGCCACCATTGTGTGACCCAGCGCAGGGCGATCAGCCCCAGGACACACCAAACCAAGGGCTGATGCAGCAGGGCCGGGCCGGCCGCCACGAGCGGGCCGGTCGGCGTCGGATCAACTTGTGCCATGTTGCGACTCATTGTTCGCGCCCACGCGGCGCGCGTCCAGTCACTTCTCGCTGAGGGATATCTTTGTCAGGCTTTGTCTGACTCGCCGGGCGAGGCGGCCCGCAACTGGAGGTTGACTCTGGCGCAGCGTGCGCTAGGTGTAGTGGCGGTCGCACGCCGACCGTGATTGAGGGATGACAATCAGCACATGAAACGGAAGATTCTTTTCGTGGAGGACAATCCCGTGCTGCGGCAGCTTTATGCCCTGATGTTGCAGGAGCAGCCGGAATGGGACGTCACCACGGCGGCACATGCCGAGGAGGCCCTCGCCATCATGCGGGATGTGCGTTTCGACATCGTCGTCTCGGACCTGCGCATGCCCGGCATGGACGGAATGCAGTTTTTTCACGAAGTGCGCGCGAAGCATCCCCAAGCTTCCCGGATCATCCTCTCCGGGTTGAGCGATCAGAAGGAAATTGCCGAGTGCCTTGGAGAAACACACCAGTTCTTGGCGAAACCCTTCGACGGAAAGACGCTGAAGGCCACGCTCAAACGACTCTGCGGTCTGGATGCCTATTTACAGAGCGAGAAGTTGCGCACACTGGCAACGCAGCTCGACCAATTGCCCAGTTTCCCCTCGCTCTATCTCGACATCATGCACGAACTGGCGACGGAGAATCCCGCCATCGAGAACATCGCCAACATCATCGCGCAGGACCCGGCGATGACCGCCAAGATTTTGCAGGTGGCCAACTCGGCGGCCTCCGGGCTGGCCCGCCGCGTGGGCAGCCCGTTCGACGCGGTGCAATACATCGGCACCGGCATGGTCCGGGCGCTCGCCCTGTCCGCCCATGTCTTTTCCGCGTTTGAAAAATCAGAATTGCAGGATTTCGCCATCGCCCGGTTGTGGGACCACGCGCTCAAGACCGCGCGGCTCGCGCGCCAGATGCTCCGCGACGCCGGGGCCGCGCCGGGCGAAGTCGAGGACGCCTACACCGCCGGCATGTTGCACGACATCGGCAAACTGGTGCTGGCCGCGAACGTCCCGGAGCAATTCCAACGCGCCCTGGCCCTGGCGCGCACGGCGCAGATTCCGCTGCATCAGGCGGAAGGGGAAGTCTTCGGCGCGACCCATGCCGGTGTGGGCGCCTATGTGCTGGGCTTGTGGGGACTGCCGGCTTCCATCGTTGAAGCCGTGGCGTTCCATCACGCGCCCTCACAGGGAAACACCGAACAGTTCGGCGCGCTCGGCGCGGTGCATGTCGCCAGTGCGCTGGAACATCAACTGTGCGGCGACGAACCGGCCAGCCCCTTGACGAAGATTGAAACCGCGTTCCTCGCCGCGACCGGCACGACGCAAAAGCTCGCCGGCTGGCAGGCCACCGCGAGCGGGCTTTTTACCGCGCAAGGGAAAGGCGAGGGTTGATTGCGCTGATTTCCTTCGCCCGCCCGTCCGGTCCGCCGCGATCCGGACGTTCGCTGGCCATGCTCGCGCTTGCGGCGCAGTCGCGGCGGCAGCAAGCTCTCGGTGGCGGAGCCGCCGGTTGAGTAACTGATGAAGAAGCGCATTCTATTTGTGGACGACGACCCGATGCTCGCCCGTGTCTATGTCACGGTGTTGCAGGATCAGAGTGCACATTGGGAGGTCCGCAGCGCCACCAGCGGCCCAAAGGCGCTGGAACTGGCCGAAAAAGCGCCCTTCGATATCGTCGTCGCCGACTACCGGATGCCCGGCATGACCGGGCTGCAATTGGTGGAGGAAATTCGCAAACGGAATCCCCGCACCTCGCGCGTGATCCTCTCCGGCATCCATGACCAGGAGGAAATCGCCCGCTGCCTCAACTCGACCCACCAGTTCATCGGCAAACCGGTGGACCTCACCACCCTTCGCGCCACGCTCAACCGCATCTGCGCGCTCGACCAGTTGCTCATGGACGAAAGGCTCCGCTCGCTCGTCGGCCAGTTCAAGGGCCTGCCGAGCTTTCCCGCGCTGTATCTCGAGATCGTCAATGAGTTGAGCCAGCCCGATCCGTCCATCGAGCGCATCGCCGAGATCGTCGCCCTCGACCCCGGCATGACCGCCAAGATGCTTCAGATCGTCAATTCCGCCGCCTTCGGTCTCGCGCGCAAGATTTCCAGTCCGTTTGAAGCCGTGCAATTCCTCGGCACCGCCACCGTCCGCTCGCTCGTGCTCTCGGTGCATGTCTTTTCCTCCTTCGACCGCAAGGTGGAGGGATTCTCGATGGAAGAATTCTGGCAGCACGCGCTTCGTTGCGCGGCGTTGTCCCGGAATGTCTCCCGCAGCGCGGAGGTGGATGCGGCGATTACCGAGGAGGCCTACATCGCCGGGATGCTGCACGACGTTGGAAAGCTGATGCTCGTCACCGGATTGCCCGAGCAATTCAACCAGGCCCTGCGTCTGGCGGCGGAACACCGCGTGCCCTTGCACGAAGTCGAGCCCCGGGTTTATGGCGCCAGCCACGCCAGCGTGGGCGCCTACCTGCTGGGCCTGTGGGGATTGCCTGCGCCGATTGTCGAAGCCGTGGCTTTTCATCACACCCCCCGCCAGAGCGATACGCGCATCTTTGGCCCCCTGACCGCCGTGCATGCCGCGAATGGACTCGAACACGAATGCCTGACCGTCCGGGAGTCCGCCGTCGCCAATCAATGGGATGCCGAGTACCTGAACGGCGTGGGCGTGGCGGAACAGATGGAAACCTGGCGGGCGGAGGCGGTCCGGTTGTTCGCCGCGCGTGCAGATTGATCCGCTGCGCTCGGGCGGCACTCAGGATTTTCCGTCCAACAACCGCCGCACTTCCTCCAACATTTTCGCCGGATGTAACGGCTTGTGGAGGACTGGCGACTTCACCCGCTTGAGAAAGGCGCGATACTTGGGATCCTCTGCCGCGCCCGTAATGAAGATAAACCGGCCGCACAAATGCGGCTTCGCGCGCTCGACCGCGCTGTAGAACAAATCTCCGTCCAGTTCCGGCATCCGCAGATCGCACAAGACCGCGTCCACGTCCTGCGCCAGCACACGCTTGAGGGCCAACGAACCGTCAGACGCCGTGGTCACGTCGTAATCGAAACCCTCGAGCAACGTCTCATAAATCTGCGCCAGTTCGAGATCGTCCTCGACGATGAGCACGCGCTTCTTTGGAGCGGGAGTCGTTTCGTTTTGCATGGCGAGCTTGTGGGGTGACGTTACGCCCGGGAGGGCGGGGATGGCAAGCCCGGGAAAAGCCCGGGAAACGTCGGCGCCAACCACTTCAGCCTGGGACACGGTTCCGAACGGGGCCTTCTATCCATGGAATTTCGGTCAGGGAATGGCGCCGTGGAATGGCTGCGCCAACAATCCTTCCCCAAACACTGCATCACATCAGCCTCAGCTGCCGACTTCGAGCTTGAATCCGCGCGCCGCGGAATGGCAGCATTCCGCGCAAATCTCATGGTCGCCCTTCTCATCCACGACGAAACCACTTGCGGGCAAAAGACGCATTCTTTCACGCTGGATTGCCTGAACGAGCGCCTGACCGTTCGCGAACTCATTCGCGCCCGCATCTATCAGGAAGTGCAGGATTACAACCAGAAAGCGCCGGAGTATTTTCGCGGCCTCGTTGAACCGACCCAAGCCGAGCGCACGCTGAACGGATTTAAGTTGAAAGCGAAGCGCAAGATTGACTGGCAGGAGCAATTCCAACGCGCCTGCGAAGCTTTCGAGCGCAACGGCTTCTTCGTTCTGGTCGGCGACAAACAGGCCGCAACACTCGACGAGGAATTCGAAGTGAAGGTGGACACAGAAGTTAGCTTCGTGAAACTCGTGCCACTGGTGGGTGGGTGATTTGTTGAGACACTGTTCTGTAATCATGCGCAAAGAAAATGCGGCGCCAGAGACGCCTGCCGTCCCTTTATTGATCTCCGCCGAACGGCTTGCGGTGGAATTGAATAAAGCCGTAAGTTCGATCAGCTACTACCGCCGCATCGAGGACATTGGGCATCTTTCAGAGGCCAAAGCAATCCTGGCCGCGCCGCAAGATGTCCAGGCTGCGTTTGTCCACCTGACTTCGCAAAAACTGGCAGCGATTCCTGAGATATTGGGAAAACCCCAAGAAGGGTGGGATGGGAGATACCACAATCTGCGAGGGATGGAATGTTACCCCACTGCCGAAAGCATCGTGTGCGAGCGTTTGCTCCGACGGAGTCTGCCATTTTCGGATCAGGATTTGGAGTCGGTTGTGCGCAACATCGCGACCGTCGGCATTGTGACGACCTCAAATGTCCGATTCATTGATAAAATCGTCCGGCTGATTGAGGTTCGGTTTCAATCAGGTTCCGTTCCAACAAGCATGGTCGAAGCGACCACCCTACTCAGCAAGGCGATCAACTGCATCACTAATGCCCCCGAGCAAAAGCTGGTGAGACGACTTTCCAGGCTTTCGCGCGAGCCTTGCAGACTGCCGATTCACTTGGGAGAAGCTTGGTCGGACGCCGCCATTAAGACCATTACAGCGATGTCAGAACCGGAACGGACGAATTGGCATGAATTGATTTCCGTCTGTTCTCCCTGTGCAGGCGGAAGCCCCGGCTCCAAATGGGTTGAGCAAGCCAACGCTCGCATCAGCGCGATCAGCTTTGAGCCATTCAAACTGGAATTGTTGCGTTGGATGGAACTGGTGGACCAACCACGCACCCAAGAACTGACCGATTGGAATCGCGAAGATCAGCCCGACCCGAATCAACTCATCATCGAGCCGCACGCCAACATCCTGAAAGGACTCGTTTGGTGTGGCGGCCTGCGTGAGGATAAAGAGGTCGCCCGCGCCCTGACGGCGCTGGCCTTGAGTTGTTACCGAAAGATTCCTCTTAAAGGTCCGCGTGAAGTGAAAGTCGGGAACGCCTGCGTCACCGCGCTGGGGATGATGCCTGGCATGGAAGGCGTCGGCCAACTGGCGTTGCTGAAGGTGCGGGTGAAATTCGGCACCGCGCAGAAGATGATTGAGAAGGCGCTGGAGGCCACCGCGCAACGTGTTGGCCTGCCGCGCGAGGAACTGGAGGAAATGGCCGTGCCCGCATACGGCCTCACAGAAGTCGGACGTTGCACTGAGAATTTCGGAGATTTCACCGCCGAGTTAATCGTGACCGGTTCGGATTCGACGTCTATCGCGTGGTTCAAATCTGACGGCAAGCGGCAGCAATCGGTGCCCGCCATCGTGAAGGAGAAGTTCGCGGCGGAGTTGCAGGAGTTGCGCATGGCGGCGAAGGACATCCAGCGCATGTTGCCCGCGCAACGCGAACGGATTGACAATTTATTCCGTGAACAAAAGTCGTGGCCGTTCGCGGTCTGGCGGGAGCGTTACCTGGATCATCCCCTGGTCGGTATGCTGGCGCGGTGGTTGATTTGGGAATTCACTATCGGGGGGCAGACCACGGCGGCTATTTTCTTCAAAGGCGCGTTGGTGGATCTTGACTTGAAGCCCCTCAAGAAGCTCGACGACAGCACGAAGGTGCAACTCTGGCATCCAATCGGCAAGGATGCGGACGAGATTGTCGCGTGGCGGGCGTGGCTGGACGCGCAACGAATCCAGCAGCCGTTCAAGCAGGCGCATCGGGAGGTTTATCTGCTGACGGACGCGGAACGGCAGACGCGAACTTACTCGAATCGCTTTGCGGCCCACATCATCCGGCAGCACCAGTTCAACGCGTTGTGCGCGGCGCGCGGTTGGAAGAACAAGTTGCGGTTGATGGTGGACGACGAGTATCCGCCAGCCGCGGTGCGTTTGCCCAAGTGGGGTCTGCGGGCGGAATTCTGGATCGAGGGTGTCGGTGAGGAGTATGGCGTGGATACCAATGACAGCGGTGTGTTCCTTCGCCTGACAACTGACCAGGTGCGATTCTATCGCCTGAACGCCGCGCAACGCACGGCGCACGCCGGTGGGGGCGGCTATCACGCCGACCAAGAGCAGAACGACGAGCCACTGCCGTTGGCGGAAATTCCACCGCTGGTCTTTTCCGAAGTGATGCGCGACGTGGATTTGTTCGTCGGCGTGGCGAGCGTGGGCAACGATCCGACGTGGAGCGACGGTGGGCCCGAAGGGCGTTACCGCGATTACTGGCAGAGTTATTCCTTTGGCGAACTCAACGCCTCGGCCAAAACGCGGAAGGACGTGCTGCAACGGCTTGTGCCGAGGCTAAAGATCGCGGGCCAGTGTTCATTTGAGGAGAAGTTCCTGGTGGTGAAGGGCTCTGTGCGCAGTTACAAGATTCACCTTGGAAGCGGGAACATCCTGATGGCGCCAAACGATCAATACCTCTGCATCGTACCGAAGCAAGGGGCGGCGGAAGACGGGAAAGTGCTGCTACCCTTTGAGGGTGATCGCACGCTTTCGGTCATTCTCAGCAAGGCATTCCTGCTGGCCAACGATGCCATGATCAAAGACCCGAGCATCGTGAGTCAGATCAAGCGGAGCTGAAGCTCCAGAGAATTACCAAATCAAAAGCTCCAAACCCCGACGCACGAACGCGTCTTGAGGTTTGGAGCTCGAAGTTTCTCTGGAGCTCGGATGTTGGTGCTTGGAGCTTTGCCCCTCACCACTTCAATTCCTGCAACCGCCGCGCGACTTCCTCGGCGTTGGCGCGGCTGTTGAAGGCGCTGATGCGGAAATAGCCTTCGCCCTTTGAGCCGAAACCCGAACCGGGCGTGATGACGACGTTTGCCTCGCCGAGAATCTTGTCGAATGCCTGCCAACTCGTGACGTCCTTCGGTGTGCGCACCCAGATGTAAGGCGCGTTCTCGCCGCCGAAAACTTTCAAGCCCGCCTTCTTCGCGCCTTTACGCAAAACGGCCGCGTTGCCCAGGTAATGTTCGATGAGCGCACGTACCTGTTGCTTGCCTTCGAGTGAGTAGAGCGCCTCGGCCGCACGCTGGACGAGGTAGCTCGCGCCGTTGAATTTCGTCGTCATGCGGCGCGACCAAAGCGGGTGCAGCGGCTTGAACTCGCCCGCCTTCGTCTGCGCGTTGAGCGACTTGGGCACAACAGTGAACGCACAGCGCACGCCGGTGAAGCCACCGTTCTTCGAGAAGCTGCGGAACTCGATGGCGCATTCGCGCGCACCCGGGATTTCGTAGATCGAATGCGGAATCGCCGGATCGCTGATGTAAGCCTCGTAGGCTGCGTCGAACAAAATGACGGCTTTGTGTTCCAGTGCGTATTTCACCCACGCCTCCAACTGCGCGCGCGTGGCGACGGCGCCGGTCGGATTGTTCGGCGAGCAAAGGTAGCTCACATCCACGTGTTTCTTCGGCGGCTCGGGGATGAAGCCGTTGCTCGGGCGGCAAGGGAGATAAACGATCTTCCCATAAGCGCCGGCTTCGTTTGCCGGGCCGGTGTGGCCGGCCATGACGTTCGTGTCCACGTAAACCGGATAGACGGGATCGCTGATGGCGATTTTGTTTTTGTCGCCAAGGATGTCGAGGATGCTGCCGCAATCGCACTTCGAGCCGTCGCTGACAAAAATCTCGTCGTCAGCCACGTCGAGTCCGCGAGCGCGAAAATCATTCTGGGCAATCGCAGCGCGCAGCCATTCGTAACCTTGCTCCGGGCCGTAGCCTTTGAACGATTCCCGCGCCGCCATTTCATCCACTGCCTTATGCAGCGCCGTAATCACCGCCGCTGGCAGCGGTTCGGTCACATCGCCAATGCCGCAACGGATGAGTCGCTTGGCCGCATCGGGGTTCGCCTCGCAGAAAGCCTTCACGCGCCGGCCGATTTCGGGAAAGAGATAGCCAGCTTTGAGTTTCAGGTAATTGTCGTTCAGTAATGCCATGGAATAGTCCTCAAATTCGAGGGCGGGACGATAGTGAACCGTTCGGCTTCCCGCAAGCCGGGGTTGGCCGGCTTGCCGGACGTGGCTCTTTGGCAAGTCACCCGCGCTGTGTTCTGGCTTGCGGCGCGGTCGGTTGACCGGCAACGTAATTCCGACCTGCAATCCAAGGCTACATAATGAATCTCTCTTCTTTTTCCTTTCCGACGCCAACGTTGTTTGGGGTTGGTGCAATTCAAGAACTGCCGGCGCGCGGCAAGCGGCTCGGCATCCAACGACCGCTGGTCGTCACCGACGCCGGCCTGCTGAACACCGAAGCCTTTCGCACGCTGGCCAAATCGCTCGGCGCGGCTGATCAGGGCAAAAGCTGGTTCGTTTTCTCCGGCGTGCATCCCAATCCGATCGAGCAGGACGTACGGGAAGCGGCCCAGGCCTTCGTGCAAAACAAATGCGACGGCGTGATCGCTTTCGGTGGCGGCAGCGCGTTGGACGTGGGCAAGGCAGCGCGTTTGCTCGTCAAGCGGCCGGGCTTCGACTTCGCCAAATTTTACGACGAAAGCGATTGGTCCGGGCTCGCGCCGTGCATCGCCATCCCAACCACGGCGGGCACGGGCAGCGAAGTGGGGCGCAGCTCCGTCATCACGCTCGACGCCACGCATCGCAAGGCGGTGCTGTTCAATCCTGAACTGCTGGCGAAGCTGGTGATCCTCGATCCGCAACTCACCGCCGGCCTGCCGCCCAAGCTCACCGCCGCCACCGGCGCGGATGCGTTGACGCATTGCATCGAGAGCTTCACCTGCCCGCAGTTCCATCCGATGTGCGACGGCATCGCGCTCGAAGGCATCCGCCTGATCGTGGAAGCGCTGCCGCGCGCGTGCGCCAATGGCAACGACCTTGAAGCGCGCGGGCACATGCTCGTGGCCGCGGCGATGGGCGCCGTTGCTTTCCAAAAGGACCTCGGCGTCGTGCACTCACTCGCGCATCCGCTTTCGGCGATTTGCGGGATGCACCACGGCTTGGCCAACGCCCTTTGCCTCGTGGCCGGAATGAAATTTTGCGCCGCACGCAAATCGGGCATTTACCGGCGCGTGGGCATCGCGTGCGGGTTGGAACTCCAGAAAGTTTCCGATGCTGAAGCCGACCAGAAGACCATTGCGTTCATGGCGGACTTCCTCGCGAAGCTCGGTTTGAACACCCGCCTCCGCGATCACGGCGCAAAGCCGGAGCAACTCGATGCCCTCGTCGCGCAAGCCGTGGATGATCCGTGTCACAAGACCAACGTCGTGCCCGTCGCCGCGGAGGATTTCCGCAAACTTTACCTGGAAGTGCTTTGATCCCCCCATAACCCAAGCCGCATAACCCCAACAATCCATGAATCCCATCCGCACCCTTGTGCTCGCCAGCGCCCTGGCAGCAACCGTCGCCCTTGCCGATGATTCGCTCAAACCCGGCCTGCTGGGCCGCTACTACCAATTCACCGCCTTGAGTGATTTTCCCACCCAGCTGGGTGGCCGCAAACCGGAGGTCGAGCGCGTGGACATCAATTTCCCCAGCACCCTGGAGGAATTCGCCGGCACGAAACTGAAAGATAATTTCTATGCAGTCTGGACCGGCGTCATCCGCATCCCGGCGGACGGCAAGTACACGTTCACCCTCGAATCCGACGATGGCTCGCGACTCTTCATTGACGGCAAGGAGATTGTGGACAACGGCGGGACGCACGAGATGGTCGAAGCGTCTGGCCGCGCGGAATTGAAAGCTGGGGATCATGAAATCAAGGTCGAGTTCTTCGACGAGGAAGAAGACGCCGGCTGCATTCTTTCGTGGCAAGCCGAAGGCAAGGCCAAGGAAGTTGTGCCCGCCAGCGCGCTCTTTCACAAGGGCGGCGCGAGCGCAGGCGGCAACGGTGGTTTGCAGGCCGACTATTTCCGCATGGAAGAAGGCTCGGAAGACTTTCCCAATTTTTCGGAAACCAAAACCCCCGATCTCAAACGCGTGGACAAGCAGATTAATTTCGAGAGCACTCAGGACAACTGGCCGGGCACGGAGTTCAAGGAGTTCTTCTACATTCGCTGGACCGGCTTCATCGAGATTCCGGCAGACGGGAAATACACTTTCTATCTCGAATCCGACGACGGTTCGCGACTCTTCATTGATGGCAAGCAAGTCCTCGACAATGGCGGCGCCCACGGAATGGAAGAAGTCCCCGGCGACATCAATCTGAAGGCCGGCAAGCACGCGCTCAAGGTCGAGTTCTTTGAGAAGGACATTGATGCCGGTTGCATTTTCCGCTGGAAGAGCGACAAGATCGAGAAGCAGGTCGTGCCGGCCAGTGTGCTCTCGCACTGAACCGCGCGCGAACCCAAATCAACTGGCTTACCGACTGGCGGTTCACTAGCCTGCGCCCATGAATTTGCCTGACTCGCTTTTCATTGATGGAAAACTCCGGGCCGGTTCCGCCGGCCAACGCACTCGACTGATCAACCCCGCCACCGAGGAAACGCTTGGCGAAGTCGCCGCCGCTGACGTCAGCGATCTCAACGCCGCAATCGAATCCGCGCACCGCGCTTGGGAAGGCGGCTGGCGTGATCTCGCGCCGGGCAAGCGCGGCGAAATCCTGTTCAACGTCGCGCGCGTGCTGCGGGAGAATCTGGAGGAGCTGGCTCAACTCGAAACGTTGAACATCGGCAAACCGATCAGCGATGCGCGGGATGAAGTCGGTCTGGGTGCGCGCATTTTTGAGTTTTACGCCGGTGCGGTGACGAAGTTTTACGGCCAGACGATTCCGGTGGCGCGGGGCGGGCTTGATTTCACGCTGCGGCAGCCGATGGGCGTCGTGGCGTGCATCGTGCCTTGGAATTTTCCGTTCCCCATCGCGAGTTGGAAAGCCGCGCCGGCGTTGGCGGCAGGCAATTGCGTCATCCTCAAGCCCGCGTCGCTGTCGCCGCTCACCGCCATCAAGCTCGGCGAACTCGCCCACCAAGCCGGTCTGCCGGCGGGCGTGTTGCAGGTGATTCCCGGCCCCGGCGCCGCGATCGGTGAGGCGCTCATCACGCATCCGCTCATCCGCAAAGTTTCACTCACCGGCTCGACGGAAGTCGGCCGCCGCGCCATGGAACTCGCCGCGCGCGGTTTCAAGCGCGTCTCGCTCGAACTCGGCGGCAAGTCGCCGAACATCGTGTTCGCGGATGCGGACTGGCAGACCGCTGCCGAGACTTCAACGATGAGCGTCTTCGCCAACACCGGCCAGGATTGTTGCGCGCGCAGCCGGATGTTTGTGGAGCGCGGCATTTACGATTCGTTTGTTGAGAAGTTTGTCGCCGCGACGAAGAAGCTCATCGTTGGCGATCCACTGAAGCCGGAAACGCAGCTCGGCCCGATGGTTTCCGCCGGCCAACGAACCAGCGTGGAGGAATTTCTCGCCGATGCCAAAGCGCGCGGCAGCAAATTCGCGTGCGGCGGTGGCCGGCCGCATGCCAAAGGTTTTTTTCTCGAACCGACCGTGTTGCTCGACGTCGCCAAGTCAGATCGCTGTTGGAAGGAAGAAATCTTCGGCCCGGTTGTCTGCCTGACTCCATTCGATGACGAAGAGCAAATGATCCGCGAAGTGAACGCCTCGCCCTACGGCCTGAGCGGCTCGCTGTGGACGAACGACATTCGCCGTGCGATTCGCGTGGCGCGGCGCATTGAAAGCGGCGTGTTGAGCGTGAACTCGCACAGCAGCGTGCATGTGGAAGCACCGTTCGGCGGCTTCAAGCAAAGCGGCATCGGCCGCGACCTCGGCATGGCGGCAATGGAAGGTTACACCGAGCTCAAGAACATCTACATTGCGCCCTGACCCATGACGCTTGAACGATTGGCCGCTTTGGATGTGCTTAGAGAAGCGGCGCGTTGAGCCAACAGGGATTGGTTTTCCAGACGAATACAATCCCGCCTCCGTTGTGGACGTAGCAGATTCCGCAGTCGGGGGTTTGTGCTGTTGAGGAAACGCGGTTGCAGAATTGAGGGCGTTAGCCCAACAATCGGCCCGATGGCTATGGGCACTACCAGCAGGAGTATCAGCATGCTTGGGTTGGTGGGCATCAGTTTTGGACTTGCGGCTTCCAGTCTTGGCCAAACCAACCCGCCGGTTGCCACGACCGTCCTGCCAGCGGAACAAGTTGCCCGCGAATTTACCCAGCGCTCCTGGCAGAAGAAGGATGGCCTGCCTGACAACACCATTCAGGCGCTGCTGCAAACGCGCGATGGATTCCTCTGGATCGGCACACGAAAGGGGTTAGCGCGGTTTGACGGGCTCAAATTCAGTGTGTTTGACCATGTGGCTGCGCCGGAGATGGTCAATGATAGCTGCAACTCGCTTGCCGAGGACACCGAGGGAAATCTTTGGGTTGCGACCGAAGGTGGATTGTTGTGTTGGCGGGAAGGGAAGTTCACACACTTCTCCAGCAAAGATGGATTGACCGCTTCCGACAGCGATCCACGCGAGCAGGTGGGCGCTCTTTGCACCGACCCCAGCGGAGGTATTTGGTGCATTCCCAGGTGGGCCGTGAACCGCTTCCTGGACGGAAAGTTCACACAGTTCCTGGAAGCGAAAGGAGTGCCGTCCAATATTTTCAACGTCCTGCACAAAGATTCAGATGGCGTGATTTGGGCGGCTGGAGGTCGGCTTCAGCGTTTTGATCGAATCAAGGATCAGTTCGAAATCCAGCCAGAACAGCCGGGTCACGGAATGGGCATTGGCGGCTTGCAAGACAGTGATGCGGGTGGACTTTGGGTGCTCGGTTCGAATAACCAGCAACCCCGGAAATTCTGGCTGTATCACTATCGCAATGAACAATGGGACTTGGTTTGGGACAAATTTCCCGTGGAATTCAGAGGTGCGTTCCTCGGGAAGGATCACCGCGGCCAGTTGTGGATGTCGGCTGATGGTGAGTTGGACCGTTTTCGTGATCGCCAGCTCACCCGGTATTTATTCTCCCACGAGTTTCCCTACGAACATGTGATCTGCTTCCTTGAGGATCGGGATGGCAACTATTGGTTCGGCACGGAAGCGAGCGGGCTGCATTGCTGGAAGCCTACAGCCATCTCGTCGCTTGCAACGCGTGACGGCCTCGCACACGACAGCGCCTGGACCATCTGCGAAGCGCGCGATGGCAGCGTTTGGATTGGAACGGAGGCAGGCGTGAGCCAGTTCCAGGACGGGCGCTTTCGCACGTTCACGAAAACCAATGGCTTGTCCGGCGACAAAATCCGCTCCGTGTCCGAGGACGCCGCGGGCGCAATCTGGGTCGGCACGGGCAGCGGCTTGTCGGTCATTCGCGACGGCGTGGCGTCGCACGTTGACTTCCCCCACGCGGTCGAAAAAGACAAGACGCGCGTCGTGCTCCCGGCGAAAGACGGCGCGCTGTGGCTGGGCACGGTCGCCGGGCTTTTCCGTTTTCAGGATGGACGATGGACGACCTTCACGCCGACCAACGGGTTGGCGCAAGCTGGCTTGTACGGAGATGTCCTGGCGCTGCGCGAGGACAACGCGGGCAACCTCTGGATCGGTACGGCGGGCGGCGGGCTGCAGAAATTTCGCGACGGGAAGTTCACGACCTGGACCACAACCAACGGGCTTTCCAACAACTCGGTTTGGGCGTTGCACCCGGACGCGGAGGGCGCGCTGTGGATCGGCACGGAAAGCGGAGTGAACCGTTTCGCCGACGGAAAGTTCACCGTGTTTACCACGCGCGAAGGTTTGCCGGCGGATTCGGTCAACGAAATCCTCGAAGACGATTTCGGCAATCTCTGGATCAGCCATGATCACGGCATTTACCGCGTCCGCAAACAGGAACTCAACGAAGTCGCCGCCGGTCGCGCGAAGTCCGTGCGGGCCGTGAGCTACGACGAAGCCGACGGCTTGCCGAGCAATGAAACCAACGGCCAAAAAAGTTACCCCGCCGGCTGCAAAACGCGCGATGGCCGGCTCTGGTTTCCCACCATCAAAGGCGTGGCGGTGATTGATCCGAAGTTGTGTGATCGCGACGCCATCGGCCCGCAAGCGGCGATTGAACAGGTGCGCGTGGATGGCGAGGTCGTCTTCGCGAACTCAAGCGTAGAAGCGACGCCTCGTCGCTTGAATGTGGCAGCGCCGCCCCCGTCGCCGGATAGAGCTGACGCCAATCCGCTCCCGGCCAACTCTCGCGCGACGGGGGCGTCGCGACCACCACCGCACGGCGACGAGGCGTCTGCGCCACTGCGCCTGCCTCCCGGCAGCGGGCGCGTGCTGGAGTTTCGTTTCACCGCGCCCGTGTTCACCGCGTCGGAGAAGGCCAGCTTCCGCTACCGCTTGCGCGGCGTGGACGATCGCTGGATCGAAGCCGGCACGCGGCGCGAAGCGTATTTCACCCGGTTGCGTCCCGGCGATTACAGCTTCGAGGTGCTGGCGGCAAACCATCGCGGCGTGTGGGGCGAGCAGGCCGGGAGTTTTTCCTTCGCCATCCAACCGTTCTTCTACCAGACATGGTGGTTCTACGCTGCGTGCAGTTTCGGCGGCGCGGGAGCGATCGCGTTCATGGTGCTCGGGCGGATTCGTTCGTTGCGCACGCGGCATATCCACGAGCAACGGGCCGCCATCGTCGAGGAGCGCACGCGCCTCGCCAAGGATTTGCACGATGGCCTGGGCGCGGACCTGACCCGGTTGACCCTGCTGGCCGATCTGGCGGGGGACGAATCCGGCGCGGGCAGCGGCGAACACGCGCGCAAACTCTCGCAAACCTCCCGCGAAGCCGCGCGCGAGTTGAAAGAACTAATCTGGGTCGCCAACCCGGCCAACGATACCGTGGAGGGATTGGTTTCGCGCATCGCGCAGACGGCGGAGGATTTTCTGCGCGACGCCAGGATCAATTGCCGGCTCGAAATCGCGCCGCACCTGCCAACGTGGCCGCTCTCCGTGGAGCAGCGGCGAAATCTTTTGCTTGTCGCGCGCGAAGCGTTGAACAACATCGTGAAGCACGCGGCGGCCAACGAGGTCTGGATTCGCGCCAGTGGCAGCGAGAGACAATTGGAATTGGTGATCGAGGACAACGGCCGGGGATTCGATCCCGCCACGGCACGAAGCGATGGGCTTGGGCTGGCCAGCATGAAGCGGCGCGTGGAGAGCAACGGCGGAACATTTGAAACGAACAGCCGTGCAGGCGGCGGCACAAGACTCCGCATCACAGTTCAACTCGGGATGGCACGGAATGACTCCAGCAAACGGTGACATCAAGGTGGTGATCGTCGAAGACGACGATCTGTTCCGCCAGCATCTCGCGGCACTGATCGGTGGCGCGCGCGGGTTCCAATGCCTCGGTGCGCATCGCACCGCCGAGGCCGCGCTGCGGCATCTACCCGTCGCTCAACCGGACGTGATGCTCCTGGACCTGGAACTCCCGCACAAGCAAGGCGGCGAATTGATTCCCGAAATCGCGGCCCGCTGGCCGAAGGTCGCCGTCGTCGTCCTGACCATCCACGACGACGCGGCGCGGATTTTCCCGGCACTGGAAGCCGGCGCGATTGGATACCTCATCAAACCGGTTGCGCCGGTGAAACTCCTCGAAGCCCTCGCCGAAGCGCACGCGGGCGGTTCCCCTATGGCCAGCCAGATCGCGCGGCTGATGGTCCAGCGCTTCCAGCAGCAGGGCCGCACCCGGCAGGAGATCGAAACCCTCACGCCACGCGAGACGGAAATTCTTGAGCAGTTTGCGCGCGGGTTGCACACCAAGGAAATCGCCGAGCTTCTCAAAATCAGCGACCGCACCATCGGCACGCACCTGCGGAACATTTATGAGAAACTCCAGGTCAGTTCCCGCTCCGCCGCCGTGGTGAAGTTCCTGAAACGGTGAGCATTCTGGACGGGCAGCGACTACAGGCTTTCTCTCACAGCCGAACTCGCTTCTTCTACGCAACTTGACGTAGAATTTGCGAAAACACGCGACCAACGCCCGGTTTTCTAAGCAGATTGAGGGATTCCGCTCGGTACCTGGCTCCGCTATCGAAGAGCCATGCATTTTCCTGCATTGCCTTACCGTTACTTCCCCTTTCGGTTGCCGACTGACAAGTCGCGTTCTTGCGCGCAGTCGGCGGCAGCCGGTCAATCACTAATTCCAATTACTAAGCCACAGTCCGACGCACACGGGACTCCTCGCTCACACGGTGCGTTGTCACTACTTGCCATCTGCCTACTTTGCATATTGGCTTCTCCAACTCATGCGCAAACTCCAATCGTTTGCGGGCAGACGGTGACGAACAAAACCACCTCGGCTACGCAGATTGACCAGTACAGCTACGCTGGCAGCGCGGGGCAGGTGCTGGCCGTTGCGCTGTGGGGGCCGATCAACTGTTTCAATGGTGGCCAGGCAATGGTGGCGGATGTGTACAATCCCAACGGCCAGTT
>WBZT01001011.1_pt1 | contig 21487 bp, 23 predicted proteins | sample 5204241 | NCBI WGS metagenome assembly WBZT01 (sample SAMN12344358, study PRJNA552823) | activated sludge metagenome | biome: Activated sludge suspended growth; feature: Nitrification reactor; material: Wastewater; isolation source: activated sludge from nitrification reactor of wastewater...
GATGTAGGCGGGCTGCAGAATGCGGCGCCGCTTGAGGTCGGACAGGCGGTCCTCGACGCGCTCCCGCAGCGGGGCATGTTCCTTGGCCCAGAGCCCGAAGGGCAGGCCGAAGCCATGCTTGCTCTTGTTGATGATCTCGTCGGGCAGGAAGCCCTTCAGGGCGGTCTTGAAGAACCAGCGCAGGTATTGGCCCTTCACCTTCCAGTCGGGCGGCACCTCGCCAGAAAAATCCATCATGGCGTCGTCGAGTAATGGGTAGCGCACGTCGATGCCCGCCGCCTCGGTCATGCCGGTGACCTTGCGCAGGTCGGCGTCGGCCAGGGTGAACTTGATGTCCAGATGCAGCATGCGGTTGATGTAGGAATCGCTGTCGGCGCGTTCATACACTTCTTTCAGCAGGGCGCCGGGCTGGTGGCTGTCGACCCTGGCCAGGAAATCGGGCATGAACATGTCCGCCAGGGGCTGGCGGTAGATGTAGTTGTAGGACTCCATGCGCTCCGGCAACGGGATGTTGGCCTGGCGGATATAGCTTCGGGCCTTGCTCACGGGGGGCAGGGCGGACAGGCCGGGGAGGTTGGCGAGGGGCTCGATCAGCCCGGTGCGCAGCAGGCCGGGCAGCAGGTGGTAGGCCTCGAACACTTTCTGCTTCGCGTAGCGGGCGTTGCCACCGAAGATTTCGTCGCCGCCGTCGCCCGCCAGCATGACCTTGTGGCCGTCCGCCGCCGCCAGCCTGGCGCAGAAGTAGGTGGGCACGGCGGATTCGTTGGCGAAGGGTTCGTCGTAATGATTGGCGATGACCGGGATGGCGCTGACGATGTCCTCCGGTTTCAGGTAGTACTCGCGCATGTCCAGGCCGAAACGCCTGGCGGCGATACGGGCGTATTCCATCTCGTCGAAGCCGCTGGCGTCGAAGCCGATGGAATAGGTCTGCGCCTGGCCGGTCAGTTCCTTGAGCACGCCGCTGACCGTTGAACTGTCGGTGCCCCCCGAGAGGAAGGCGGCGACATCGTCGTCACCCTTGGCGCGGGCCACGCTTTCGCGCAGCAGGGCGTGAAAGCGGGCCGCCTGCTCGGCGAAATCGCCGCGCGGTTCATCCCGATATCGCAGGGCCCAGTAGAAGCCACGGCTGGTTTCGCCGTGCTTCCAGTAGGCCCATTGGGCGGGAAGCAGTTTCTCCACTCCCTTGAAGATGCTGCCGGGGGAGGGAACCTGGTAGAAATACAGATAGTTGAACAGCCCCTGGGCATCCAGTTCGCTTCCCACGGCCGGATGGGCCGCCACCATGTCGGCCTGGCTGGCGAAGACGATGCCCGCCGCACCGGAGGCGAAGGCCAGCTTTTCGGCGCCGATGCGGTCCAGGGCCAGGAAGACGCTTTTCTCGCGCCGGTCCAGCACGGCCAGGGCGAAAGTGCCGTGGATGTGCTTCGGCGCGTCGCGGCCGTGGCGGCGCCACAGGGCGATGAGGGCCGAGGCGGCGGGCAGGCTGTCGAGTTCCGGCGAGTCGAAGCGGGGGCGGCCGGTGATGACCGCGGCCAGGTCGCCCTCCAGGGCCGGCGGCAGGTTGGCCGCCACGCCCCAGGTCGGATCGGCGTGGGTGTGGGCCGGGCGCGCCACGCTGCAATGGGCCAGCATGTGTTCCAGGGTTTCCGCGGCATCGGCCGTGCCGTGTCCGAGCCAGCCTGCGAGGCGGTGCATGGGGTGCTCCTGGGTATCCGGGGTCAGGGTTTGCGCGGCGAATCCGGCGGGGGCGGCACCAGTGGCGTCTTCGGATAGCCCGCTTCGTCCAGCAGGCTGTCCCAGCTGCTGGTTTCGTAACCTTTCCGGTGGGATTTGCCCACCACGATGACCGGCACCTCCATGGCGCCGACCAGCTTCTTCAGGGCCAGGGCATGTTCCGGATCCGTGGAGGGGTCTTTCTGGCTGTAGGCGATGCCGCGCCGCTTCAGATGCTCCCGCGCCTGATCGCAGAAGGGACCGCAGTTGTTGGCATAGAGCACCACCGGATTCCGCTCTCGCGCCTGCTTGCCGGCGTAGGACTCCTTGTCCACTTCCACCACGTTGCCCTTGCCGCGGATGGTCTGGCTTTGCTTCGCGGATTTCGGCGGCGGTTGATCGGAGTAATACACGCCACCGCGCTCGTCCACCCAACGGTAGACCTCGCCCGCATGAGTGAAGGTGCTGGTCAGCAACAGCAGAATCAGTAGGGCCCTGGGCATGGTTTCCTCCTTGAACAACTGGGGCGATTCTAGCCCGACTGGCGGGTTTGTATTCCTGGTTTGGCCGGGGGCTGAAGCGGATTTTTTCTGGGAGCCTGTTGCCGGTTCCCCTGACTCAGGCCGCACCCACGGGCAGAGAGAAGTCCCGTCCTCCCCGCGGGCGGGGGAGGCCGTGCCGGGGTGGCAACCCGCCAGCGGCCTGCCGGTCACGCCATCCCGTTATGCCGCAGCAGCGCGTCGATGGTGGGCTCCCTGCCCCGGAACGCCTTGAACGACTCGATGGCCGGCCGGGCGCCGCCCTGGGCCAGGATTTCGCTCCAGAAGCGGTGGCCGATGTCGGGGTTGAGAACACCGCTCAGTTGCCCATTCTCCTCGAACAGGCTGTAGGCGTCGGCCGACAGCACTTCCGCCCACTTGTAGCTGTAGTAGCCCGCCGCGTAGCCGCCGGCGAAGATGTGGGAGAAGTTGTTGGGAAAGCGGTTGTATTCGGGGGGATGCACCACGGCGACCCGTTGCCGGATCTCGCGCAGCAGGTCCAGGGCGGTCTTGCCCGGGGGCAGGTCGTGGTGCAGGTGCATGTCGAACAGGGCGAACTCGATCTGGCGCACGGTCTGCATGCCGGCCTGGAAGTTCTTGGCGGCCAGCATCTTGTCGAACAGGTCCCGGGGCAGGGGTTCGCCGGTGTCCACGTGGCCGGTCATGTGCTTCACCACGTCCCATTCCCAGCAGAAGTTCTCCATGAACTGGGAGGGCAGTTCCACCGCGTCCCATTCCACGCCGTTGATGCCGGACACGCCCAGATCCTCCACCCGGGTGAGCAGGTGGTGCAGGCCGTGGCCGAATTCGTGGAACAGGGTGATGACGTCGTCGTGGGTGAGCAGGGCCGGCTTGCCGCCGACGGGGCGGGTGAAGTTGCAGTTGAGGTAGGCGACCGGGGTCTGGATAGCCTCGCCCTTGCGCCGGCGGGTGATGGCGTCGTCCATCCAGGCGCCGCCGCGCTTGGTGTCGCGGGCGTAGAGGTCCAGGTAGAACTGGCCGATCAGTTGTCCCGAGCGATCCCTGATGGCGAAGAACTTCACGTCCTCGTGCCAGACCGGGGCGGCGTCCTCGCGGATGTCCAGGCCGTACAGGGTTTCGATGACGCGGAACAGGCCGGCCAGGGCCCTGGGTTCCGGGAAGTACTGCTTCACCTCGTTTTCCGAGAAGGCGTAGCGGGCTTCGCGCAGCTTCTCGCTGGCGAAGGCCACGTCCCAGGCCTGGAGATCGGTCAGGCTCAGTTCCTTGGCGGCATAGTCGCGCAGTTCCGCCATGTCGCGCTCGGCGTAGGGCTTGGCGCGGGTGGCCAGGTTTTCCAGGAAATCCAGGACTTCGGCCGGGGTTTCCGCCATCTTGGGCTCCAGGGAGACCTGGGCGTAGGAAGCGAAGCCCAGCAGCCGGGCGGCCTCGGCGCGCAGTTCCAGGATGCGGGCGATCAGGGGCGTGTTGTCCAGGGTTTCCGCTCCGTATTCCGAGGCGCGGGTGGTGTAGGCCCGGTACATCTCCTCGCGCAGGCCGCGGTTTTCGCAGTACTGCAGGATGGGCATGAAGGAGGGGGCCTGCAGGTTGAGCTTGAAACCTGGCGTGTTGGCCAATGAGCCGTCCGCTTCCGCCATTTCCCGGAACATGGCCTTGGCGTCGTCGGGCAGGCCGGCCAGTTCGGCTTCATCGGTGATGAACTTGCTCCAGGCGTTGGTGGCGTCCAGCAGGTTTTCCTCGAACTTGGCGGAATGCTTGGACAGTTCTTCCTGGATGGCCATGAAGCGGGGCTTGTCGGCTTCCGGCAGTTCGGCGCCGCCCAGGCGGAAATCCCGCAGTTCGTTGTCGACGATCTTGCGCCGGGCGGGCGACAGCGCGGCGTAGGCGGCGGAAGCGGCCAGGGCCTTGAACTTGAGGAACAGGCCCTGGTGCTGGCCCAGTTCGGCGTAGTACTGGGTGATCCTGGGCAGGTTGGCGTTGTAGACCTCGCGCAATTCCGGGCTGTCCAGCACCGAATGCAGGTGGGAGACCTGGCCCCAGGCCCGCGACAGACGCTCGTTGGCGTCTTCCATGGGGGCGACGAAGGCCTCCCAGGTGGGCGGCGTCGAGGGGCCGCACAGGGTTTCGACCAGGGCGCGGTTCTCGCCCAGCAACTGGTCCACGGCGGGGGTGACTTGTTCGGGTTTGACTTCGCTGTAGCGGGGCAGGCCGGAGAAATCGAGCAGAGGGTTCATGGTGGCGGTGGATTCCGTTGAGGGGGTGACTCCGGCGCGGGGCCGGAATGACGGCATGAAAAGAAGCGGTCAGGATGACGGGATGAGTATCAGACCAAAGACGCTGATTTCAAGGCATAGTTTCAGGCAATTTCATTGTCATTCTCGATCATGGCCATCGCATCCTACCGCGACCGGACGCCCCGCCTGGGCCGGGACGTGTATATCCATCCCAGCGCCACGGTGATCGGCGACGTGGAACTGGGCGATGAAGCCTCCGTCTGGCCCCAGGTGGTGATCCGGGGCGACGTGAACCGGATCCGCATCGGTGCCCGATCCAACGTGCAGGACGGTTCCATCCTGCACGTGAGCCATCGCCGGGCCTCCGATCCCGAGGGCGCGCCCCTTCTCATGGGCCGGGACGTATCCGTCGGCCACGGCGTGATCCTGCATGGCTGCACGGTGGGCGACGAATGCCTGGTGGGCATGGGCTGCCTGGTCATGGACAAGGCCGTGCTGGAACCCCGCGTGCTGCTGGGGGCGGGCAGCCTGGTGCCGGAAGGGCGGGTGCTGAAATCCGGCTGGCTGTACCTGGGGCGTCCGGCCAGGGCGGTGCGGGAACTCGCGGCGGAGGAAATGGATTACTTCGCCTACCTGGCGGCCAATTACGTCCGGCTGGCAGCGGAATATCGCTCCTGACTGTTGGGCTTTCCCCCGTTTAGAGGGAGGAAGGCATTGCGCGCGCCTCAGCGCCCCCGCTCCATCCGCCTGGCGTGCCGGTTCAGGCTGCCGGTGAGTTCCGAGATGATCTCCCCCGCCGCGTGGATGATCTGGTTGGGGGTGAAGCCGCAGTGGCGCAATTCCTTGTAGAAGCCCTTGGCCAGCATTTTCGCCACCTTGTCCGGGTCGTGGGCGGACAGGGCGGTGACCGTGTAGGCGTTGGCGCTGCCCTCCAGGGTGAGGGCCATCTGGGCGAAGCGGGAGTCCAGCAAGCGTTCCAGGCGGCCGACCTGGATGGCGCGGGCGATGAGCAGGGCCGCCAGTTCCGCGGCCGCCAGATCGTCGGCGGAGAAAATTTCGCGATCGACGGGGTTGCTGATGTTGAGCACGCCGGCCGCTTCGCCGGCGAGAAACAGGGGGCAGGCCATGAAGGCGCCGGCATCGTCGGGACGCCGGGCGGTGGCTTTCCAGGCGGAGCGGCTGATGCGGTTGACCCGCACGCTGACGCCGGAGGCCAGCACCTGGCCGGCGATCCCCTGTCCGGATGCCGGTTCCTCCTTCCAGGCGGCTTCCGGCAATTCCCCGTAGAGGGCGGCCAGCTTGAGGCGCGAGCCCTTGCCATGGCCGGAGTCCAGCAGCATGAGGGAGACGCGGCCGGCCGCCAGCAGTTCACCGGCGATGCGGGTCAGGCGATACAGGTTATCCTCGAAGCCGCCGCAGATCTGGAAGCCGGCGAGCTCGCGCAACTTGGCCTGGCGTAGGGTTTTGCGGTCCATGCGAATGCTCCCAGACGGATGCTCGGGACGGAAGGATGGGATGTCCGGCGCCCGGCTCCGGCCGCGCGTCAGTTCAAGGCGCTGGCCAGCTTGCGCCGGTAGGCGGCCACCAACTCGCCCTGGCCCCCCAGCATGTTGAACACGGCGAGGATGGTCTTGCGCGCCGCGTCGTCGTTCCAGTAGCGGTCGCGGCGCACGATTTCCAGCAACGCGTCCAGCCCTTCCGCGTGACGGCCGGCGGCCACCAGCAGGTTGGCGAGTTGCATGCGCGGTTCCATGTCGTCGGGATCGGCGGCGATCTTCCGCCGCAGGCCGGCCTCGTCGCCGCCGCGCCGGCCATCCAGGGCAAAGCTCAGCCTGGCGATGAGCTGTTGCGCCCGGTCCTCCATGCGGGTGCCGGCGGACAGGCTGTCCAGCAGGCGCCCGGCCTCCTCCAGCTGGTCCAGGGACAGCAGGATGTCGGCGGCATCCAGGCGCACCGTCTCGTTGCCCATGTCCAGCCCGGAGGCCTCCGCCAGCAGTTGCAGGGCCTTGGCCGTGTCGCCCTCGGCCCGGGCCAGTCCCGCCGCCGCCCGCAGTCCCTCGGCGGGAGAGGGAATTATGCGGGCCAGGAATGCCCGTACCTCCGCTTCCGGGATGGCGCCGGAGAACTCCTCCAGCAGTTCGCCGTTGAACACCGCCTTGACGCTGGGGATGCCGCGCACCCCGAACTGGGCGGCCAGGTCCTGGTTGTGGTCGGCGTTGATCTTGGCCAGGATGAACTTGCCCTGGTACTCCTCGGCGAGCTTTTCCAGGATGGGTTTCAGCGCCTTGCAGGGGCCGCACCACTCGGCCCAGAAGTCCATGACCACCGGGGTGCGCCTGGAGCCCTCCAGGACGATTTCCTGGAAGTTGGAGGCGTCGACGTCGTATGCGAAGTTGCCCATGTCGTGCTCTCAGTTCTTGCCGATGCGCCTGGCCAGCTCGGCGCCCTTGCCGGTGTAGCTGGCCGGCGTCATGGCCAGCAGGCGTTGCTTGGCTTCGTCCGGGATGGCCAGGTCCAGGATGAACCGGGCCAGGGATTCCTGGGTGATGCCTTCCTGGCCCCGGGTCAGCTTCTTCAGCTGTTCGTAGGGCTTCTCCAGGCCATAGCGGCGCATGACGGTCTGGATGGGCTCGGCCAGGACCTCCCAGTTGTGGTCCAGATCCTCGGCCAGGCGGGCGGGATTGGCTTCAAGCTTGTCCAGACCGCGCAGCAGGCTTTCGTAGCCGATCAGGGCGTAGCCCAGGGCCACGCCCATGTTGCGCAGCACGGTGGAATCGGTGAGATCCCGCTGCCAGCGGGAGATGGGCAGCTTTTCGGAGAGGTGGCGCAGCAGGGCGTTGCTCAACCCCAGGTTGCCCTCCGAGTTCTCGAAATCGATGGGGTTGACCTTGTGGGGCATGGTGGAGGAGCCCACCTCGCCTTCCTTCAGCTTCTGCTTGAAGTAGCCCAGGGCGATATAGCCCCACACGTCCCGGTCCAGGTCGATCAGCACGGTGTTGATCCGGGCGCAGGCGTCGTACAGCTCCGCCATGTAGTCATGGGGCTCGATCTGGATGGTGTAGGGGTTGAAGACCAGGCCCAGGCTTTCCACGAAGCGCCAGGCGAAGGCTTCCCAGTCGAAGTCAGGATAGGCGGACAGGTGGGCGTTGTAGTTGCCCACGGCGCCGTTGATCTTGCCCAGGCAGGCGACCTCGGCGAAACGGTCCATGCCCCGGCGCAGCCGGTAGACCACGTTGGCCATTTCCTTGCCCAGGGTGGTGGGCGAGGCGGGCTGGCCGTGGGTGCGGGCCAGCATGGGCAGGTCGGCCAGGTCCACGGCCAGTTCGGCCAGGCGGGCTTCCAGTCGCCGCATGGCCGGCAGCAGGACTTCCCGGCGGGCGTCGCGCAGCATGAGGGCGTGGGACAGGTTGTTGATGTCCTCGGAGGTGCAGGCGAAGTGGATGAACTCGCTGACCCGGATGACCTGGGCGTTGCCGGCCAGCTTGTCCTTGAGGAAGTACTCCACGGCCTTGACGTCGTGGTTGGTGGTCTTCTCGTGCTCCTTCACCGCCTGGGCGTCGGCCAGGGAGAAATCGGCCGCCACGGCATCCAGCGCCGCCAGGGTGGCGGTCGAGAAGGCGGGCACCTCGGCGATGGCGGGCTCGGCGGCCAGGGCCTTGAGCCACTCGATTTCCACCTTGACGCGGTACTTGATCAGCCCGAATTCGCTGAAGTAGGGCGCCAGCTTGTCGCCGGCGCGGCGATAGCGGCCATCCAGGGGGGTTAGGGCGGTGAGCGTGGTCAGATCCATGTTGTTTCCTCGGTTCAAATCTTCTGGCGCAGGGCCAGCGCGGTCTGGTTGCGCAGGGTCTTGATGAGGCCGAGCACCTGGGCCGACACCCGCAGGGATTCGCGCATCCGGTCGGCGTACAGCAGGGCCAGGGGCTTGCCCGCCACCACGACGGGCAGCAGCAGGAAGGCGTGGGCCCGGACCTTGCGCGCATACCAGTCGGGGATGCGGGTACGGATGTTATCCGCGGTGGCGTCGGAAATCAGGATGTCCTGGGCCTTGGCGGTGGCGGCGTGGAATACGTCCGGGGCGAAGGAGAGGGGAATGCGGAAGTCGCCGCGCATGGCCATGGCGTTGGGACCCAGTCCCACCCGGCCCACCAGGGACTGGCTGGGCCGGTCCAGCACGCAGACCATGACGTGGTCGAACAGCTCGGTTCGGTACAGCACTTCCGCCACCATCTTGAAGACATCCGCCAGGTGGTATTCCCCCAGCAGCATGGCGGTCATGTCCTGCATGCCGAGGGCGAGGACATCGGTGGGGTCGTTGCCCGCGCTTTCATCGGCTTCCCCCACAAGGGGCGCCATGTCCCCCTCGCGGCCGGGGGCACCCGCCGCGGCAGCCTTGTCTTTGGGCGGCAGGGGCAGGGAGGTGCTCTTGCTGATGTCCACGTTCAGGATCGCGGCTTCCCCGCGCAGGGTTTCCACCGCCCTGCGGGCGGTTTCCGCCAGGCTTTCCCGGCTGGTCTGGACCGCCTCGCGGTAGCGCAGGTAGAGCCCGTCGAGGGCCTGTTCCTGTTCCTCGGGGCGCTTGCCGGCCACCGTCCGGTGCAGGTCCCGGGCCAGGTTGGCGACGATCCTCAGGCGACCGCTGTCCGAGGCGGCCGGCCGGACGCCGGTCTCCTCCAGGGGCGACATGGCGTTCAGGATGGCGGGCGGGAAGTGCCAGTGCCGGGCGATGGCCAGGCCGAGCTGGTCGTAATCCGTCCCGAACACCCGCTGGGCCGCCGCCTGTTCGCTCAGCGATGCCTCTTCCATGAGCAGGGCGACCCGCCGGGTCTTGTCATGGAAATGGAAACGGGCCATGAGCCGGCCCAGTTCCCGGAACAAGGCGCTGATGAAGGCCTCCTCGCTGTCGCGCACGCCGGCACTCGCGGCCAGCATGCGGCCGAGGATGCCCCGATAGAAGCTGTCCACCGCCTCGCCCTTGAGTTCATCCAGGTGGGCGCGGTCATGCAGGTGCTCGAACAGCAGCAGCGAGACCGCCGCGTCCCGCACCGCGTCGAAGCCCAGGATCACCACGGCGCGGGAGATGGTGCTGATGGGCTGGCTGCCGAAGGAGCCGTAATGGGCGGCGTTGACCAGCCGGAGCAGCTTCTTGGTGAGGGAGATGTCGCGCAGGATGATGTCGGTGAGGATGTTGGCGCGGCTGTTCTCGTCCCCCACCGCCCGGTTGATTTCGGCGATGGTGCGCGACAGGGCGGGGAAGTCGCCGCCCTTGTCCATTTCCTCGATCAGGCGGGCGAGAGGCGTCCTGGTGTCGGCTTCGGTCATCGGGGTCGCTCAGACGGCGCGCCGGTCCAGCAGGGCCTGGGCGATGGTCATGCCGTCCACGTGTTCCAGTTCGCCGCCCGCCGGCAGGCCGCGAGCGATGCGGCTGACCTTGAGGCCGCGGGACTTCAGCAACTCGCCGGCGTAGTGGGCGGTGGCCTCGCCCTCGGCGGTGAAATTGGTGGCCAGGATCACCTCTTCCGTGACCCCGTCCCGGGCCCGCTCGATGAGGCGCTCCAGGCCGATTTCCCGGGGGCCGATACCGTCCAGGGGGGAGAGCCGGCCCATCAGCACGAAATAAAGCCCCTGGTAGGCCTGGGTTTCCTCCAGACGGTTCAGGTCGGCGGGCATTTCCACCACGCACAACTGGCGGTGGTCCCGCCGCGGGCTGGCGCAGATCTCGCACACGGGCGCCTCGCTGAAATTGTTGCAGCGCTGGCAGTGATGCAGCCGTTCCAGGGCGCCGGTCAGCGCCAGGGACAGGCGCGCCGCGCCGTTGCGGTCCCGTTGCAGCAGGTGGTAGGCCATGCGCGCGGCGGATTTGGGCCCCACCCCGGGCAGCGCGCGCAGGGCCTCGATGAGGGCGCCGAGGGGGCCGGGGAGGTTCATGAAGGTTGGCAGTAGGCAGTCAGCGGTAGGCAGAGAAACCGGGGGGCGCCGCGGCTTCTCTGCCTACTGACAACTGACGACTGACCACTGTTTATCAGAACGGCAGCTTGAACCCCGGCGGCAGGGGCAGGCCGGCGGTGGCGGCGGACATCTTTTCCTGGGTGATGCTTTCCACCTTGCGCACCGCGTCGTTGACGGCGGCGGCAACCAGGTCTTCCAGCATGTCCTTGTCGTCCGCCAGCAGGGACGGGTCGATGGTGATGCGCTTGACGTCGTGCTTGCCGGTCATGACCACCTTGACCAGGCCGGCGCCGGATTCGCCCTCCACTTCCATCTCCGCGATCTTGGCCTGGAGCTTCTGCATGTTGTCCTGCATCTGCTGGGCCTGTTTCATCAGGTTGCCGAGTCCGCCTTTGATCATGTCGTTTCCTTGCCGTCGTTCTGCTCAGTGGTCGGTGCCCGTCAGCCTGGCCGGGTTGGCCAGGGGACGGATGTTGTTGACCGTCGCGTCGCATTCGCGCGCGAGGGTCTGGATGAAGGGGTCGCCTTGGATCGCGGCTTCGGCCCCGCTCTGGCGGTCGGCCTGTTCCCGCGCCCGGGCGGCGGCGGGCGAGGCGCGGGTGTCCGCCACCAGTTCGACATCGAGCCGGATGACGCCGCCGAGTTTTTCCGCCAGGGCTTCGCGCAGTTTGTCGCCGAAGTTGGCGAGCAGGGATTTCTGGCCCTCCGGCAGGCGCAAACTCAGGCTTTGACCGGCATGGGAAGCCAGTTCGCACTGCATGGCGAGCTGCCGCGCCAGTCCCGGCAGGCTTTCCGCCAGCGTCCGCCAGTCGAATTCAGGCGCCTTTGCCCGCGGCGGGGTGGCGGGGGCGCTCCCCCCGCGAGCGGGGAGAGCCGGGGTGGGGAGGGTGGGTTCGTTGGCGGCCCGGGCCACCGGGAGCGGGCGGGCGGCGGCGGGCGGCAGGGGCCGACCCGAGGCGGTCGCGGCCTGGCCCGCGCCCGGGCCGGCGCTTCGGGCGGGCGGCGGGGGTTCCCCGGGGGTGAAGGCCAGCATGCGCAGCAGGGTCATGGTGAAGCCGGCGTACTCGTCAGGCGCCCATTCCAGGTCGCGGCGTCCCAGGGTGGCGATCTGGTAGTGCACTTGCACGGTTTCCGGATCCAGCTGACGGGCCAGGGCGAACAGCCGGTCCCGCTCCGGGATGTCCTCGCCCAGCGCTTCGGGCACGCTCTGGGCCAGGGCGATCTGGTGCAGCAGGCCGGCCATGTCCTGCAGGGCGGCGTCGAAGGAGAAGCCGCGCGCGGCCAGTTCGCCGGCTTCCACCATCAGGCGGGGGCCGTCGTCCGCCGCCAGGGCTTCCAGCACCGGCAGCAAATAGGCCTGGTCGATGACGCCCAGCATGGCCCGGGTTTCCTCCTCCCTCACCTGGCCGCCGCCGTAGGCGATGGCCTGGTCGGTGAGGGACAGGGCGTCGCGCATGCTGCCGGCGGCGGCCCGGGCCAGAAGGTTGAGGGCGCCGGACTCGAACGGCACGTTCTCCGCGTCCAGCACCTTCTTCAGGTGGCCCGCCACCTGGCCGGGCGGCATCTGCTTCAGATTGAACTGGAGGCAGCGGGACAGCACCGTCACCGGCACCTTCTGGGGATCGGTGGTGGCCAGGATGAAGATGACGTGGCCGGGCGGCTCCTCCAGGGTTTTCAGCATGGCGTTGAAGGCGTGCTTGGAGAGCTGGTGCACCTCGTCGATGATGTAGACCTTGTAGCGGCCGGCGGTGGGCGCGTACTGGGCGTTCTCGATCACCTCGCGCATGTTGTCGATGCCGGTGTAGGAGGCGGCGTCGATCTCGATCAGGTCGACGAAGCGGCCGGCGTCGATCTCCTGGCAGGCGGGGCAGGTGCCGCAGGGTTCCGGGGTGACGCCGCCGTGCCCGCTGCCCGTGCAATTGAGGCATTTGGCCAGGATGCGGGCCAGGGTGGTCTTGCCCACGCCCCGGGTGCCGGTGAACAGGTAGGCGTGATGCAGGCGGCCCTGGGCCAGGGCGTTGGTCAGGGCGCGGACCACGTGTTCCTGGCCCACCAGCTGGCCGAAGCCGCGCGGGCGCCATTTGCGGGCGAGGACTTGGTGGCTCATGGGTCTGTGTCCCGCCCGGGGGGGTCAGTAGTTGTAGCCGAGGCGGATCTGGTGGAAGTTGATGCCGTCGTTGGGCTCGGAGATGCCGGCGTTGGACAGGTGCTGGAAGCGATAGCCCAGCTCGTAGCGGTCCTTCGCGCCGAGCAGCCAGCCGAAGCCCATATGGCTGCCGAAGCTGAAGTTGCCGCCGAAGTCCCGGTCGTCGTTGATGCGGGTATCGGAAAGGTAGTGGGCGCCGATGGCGGCCTCGAGGAAGAAGCGGCTGCCCACCGGGCCGAGGCGGAACACCGGGGTGATGCCGATGTCCCACAAGTTCTTGGCGCCCGCGCCGTCGCCATCCCAGTAGCCCAGGCCGGCTTCCCAGAAGCCGGTGGCGTGCCAGCTCTGGCCGATGCTCCAGCGCTTGTCCCAGTTCCAGCGCAGCGTGACGCGGGCCATGTTGGTGGAATCATCGCCGGACCCCAGTTCGATGCTGGAGCCGTTCACCGCCTTGGCGGGTTGGCCCATGGCCAATCCCATGCCGAGCAAAATTAGGGAAAGGGCGCCTTTGGTCATGCGTCGACTCCTGCGGTCACTGGGAAGTGCTTGTAAGAAATGGGGGTGGCGAGCCCAACCCCCGGCACTGGCATCGATCGCTGTGGCTGCTTCCTTCCGGACCTGACCAGGTTGACGATTTAGCCATGCGGGGAGACCCGCCACGCGGCATTCTAACCCAGGGTGCTCGCTTCCGGATGGGTCGCGACGAAGGCGCCGTCGCGGGCCGCTTACTCGTCTTCCGTCGGCGTCGCCACGCGCCGGGCCTGGACCGCCGCGGCCAACTGGCGCAGCAGGGGCTCGGTGGCATCCCAGCCGATGCAGGCGTCGGTGATGGAGACGCCATAGTCCAGGGCCTTGCCGGGCAGCAGATCCTGGCGGCCGGGGTTGAGGTGGCTTTCGATCATCACCCCCATGATGCGCCGGTCGCCCGAGGCGATCTGGCCCGCCACGTCGTTGCCCACCTCGATCTGGCGCTGGTACTGCTTGCTGGAATTGGCGTGGGACAGATCGATCATGACCTGCTGGCGCAGGCCGGCGGCGGCCAGTTCGCCACAGGCGGCGTTGACGCTGGTGGCGTCGTAGTTGGGCTGCTTGCCGCCGCGCAGGATGACGTGGCAGTCCTCGTTGCCGGCGGTCTTGAACACCGCCACGTGGCCGGACTTGGTGATGGAGACGAAGTGGTGGCGGGCGGCGGCGGCCTTGATGGCGTCCACGGCGATGCGCAGGTTGCCGTCGGTGCCGTTCTTGAAGCCCACCGGGCAGGACAGGCCGGACGCCAGCTGGCGATGGGACTGGGATTCCGTGGTGCGGGCGCCGATGGCGCCCCAGGCCACCAGGTCGGCGATGTACTGGGGCGAGATCAGGTCCAGGAACTCGGTGCCGCAGGGCAGGCCCATCTCGTTGATTTCCAGCAGCAGCTTGCGCGCCAGGCGCAGGCCCTCGTTGATGTCGAAGCTTTCGTTCATGTGGGGGTCGTTGATCAGACCCTTCCAGCCCACCGTGGTGCGCGGTTTCTCGAAATAGACCCGCATGACGACCACCAGGTCCCGCTCCAGAGCCGGTATGAGCGCCTTGAGCTTGCGCGCGTATTCCAGGGCGGCCCTGGGGTCGTGGATGGAGCAGGGGCCCACCACCACCACCAGGCGGTCGTCGGCGCCGCGCAGCACGTCATGGATGCGGTTGCGGGCCTGGAAGGTCGTTTGCAGGGCCGTGTCGCTGGCCTTGATCTCGCGCATGAGCTGCATGGGCGCCAGGAGTTCGTCGCCCTGCTCGATGCGGGTGTCGTCGGTGCGGATGTGGGTCATTTCATTTCCTCGGTCGTGCCGGCCCTGAAACGAAAAAACCGCCAGGGACCTGGCGGTTTCTCGGGTGGCTCAATGGGTCTTGCGTGACTCAGCGCCTCCCGGCCGCCTGGGCCAGGAAGAAATAAAATCGAAAAAAGCGCTGAGGAATCAGGATCATGGGGTCGGATGCTAGCAGACCATGGTGCACCGCCGCAAGCCGACGGCCCGATCCATCTCAACCCACCTTGGGCAGGCGATGCAAGGCCGCCTCGATCTCGTGCTCCGGATAGGCGTAATCCTCCAGTTGGCCGGAGAAATAGCGGTCGTAGGAGGACATGTCGAAGTGGCCGTGGCCGGACAGGTTGAAGAACAGCACCTTGGGTTCGCCGGTTTCCTTGCAGCGCAGGGCCTCGTCCAGGCAGGCGCGGATGGCGTGGCAGGACTCCGGCGCCGGGATGATGCCTTCCGAGCGGGCGAAGGTGACGCCGGCCTCGAAGGTGGCCACCTGGGGCACGGCCACCGCCTCGATCAGCTTCTCGTGGTAGAGCTGGGACACCAGGGGCGAATCGCCGTGGTAGCGCAGGCCGCCGGCGTGGATGCCGGGAGGCATGAAGTCATGGCCCAGGGTGTACATGAGCATCAGCGGCGTCAGGCCCACCGCGTCGCCGAAGTCGTAGGCGTAGTGGCCCTTGGTGAGGGTCGGGCAGGAGGTGGGCTCGGCGGCGATCAGGCGCGTGTTCTGGGCCTTCGCGACGCCCGCCGCCTTGTCGGCCAGGAAGGGGAAGGCCGTGCCGGCGAAATTGGAGCCGCCGCCGCAGCAGGCGAACACCATGTCCGGGTAGTCGCCCACCTTCTCGAACTGCTTCCTGGCTTCCAGGCCGATGATGGTCTGGTGGTGGCACACGTGGTTCAGTACCGAGCCCAGGGCGTAGTTGGTGTCGGGCCGGCTGGCGGCTTCCTCCACGGCTTCCGAGATGGCGATGCCCAGGCTGCCGTTGGATTCCGGGTCCAGTTCCAGGATCTTGCGACCGGACACGGTGTTGGGCGTGGGGCTGGCGAACACCTCGGCGCCCCAGGTCTGCATCATGGAGCGGCGATAGGGCTTCTGGTTGTAGGACACCTTCACCATGTAGACGCGCACGTCGATGCCGAACATCTGCCCGGCCAGGGCCAGGGAGCAGCCCCACTGGCCGGCGCCGGTCTCGGTGGCCAGGCGCTTGATGCCGGCCTGGGCGTTGTAATAGGCCTGGGCGATGGAGGTGTTGACCTTGTGGGAGCCGGCCGGCGAGACGCCTTCGTACTTGTAGTAGATCTTCGCCGGCGTGCCCAGGGCCGCTTCCAGCTTGTGGGCGCGGAACAGGGGGCTGGGCCGGTACATGCGGTAGGCCTCGCGCACCGGCTCGGGGATGGGAATCCAGCGTTCGGCGGAGACCTCCTGCTCGATCAGGGACATGGGGAAGATGGCCGCCAGGGCCTCGGGGCCGATGGGCTTGCCGTCCGGGCCCAGGGGCGGGGCCGGCTTGTTGGGCATGTCCGCCACCACGTTGTACCAGTGGGTGGGGATGTCGGACTCGTCGAGCAGAATCTTGGTTTGCGGCATGAAGGTCTCCAGGTGGTCTCCGTTGGTGCGCCGGTGCCTCCCCCGGCCGCCGGCGAATCCAGCGAACTATACTCGCGCGCTCATCGAACCGAAAAGTGCACAGCCATGGATCATCCCGACCTCACCGAACACACCCTGGACTCCAGCGAGGAATACCGGGGCCGCCTCCTGCACGTGAAAAAGGACCGGGTGCGCCTGCCCAATGGCGGTGAATCCACGCGGGAATACTTCATCCATCCCGGCGCGGCGGTGATCCTGCCCGTGTTCGAGAACGGCGACATCCTGCTGGAGCGCCAGCACCGCTACCCCCTGCGCCGGGATTTCCTGGAACTGCCCGCCGGCAAGTTCGACCCCCACGAGACCGAACTGGCCTGCGCCCAGCGGGAATTGCGGGAGGAAACCGGCTATGTCGCCCTGAAATGGCGCCAACTTCCCACTTTCTATCCCTGCATCGGCTATTCCAACGAACGCCTGGTCTACTTCCTGGCCGAGGAGTTGAGCTTCAGCGGCGAGAACATGGACGAGGACGAGTTCCTGGAGATCCTGCGGGTGCCCTTTTCCGAGGCCCTGGCCATGGTGGGGGACGGGCGCATCGACGAAGCGAAGACGGTGATGGGGCTGCTGTGGTTTGAACGATTCGGGAAGTAGGCCCTTGCGCTTTTTGCCAGGGCGGATATACGCTGGAACACATTGTTTATCCGTGGGGCGATCATGCAACTGACCATATCCAGATGGGGAAACAGTCTCGCTGTGCGCATTCCCGCCGAAGTGGCGCGAAATCTGGCGCTGGAGGAGGGTGCCGTCGTCGAGTGCGCGACCACCGCGGAGGGCACCCTGGAACTGGTCCCCGCCGGCAAGAAGGTCCGCGAGGCGTGGCTGCGCAGCCACTTCGAACAGGTGAATGCGCGACTTGCCGGGAAGCCGGAGACCACCCCCAGCGCCCAGCTGTTGCGCGAGGAAGAACGGTACTGATCCCATGCGTGCCTATGTGGATACCAGCGTTCTGGTCGCCGCCCATGTGCGCGAGCCCCATACCGACCTCGCGCAGGCGTGGCTTTCCGGTCAGGGCGGTGGTCTGCTGCTTTCCACCTGGGCCTTGCTGGAGTGCGAGAGCGTCCTTGCCATCAAGGCGCGGCGCGGCGAACTCGATGCCGCCGGACAAGCTCAGGCGATCAAGGATATCGATGCGCTTGCCGCGCGCTTTGCCCCGCTGGTCGCTCCCCTGGATGCCGATCTTCAGCATGCACGCGTCTTGTGCAGGGACGCGACCTCCGGCCTGCGCGCCGGAGACGCCCTGCATCTGGCCATCGCGCTGCGCCTCGGTGCCAGTGCCCTGGCCACGCTGGACAAAGTGCTGGCGGACAACTCGGCCACCCATGGCATTGCGCCAGCCCTGGGCATGGCGGGCTGAAAGACCCGCCGGCGCACCTTCATGAAGCCTCCTCCCATGCCCATCGCCACCCTGGAACAACTCGCCGCCGCCGTGAAGGAATTCGGCCGGGAGCGGGACTGGCACCAGTACCACGACCCCAAGAACCTGACCGCCGCGCTGATCGTCGAGGCGGCGGAATTGCTGGAGCCCTTCCAGTGGCTGACCCCCGAGCAGAGCCTGAACCTGCCGGAGGCCAAGCGCGAGGCGGTGCGCCAGGAGATGGCCGACGTGCTGATCTACCTGGTGAGCCTGGCCAATTGCCTGGACATCGACCTGCTCAAGGCCGCCGAGGCCAAGCTGGCCATCAACGCGGCCAAGTATCCCGTGGAGAAGGCCAAGGGCTCCTGTGCGAAATCCCACGAGTTATGAGTCAGACATGAGCCACTTCAAACACCATCTGTTTTTCTGCCTCAATGTGCGCGATGACGGCGAGCCCTGCTGCACCGACCATAACGCCGAGGCCATGTTCGAACGCGCCAAGAAAAAGGCCAAGAAGCTGGGCCTGCACGGCAAGGGCGGCGACTGCCGGGTGAACCGGGCCGGCTGCTTCGACCGCTGCGGCGAAGGGCCGGTGTGCGTGGTCTACCCGGATGCGGTCTGGTACACCTACGTGGACGAGGCGGACATCGACGAGATCGTCGAGTCCCACCTGCGCGACGGCAAGGTGGTGGAACGGTTGAAGATTTGACCCTCAACACAACGCCCCCTCCCGACCTCCCCCGCCATGCGGGGGAGGAGATACGCCCTCCCCGCGAGCGGGGAGGGCTGGGGTGGGGAGGCCGTTCATCCCGAACGTGAAACGCCACAAACTCCGCATCAAGGGCCCCGCCGGCGCCATCGAAACGGTGATCGAGGAGCCGGTGGGGGAGCCGCGCGGCCTGGCCCTGGTGGCCCATCCCCACCCCCTGCGCGGCGGCAGCCTGGACAACAAGGTGGCCTGGACCCTGGCGCGGGCGGCATTGACCCGTGGTTTGGTGGCGATCCGCCCCAATTTCCGCGGCGTGGGCGAAAGCGAGGGCGAGTTCGACCACGGCGTGGGCGAGACCGAGGACCTGCTGGCCGTGGCCCGGGCCGCGGAAGCCCATTACGGGCCTCTGCCCTGGACGCTCATGGGCTTTTCCTTCGGCGCCTACGTGCAGCAGCGGGTGGCCAAACGGCTCCACGCCCGGCGCCTGGTCATGGTGGGGCCGGCGGTGTCCATGTACGAGTTCGAGCCCACCCAAATCCCCAGCACCATCATCCACGGTGACCAGGACGAGGTGATTCCCTTCGCCGCCGCCAGGGACTACGCCGCCGCCCACCGCATTCCCCTGATCGTGGTGGAGGGGGCCGGCCACTTCTTCCATGGCAGGCTGAAGGAATTGCGGGACCACGTGGAGGCCCTGTGCCGGTGAGCGTTCCCCTGCGTCTGGCGGGCCTCGCCAAGGATTACGGTGGCCAGCGCGTGGTGGACGGCTTCGACCTGGAACTGGAACCGGGCCGCTGCCACGGCCTGCTGGGCCCCAACGGCGCCGGCAAGACCACCACCCTGCGCCTGGCCCTGGGCCTGATCGGCGCCGACGCCGGCACGGTGGAACTGCTCGGCTACCCCATGCCGGCACAGGCCGGGCTGGCGCGCCGCAAGGTCGGCGTGGTGCCCCAGGTGGACAGCCTGGACCCGGATTTCACCGTCGGCGAGAACCTGCAAACCTACGGCCGCTACTTCGGCCTGTCCGGCAAGACCATCGCCGAGCGGATTCCCGGCCTGCTGGATTTCGCGGGTCTGTCCGGCAAGGCCGACGCCCCCCTCCTCACCCTGTCCGGCGGCATGAAGCGGCGCCTGACCCTGGCCCGCGCCCTGGTCAACGACCCGGACCTGATCTTCCTGGACGAACCCACCACCGGCCTGGACCCCCAGGCCCGCCACCTGATCTGGCAGGGCCTGCGCCGGCTCATCGCCCAGGGCAAGACCCTGCTGCTCACCACCCACTTCATGGACGAGGCGGAACGCCTGTGCGACGTCATCAGCGTCATGGACCGGGGCCGGATCATTGCCCGGGGCAGCCCGCGCGAACTGATCGCCGGCCACATCGAACCCCACGTGGTGGAAATCTACGGCGATGGCCTGGCCGAATGGAAAGCCCGCGCCATCCCTGATTCAGCCGCGCAGCGGCTCTCGACGCTCCCCCCGCCCGCGGGCGGGAGAGGGGCTGGGGGTGAGGGCTTCTGCCGCCGCCGCGAACAGGCCGGCGAAACCCTGTTCTGCTACACGGACGATCCGGAGAAGGTGGTGGCCGACCTGGAAGCCAGCCCGGGCCTGCGCTACCTGCACCGGCCCGCCAACCTGGAGGACGTGTTCCTCAAGCTGACCGGGAGGGACCTGCGTGACTAGCCCCGGCTGGTACCCCGTCTGGCGCCGCAACTTCCTGGTCTGGAAGAAGCTGGCCGGCCCTTCCCTGCTGGGCAACCTGGCCGATCCCATGCTCTACATGCTGGGCCTGGGCTACGGCCTGGGCGGGCTGCTGCCGGCGGTGGACGGCGTGCCCTACCTCAACTTCCTGGCGGCCGGCACCCTGGCCTACAGCGTCATGAACAGCGCCACCTTCGAGACGCTCTATTCCGCCTTCTCGCGCATGCACGTGCAGAAGACCTGGGACGCCATCCTCAACACGCCCCTGGGCCTGAAGGACATCCTCCTGGGCGAATTGTTCTGGGCCACCTCCAAGAGCCTGCTTTCCGGCATCGCCATCCTGCTGGTGGTGTGGGTACTGGGCCTGTACGAGAACTTCGCCCTGACCCTGGCCCTGCTGCCGGTGGCCCTGCTCACGGGACTCTGCTTCGCCGGCCTGGGCCTGGCCATCAACGCGGTGTCGCCCAACTACGATTTCTTCCTCTACTACTTCACCCTGGCCATCACCCCCATGATCCTGCTGGGGGGCGTGTTCTACCCGCCCACGGCGCTGCCGGCCTGGCTCGCCGCCATCGCGGCCTGGCTGCCGCTGACCCACGCCATCGAACTGGCGCGGCCGCTGATCCTGGGAAAATGGCCAGAAGGCATGCTGCTGCATGCGGTGGCGTTGATGGCCTATGGGACGGCGGGATTTGCCGCCGCCCTGGAGCTGACGCGGCGGCGGTTGCTGCGCTGAATCAGATGGCTTCGGTCGCCAGGCAGGTGGCGTGCAGCTTGGCCGGGGAGAGTTCCAATCCATTGGGCCAGCACAGCGCGCCGGCATCGATGAACAGCCGGCGGAAATACGCTTCTTCACGCAGAGGTTCGAGAAGCGGGCCGGTGTTTTTCAGCAAATTCCGACCTTGGAATATGCCTTCCCTGCCATCGGAAAATCTGAGTTCTACCCGAAAGTCGCTCAGATAACGGGCTTCAATCACTTTAATCATCCTGATCCGCTCCCGGTATGCGCTCCATGGGCTCGAAACGCTGGGCATGTTCCCAGTTGGCGAGCAACTCAGCCTGATGGCGCAGGCACCACTCCTTCACTATAGCGGCCGCCTTGTTGGGTAGCCTGCCCTCGCTGATCTCTCCGGTCCGGATATCCACCAGAGCCTCGAAACCCTGGTATTCGACATGGATGTGGGGTGGCGGATGGTCGTCGTGCCACATGCGCACGATGATGCCGAAGAAGATGGAGAGAATAGGCATCGGCGGCGTTTCATCAAGCGTGGTTAAGGTGCTTGTGCCCATCCCGCCGGAAATCCAGATGCCCGTCGATCAGGGTGTATTGCACCCGCCCCTGCATTTCCAGGCCCAGATAGGGACTGTTCTTGCCCAGGCTGGCCAGGTTGGAGGGGCTGACGATCCAGGCGGCATCCGGGTCGAACAGGCACAGGTCGGCGGGCCGGCCGGCGGCGATGACGCCGGCATCCACCCCCAGGATGCGGGCCGGATGCCGGGTGAGGTAGGCCAGGGCCTTGACCAGGGGCAGGCCGGTCTCCCGCGCCCATTTCAGGGTCAGGGGCAGCAGCAGTTCCACGCCGGTGGCGCCGGGGTCGGCTTCCTGGAACGGCAATTCCTTGGCGTCGTCGTCCACCGGGGCATGGTCGGAGCAGATGGCGTCGATGGTGCCGTCCTCCAGGCCGTGGCGGATGGCGTCCCGGTCGCGCTGGCTGCGCAGGGGCG
>WBZT01001012.1_pt1 | contig 21480 bp, 19 predicted proteins | sample 5204241 | NCBI WGS metagenome assembly WBZT01 (sample SAMN12344358, study PRJNA552823) | activated sludge metagenome | biome: Activated sludge suspended growth; feature: Nitrification reactor; material: Wastewater; isolation source: activated sludge from nitrification reactor of wastewater...
GATAACAATGCATTGATCAGTTCATCCAGGTCGCCCTGCATGATGAAATCAATTTTGTACAAGGTCAGGTTGATGCGGTGGTCGGTTACCCGTCCCTGTGGGAAGTTGTAGGTACGAATGCGCTCGCTGCGGTCGCCACTGCCGACCAGGCTCTTGCGGGTGGCGGCTTCCTTGGCTTGTTGCTCGCGTACCTGGACATCCTTGATGCGCGCCGCCAGCACACGCATGGCGGAAGCCTTGTTGGCGTGCTGTGAGCGGCCATCCTGGCATTCGGCCACAATGCCGGTGGGAATGTGCGTAATGCGCACCGCGGAGTCAGTTTTGTTAATGTGCTGGCCGCCCGCCCCGCTGGCGCGGAAGGTATCAATGCGCAGGTCTGCCGGATTAAGTTCCACATCTGCAACTTCATCAACTTCCGGCATCACCGCCACGGTACAGGCGGAGGTGTGAATGCGGCCCTGCGCTTCGGTTTCCGGTACCCGTTGCACCCGGTGTCCGCCGGATTCGAACTTCAGCTTCGAATAAGCGCCAAAACCCTCGATCCGGGCAATGATTTCCTTGTAGCCGCCCAAGTCGGACTCGCTGGCTGAGACCACCTCCACTTTCCAGCGATTGCGCTCGGCATAACGCGAATACATGCGGAACAGGTCGCCAGCGAACAGGGCTGATTCATCGCCGCCGGTACCGGCGCGAATTTCAAGAAATACGCCCCGTTCGTCATTGGGATCCTTGGGTAGCAGCAGTTTCTGCAAATCCAGCTCAGCGGCTTCCAGCTTTTCCTTGCCGGCAGCAATTTCCTCCTCGGCAAAATCCCGCATGTCCGGGTCATTCAGCATTTCGCGCGCGGCCGCCAGGTCGGATTCGATTTTCTGGTATTCGCGATAATGCTCGACCACCGGGGTGATTTCGGCGTGTTCGCGCGAAATCTTGCGGTAATTTTCCATATCGGCTGTTGCCGTTTCCGACGACAGCAGGCGGTTCAGTTCTTCCAGCCGTTCACCCAAGGCAGCCAGCTTGTTTTGCAGAGAAGCTTTCATCAGATTCCAAGAGCGGGCTCAGCCCGCTTCAAATTATTTTTCTGAGATTTGTTTGAGGTTCCCGAGACCATCCTTGAATACCGTGGTAATCAGGTCACGTGCGGTTTTGTCATCTTCGCCAGCCTTGGGTGGGTCATTGGGGTCCTTGCGCTTGAAGTTGCTGCTCCAGGTCACAACGCATTTGTCATCACCCATGGCATCTACTTTTAATGTGGCCGTGTAATCGCGTAGCGGCAGCACACTTTCCGTGATGATGTAGGTCATGCTCATGGCATTGTTGTCCAGCGCTGTCAGTGTTTCATTCACAGTGCCACCATCCTTGATGGTCAGCAGGCGTTTTGCCCCAACCACGTTGTTTTCACCACCGGTGATTTCGGTTTTAGCGAAAGCGGGATGCCACGCCCCCAGGTCGCCATAGTTGCCAACCAAGGCCCAGACTTTGCTGGCAGGCGCTTTGATTTCGATACTTTCCTTGACTTCGATGGTGCTTTCCACGGCAGGCTTGCCGCAAGCAACAAGCGTCAGGAAAGAAACCAGGATAAAAAACAGTTTTTTGCTCATGCCGTATTTCCTTTGCGTGGGTGATGGGAGAGATATGAAAAGTAACACTGTGCCCGGTTATCCCCGGGTATGGAATAACTGCCGTACAAAAGCTTCCAGTTGCTCCCGCTCTGCGCCGGTGGTGTTATTCAATGCGTGGCTGGGGCCGTGCAGCAGCTTGTTGGTAAGGGCGGTGCTCAAAGCTTCCAATATTTGACGCGGGTCTTCGCCTTGAGCCAGGGCCTTGAGCGCTTTTTCCATCTCATGGCGGCGCAGGCGTTCGCCATGATCACGCAAGGAGCGAATGGTAGGTACGGCTTCGCGGGTTTGCAGCCAGTGCATGAAGTTATCCACCCGTACATTGATAATAGCTTCCGCCTCGATGGCCGCCTGCTGGCGGTTGCCCAAGCCTTCGCGCACGATTTCGGCAAGGTCGTCCACGGTGTAGAGAAATACGTCATCCAGATCGGCAACTTCCGGTTCGATATCGCGCGGCACGGCCAGGTCTACCATCAGCATGGGGCGGTGCCGTCGCGCCTTGACCGCGCGTTCCACCATGCCCAGTCCGATGATGGGCAACTGGCTGGCGGTCGAGGTGATGACAATGTCGTATTGCGCCAGGTGATCCGGCAACTCGGCGAGCAGGATGGATTTGCCACCCAGCCTTTCCGCCAGATGTGCGCCGCGCTCCACGGTGCGGTTGGCCACGGTGATGGAAGCCGGGCGTTGCGCGGCGAAGTGTTCGGCACACAGTTCTATCATTTCTCCCGCGCCTACAAACAACACATGCAGCCCGGAAATTTCACCGAAGATGCGTTGCCCCAAACGCACCGATGCTGCCGCCATGGAAATCGAGCTGGCACCGATGTTGGTAGTAGTGCGTACTTCCTTCGCCACAGCAAAGGTCTTCTGGAACAGCTTGTGCAGCAGGGTACCCAGTGTGCCTGCATGCTCGGCGATTTTCACCGCCTGTTTCATCTGCCCCAGGATTTGCGGTTCGCCCAGTACCATGGAATCCAGGCCGGATGCCACACGGAAAGCGTGTTTTACAGCATCCTGCTGCGGCAATGCGTAGGTATAGGGCGCAATGGCTTTGGGTTCAATGTGGTGGTACTGCGCCAGCCAGTCCAGCGCGACCTGTGGTTGTTCGGTATGGCAATACAGCTCGGTACGGTTGCAGGTCGAGAGGATGGCCGCTTCGGTAACAGCGCCATGCGCGGTCAACTCACGCAACGCGGAACCCAGGTTTTCACTTTGAAAAGCGACGTGTTCGCGGATAGCAAGGGGGGCGGTGGTGTGGTTGACGCCTAAGGCAAATAGATGCATTTGATTATTTTGCCTTTTTGGCGTGCTTTAAGCAATTGCAGCGTGGTATTCCGACTTGGTTTGCGGGTTGGCGAAATATTATTCCCCAACCCGCAAAATGCCTAATTTTTAGTCGAAATCGCCAGTACTCCGGCAACCACAAATACCGTCCCCAGCAATTGGAGCGCGGTCACACCCTCGCCCAGGAACACCCAGGCCAGACCCATCGTAGAAACCGGGCCTATGGTACCCAGCAACGCCGCGCGATTGCTGCCGACACGATGAATTCCCTCGCTCAACAAAAATGATGGCAATACCGTTGCGACAATCGCCATTAACAGGCTGATGCCATAGACCTGAGCGGGCAAACCGGAAAAGCTGACGGGATGCGGTGTCAGTGCAAAATGCACGGCGCTGGTCGCGCTGAGTACGAGCATGGTGTAGGCGGTGAATGCCGTGGCGCCGATGCGCGGAATCAACCTGCCGCTAATCACCAGGTAACCAGCGTAGGTGAAGGCGCTGATAAAAATCAGCGCAGCGCCGAACAAAGCGTGTGGCGCTGCGGCTTGTGGCGCAAGCACTTCCTCCCCGGCCGCCATGGCTACCCCGATATAACTTGCCCCCAGCGCAAACACCTCGCGCCGCCCGATACGGCTGCCAAACAACGCGGCAGAAATCAGCACCACCATGGTGGGGTACAAAAACAGGATTACCCGTTCCACGCTAGCCGAAACATAGGCCAGCCCGGCAAAATCGGCCCACATAGGCAGGTAACCAGCAGTGCCAAGCAGCACAATGGCGACGATGTCTTGCCATGTAAGATGCGCGCTTTTGCCGCTGCGATAAATCCAGACTGCAATTCCCAGATAAAGCGGCGCGGCAAATGCCAGGCGCAATATCAGCAGCGTTTCCGTATCCACTTGGTAGCCATAGGCGAGCTTGATCATCACCGCCTTGGATGAAAACGCGATGGCGGACAACAGCACGAAAATCGCGCCGGTCAAAGCCTGTGAAGGTGTTGCTGGAGTTTGGGGTGCCATATTGAGCCTTATCTGTCGGCTCAACGGCGGGGAAAACGGGAAAACAGACCAGTAACCGCAGCAGAGCCGACGGTTACTGTTGTGAAAACTTAAGACGAACAGCAGCAACCGCAAGGGATGGCGACACGCCATAGCGCCTTGCGGACAGTCATTGCTGCGAAATGTATGTTGGTGTTCATCATGAAGGCGCGCACTTTACGCGCCGAACTGTTACGCGTCAAGCGTAGAGTTGGTCGCCAATTTGCAAAGGCTTTTCCAGCACTTCGAGTTGCAGTTCGGCAACCAGTGGCGCCCACAAGCTGGATTTCATGGGGAAAGGCTTCAACACCCCGGTGCGGCGGTATCCGCGGCGCTGGTAGTAGTCAATCAGTTCTGTACGCCGGGTAATCACCGTCATTTCAGCGTGCATGGCCCGCCACAGTGCGATAGCTTGCCGTTCGGCAAGCTCCAGCAATTGCTTGCCCACACCGGCTCCCTGCCGGTGTGGCTGCACGGCAAACATGCCCAGATGCACGCCTTTTCCGTGTTTTTCCAGGCAAATACAGCCCAACAGTTCGCCGGATTCCAGGCACAGCAGAAAAAGGCTGCCCGGGGTATGCAACTGCTTCAGCACTTCCGTCGTATCAGTACGCAGCCCATCGAGTAAATCCGCTTCGGTGGTCCATCCCTGGCGGCTGCTTTCACCCCGGTAAGCCATATTCAGCAATGTGGCGATGGTCGGTGCATCTGCATCAACGGCCAGGCGGAATTCCAGCTTCAAGCGGGTCTCCCCACCAGCTTCTGCACCACTAGGCTCCCCACCATATCCCCTTCCACATTGACGGCGGTGCGGAAGGCATCCAGAAGGCGGTCTATGGGCAGCAGGATGGCAATGGCCTCGGCAGGTAGCCCCACCGATTGCAGCACCATCACCATGGTCACCATGCCCGCGCTGGGAATACCCGGCGCGCCAATAGCCGCCAGCATGGCGGTAAAAAACACAATCATCTGCTGTACCAGATTCAAGTCCACCCCGGCCAGGTTGGCGATAAACAGCGCGGCTGCGGCTTCATACAGGGCCGTGCCGTCCATGTTGATGGTGGCGCCCAGCGGCACCACAAACCCGGCAATTTCCGGTTTGACGTGCAGGTGTTGCTCCACGCAGCGCAGGGTGACGGGCAGCGTGGCGGAGCTGGAGCTGGTGGCAAAAGCGGTCATCAAGGCCTCGCGTGCACCACGCCAGAAATGCAGCGGGCCAATGCGTGTGACCAGCCACAATATCAAGGGCAACACCACCACGCCATGTAACAGGGTGCTACCCAGCACAACAGCGATAAATTTGCCCAGGGTCGCCAGCAAAGCCGTATCTTGCGTGGCCACCAGCTTGGCCAGCAGTGCGGCAATACCGAAAGGCGCTAGGCGCATGATCCAGCCGACGATGCGCAGGGTGATTTCCAGCCCTTCTTCGAGCAGGCTCAGGATATTGCGGTAACGCTCGCCGCCCATCACCAGTGCAATGCCTAGAAACAGCGCGAAAATCACCAGCGTCAGCACATTGCCTTGCGCCAGCGCGGCAAACGGGTTCATGAACAGCCCATGCAGAAAGCTCTGGAAAAACTCTGGCAGGCTCATCTGTTTGGCTTCAAAGCCCTGCATGGCATCCTGGAAGAGGTGCAGGCTCAGTCCTTTTCCCGGCTCAAACAGGTTGGCCGCACCCAGGCCCAGAACGATGGCGACCGCCATTGAAAACACAAAGAAACTGAGGGTGGTGATCCACACCCGGTGCATCTGCTGATGCTTGCGCAGGCTGGCGACGCCCACCGCGATGGAAGTGAACACCAGCGGCACCAGTATCATCTTGAGCAGGTCTATGAACAGCGTGCCTACCAGTCCGGCCACATACAGCCCCTGCCGGGTAACGGGAGCGTCGTTGCCCAGCCCGTGCATTAACAGACCGAGCAGCACGCCCAGGGCTGCGCCGAGCAGGATTTGGGCGTTAAGGGAAAAAGACCGTTTCATGCTGTGTTTCCTTGCACAATCAATCCCAGGTAGAGCAGGTAAAGCGCCAGCAGGATCATCCCCCGCCCGCGCCCCAATAAGCCGTTTTTACCCGGAAACACCACTAGCGTGGCGAACAGGCCGTACAGCAGGCCCACCATCACCTCACGCAGCATAAAGGTGATCGGAAAAATCGAAGCCGCAACGCCCACGATGAAAAAGGCGTTGAAGATATTGCTGCCCAGCAGTGTGCCCAGCCCTACCTCGTCATGGCCGCGCAGCTTGGCTACCAGGGCGGTCGCCAATTCCGGGGCGGAAGTGCCCAGCGCCACCAGCGTTGCTCCGATGATAAAGGCATCCACTCCATAAGCCTGCGCCAGCCCCTGCGCGCCTGTCACAATCAGCTTGCCGGAGAACACCAGGAACACCAGCCCGCCCAAAACGGACATGACGGCCCGCGCATGGCAGACCTCACCCAGCACCTGCCCAGCAGCGCTGCGCTGGCGTCGCACTTCGCGTACCACCAAGACCAGCCAGGCCAGGAAAACGCCTATCAGCAGAACGCCTTCCATGCGTGAAATTTCGCCGTCAACAGCGAGGATGCCCAACAGCACGGGAGCCAACAGGGCTGCCGGGAAATCCCGGCGCAGGCTGTCGGCCGGTGCGCGAATCGGTGAAATCAGCAAGGCGAGGCCCAAGATCAGCGCGAGGTTCACCACATTGCTGCCCAAGGCATCACCCAGGGCGATTTGCGGCGTTTGCGCCAGCGCGGATGTCACGGAAACCGATAATTCCGGGCTGGAAGTGGCAAAAGCGGCAAATGTTGCGCCTATGATGCCGGGTGAGATGCGTGCCCAGCGGGCGATGCCCACCACCCCGCGCACGAACAATTCCCCGCCGATGGCGGCGCAAACCACGCCTGCCAGTAAAAGCAAGTAGGGGTTTGATAACATGTCGCTTATGCTCCCGGAGCTTCAAGATTGGCAAACATGATAACCCAACACCCGCCGCTTCATTCGCAACCTGCCTGGCATGGCGTGCCACAGGCCGAGCTGCCGCAGGCGCTTGCGGTTGACCCCGCGCAGGGGCTGGATGGACAGGAAGCCGCCGCACGGCTCACCCGCTTTGGCGCAAACCGGCTGGCAGAGGTGCAACCACGCCCGGTTTGGCTGAAGTTTCTCGACCAGCTCAGGAATGTACTGGTCATTGTGCTGCTGTTCGCGGCGACCTTGGCGCTGGCTATAGGCGACATCAAGGATGCGCTGGTGATTCTGGTGGTGGTAGTGGTCAATGCCAGCCTGGGGTTTTACCAGGAGTACCGCGCCGAGAAGACGCTGGCTGCGCTCAAGGGCATGCTGGCACAGAAAGCCACCGTGCGTCGCAACGGCCAGGTGCTGGAGGTGGATGCTTTTGCGCTGGTTCCCGGTGATATTGTGCTGTTGGGCGCGGGCAGCCACATACCCGCCGACGGGCGTTTGCTGGTGGCACATAACCTGGAAGTTGAAGAATCGGCTTTGACTGGTGAATCGCAGGCCGTGGGTAAATCCGTGGTGGAGCTGGCGGCAAGTGACCTGGCTTTGGGTGACCGCATCAACATGCTTTACATGAATACCACCGTGGTGCGCGGTCGCGCAGAGCTATTGGTGACCGCAACCGGCATGAAAACCGAAATGGGCCAGTTGGCCGGCATGATTGCCGCGGCGGAAGAGAGCGAAACGCCGCTGCAAAGGCAGCTGGATAGACTGGGCAAAAAACTGGCGGCCATTGCGGCGGTCATTATCACCCTTATTTTTGCCCTGGATTTCATGCGTGGCCTGCCCTGGGTGCAGGCGGCGATGACCGCTGTGGCGCTTGCCGTTGCGGCCATTCCCGAAGGGCTGCCTGCGGTGGTCACGGTCACGCTGGCGATAGGCATGTGGCGCATGGCGCAAAACCGGGCGATCCTGAAAAAACTCGCGGCCGTGGAAACACTGGGTTCCACCACCGTGATTTGCTCCGACAAAACCGGCACGCTCACCTTGAACCAGATGACGGCCCGTGCCGGATGGTTCGGCGGAGAGCGCTTCACAGTCAGCGGTGAAGGCTACCTGGCCGACGGTGTTATCAACCATACCCTGAAGCCGTTGGAAGCCCTGCGCCCCTTGCTGTTACCCATGGTGTTGTGTACCGAATCCCGCGTGCGCAACGGCGAACTGATAGGCAATCCAACCGAGGGCGCATTATGGGTGCTGGTGCAGAAAGGCGGGCTGGATCCTGAGCATGAGCAGGAAGCCCGGCCGCGTATTGCCGAAATCCCTTTCGACTCGGCGCACAAATTCATGGCGACTTTCCATCACACCGGGACGCAGGTGGAAATGGTCATCAAGGGTGCGCCCGATATTCTGCTGGCGCGCGCCTCGCACTGGCTGGCGGCTGAGGGCGAAACAGTACTGAACGCTGCCATGCGTGCACAAATTGTGCTGGAAAACGAGTTTCTTGCGGGGCAGGCCATGCGGGTGCTGGCGGTGGCGCGTCGCATCATTCCAGCCAGCGACTTCGACCCGGCTGGCGATTTGTGGTCATGGACAAAAGGCTGGACCTTTCTCGGGCTGGCCGGATTGATAGACCCACCTCGGCCGGAAGCCGCTGCCGCCATCGCCCGCTGCAACACCGCCGGGATTGCCGTGAAAATGATTACCGGTGACCACAAGGCCACGGCGGCTGCCATTGCCCGCGAGTTACAACTGAAAGGCGAAGTCGTGGACGGCGCAGAACTGGATGCCTTGAGCGATCAGGCACTGGCGCAGCGCGTGAACGGCATCAGCGTGTTTGCCCGCGTTTCGCCTGAGCACAAGGTCAGGATTGTGAAGGCCCTGCAAGCTGTGGGACATGTGGTCGCCATGACGGGTGACGGCGTAAATGATGCCCCCGCGCTCAAGGCCGCCGACATCGGCGTGGCTATGGGCATCAACGGTACGGCGGTGACAAAGGCGGCGGCCACCATGGTGCTGACGGACGACAACTTCGCCACCATTGTGAGTGCGGTGAAAGAAGGCCGCGTGATTTTCGACAACATCATCAAGTTCGTGCGCTTCCAGCTCTCCACCAACATAGGCGCGATTCTCACCGTGCTGGTGGCCAGCCTGCTGGGATGGCCAGCCCCTTTTACTGCGGTACAACTGCTGTGGATCAACATCATCATGGATGGCCCGCCAGCCCTGACGCTGGGGATTGAACCGGCGCGCGCCGGTATCATGCACGACAAGCCACGCCAGCAATCGGCGCAGATTCTTACCCTGCGGCGCTTGGTCCGCCTGGCCCTTTACGGCGCCACCATGATGGCAGGCACCCTGTTTTTGTTCCGTCACGGCTTGGCTCAACACGGGCAGGTTTATGCGCTGACATTGGCCTTTACCACTTTTGTGCTGTTCCAGTTTTTTAACGTGTTTAACGCGCGCAATGAACACGGCAGTGCGTTCAGCGCCAATTTCCTGAAGAACGGCAAGCTCTGGCTGGCGCTGGCAGGGGTGTTGCTGATGCAGGCGGTGGTGGTGCATTGGCCACTGGCGCAAACCGTGTTCGGCACCACAGCACTTCAGGCGGACGACTGGCTGAAAGCGGCGCTGGTGGCTTCCAGCGTGCTGTTGCTGGATGAAGCGCGCAAGCTTTTGCAGCGGCTATTCAACAAGACCTAGACGGCACGCGGCTTCCTCGGCTTGGGGGCGGCTTTGGGCTTGGGCTCAGTTTTGGCCGCAGCTTTTGGTTTGCTGGTTTTGACCGTTTTTTTCACCTTGGTTTCTGCCACTGTTTCTACCGGTGCAGCTTCCTCATTCTCGACTGGTTCAGCTTTCGCACCGGCTGGCAGGCGCTCAAACGCAGCGGCAAAAAAGCCGTCCGTACCGTGCACATGCGGGAGTAGTTTCAGTGTTGGGCCGGTCTCCAGCGGCACTTTGTGCTGGGCCAGGATCTCTGAAGTGCTGAGCGCCTTGAATTCCGGGTGGTTGGCCAGGAAGGCATCAGCAACGGCTTCGTTCTCCTCGCGCAACAGGCTGCAAGTCGCATACACCAGGCGGCCGCCGGGTTTGACCAGCTTGGCGGCGGCTTCCAGGATGCTGGCTTGCTTGATGCCCAGCTCGGCAATATCCATTTCGGTTTGCCGCCATTTCAAGTCAGGATTGCGGCGCAGGGTTCCCAGCCCGCTGCATGGCGCATCCACCAGCACGCGGTCGAATTTTTGCGCCAGACGTTTCAGCTTCTGGTCGCGCTCATTCGATATGAGTTGCGGGTGAATGTTGGACAGGCCGCTGCGCGCCAGTCTAGGTCTCAGGTTGGAGAGTCGGCGCTCGGACACATCAAACGCATACAGCCGACCGGTATTCGCCATCAGCGCGCCCAGCGCCAGTGTTTTGCCGCCCGCCCCGGCGCAGAAATCGGCCACCATCTCGCCGCGCCGCGGGGCGACCAGCAAGGTCAGCAGCTGGCTGCCTTCGTCCTGCACCTCCACCACACCCTTGGTGAACAGCACATGTTTGTTCAGCGCGATCTTGTCCTTCAGCCGCACGCCATCCGGTGAATAGGGCATGGGCGATGCGTCCATGCCCTCTTTGGTGAACAGTGCCAGCACAGCCTCGCGTTGGCCGTTGAGGCGGTTCACCCGCAGATCCAGCGGCGCCGGTAAATGCAATGCGCGCGCCAGGCGCAGCGCGTCTTCTTCGCCATATTGCTGGCAAAGCTTTTGCCACAGCCAGGCAGGTACATCGGCCTGCACGTCGGCGGGTTGGGTTTCGATGGTTCTGGCCTTGATTTCCTTGGCGCGTGCTTCTTGTGCTGGCGACAGGTGCGGGCTGAGGTCACGCATGCTCAAGCCCTGTATCCGCAACAGCTGCGCCATCAGCAGGCCAAAGGGGTGATCGTCACCGCCTGCCAGCGCTTGCAGATAGCGCTTGCGACGCAGCACGGCATATACGGCATCGGCCACGAAGGCGCGATCACTCGAGCCCAGGTCTCGGTTGTCGCGGAAGTAAGCGCTCAGCTTTGCATCGGCAGGGCCATTCGGATTCAGTGCCAGTTCAATGGCCAGCATGGCATGGCGTAACAGGTTCTTATTCATTGGGCTTCATCTATTTTGATTTTGGTTAGGGTGCGCAGGATGGTTTTACCATCCTTGTCAATTTTGCGTATTTTTACCGGCAGGTAATGATAATCCGGCGCCAGCCAGAGTTCGTCTTTTTCTTCGCCTTTGGCGCCCTGCCGGGAAATGTGCAGGGTGTGCAGTTTTCCTGCGCCCGTGTTGATTTCCTCTTCACCCTCAAAGCCGTAAGTGTAGATCCGTAAACGCTTGCCGGTGGTAATGGCGAGATCAAACTGCTCCAGTGGCGGTACAAACATGAACTGGTACATAAAGCTCAGGATATCCTGGGCACCCTCTTCCAGCGCAACATTCTGCTTGCGGCCGTTATATTCCAGCACAAGGTTTTTTGCCTGCCAGTCGAACATGGCTTTTTGCGCCTTGTTTTCGTTCTTGCCATACTGGTAGATGAAACTGCCCGGTGCAAGGCCTTGTGCGGTAATACGTCCCTCGCTTTTCTGCATCAGGTCAGAGGCCACCAGTGCAGCCAGCCCCTTGGGCTCGGCAAGGCTGGAGAGCTGGTAAGTGCCATCCTCATGGGCAACATACAGGTGTTTCTCGCTGCCTCCCGCACCCTGATAATCCACCAGATACTCCAATTCCACCCTTCTGGGGGGTGGTTGGCGGACGGGTGGCGCTTCTTCTACTTCGGCAGAGACTGATTCCGGAATCTGTTCAACAGGGGGTGGCGATACTGTCTCGCTACCTGTTGTCACCGCCGGTGCCGGTTCAGGTGGCGATGGTGTGGCAGGGGGTGGCGCAGGTTCAGCGTGCGGTGTTATTGCGGGGGGCTGGGAAGGGGGCTTGATGCGCGGTTGGGCCATTTTCGCCGGGGCTGGCGGAGCAGCAACCACCGGTTTGGGCGGGAGGATGGGCGGCGACAGTGCCAATGTCACCTCCATCGGCGCATCTTCATCCAGCCAGTCCGGCAGCCAGTCTCCGCTTCCCGCCACTATCCAGATATGCAACAGCAGCGAGGCAAGTATTGCCAACCACAGGCGCCGGTCCGTCAAAACCCGGAGTAAGGGCGGCATGCGGGAATTACTCCACTTTCAGGTCGGTCAGCACCTGTTCAAGTTTGCCGCCATTTTCATCCGTCATGATGATTTTGGCGGGTAAAAAGTGCTTTTCCACCGCCAGCCAGAGCTCCCTCTCATCGCTGTCCTTGCCGCTTTTTTCCTGGCTGATTCTGAGTGTCTTTACCCCGTCCAGCATTTCCTGTTGCGGGGCGACGCGATAGCTGTAGGTGCGCAGTTTTTTTCCGGTAGTCAATGGGATTGCCAGCAATTCACCTTTAGGTGGCTGGAACATGAATTGATAAGCAAAGCTTGCCAGGTCCAGCGCACCCGGTTCCAGCGGGCTGGTGCTGGATTTACCCTTGGCGTTGGTCATGGTCAGTGTTTGCGTGTTCCAGTCAAAATCGGCCACGCCCTTCTTGCGGTCATCATGCAGCTGCTCGAAATGCGCGGGGCGCAGGCCTTCTGCCGTAACTTCGCCATCACTCACCATCTTGCGTTTGCCGAACAGTGCGTAAATACCAATGCCGCTGGTCAGGCTTTCGATATGGTAACGGCTGCCTTCCTGCGCATAGTTTTCGGTGACCGTCGCAAACGGTTGGCCGTTGCGGGTGACGTCGTAGACAGCGGTGATTTTTTTTGGTGCGGCCAGTGCCAGGCCTGGCAACAGAAAGAGAATGGCAAGGAGTTTGTTCATGCCACTCAAACGATAACCGTCGGCGCCTCGTTGACCTGGCTCTTGCGGATGTTGCCGATACGAAACACCTGTTCACCCTCGGCCGCCAGCAGGGCTTGTGCGCGGTCGGCATCCTCGGCCGCCACGATCACGGCCATCCCGATGCCACAGTTAAAGGTGCGGAACATTTCCGCATCCGCCACGTTGCCCTGTTGTTGCAGCCACTTGAAGAGCGGCGGCATGACCCAACTGCCATTCTTCAGCTCGGCGGTCAGTCCTTGTGGCAACACACGCGGGATGTTCTCGGTCAGGCCGCCACCGGTGATATGCGCCATGCCCTTGACCGGCAGGGTTTGCAGCAATTTGAGCAGGGGTTTCACGTAGATGCGCGTCGGCGCCATCACCACATCGCGGAAAGGTTTGCCGTGGAAGTCGCTATCCATGTTGATGCCGGACAGGTCTATCAGCTTGCGGATGAGGGAATAACCATTGGAGTGCGCACCACTGGAGGCCAGCCCCAGCACCACGTCGCCTTCGGTGATGGTGGTACCGGTGATGATGGCGTCTTTTTCCACGCAACCCACGGCGAAACCGGCCAGGTCATATTCACCGGCTGGGTACATGCCGGGCATTTCAGCGGTTTCACCCCCCACCAGCGCGCAGCCGGACTGTTCGCAGCCCTGCGCAATGCCTTTGATCACCTGCCCGGCGGTGCCGACTTCCAGCTTGCCGCAAGCGAAATAATCCAGGAAAAACAGCGGTTCCGCACCCTGTACCAGGATGTCATTCACACTCATCGCCACCAGGTCTATGCCCACGGTGTCGTGTTTGTTGAGCTGGAATGCCAATTTCAGCTTGGTGCCCACGCCATCGGTACCGGACACCAGCACCGGGCTTTTGTACTTTTTCGGCACTTCAAACAACGAGCCGAAGCCGCCGATGCCCGCCAATACTTCCGGGCGCATGGTGCGCTTGGCAAACGGTTTGATGTCCTCCACCAGTGCATCGCCGGCTTCGATGTCAACGCCCGCGTCACGGTAACTGATGGAAACTTTGCTGGTGTCTGAAGTGCTCAAGTTGAGTTCTCGCTTTGCTAGGGATAGAGTACGGCCTGAATAGGTTTTCTAACCCGAATTTTACCCGAAATGACCCTTAAACGAGAAAACAGCTTCATTTTTGCCGGGCTTTTGCTGCTGTCGCTGGGCTTGTTGTGGCTGTTAAGCCCCATCCTCACGCCGTTCCTGTTGGCCGGGGTGCTGGCCTACATCTGCAACCCCCTGGTGGGCTGGCTGCAAAAGCGCAAGGTGCCGCGTAGCGCCGGCGCAGTGCTAACGCTTTTGTTGTTGATTGGCGCTATCACTGGCCTGTTACTGGTGTTGACCCCTCTGGCCGAACATGAAGCGCGCTTGTTCATGGAACGCCTGCCTGGCGCGATTGACCGGGTCAAGGAAAATGCCGTCCCCCTGGCGCAACGCTTTGGCGTGGATGTCGCCATCGGCATGGATCAGGTCAAGGTCTTTGCCGCCAGCCATGCACAGAATGCGGGCGGGCTGCTAATGAAGGTATTGCCCTCCATCAAGTCCGGTGGTGCGGCGCTGGTAGGGTTCATCGCCAACCTGCTGCTGGTGCCGGTGGTGCTGTTTTACCTGCTGCGTGACTGGAACGGGCTGCTGGCAAAAGTCGCCGCGCTGATTCCACAGCGCTGGCAGCCCAAGTCTGTCGAAATCGCAAGTGAAGTGGACGGTGTGTTGTCGGAATTCCTACGTGGACAGATTTCCGTGATGCTGCTGATGAGCGCATATTACATTACAGCCCTGCATTTTGCCGGGCTGCAATTCGCCTTGCCCATAGGGCTGGTGACTGGCCTGCTGGTGTTTATTCCCTATCTGGGCATGGCGTTGGGTCTCAGCCTTGCCCTGCTGGCCGGGATAATGCAATTTTCCGATGCGCAGGGGCTCATTCCGGTGCTGGTGGCATTTGGTGTGGGGCAGGCGCTGGAAGGCATGCTGGTGACCCCCTGGTTGGTGGGTGAGCGTATCGGCCTGCATCCGGTCGCCGTGATTTTTGCCCTGCTCGCTTTTGGCCAGCTGTTCGGCTTTTTTGGGGTGTTACTGGCGCTGCCCGCCAGCGCCGCGCTATTGGTTGGCTTCCGCCACCTGAAAACGGCTTACCTCAACAGCGACCTCTACCGCTCGTGAAACAACTGCTACTCGACATCCAGCCAGCGCCGCTGCCCACGCTGGAAAACTTTGTGTCCGGCGGCAACAACGAGTTGCTGCAAGCCCTGCGCAATCTCGTCAAGGGCACCTTAAGCCAGCGCTCACTTGTTCTATGGGGGCCGTCAGGTAGTGGCAAGACCCATCTCCTTCGTGCAGCGGTGCAGCATGCGGCCCAGCAACAACAAGCAGCGCTTTATCTGGATGCCCCCAGCGCAACCGCCATCAACAGTGCACAAGGCGACTTTGTTGCCCTGGATCATGTAGAGAGGTTGGACGATGCCGCCCAAATAGCCCTGTTCAACCTGTTCAACCGCTTCCGTGAGCAAGGCAAGGCGCTACTGGTAGCCGCCTCCTCTGCGCCTTCGCAGCTTGAGTTGCGTGATGACCTCAAAACCCGGCTGGGTTGGGGTCTGGTCTACCAGGTGGTCAGCCTGACAGATGCGGAAAAAGCCGAAGCACTCAAGCAACACGCCAGGGAACGCGGCATGCGCCTGCCGGAAGAGGTGGTGGAGTACTGCCTGCGCCATTTGCGGCGTGATTTGCCCACATTGATGGCGACACTAGACGCACTGGATGACTGGTCACTGACAGCCAAAAAGCCGGTCACAGTCGCGATGGTGCGGCAGATGGTGCAAATACCACTCAACATTTGACGCGTGGAGGTAAAACATGGCAACTATTTCTGTCAGCAAGTTGAGCGAAACAAAATTTGAAGTGTCCGTACAAGGACGCACGCCAACCACCCACACCGTGACAGTGGCGCCTGAATATGCAGCCAAGCTTACCGGCGAAAGCGTTTCTACCGAAGTGCTGGTGCAGAGCTCATTTGAATTCCTGCTGGAACGTGAACCCAACACCAGCATCCTGCGTAGTTTCGATTTGCCGGTCATCGCCCGCTATTTCCCGGAATATGAACGGGTGATCCGCGGCATGCTGGGGTGACTCAATGCCCGGCATTCCCGGCCTTGGCCCCAAATCTACGGCAATGCTGGCCAGAGCTGGCATTACGAGTCTGGAGCAGTTGCGGCAGACAGGTGCAGTGACCGCCTATATCAAAGCCAAACAGGCGGGTGGCAATGTGTCGCTGAACCTGTTGTGGGGACTGGAGGCAGTATTAACCGGGGAACACTGGCGCGACGTGGCCCGTAACCACCGTGAGCGCTTGCTCGTCATGCTGGAGCAGGCCGGTGGCTGAACCTCTCAAAAACCGTTACGGGCCGGAAATTCCCCAACAAATTGCACAAATGATGGCGGGTGTGCATCCGGCTTTTCCTGGCGAATTTTTTCTCCGCGACGTGTTGCAGGGTTATGAGCAGCTCGACTTGATGCAACGCGCCCGGCATATGTCCGCTGTCTTGCGCCGCTGTTTGCCACAGGATTACAACCAGGCAGCAGAAATCCTGATTGCCTCGCTCGGCCCCGTGCTGGAGCGCACCGAGGGCATGGGCATGGTGCCTTTTGTCTATCTGCCTCATGTGTTTTTTGTGGCGGATTACGGGCTGGATCATTTCGATCTTTCCATGCGTGCCCAGCATGCGCTGACCCAGCGCTTTACCGCCGAGTTCAGCATCCGGCCTTACCTGGTCAGGCACCGCGACGCTACACTGGCAAGGCTGGAGGTTTGGGCGAAAGACCCCAGCGTACATGTGCGCAGGCTGGTTTCCGAAGGCACCCGCCCACGTTTGCCGTGGGCGCCACGCTTGCGTGAGTTCCAGGCTGATCCGCGACCGGTGTTAAGGCTGTTGGAACTGCTGAAGGACGATGCGGAAATTTATGTGCGGCGTTCGGTGGCGAATAATCTAAATGATATTGGTAAGGATCACCCGCAACTGTTGGCCAATACCGCAGGGCGCTGGTTACAGGGCGCGTCCCCACCACGCCAGTGGGTGGTGCGCCATGCCTTGCGTTCGGCTGTGAAGCGGGGCGAAGCTGGCGCACTGAAGGTGCTGGGGTTTGGCGGGCAGGTGGATGTAGCGCTTGCCAATGCGAGTGTGACACCACAAAAAGTGTCGGTGGGAGACGCAGTGAGCATCACGCTGGATATCCGTAATACTGCCAAACAGGAACAGGATGTGTTGGTGGATTTACGCGTGTTTTACATGAAGGCTAACGGCAAACCCAGTCCCAAGGTATTCAAGCTCAAGGCCTTGCATCTGGAGTCCGGAGAAAGCGCGCGCTTATCCAAGGCCATTTCATTAGCGAAGATGACTACTCGTCGGCATTATCCAGGAGTGCACCGGGTGGAAGTATTGCTTAACGGACAGCCCAGACCGCTGGGCGATTTTGAACTGGTCATGGAGTAAACATGTATACCCCCAGCCACTTTGCAGCGCCCAGCCAGGAAGCTTTGTACCAATTGATGCGGGAGTACCCGCTGGCGACCCTGGTAATGCTGGGGCCCGAAGGGCTGGAGGCTAACCATATTCCCTTGCACCTGTCAGCGGAAGGTGTTTTGCGCGGCCACGTAGCACGCGCTAACCTGCTGTGGCAGAGCTATGCACCAGGTAAGGAGGTGCTGGCGATTTTCCATGGGCCGCAGGCGTATGTTTCGCCCTCCTGGTATGCCAGCAAAAAACAACATGGCAAGGTGGTGCCCACCTGGAATTACGCCGTGGTTCACGCCCATGGCCGCTTACAGGTGAGGGATGACCCGGCATGGGTACGGAAGCAGATAGAGGCGCTTACGGCGGAGCACGAAGGCAGACTACCCCAGCCTTGGGCCGTGCAGGATGCGCCACCGGATTACATCGAAGATTTGCTCAAGGCCGTCGTGGGTATTGAGATCGAGGTTACCCGGCTTAATGGCAAATGGAAAATGAGCCAGAACCAGCCACCGGAAAATCAGGCAGGGGTAGTTGCCGGGCTGGCGAGCATTGGACAGGCTGCTACCGCTGCTTGGGTCAAGCCGAAGTAAGCGGTCTGCCCCGAAGTGGCGGCAGGTTTGTTAGATCCCCAGCCGCTGCCAGATGGTAGAAACCGCACCTGCCTGGTTGAGTGCGTAGAAATGCAATCCGGGCGCGCCGCCAGCCAGCAGGCGGTCACACAGTTCCGTGACTACATCCAGGCCCAGCGCCCGCACTGAAGCAATATCATCACCGTAATCCTGCAGCCTTAACCGTAGCCAGCGCGGGATTTCCGCACCACACATGGCAGAAAAGCGGGAAAGCTGAGCATAGTTGTAGATGGGCATGATGCCTGGATACACCGGGATGCTGATTCCCATGCCATCGCATTCTTCCATGAAGCGGAAATAGGCATCCGCATTGTAGAAATACTGCGTGATGGCGGCGTTGGCGCCCGCATCCACCTTGCGTTTGAAGTTGGCAAGATCGGCCTGGGCAGATGCCGCCTCCGGGTGGATTTCCGGATAAGCGGCCACTTCTATTTCAAACCAGTCGCCCGTTTCCTTGCGAATAAACTCTACCAGTTCGTTGGCATAACGGAACTCTCCGGCACTGGCTTCGCCGGACGGAATATCACCGCGCAGCGCCACGATGTGACGCAGGCCATGTGATTTGTAGAGCGCCAGCACCTCACGGATTTCCTCGCGGGTGGAGGAAATACAGGACAGGTGAGGGGCGGCTTCCAGCCCCTCAGCCTTGATGTCCAGTACGGTTTCCAGTGTGCGGTCGCGCGTGGAGCCGCCCGCGCCAAAAGTCACCGAGAAGAATTTGGGATGGAGCTGGGCAAGCTGCTTGCGCGCTTCCCTCAGCTTGGCCATGCCTTCCGGTGTTTTGGGCGGGAAGAACTCGAAGCTGTAAATACGCTTGTCGCGACTCAAGGCTTAGTACCGGTAGTGATTGGGTTTGTACGGGCCCTGCTTGTCCACACCGATGTAGGCGGCCTGCTGGTCGCTCAGCTCGGTGAGTTGGGCGTTCAGCTTTTTCAGTTGCAGGCGAGCCACCTTTTCATCCAGGTGCTTGGGCAGGGTGTAAACACCCACCGGATAGTGCTCGGTGCGGGTGAACAGCTCGATCTGCGCAATGGTCTGGTTGGCAAAGCTGGAACTCATCACGTAGGACGGGTGGCCGGTGCCGCAACCCAGGTTGACCAGGCGCCCCTTGGCCAGCAGGATGATGCGCTTGCCATCCGGGAAAATCACGTGATCCACTTGCGGCTTGATTTCTTCCCACTGATATTTCTCGATGCCTGCAACGTCAATTTCGTTGTCGAAGTGGCCGATGTTGCAGACGATGGCCTGGTCTTTCATCTTCACCATGTGGTCATGGGTGATGACATGGTAGTTGCCGGTAGCCGTGACAAAAATGTCAGCGTGTTCGGCGGCGTAGTCCATGGTCACCACGCGGTAGCCTTCCATTGCGGCCTGCAGGGCGCAGATCGGGTCAATTTCAGTAACCCATACCTGGGCCGACAGTGCACGCAGAGCCTGGGCGGAGCCCTTGCCCACGTCGCCGTAACCAGCGACTACGGCGATCTTGCCTGCCACCATCACGTCGGTAGCGCGCTTGATGCCGTCCACCAGGGATTCGCGGCAACCATACAGGTTGTCGAACTTGGACTTGGTGACGGAGTCGTTGACGTTGATGCCGGGGAACTTGAGGTCGCCGCGCTCATGCATCTGGTACAGGCGGTGCACGCCGGTGGTGGTTTCTTCAGTCACACCCTTGATCTGGGACAGGCGGGTCGAATACCAGGTCTTGTCAGTGGCCAATTTGGCCTTGATTGCGGCAAATAGAATGCGCTCTTCTTCACTGCCGGGGTTGGACAGCACGGAAACGTCCTTTTCCGCCTTGGCGCCCAGATGCAACAAGAGGGTGGCGTCACCACCGTCATCCAGGATCATGTTGGAATAACCACCATCCGCCCATTCAAAAATGCGGTGGGTGTAATCCCAGTACTCTTCCAGCGACTCACCCTTCACGGCAAAAACCGGGATGCCTTCGGCAGCAATGGCGGCCGCAGCGTGATCCTGAGTGGAAAAAATGTTACAGGAAGCCCAGCGCACCTGGGCGCCGAGGGCGATCAGGGTCTCGATCAGCACAGCGGTCTGAATGGTCATGTGCAGCGAACCGGTGATGCGCGCGCCCTTGAGCGGCTTGGTCAGCGCGAACTCCTCGCGGATGGCCATCAGGCCGGGCATTTCGGTTTCCGCAATGCGGATTTCCTTGCGTCCCCAGTTGGCGAGGGACATGTCGGCAATTACGTAGTCTTTAAAATCAGTCACAGTGTTCATGTTGGTTTCCTTGAACGAAAGTGAAGGAGGGGAGGTGGCGTTTGCTCACCTAATTTCCGCACCTGTCACAGGTTAAACAATTAGGTGAACGCGGTTGGAATCTAAAAGCCGAGCCTGGGGCGCCAAAAAGCGATCTCGCAGCGTTCCTCGGTAGGCTGCGGATTATAAAGCGAAAAAACAGAATTGGCTACCAGGTTATACGGCGGGCGGATGATGGAGGCCACTCCATAATTCATTTAAATCGTGGAATTTCCATTTCGCCGGGTCTTCAATGGCGACGATGTTGTCGGGGTTGTGGGTTGTTTCCAGGTTGATGATGCCGGGCGTGATGCGTTCCTTGGTTTTGACGGAATAGAAGGTTTTGACAATTGGTGCCAGCAGCGAGCCGGATTGGTCTATCACCACGCCAATTTTGCCGGATTTCAGCCTGACCAGGGAACCGATGGGATAGATGCCTATGCTTTTTACAAATGCATTAAAAATATGTTCATCAAAATGGCCTTTGCTCCATTCCGCCATTTTGTGCAGGGATTCGGCAGGGCCCCAACCATCCTTGTAGGGGCGGTTGGAAGTGATGGCGTCGTACACGTCGCAAACCGCGCCCATTTTGGCGTATAAACTGATCTGCTCGCCATGCAGTTTGTCCGGGTAGCCGCTGCCATCCACTTTTTCGTGGTGGTGATGAACGACATCCAGAACAATGTCAGCTACTCCGCCAGACCCCTTCAGCATGGCAAAACCTTCACCTGGATGGCGTTTGATGACGCTAAATTCCTCATCTGTCAGTTTGCCGGGTTTATCCAGAATTTCAGGAGGAATGACCATTTTGCCTACGTCGTGCAGCAGGCCTGCCATGCCAGCCAGGCGCATTGATTCCTCATCAAGTCCCATATGCTTGGCCAAGGCTACCATCAGGCCGCAGACGGCGACTGAGTGCATATAGGTGTAATCATCCTTGGTTTTCAGCCTGGCCAGGCTGATAAGCGCGCCGGGATTGCGCATGACCGAACTGGAAATTTCCTCTACCAGCGGCATGGCGTCATTGGCATCCAGTGCTTTGCCCATGCGTACCTCATGGAACATGGACTGAACTGCGGCCTTGGCCTTGGCGCAGATTTGCGAGGCCTGCGCCATCTCCTGTTCAATACTGACGGGTTCCCGGCTGGGGGCGTGGCTGGGTGGTGGTTCGGGGGCGATGGGGCTGGGTTTTCCCACATCGTCCCCTTTTGCAACATCAATGACGACTTCCTTGATGTTGCTGGCCAGGATGAGCTTGATAGTCTCCTGATCCTCAATGGTGAATTTGGTGCGCCAGAAGGGGTGATCCAGGTATGGGCCGCACAACTGGTGCAGGTGCATGCCGACACGC
>WBZT01000397.1_pt1 | contig 21431 bp, 15 predicted proteins | sample 5204241 | NCBI WGS metagenome assembly WBZT01 (sample SAMN12344358, study PRJNA552823) | activated sludge metagenome | biome: Activated sludge suspended growth; feature: Nitrification reactor; material: Wastewater; isolation source: activated sludge from nitrification reactor of wastewater...
GCAGCGCTGTCCGCGGCCGATGGGCGCGATCAGGTCGATCGCGCGACCGGTGATGCGATCGCCGTACGGCGGATTGCCCGCGCCCGGCGGCAGCTCGAGGATCAGCCGCTCGGTCGGATCGAGCGCCGCACCGCGCTGCTGCATGTCCTTCAGGATCTCGAGTCCGCCGCGGCGCTGCGGGCGGCCCTCGCCGCCACCGCCGCTGCGACGGCGGCGCCGTCCGCGACCGTTCATGTTCTGCTGGTTGTAACCACCGCCCTGCGGGCGCTGCTGCTGTTGCTGCTGCATACCTTCCTGTCCTTGGGGGCGCGGGCCACGGCCGCGACGGCGGCGACGCCGCCCGCGGCCACCCTGCATGCCACCTTGCTGCGGCGCGCCGGGCGCTCCGCCCTCGGGCGAGAAGCCCTCGGCGGGCGCGCTGTCGGAAGCGCCTTCGTATCCCGTGTCACCGCCGTCGGCGGCGTCGTCTCCGCCCATGTCCTCGGGCGACGGCGTCATGTCCATGAAGCTCTCTCCGGATTGCGCATCGGGGGACGTACCCGGTTCGAACGGGCGCGAACCGCGGGGGCGGCGACGGCGTGATCTCATCGGTGTTCCTTCCGGGGCGCACCACTCGGTGCTCCGGGTCTGGGACGTGCGCGCATCGGGCACGAATCGCCCGGGTTCACGCGCGGGTTGCGGCCGGCGCTGCCGGAGCGGGCGCCGCCGCCGCGAGGCGGCGGCGCCTGCGCGTCCGGAACGCTACTTCAGCTTGCGCTCGACCTTCTTGTAGTCCGCCGGTACGTCGTAGCTCGTGATCACCGGTCCCGTCGTGACGCTGAGCACGTCGGTGGTGATCGTGAGGCCGCCGGACGAGGTGTTGCCACTGGTGCTGCCGTTGGCTTCGGAGTGATCCGCGGTCGTCTCGGCCTGTTTCTGCGCGGCGCGTCCGATCCGACGACCGAGAAGTCCGCCGATGGCGCCACCGACGTCACCGCGAGCGGCGGCGTTGCCGGCGTTCTCCTTCGCATCGGCGTCTTGCTGCTCGTGCTGCTTCTTCCGTTCTTCTTCGCGAGCGGCGCGCGCCTTGTCCGTCTCCGCCTGGGGCGTCGCGGCAGCCGTCGTCGCGGGGGCCCCCATGCCCATGGTGAGCGTGCTGCGCACCGGGTAGCCCTTCATCTCCTTCATCTTCTCGGCGATCTGCTTCACGGCGTCGCGATACATCGCCATCGCGCCGACCGCGAATCGCTGCACTGCCGGATCCATGCCGAGCTTCTCGCCCATCCGCCGGTAGAACGCCTGAATCTCACCGGAACCGGCCACGTCGGACGCGAGCCACTCGTCCATCGTCATCGAGAAGCCGCCGGCGGGGGCGCCACCGCTCGCGTTCTTCGGCGTCGCCGTGAGGGTGATGATCCACTCCTCGGCGTTGAATCCGTTGATGCGATCCTTCTTGCCCGTGCGCTTCACGTCGACCGTGTACTCGTACTCGACGTCCTTGCCGCGCGGGTTCGACTGCTGGGCCTGGCCGACGCCCGCCTCCATCATCTGGCGCATGTCGGCGAAGGCGAGCTCGGAGTACTGCTTCTTCTGCGGATCGAGGCTCCAGAACACCTCGCGGTCGAGGCGAATGATCTGGACGCTGCTCTGCGGCTTGCCACCGCCCGCCAACGTCTGGAAGCGGCCGGTGTACGTGTTCTGCTCGTCGCTGCGGCTCTTGTCTCCCGCGATGACGGTCGTGCGCTCGGTGGTTCCGTTGCCGAAACCCATCATGCCGCTCGAAACCGTCTTCTCCTTCAGCGTCACATCCGCCCACGCCGGGCAGGCGAAAACCAGCGTGGTGACCGCGAGGAGAAAGCCGCGGGAAGAGATGCCGGGCGCGATCGCTCGCGTCTTCCCGTGCATCGTGCGTCCCTCCGTGAAGGCCGGCTTGCGGACACGATTATGGCCACGGCCGCAGCCGAAGTAAAGGGTCCATCTGCATCGTTGGCGCCGATCCGCACCACGCTTCGTGCGCGTGCGACCGGGTCGATCGCGCGACTACGTGTCGCTCGAGGACGGCCACGTCGTCTCGGCGACGCCTTCGCGATGGTTGCTCCAGCGCGCCATCACGAACAGCAGGTCGGCGAGACGATTCAGGTACTGCACCACGCGGGACGATCCGCTCGCGTGATCCGCGAGCGCCGTCACGCGCCGCTCCGCACGCCGGCACACCGTGCGCGCGAAGTGCAACTGCGCCGCCAGCGGCGTTCCCCCCGGCAGCACGAACCGCGTCAGCGAAGGAAGATCGCCGTCGAGTCGGTCGATGGTCCGCTCCAGCCCCGCCACGTCGACGTCCCCGACGAGTGCGAGGGACGCGAGAGCGCGAGGGTCGGCCGTCGCCAGCTCGGCGCCGACACGGAAGAGGGCGGACTGGATCTCGGCGAGGTCATCGGCCAGCTCGCGCCGCGAGTCCAGCGTGATCGCCACGCCGAGCACCGCGTTGAGCTCGTCCACCGTTCCGTAGGCTTCCACGCGCGCATCGTGCTTGGGCACCCGCGCCGCACCGAGCAGCCCGGTGGTGCCGTCGTCGCCCGTGCGCGTGTAGATCTTCATCGCGGCGGGCAGTTACGCACAGCGCGGGGAGCGGCGTCAACTGCCGCGAACGCGTCCGCGCCCTCGGAAACACGGCCCGGCCGCTTGCGCGCGGGCGTCGCGTGGGCGATATTCGCGCCCCTTTCTCCGCACCCACCGACCCGCAGCCTTACGAGGGGCCATGCCTGTTCGCGACGCCCTGCCGCCCGTTCTCCGAGGTGAAGTCGGCGCCGATCTCTCGCCCGAATCGCGCGACCGTCTCGAATCCATCGCGCACGAGGCGCAAGCCGAGAAGCGCCTGACCTGGGCCCGCGAGGAGCTCGGCGGCCGACTGAAGCAAGCCGATGCCTCGTGGGGCGTGTACTACCTGCTCGCCGCCGTGTGCGCTCTCGAAGGCAACGTGGAGCGCGCGACCCAATCGCTCCTGCAGGTGGGCGAGAAGGTCGCGGCCGCGAAGAAGTGGGAGCCGCTCGCCGCGATCGCCGAGCGCTCGATCGCGCTGGCGCAGACGCACGCCGCGGCCCGCATGCTCGTGCAGGCCCATGAGGGCCTGAAGAAGGATCCCGAGCGCATCGACGCGCTCTCGCGCGCGTGGGCGATCAACCCGGACGACCTCGAGCTCGCGCTGCTGCTCGCGCAGCGGCTCGGCGAGGCGAAGCAGGGCGACGATCGTCGCGCGCTGCTCGGCGAGCTCGCGCCGCGGCTCGCGGCCGAGTCGCGCTGGTCCGACCTCGAGGAGGCCGCGCTCGAGTTCGTCGAGCACTCCGACTGGGACGGCCTCGTGCAGCTCGCGCAGGCGCTGCCCGCGGTCGCGACGCAGGGCGCGATGAAGGAGGCCCGCCAGCTCGCGGACATCACCGCGCAGGGCCTCGCGAAGGGGAACCGCGCGGGCGAAGCGCTCGAGCCGCTGCGGCGCATCGTCGCGATCGCGACGACCGCAGGCGGCGAGACGGCGGCCGACGACTTCCGCGTGGCGATGACGCTGGCGCTGCGCCAGGGTCCGGGCGCCACGGTGCCCGACGTGGACGCCGCGGTTGCGCAGAGCGGGCTCGAGGACGACGGCATTCCGCTGCCGCGCGCGATCGAGCAGTTCGATTCGATCTCGGCGCTCGCGCCGGGGCGCGGCATCCTGCACGAAGGGTTCGGCGCCGGCCGCATCGTGTCGAACGACACGACGACGGTGGTGATCGACTTCGCGAAGTCGAAGGGTCACAAGATGCCTTACGCCGCGGCTCGCCGGACGCTGACCGCGGTGGCCGAGGACGACCTGCGCCTCCTGCGCTTCTCCGATCCGGCCGAGGTGAAGCGCCTCGTCGCCGAGGAGCAGGCGACGATGGTCGTGCGCGCGCTCAAGATCCTCGGCGGGCAGGCGGACGCGAACCGGCTGAAGGTGTTCCTCATCGGCTCCGATCTCGTGGCCGCGAAGGAGTGGACGACGTTCTGGCGCAAGGCGCGCGCGGCCGCGGAGAAGGATCCGCGCATCGACCACACGCGCGCGTTCGAGCAGTTCTACAAGCTCGCGCCCGAGGGCACGGCAGCACCGAAGCACGACCGCACGCCGCTGCCGCTCTACGAAGTGCGCAAGCCGGCGAAGCACAACCTGTCGGTGATCCGGAAGTTCCTCGCGCAGCACCCGCAGGCCGAAGTCGCGCTCAAGGGCCGCTTCGGTTCGTTCATCCAGCGGACGATGCTGGACGAGGAAGGCGAGCGCCCCGATCGCGCGCGCGCCGGGCTGTACTTCACGCGCTGGTATCCGGAGCGCCGCGACGAGTGGATCGGCGTGCTGCGCACGCTGTGGGAGCAGGGCATCGCGATCTCCGACCTGGGCGCCGAGGAGGAGCAGCTCGCTCTGCTCGCCGAGTCGCGCGCCGCGGGCGTGGAGGCCGAGGCGATCCTGTCCGCGCTCGACTCGCGCTTCGCCGCCGTGCGCGACGAGGCGGAGAAGGACCGCGCCGCGCTCGACGACCACGGTCGCACGCTGCTGCGGCGAGCGCTGCTCGATCACGCGGTGCAGTACTCGGCCGCGGTGATGCGCCTGATCGAGGAGGACTTCAGCAACGCGACGCCGCCGGCGGACGCGTGGAGGCTCTTCTTCGCGGCGCTGCAGCTCATCGAGGAGAAGCCCAAGCCCTCGACCGCGGAGAAGATCACGCGCTGGCTCGAGCCGGACGGCGCGTTCCAGAAGATGCTCGCGGACATGCCGCCCAGCGAGGAGATGCGCCTCAAGGTGCGGGTGCTCGTGCGGCAGTGGCGCTCCAGCGACCGGCTGCTGTTCCCGGCGCTCGACTCGCTCGGCCGCGTGGGCCTCGAAGAGGAGCGCCAGTGGGTGCTCGACCACCGGCAGGCGCGCACCGACGCGCTGTTCAGCCAGGTGGGCGAGCAGGCCGACGACTTCGACGTGCCGGTGATGACGCGGCCCACGTGGGAAAAGCTCAAGGGTGAGCTGGCCACGATCGAGCGCGAGCTCAAGACCACGATCCCGAAGACGATCCAGAAGGCCCGCGAACTCGGCGACCTCAAGGAGAACGCGGAGTACCACTCGGCCAAGCTCAAGCAGGCGAACGCGCAGAAGCAGGCCGCTGCGCTGCAGTTGCGCATCACGCGCGCGCGCTTCGTCGAGGACGCCGAGTACAAGGACGGCATCGCGGGACTCGGCACCGAAGTGTCGCTCGCGTGCGGCGAGGAGCGGACGAGCTACTGGATCCTCGGCGACGGCGAACAGCATCTCGGCGACAACGTGATCTCCTTCCAGGCACCGATCGGCAAGCTGCTGCTCGGCCACGTCGCGGGCGACGAGGTCGAGATCAGCGATGGCGGCAAGCGCTGGCGCGTCGAGCGCGTCGTGCGCCGGCTGCCGACGTCGGACGCGAGCACGTCCGCGTCCTGACGAGCGCGCGCGAACGCGCACGACTGCGTTCGTCCGAAACGCCGCGCGTCACGCGCGGCGTTTCGCGTTTCATTCGCGCGACGCGCACGCCGCTTGCTCGTCGCGCGACGACGCGCGCGAAGAAAAGTGCGCGCGAAAAATTCTCCGCGCGCGAAGAATCGCTTGCGCACGTCACGCGTGCCGCATATGTTCGCCGCACGTTTCACCGCTCGCTGCGACACACGACGAGAAGCAACGCAGCGATCGCGCCGGTGGCAATCCCGAGCGAGTGGCCCGCGAGGGACGGAAGTCCGAAGGAACCGGTGGGCGGCGATGACATGAGTTTTGGCCGCAATCGAGGGCTCGGCGTCCACGTCGAGCCGCGTTTGGGTCGGAAAGGGAATTCCCGCCGCCCGCTCTTTGAGATGGACAAGGTTCCGCCACCGCGCAGCCGTTCCGGATCGTCGGCCCACTCCGGACCGGAGGACGAACTCCGATGACGATCGCCCGAACCGGCGGCCTCACGCTGGAAGTGGACGAAGCGCTGCGCGGCGTACTCACGCTCGGTTGGCTCGAAGCCGACGGCGTGAGGCCCGAGCCGCTCGCGGAATCGTTCGCGCAGGAACGCGACGAGATCGGCGAGCAACTCCGCACGCGCCACGCGGGCCGGTCGCCCGGCGACATCCCCGGCGTCGCCGAGAACCGCGCGATGTTCCACCGGCTCGGCGTCGATCCCACCAAGACGCGCCCGTCGAGCGAAGCGCTGCTCCGCCGCGTGCTGCAGGGCAAGGCGCTGCCGTCCATCCATCCCGTCGTCGACGTGTGCAATCTCGCGTCGCTCCAGCACCAGTTCTCGCTCGGGCTCTATGACCGGGACCTCGTGCGAAACGCGGTCTTCGCGCGTCTCGGCCGCATGGGCGAGGGCTACGACGGCATCCGCAAAGGCCGCGTGAATCTCGCGAATCGCCCGCTGCTCGCCGACGACGATGGGCCATTCGGCGCACCGACGTCGGATTCCGCACGCACCCAGGTCACGCCGGGCACCACCGCGGTGCTCGCCGTGGTGTTCGGCCCCGCCGAGCGCTCCAGCGCCGATCTCTCCGCCATGCTCGGCCGGCTCGCCGATCTGCTCTCGCGTTATTGCTCCGCGACGGTGCGGATCGTGCACACGCTGCACTGACGCTCCCCGCGAAAGTTCCGGATCGGGGCGCCCGATAATCCCCGGGCCGCTTCCCCGGCCACAGGTCGCTCGCATCGTCGCGATCGCACTCTCGCGATCGTCCGTTCACGGGAGGATCATCCATGAAGCGTTGCATCGCTTCGGCACTCGTGCTGCTCGCGCTGACGTCGGGCGTCGCGCGCGCCGGCGGCATCTCGCTCGGCGCCTTCGCGGGCATGAGCTACCCGGTGCTGCAGGAGGACGCAGGCAAGGGGACGCTGATCGGCGTCCGCGCACCGGTGCGCCTCGTGCCGTTCGTCGTCGTGGAACCGTTCTGGGGCTCGACCAAACTCGGCGACAAGGTCACGACCGTCGCCGACGTGTCGTACACGCGCGAAGGCTTCGACGAAACCGTGTACGGCGCGAACGTGATGTTCGCGATGGGCGGCCCGCTGTCCTTCTACCCGGTCGTCGGCGTCGGCAGGACGACGCTCAAGCGTCCCGGATTCGAGCAGAGCTTCACCACGTACGACGGCGGACTCGGACTGCGCGTCGCGCCGATCCCGAAGTTCGGCATCGACCTCCGTGCCGAGATGCAGGCCGTCGTCGACGGCGAGACCACGCGCAAGTTCGGCAACTTCACGGCCGGGCTGTCCTACAGCCTGTTCGGCCTGCCTTGAAAGGAGACGCGAACGCCATGCTCAAGCCTCTTCGTCTCGCCACGTTCGCGGCCGTGCTGGCCGGCGTCGTCGCCGCGGGCTGCCTGTTCGTCTCGGGCCAGTTCGTCGTCACCTACAACTTCAAGGACCACGGCTACGACCCGGTGAGCGTGAACTCGTCCGTCGCGCTGGTCGGCGTGCCCGTCGACCTGAACCTCGTCAGCGCCTACAAGGACCACAAGAAGGACCTGAAGGACGTCAGTGACCTCGCGGTCGTGGGCAACGTCACCAACCTCGACAACGCCGCGCCCGTCGACGTCGAGGTGTGGATCGTCCCGCATCCGAACGGCACGCTGCTCACCACCGACGCGGCCGTGCGCTCGGCCGGTGTGCGCGTGTGGGGGCCGCTGCACGTCGAAGCCGGCGCGACGCGCACGGTGGGCTGGAACGATTCGGCCCGGCTGTTCGTCGGCCGCCCCGCGCTCATCAGCGAGGTGAAGGGCGACGGCCGCTTCGACCTCTACGCGCTGGGCAGCAACGGCTATCACTTCCAGGTCTCGAAGGCGGCGATCATCGCCGTCATCGGCGCCGGCAAGTAGCCGAACGCTGCGGACGCCTCACGCGACCGCCGGGCCTCGCACGAGGCCCGGCGGTTCGCGTTCGTCGCGGCGGCGCGCTCCGCGTCAGCCGCGCCAGCCGTTCGTGATCGGCAGCCGGCGGTCCTTGCCGAAGGCGCGCGGCGTGATCTTGATCCCGGGCGGGCTCTGGCGGCGCTTGTACTCCGCCAGATCGACCATGCGCGCGACGCGGCGCACGACCGCGTCGTCGTGTCCCTGCGCGACGATCTCGGCGATCGAGCGATCCTCCTCGACGTAGGCGCGCAGGATCGCGTCGAGCACCGGATAGGGCGGCAGCGTGTCCTGGTCGGTCTGGTTCGGCTTGAGCTCCGCCGTCGGCGCGCGCTCGATCGTGTTGCGCGGGATCACCGTGCCGCGCGCGTTGCGCCAGCGCGCGAGCTCGTAGACCTGCGTCTTGTACACGTCCTTGAGCACCGCGAAGCCGCCGGCGGTGTCGCCGTAGAGCGTGCTGTAGCCGACCGACGTCTCGCTCTTGTTGCCCGTCGTGAGCACGAGCCAGCCGAACTTGTTCGAGAGCGCCATCAGGTAGTTGCCGCGCACGCGCGCCTGCAGGTTCTCCTCGGTGATGTCCGGCGCGCGGCCCGCGAACACCTCGCCCAGCGCGTGCTCGTAACCGGACATCACGTCGCGGATCGGGATCACTTCGAGCCGGATGCCCAGCGCGCGGGCGAGGTCCTCGGCGCCCGTCATCGATTCGCCGGACGTGTACGTCGACGGCATCGAGACGCCGACGACGTGCTCGGCGCCGAGCGCGTCGGCGGCGACCGTCGCGGTGAGCGCCGAATCGATGCCGCCCGAGAGTCCCAGCACGACGGTGCGGAAGCCGTTCTTGCGCACGTAGTCGCGCGTGCCCAGCACGAGCGCTTCGTAGATCTCCGCCGCGGGCTCGAGCTCCTGCGCCGCCGGGCGCGGCGGCGCCGCGACGCGCACCGCGCCGGCGGCGGCGCCGCCGGCGAGCGGGATCTCGACGCGCGGCAGCGGACCGGCCTCGTCGAGCGCGCGCTCCTTGCGCAGGCGCGTGTCGTGCAGCCGCGCCGCGAAGACGTCCTCGAGGTCGACGTCGACCACGACGAGGTCCTCGGCGAAGTGCGCGCCCTCGGCGAGCACGCGGCCGCGGCCGTCGATCACGAGGCTCGCGCCGTCGAAGACCACCTCGTCCTGCGCGCCGACGAGGTTGCAGAAGCACACGACCGCGAGATTGTCCGCCGCGCGCGTCGCGATCATGCGCCGGCGCTCGCCGGCCTTCTGAGCGTGATAGGGCGAGGCGGAGCAGTTGAGGATGATCTCGGCGCCGCCGCGGATCGCCTGCTCCTCGGCCGGCCCGCCGGCGATCCAGATGTCCTCGCACACGTTCACGCCGAAGGTCACGTCGCCGCGGCGGAACACGTGCGCGTGCCGCTCCGCGGTGAAGTAGCGGTTCTCGTCGAACACGCCGTAGTTCGGCAGGTAGCGCTTGCGCGCGGTTCCGACCCACTCGCCGTCGTGCATCACCGCCGCGACGTTGTAGAGGTCGACGTCGCGCTCGAGCGTGCCCACGACCACGGTCAGTCCGCGCGTGTGCGGCAGCAGCTCGCGCGTGCGCTCGATCACGCGCCCGATGAACGCCGGCTTGAGCAGCAGGTCTTCGGGCGGGTAGCCGGGCAGCACCATCTCGGGGAAGACGAGCAGTTCGACGCCCTGCTCGCGTGCGCGCTCGATGCTGGCGGTGACGAGGCGGAAGTTGCCGTCGAGATCGCCGACGGTGGGATTGACCTGGGCGAGTCCGATACGCAGTGATCGCATGCGCGCGAGTTTGCGGTGGGCCGGGGCGATGGCGCAAGGCGGGGGGCGCGGCGCTCGCGGGGCGATGCGAGTCGCGTTTCGCCCCAAAACGAAAGCGCCCGGCTGGTCGCCGGGCTCTCCCGTTTCGTTGCGGAGGAGCGCACGCACGCTCGACCGCTGTGCAAGAGGGATGGGATGTCGGGCGCTTGTTGCCGTGTCTCCCTGCTCCGACCCTTCACGCGGCAGGGGTCTCTCGGACCCGGTTCTTTACTGTTCGCGTGCGGGCTCTTGCCCATCTGGTGCCCCGGCTCGCGGGCCGGGCGCAGGGTCGTACAGTCGCAAGGAGCATTCCTCGGGGCCGACGACTTCCCAGATCGTGTAATTGATTGTCGGCGCGCCCCCGGCCGTCCTCAAGGGTCTTTTTCGTGAACGAGGTGTGAGCGAATTCGCACCGGCACCGTCGGCATTTCGCCACACCCGGGCCCGCCCGCCCGGATTCCGGCCCGGCGCGAGGGCCCCGCGAGGCCGGTGGTCAGTGCCGGCGGCCCCGGACGTCGGCGGCCAGCGCGAGCAGGTTGGAGCTGATCCGAAGGCCCGCGGCGTCGGCCGCCGCGGCGTTGATCACGAAGCGCAGCTTCCGGTCCTCGAAGTACAGACCGACGATGCCGCCGCGCTCGACGAAGTCGTCGCTCTCACCCACCGTCAGGGCGGACGTGCCCCGCACACGATCCAGCACGCGGGTCACGTGCCGGGCGGATCCGTAGCCGACGAAGACGAGATCGAAGCCCGCGCTCAGGCTGTCCGGCTCGCCGACGGCGACCACGGCGATCGGCCGGCCGTCCACGCGCTTGCCGGCCACCGTCGATCGCAGTGCCCGGCTCAGGTTCTCGTCGCCGACGACGGCGATCGCGATCGGGGTCGTCGACGGGACCACCGGCGCATCGGCCTGGCGCACGAAACGCACGAAGCTGAGCAGGTACGCCGCCTTCAGATCGAGCTCGGGCGCGGTCATGTGCCGCGTCGTGACGCCCGCAGCCGGTCCGGCGAGCAGGCCAGCGACGACGGCGGCCGCGATCAGGAGCGAGAGCGCGAGCCGGGCGAGGTGCGTGCGGAGCCTCACCAGAACCTCACGTCCAGCCGGGCGCGGAACGTCCGCCCTTCCTGCGGCACCGACGCCATGTTCATCTCGGGGCCGGCCACGTCACCATAGCGGACGTCGAAGAGGTTGCGTGCCCCGGCCGTGACCTGCCAGAGCTGGCCCGGCCAGCGCACGATCACGTTCGCGTTCGTGATCGTGGCGCCGCTCACGTCCTCGCCGAACGGATTCAGGCGCATGCCGATCGTGTGCGCGTCGGCGCTGAGCCACACGCGGTTCGGCAGCAGCGGCAGCTTGCCGGACGCCTGCGCGATGTCCGCCGGCGAGTTCGAAAGGCGCACGTCGCCCGGCCGCAGGCGCACGCGCTGGTGCACGCCTCCGAGGTGCAGCTCGGCGCCGTGCCATCGCGCCGCCAGCTCGATCTCGGCGCCGGCTCCGCGCACGTCCTCGTTGTAGAAGCGATCGAAGCCGTCGATCACGTCTTCGCGAATGAACCGCTCGCCGTGGAAGACGAAGCCCGACGCCGACGCGTGGTAGTGCTCGCCGAAGTAGCTCTCGAGCACGAGTTCCCCGGTGTGGAAGACCTCCGGACGGATCTGCGTGTTCGCGTCCTGGCCGCTGCCCCACAGATACACCTCGTACGACGTCGGGACGCGGAACGCGGATCCGTAGACGAGCTTGAGCGCCGTGCGGTCACGCGGCGTCCAGATGAGGCCGACGCGCGGGTGCGTGCTGCCGCCGAACATCGTGTACTCGTCGTGCCGCAGCCCCGCGTTGAGGCGCAGCCGCGGCGCGAGATCGAACGCGTCCTCGGCGTAGACCGCCCAGATCGCCGTCTGGTGGTCGTCGTCGTAGCGCAGCCGGTAGGGCGCTTCGTCCCAGTTGCGCTGGTGCTGGCGCAGGTTGCGCCGCCACTCGGCGCCAGCGACGAACTCGTCGGGACCGAAGAGCGAGCGGTGCACGTTCGCCTCGAAGCCCGCCCAGCGGCCCACGTGACCGTCGCGGTTGAGCACGACCGGCCCCGAGCCGCTGCCGGAGTAGTCGGAGGGATAGCTGCCCTCGTACTCGTAGTCGTCGAAGTAGGCGCGCCCCGCGACCTCGAAGCGATTCGAGAACGCGTGCTTCCAGGCGAGGTCGAGCCACCAGCGGCGATCGAGCGTCCAGAAGCCCGCGGCGTCGAACACGGAGCCGAACGACGCGGTCGGGACGGTCTTGCGGCGCTGGCCGTAGACGCCCTGCAGCCGGAACCCGCCGAGTGTCGCGTCGCCATAGAGCCGGTGCGCGCGCTCGCCGTCGAGCTTCTCCGCGACACCGTGATTCGTCTCCGGCGTGTCGAAGGAGGGGAAGTAGATCCGCTCGGTGCCGTCGCTCGCCATGTCCGACGCGGCCAGCTGCAGCCACCCGCGCCCCGCGAGCGAGCCGCCCCAGGCGAGCCGTCCGCCGCGCGAGCCGAGCGACCCGCCGCTCGCGGAGGCGTGGATGCCGGCGGTCTGGCGGGCGTGCTTCGTGACCACGTTGATCGCGCCCTGCACCGCGTTGCCGCCGTAGAGCGCCGAGCTCGGGCCGCGGATCACCTCGATGCGATCCACCTGCTCGAGATCGATCGGGAAGTCGTTTCCGATGAGCGCGCCTTCGAAGATGTTGTCGTTGGTCCGGTGTCCGTCGACGAGAACCAGCACGCGCGCGTTGTAGTCGTCCACGTGTCCGAGCGCACGCATGCCGAGGTACTCGTAGTCGCGGTCGTAGCTGACGAACAGGCCCGCCACCGCACGCAGCGCCTCGGCGAGCGAACGGTAGTCGTGGTCGCGGAGGTCGTCGGCCGTCAGCACGGTCACGCGAGTCGGCGCGTCGAGGCTGCGCTGCGCGAACCGCGAAGCGCCGTACACCGACTCCACCTCGACGTTCATCAACTGGTCGAGGCTCAGCTCGGCCAGGTCCGCAGGTCGCGGGTCCGTGGGCGGCGGGGCGTCCGCCCGCGCCACGGTCGCGCCCGGCGCGAATGCCAGCGCCGCGGCCAGCAGCCACGACGGCAGCGCGCGGAGGCGTCGTCGCTCAGCGGCCATGGGACCCGGCTCCGTCGTCCGCACCGGCGGGATCCGCCGCCAGCACCTGACGCGCGGCCTCGAGGAGCTCGAACGGATCGAACGGCTTTGCATACGTCCGGACCGCGCCGAGCCGGCTCGCCATCGCGAGCACGTCGATGCCCGTGCGCTGCGAGCCGCCCGACATGGCGAAGATCGGCAGCGTCGGATCCTTGATGCGCAGCTCGAGGATCGTCTCGATGCCTTCCTTCTCGGGCATCAGGATGTCGGTCACGAGCAGGTCGGGGCGCCGCGCGGCGATGCTGCGCAGGCCATCGACGCCGGTCTCGGCGACGGCCACTTCGAAACCGGCTCCCTCGAACACTTCGGCGAGCAGCTCGCGGATCGGGCGCTCGTCGTCCACGATGAGGACGTACGACACGTTGCCTCCTGCGGCGCGGGGGCTCGAGGGGGCGCCCGGGCGCAGTGCACCCTATCATTCGGCCGCCCGGGGGGCGCCGATGACCCCAATCGCGATCCGGCGACGATCCCTGAGACGCCACGATCGCGTGAAGCGCGGACGCGCCTGACACGATACTGTGGCCGTGGGCGCCGGCCCTGCGCCCGGGTTCGATCGACACCATCGGAGTGCAAGCCCATGCCCGAACCGGGGCCGAATCCCCACGTGCCTGCCCGCAGCGGACCGGACGTCCCGCGCGGGCCCCGGCACAGCCCGCTGACCGCGCTCGGCCACCTGAGCCTCGCCCACAAGCTCACCGTCATGCTCATGATCACGAGCGTCGGCGCGCTCGTGCTGGCCGGCGTCGCCATCTCGCTGCGCGAGATCGACTCGTCGCGCGTGGCGCTCGAGCGCGACCTGACGTCGCTCGGCGACGTGGTCGCGACGAACGCGGCGGCTGCGCTCAGTTTCGGCGACGAAGACGCCGCGCGCGGCGTTCTCGCGTCTCTGGCCGCGCGCCGCGACATCGCTCGCGCGGCGCTCGTGCTGCCCGACGGCCAGGTCTTCGCGGCGTACGAGGCGCACGGCGAGCGCCCGCTGCGGAGCATCGAGCGCTCGCTGACGCCCGCGCCGGTCGTGATTCGCGGCCGGCTCACGATCGTCCGGCCCGTCGAGGTGCGCGGCGAGAAGCTCGGCTCGCTGTACCTGGAATGCACCATGTCCGCTCTGCAGGCGCGCGTCCGCGACGTGGTCCTCTCGGTCGTCGCGCTGATGCTCGTCGCGGCGCTCTTCGCGTACGCGATCTCGCTGCGCCTCCACCGGGTCGTATCCGAGCCGGTGAGCCGGCTCTCGCAGGCGGCGCACCGCGTGTCGGCGAGCCGCGACTACTCGGTGCGCGTCGAGTGGCCGAACCGCGACGAGCTCGGGCTGCTGACCGACGCATTCAACGACATGATGGAGCAGGTGCAGGCCAAGGAGGCGCAGCTCGTCGCGAGTCACGAGCGGCTGCGTCAGGCGCAGAAGATGGAAGCGGTGGGACAACTCGCCGGCGGTGTCGCGCACGACTTCAACAACCTGCTCACCGCGATCAACGGTTACGCGTCCCTGCTCGAGCGGCGGCTCGAGGAATCCGATCCGCGCATCGGCCACGTTCGCGAGATCCGCAAGGCCGGCGACCGCGCGGCGGGGCTCGTGCGCCAGCTGCTCGCGTTCGGGCGCAAGCAGACGCTCGAGCCGCGCGTGCTCGACCTGCGCGAGACGCTCGCCGACCTCGAGGGCATGCTGGGCCGGCTGATCCCCGAGCACACGCATCTCGTGTGGGACACCGCGCGGCGCGTGGCGTCCGTGAAGGCCGACCCGGGCCAGATTCAGCAGGCCGTCGTGAACCTCGTCGTGAACGCGCGCGACGCGATGCCGAAGGGCGGCACGATCACGATCGGCCTCGCGGACATCGTGCTCGGCGCGACGAACCTCGACCGCGTGCCCGGCGCCACGCCGGGTCCCTGGGTCGTGTTGTCGGTCGCGGACACGGGCGCCGGCATTCCCGAGGCGATCCGCGCGCACATCTTCGAGCCCTTCTTCACCACGAAGGACGTCGGGCAGGGTACCGGGCTCGGCCTCGCCACGGTGTACGGCATCGTCGAACAGAGCGGCGGACGCGTGACGTTCGACAGCGCCGAGGGCCGGGGCACCACGTTCCTCGTGTGGCTGCCCGCGGTGCCGGGCACCCCGCGCGCGCGGCCGTCCGGCGCGGCGGCCACGAGCCCCGGCGGCCACGAGACGATCCTGCTCGTGGAGGACGAGCCGGCGGTGCGCGAGCTGACGCGGGACATCCTCGTCGGGTACGGCTACCGCGTGATCGAGTGCGACGGCCCCGAGGCGGCGCTGCGCGCGAGCGAGGCGCACGACGGACGGATCGACGCGATGCTCACCGACTTCGTGATGCCGGGCCTCAACGGCCGCGAGCTGAGCCTGAAGCTCGCGGTCACGCGGCCGGAGATGCGCACGATCTTCATGTCGGGCTACACCGACGGCGTCGCGCCGGCGCAGGGCCCGTCCGGACGCCCCGCGGTGTTCGTGAGCAAGCCTTTCGTGCCCGACGCGCTCGCGACCACGGTGCGCGCGGCCCTGGACGGCGAGCCCGCCGCCTGACCGCGCCGGCGCTCGGCGTGCCGCGTCACCGAAGCAGGACGAGACGCACCGTGCGCATCGCGCTGCCCGAACGCAGACGCGCGAAGTAGACGCCGCACGGAACGTCGTGGCCCTGGTCGTCGCGCCCGTCCCACGCACCGCGCCAGCGCGCCCCCGGGACGGTGCCGGCGAGCAGCGTTCGTACCCGCGCGCCGCGCAGGTCGTGGACCTCGAGCCGGACCGCCGCCGCCGCATTCAGCTCGAAGGCGAGCCAGGTCGAGCGGGCGAACGGATTCGGCGAGGCCGGCAGCAACCGCGTGCGCGACACGAGGTCGTGCGGTGCGTCGACGGTCGAGCTGATCGCGACGTCGTCGACGTACCATTGCGCGCCCGCCACGCCGTTGTTGCCGTACGCGGTGAAGCGGAGCGCGAACTGCGCGCCCACGGCCGTGTCGCCCAGCGCGTACGTGTACGGGATCCACGTCGAGGCCGCGCCGCCGGGGGAGCTGACGAGCACGAGCGTGAACCAGCGCTCGCGCGACGAGTCGAACCACTCGACCCGCATCTGCTGTCCCGCCGGGACGTAGTTCGACACCATGCGCCACGAGATCGTGGGCCGCCCGACCAGCACGATGGGCAGCGTGCGCGCGGTGCCGAGGTAGATCGCGGTGCCGAAGCCCTTGGTGTGATCGAGGGCCAGGCGGCCCGAGCTCACGCTGCCCCGATCGACCGCCGTCCACTTGTTCCCGTCGGGTGCGTTGCCCGGAAAAGCATCCGAGAACGGCAGGCCGGCGTGCGGCACGTCGACGGTCACCGTGTCGAGGCACGGCGACGCGGCGAGGTACTGGCGCAGGGCGGTCGTCTCCGAGGGTCCGAACGACAGCACGCCGCCGGAGCAGCCGCCCTGCGACGAGCACATGATGCGGCAGTTGTAGTCGTACCCGTCGCAGTGGCCGGCGCCGATCACGTGCGCGAGCTCGTGCGCGGAGTTCTGCACGCGGTTCGCGAGCACGGTGGACGAACGCGACTGCACGAGGCAGTAGCCGGTCGTCGCGAGGCACAGCGTCGACTGGTACGCGATACCGATCGTCGTGCCGTCGAGGTCGCGGCCGGTGAAAAGCTGCACGGCGTCGCGAACGATGCCGGACTGGTTCGCGATCCACTCGGTCCGCAACTGGCTCAGGAGCGTGCTCGGCGCGGAGGAGGTGTACGGATCGGGGTCCGTCGTCCGCACGATCACGGTGCCGATCGCGATCGTCGCGTCGAGGTCGCGCTCGTCGAGGTCCGCCGCGCCGTTGATCACGGCCTCGATGTCCGCGACCGTCGTCGCGACCGACGAGCCGTTCAGGGCGTAGAACTCCGAGTCGGCGTCGCACGCGAGCTCGATCCGTCGTACCTGCTGCGGCCACAGCGCCATCGTCCGCTCCGCCGCCTCCGGTGAGAGCGCCAACGGAACGGCTTCGCCGGTGACGCCGCACGTGCCGCCCACGTCGGCGACATCGCCCGCGCGCGCGACGACCGCGAGCCCGCGGGGCGCGCCCGGCACGAGCGTGCGCAGCGGCGTCACGGTCCACGTCGAGCGCTCGCCGTCCGCGGTGCGCGCATCGACGATCGCCCGCCACTCGCCGTCCACGATCGCCGCGCTGGCGCGGCTGCCGGGTTCACCCGCGATCGTGCCGCGCCACGTGGCGGGCGGCGGAACCGCGACCGGTGCGAACGAACCGCCGCCGTCCGCGACGAGCACGCGGAAGCCGGGCGATCGCCGCGAGACGCGGTGCAGCACGACGCGCACCGGCGTGCCGCCCAGTGCGAGATCGAGCGTCGCGTCGTCCCGATCCGGTGCCGGCGTGGCGAGCGCCGCGAGCGCGAGCTGCGCGGGATCGCTCGCGAGCCGCGCCGCCGCCGCCGGCAACCAGCGTGCGGCATCCGGCGAATCCTCGGCGCGGGACGCGAGGGGCTGGGAACCGAGCACGAGCAGCGCGAGCGATACGACGCGGATCGACACACGCGCCGGCGCCTTTCGCGTGGGGCAAAGCATGCGGCACACCTCCGGCCGCATCTCGGGCGGGCGCGCGAGCAGGGAGGAAGGAGTGCGCCACGCTCGCGTCCGGATCGGCACGAGCAAAGGCTAGCACCCGGCCGCGGCGGTCATGCCGGGCATTCGCTCGCGGGTCGGCGGGCGAGGGCGTGGCCCGGCGGCCGAATCGCGCCGCGCCGGCGTCAGTGCGCCGCGGGGGCGGGGCGCTTCTGCGCGGCGGCGAGCAGCGTCGCGACGCCGGCGACGCCGGCCATCACGCGATAGGCGTCGCGCGTCGCCGCGGCGAAGCCGGCGGCGCTCACGCCGGCGCCCGCGCCCGCGAGCACCGTGTGCGTGTGCGCGAAGTAGCGCGAGGCCATGAGCGCGCCCATCAGCGCGGCGCCCGAGGTGAAGCCGAGGTTGCGCGTGGTGCCCTGCAGGCCCGAGGCGATGCCGAGCTGTTCGCGCGGCACGAGCGAGAGCAGCGCGCTCGCGTTGGGTACGGAGAACAGGCCCTGCCCGGCGCCGATCAGGCCGAGGCCCGCGAACAGGTGCCACGGGCTCGGCGTGACACCGAGGCCGGAGAGCACGACGAAGCCCGCGGTGGTGAGCACCATGCCCAGCGTGGTGAGCGCGCGCGCGCCGACGCGGTCCGAGAGCCGGCCCGCGGTCGGCGCGAAGAAGAGCGCGGCGACGGGCAGGATCATGTTCCACACGCCGCTCTTCTGCGCGTCGAAGTGCAGCACCTCTTCGAGGTAGAGCGGCACGTTCAGTCCGACCGCGATCGTCAGCGCCTGGCTGAGCAGCGTGAGCGAGACCGCAGCGCCGAGCGGGCCGAAGAGGATGTGCAGCGGCAGCATCGGCGCGCGGGCGCGGCGCTCGACGAGCGAGAACGCGACGAGCGACACGACCGCGATCGCGGCGAGAGCGAGCACGAGCGGCGAGGTCCAGCCGGACTCGGGGCCACGCGAGAGCGCGAGCATCAGCGCCGCGAGCGCGGCGCACCACGTGGCCGCGGCCGCGAGGTCGAGCGGTGGCGCGCCGGGTGCGGGCCGGTCGGCGGGCAGGCGCTGCCGCAGCAGCCACAGGTTGAGCAGGCCGAGCGGGACGTTGACGAGGAACAGCCAGCGCCACGAGGCGTGCTGGATCACGATGCCGCCGAGCGGCGAGCCGATCGCGAGCCCGATGCCGACCATGGCGCCGAACGCACCGAGCGCCTTGCCGCGTTCCTCGCCCGGGAACGCCGAGACGAGCAGCGCCGAGCCGTTCGCGGACACGAGCGCGGCGCCGATGCCCTGCACGATGCGCGCGGCGATGAGCGCGTGGATGTCGGGCGCGAAGCCGCACGCGGCGGAGGCGAGCGTGAAGAGCAGCACGCCGGCGCCGTACACGCTGCGGCGCCCGCGCAGGTCGGCGAGCCGGCCGGCGCTCAGCAGCAGGCCGGTGATGGTGAGGCTGTAAGCGAGCACGACCCACTCGGTCGTGGTGAGCGCGGCGCCGAACTGCCGCTGCAGCGTCGGCAGCGCGATGTTGACCACGCTCGCGTCGAGCGTGGCCATGATCACGCCAAGCGCGATCGGCGGGAACACGCGCCAGCGCGGGAAGGAGCTTCCCGCGCCGGGGGTGCCGACGTTCGGATCCGCGGGCGTCATTTCTGGCGGAGGATGGCGAGGATCTCGGGCAGGTTGGGCGTCTTGCCGTAGAGCAGAAGGCCGATGCGGAAGACCTTCGACGACGTCTTGAGCGCGACGAAGGCCGCGAGGGCGAGGAGGCCGAGCGAGGTCGCCAACTGCCAGAGCGGAACTTCGGCGCCGGTGATCGAGCTGGTGGCGAGCCGCAGCATCATCGTGGTCGGCGCGGTCATCGGGAACAGCGACAGCCCGACCGTGAGGCTCGAGTGCGGGCTGTTGAGGATCTTGGCGATCGCGTAGAAGGGCAGGAAGTTCGTGATCGTGAAGATCATCGCGAGCTGCTGCGCTTCTCTCAGATTGTTCGCGATGGCGCCGATGCCGGTCATGAGGCTCGCGTAGAAGAGGTAGCCGAGGACGAAGTAGGCGATCGCCAGCACCACGAGCACCGGCGGGATCGAGATCTGGAGCATGCCCATCGTGGGCGCCGCGAAGTAGAGCGCCGCCACGATCCACGCGCCGACCAGCGTCAGGCCCGCGCCGCCCAAACCGACCAGCTTGCCGACCATGAGGTCGTCCGGCGTGACCGTGCAGAGCAGCGATTCGAGGATGCGCGTTTCCTTTTCCTCGGAGACGCCCTGAAGCAGGTACTGGCCGCCGGTGATGATCGCGATGCCGAGGATGAGCGCCATCACGAACGGCACCAGAAACGACCAGAGTTCGCGCATGTCGTCCTTGAGCGCGTAGTTCCCGTCGCGTCCGGGCACGTACAGGGCCGTCGATCGGCCGAGGTCGATCACGCGCGCCGCGTGCAACGAATCGGAGGAGCCGCGCAGCATCGACTTCATGAGCCAGACGCGCACCGCGCGATCGTCACCCGATTCCGTGAGCGTGCGCGTGTCGTGCTCGTAGCGGCGGAGCTGGCCGGTCGAGAGAAAGTCCGGCGGCACGACCATCACCGTGTTGACCGTGCCGGCCGTGAGCGAGTCGAGGGCCGGCGCCAGCGCCTCGAAGCGGCGCGCGACGAGCGGCACCGCGAAGCTGTCCGGCGCGAGGAAGCGATTCTTGCGGCCGAGGTTGACGCTGACCGCGCCGTAGTTGAAGCGCTCCGGTGCGTCGGCGAACACGCCCGAGGAGTCCACGAGCGCCACGATGCGCTCCTGGTGCGCGTGCTTGCGGGCGTCGTCGCTGCCGGCGAGCTGCAGCGTGACCGACAGTGCCATGAGCGCGGGCGTGAGCAGCAACGAGAAGAGGAACGCCTTGCGCCGGACGGTCGTGACGTATTCACGGCGCGCGATGATCAGCGCACGGGAGAGCGAGAACTTCATCGCGCGCCTCCTTCCATGTGGAGCAGGTCGACGGTCGGCGGTCCGCTGCGGCCCTGGTCGAGCCCGGCGCCCGTGGTGACGACGTGCACGAAGATGTCCTCGAGCGGCGGGATCAGCGGCGTGAACCCGCGCACCGCGACGCCGCGTTCGACGAGCGCACCGAGCACGGCCGCCGGATCGGCACCGCGCTCGAGCGAGACCTTGGTGCCGCCGTTCATCGACTCGCGCGCGCGCACGCCCGGCACGTTCCCGGGCACTTCGCCGCCCTCGACGAGGAACGCGTGCTCCGCGTGGTTGCGGCGGATGTCGCCGACGTTGCCGTAGAGCACCATGTGGCCGCGATTGATCATCAGCGCGCGGTCGCACTGCTGCTCGACCTTGTTCATCTGGTGCGTCGAGAGCAGCACCGTCGTGCCGGCGGCACGGCGGCGGCGCAGCACGTCCTCGAGGATCGAGACGTTGATCGGGTCGAGGCCGCTGAACGGCTCGTCGAGGATCAGCAACTGCGGATCACCGATCAGCGCGGTGCACAGCTGCAGCTTCTGCTGCATGCCCTTCGACAGCGCGGACACCTGCTTCTTCGCCCACGCCGCGAGCTCGAACTCCTCGAGCAGCGCCACGGCCGCATCGCGCGCGGCGCGCGGCCCCATGCTCTTCAGCTCGCCGAAGTAGGCGAGCGCGTCCAGCACCGGCACCTTGCGGTAGAGCCCGCGCTCCTCCGGCAGGTACGACACGCGCGGCCGGTTCTCGCCACGCAGCGGCTTGCCGTCGAGCGTGATCGAACCTCCGTCCGGACGCAGGATGTCGGTGATCATGCGGATCAGGGTGGTCTTGCCGGCGCCGTTGGGTCCGAGCAGGGCGAAGATCTCCCCCGGGTGGACCTCGAAGCTGACGTCGTTCACGACGGTCCGCCCGTCGTAGACCTTGCGGACGCTGTGGACCTCGAGCATGCGCGTGGAACCTCGCGAGGGTGAGGAGCCGGGTGCGTCCGCCCGCCGGAATACGGGGTGCGCCCGGCGCGCCGACCGGCCCCGGTGTCCGGGGCGCGAAAGCGCCGTGCGACACTAGGGCCAGCGCCCCCGGCAGACAAGGAGGTCCGGGTGCCGGGGCCGATG
>WBZT01001014.1_pt1 | contig 21424 bp, 26 predicted proteins | sample 5204241 | NCBI WGS metagenome assembly WBZT01 (sample SAMN12344358, study PRJNA552823) | activated sludge metagenome | biome: Activated sludge suspended growth; feature: Nitrification reactor; material: Wastewater; isolation source: activated sludge from nitrification reactor of wastewater...
TGAGACGATCGCTCTACTTCACAGCCGCCAACGCCACCGAGATCGCCGCGCGCCAACACGGCCACGACGAACAAAGCCGCAGTGGCGTAGTCAACCGCGCTCTGTCCGCGCTCTGGACCATTTACGCCGCTGGACGCGCCACCGTGCGCGCCCGGTTCAGCAACGAAGAATTGCTGGCCATCACCAACGCCTTGCGCGGCACCGCAACCACCCCGAACAACATCGGCGCCGAGACCTACAACTGGCTATGCGCCAACGCCGGCGAAGACAGCGAACCGACCCCGTTCAACATCCAAGCCAAACTCGACATGCTGTCCTTTGCCGAAAAGATGGCCCTGATCGACGCCATCGAGCGCTGGGACGGCCAGGACATCAACCACCTGCTGAAATGAAATGAGAGCCACCATGAAAGTCGTAACCTGTTACGCCAGCAAGGGCGGGGTTGGCAAAACGACCGCCGCCGTCAATATCGCCGCTATCCTGGCCAACCGCGGGCATGAGACAATCCTGATCGACCTGGATCCCAACGGCAGTTGTGCGCTGCACCTGGGCACCAGGCCGGCCACCAATGCCTACCGCTGGTTCGCCGATGCCTACAGTGATGCCCTGTTGCTGCCCGAACACGTCCTGGTGCCAATCGCCGCCGGCCTGCAACTGCTGCCCAGCAACAGCAGCCTGCGCGGCATCAGCCAGTTATTTGATGCACCCAATGCCGTCGCCCAACTCATCGCCGCCATCCGGCGCCTGGCCCTGGACAGCACCGAATACCTGATCATCGACGCCGCCGTTGGTGGGGGCGTGCTGCGCGATGCCGCCGTGCGCGCCGCGCATGTGATCCTGCATCCGTTCCAACCATCAACCACTGACCTGGCCCTGATCCCAGGCATGTTCAAAGCGCTGGAGCCAGACCAGGATCTAGTATTGCTACCATCCCGCTATAAGCCAGGCAGCAAGCTCCACCGCGCCGTGGTGGACAAAGCCACCAGCACCTGGCCGACAAGTTTTCTGGCCAACAGCACCGGCCCCGTCGCCATCCGCGAATCAGCGACCGTCGTCGAAGAAGCCGTGGCCGCCGGCAAACCACTCATTGTCACCCGACCGAGCCATCAGGCATGTGTCGCCTACAAGCATATCGTTGATGAACTGGAGGCCAAATGAACGACTGGAATCTCGACGTTGCCGACGCCGGCGACATGATCGTTGAAGCCACCGCGCACCTCAACTACAACTACGACGAACTGCCGACCGAGGCACAGGAACCGGCGATGCGCGCCGCCGTCAACATCAAGGCCGCCGACCGCAAAGCGACCGGCGCACTATGGGAAATCGGGCGCCAACTGAACAGCATTCGCGGCCTCATTCCGCACGGTCAGTGGCTGGGCTGGTTGGAAACAGAGTTCAACTACAGCGCGCGCACAGCACAGAAACTGATGGAAGTCGCCACCAAATTCCCCAACCCTGGGCGCCTACTGGACCTGAGCCAATCGGCCCTCAACGCCCTGGCCAGCGCCGACCCCGAAAGCCCAATCATCGACCAGGTACGCACGCGCATCGAGGCCGGCGCCCCACCGACCGCCGCCGAGATCCGCAGCGCCATCAATGCCACAGCCGCACCGGCGCCGGCACCAACACCGAGCACCGCCACCATGCCCGATGCGCCGCCGCGCCCAACCGCTACCCAGCGGCTCGATGACGACGACTATGCACCACAACCAAGCGGGCGCACCGTCAGCCCACGCCGCACGCCAGTGCACGATGATCTCCCGACCGACGATGAAGCCTACATCGACGCCCCGGAAGAGACCGGCACCGTGCAACTGTACGATGACATCCGCAAACTCAATGCAGTTGAAGCCTTGACCTTCACCTACGGCGACCTGATCGGCGAAGCGGCCGCCAATCGGCTGCGCACCGCCATCCAGGACTTCATCACCAAGCTATATGCCGTAATCGAGACCGCATAGCCATGAGTTACTGTCGTTTCTCCAGCCACGACTTTCAATGCGACGTCTACGTGTACCAGTCGGCAGAAGGCTGGACCACTCACGTCGCCGGCAATCGCCTGGTGGGGGACACCCCGATTCCCCACATCGACTTTGAACAAGGCTTTGCCACAGAAGCGTTTGGCGAGCAAGTAACCGCACAAATGACCTGGATCAAAACCGCCAGACGCGTCCCCATCGGCCTGCCCATGGACGGCGCCATGTTCATCGACGCCACACCAGGCGCCTGCGCCGAAAAGCTGGAAAACCTACAGGCGCTTGGCTACCGAGTGCCGCAAATCGTCATCGACGATCTGCGCTGCGAAGCGGCAGAAAACAAAGCGCAAAGCTAACTACTCCACCAACCAACAAACGGAGCAACACCAATGCAAGAAACCACATCGACTGAAGTAAAGCTGGATGTAATCAACACCGAACACATCGAAACAACAGCATGGGTAACGTGCCCAGAATGCACCGCCACCAACACACGCAGAGTCTTTGTCAACAAGCGAACGTGGGAAACGTGCCAGCACTGCAAAGCCCTCTTCGTGCTAGAAGTATGGGTTGATGTAAGGACAAGATCACGCCGCATCGAACAGGTGCCGGAACAAAACACCAAGCCTGAGCCAGACCAGCCAAGCCCACCGGCGCCCGAAAAGCCAGCCAAGCGACCAGCACCACCACGCCCAAAGCCCAATAACAGTTTTTAGATCTAGCCCATAACCGGAGCGGCCAAATGAACTACGAAGACATCCAAGCATTGATCGACAACCTGGGCTTCTGCAGCGCCAACGCCTACCCGCTGCCGCCAGACGCGCTCGACGCCTACGCCGACGCAATGACCATGCTCTTGCGAGAAAATCGCCAGAACGCCGGCGCCGTTGCCGAAAACCAATCCCTGCACCGGCAACTCACAGACGCGCAAGAAAAACTACACCGTCGCGAACGCGAGTTGAGCAATCGCGACGCAGCACTCCGCGGTCAATCAGCCGCCCTGAGCGAAACCACCGCCGCATTGCTCTATCTACGCACGCACTTGATCAGCAACGGCGTCAAAAGCGCCGAGAAGGCGACCGACGCCGAAATTGTCCGCGCCCTCATTGATATTCTGGAAGGAAGATAAAACCATGAAGATTATCGCCACCACGATCCCAAACCAGGCCCTGGGCGAACCAGCAACGCAACAACTCAGCGACTTGGCCACCATCGCCAGCGGCGCCGGCTCATTCATGGAGCAGTTAATCGAATACGCTGGACGCGTCTGCTATCGCAGCACGGCGAGGATGGGCACCTCTGGCAACTTCATTGCCGATCGCGTGCGCGCCGACCACAGCGACATCCTCGAACATGCGCGCGTCATCGTGGCCACCCACAGCAACCTCAAACCCTGGTGGGAAAAACAACCCTACACCAAAACCACCACATCGGGACTGGCGGACGGCAGTACCTGGATCAGTTCAGCCAACCTGCGCACCTGGCTGCACATCTGGCAGGCAGCGAATCACGACAAGGACCTCGATCCCATCGTTTACCTGGCGCCCCAGGTCTTCAGTAAAGACCTGGCCGAACGGCGCAATGCACCGCACCAACGCCCCATCAGCGCCACACCACAACAGAACCCGCCGCAGTTGGTGACCCTGCTGGGCGCAACCATGTGTCACCACAAAGCCCTGGACGAACAACACGCCAGCGCCACTTTCCTGATCGAAGGCATCAGCCGCGCCTGTAGCCACCAGATCGTGCGCCATCGCCTGGGCAGCTTCAGCCAGGAATCACAGCGCTACGTCGATCTCGCCAAAGGCGAATGGCTGCCCATCGTGCCGCCAGAACTGCAAGGCAACCCAGAAATCATGCGCCTGCTGGAAAACCACTGGAGCCTCACCGAAGCCACCTACCAGCGCCTGCGCAACCTTGGCGTGCGGAAGGAAGACGCCCGAATGCTGCTGCCCAACGCCACCAGCACTAGACTGGTGATGTCGATGACCTTTGACGGCTGGCGGAACTTCCTGTACCAACGCCAACATTCAGCAGCCCAGTGGGAGATCCGCGCCGTCGCCAATGCCATCGCCCACAATCTGCGCGAGATCGCACCAAACAATTTCCCATGAAACCACCACGCCTGCTAAAAGATAACATCCCGGCTAAGGTCCTTGCTTTCCGCAACGAGATCATGCGCCGCACCACAAGCAACGAACTGGCCGAGACCGTCGACCAACGCGACATCCAAGCCACCGGCGCCATCGACAGCCTGCGCGCCGGCCAAACCGTACTCATCACCGCCGAACACGCCAACGCACTTGCCAACTTACCAGCGCCCAAAACCATCGAACTACCATTCCCGGTAACCGTGCTGCAATTCATGCCGGCCTGCATCCAAGAGCAACGCATCCGCACCGTGGGAACCCACAACGCGCCAATCGCTGCCTTCATCGTCCGCCATTTGCCAGCCATCGCCCCGACGCCAGTACCGCCGGGGCTAAAGCACCTGGTCGAAAGCGAGACAATGGCAGCTGAAGAAACCATCATCGCATGGTCCATTTACAGCGACTGGTGGATCGAAGTAGATGCCTACACACCAACCGGGCATGTACCCAAAGACCACGGCCAATACCCACCAGACGAAACCAAAAAACGACAAGCCAAGTGGCGCTGGCTCACCAGCATGCTACACTACATGACCAAGCACAGTACCGACCTGCAGCCGCACGATAAAGAACATCGTGCGATCACACCGAACAAGAACAAACACGCCCCGAAACCAGCGTATTATGTGTGCAACGTGCGCCCCCAGGCACCACGCGTCGCGCCAATCGACAGTGAACCCACTGGACGGCATGTAGGCATTCAATTTGACGTGCGCGGCCACTGGCGCGAGTACAAATCCGGCAAACGCGTGTGGGTAAAAAGCCACCGCCGTGGCCTCGGGCACGAATACCACCCCAAAGTCTATCTCATCCAACCGGAGCAGACATGAGCACAACCCAACCACCGCAGACACCCCAGGCGCGCGCTGTAGCCGAGATCAAAGCGGCCAAAGCATGGGGGAAGTACAATGCAGTGCTCGACATCGACGACGCCGTGGCCCTAATCACAGACCTCGAAGCGCTGCAGAGCACCGTGGCCACCATGCCAATCCGTGACATCCAGGATCTGCTGACCTTCACGGAGAGCTTTCTGCACACCGGCTACGCCGACCACATGCGAACAGCAGCGAACTGGGTGCGCATGTGGCTGGACAAGCAGAGGCAACCATGACCAAGCCACTAGCCATCCACACCTATCTGGAACCGAACAGCGTCGAACGGCTCGACGCCGTAATCGCCGAAAAATGCCAGTACCAAACCCCAGCGCTGAAATGCAAGACAATTGCATCATTGCTATCGGCATGGCCACTGGGGAAAGATAATCTGCTGATCGCCGAAGCCTGCAAACGGCCTTACGGCTGGGTGGTCATCTGCTTCACCATGAACGATGATGCGCAGACGCCAGTCTGGACCGAAAACAGCGGCTGGCTGCCAATCGTGATCTGACATGCCAATGCAAACCCATCGCTACCCAGCAGACTGGGTAGCCATCGCCACTGCGATCAAGGCCGCCAACGACTGGCAGTGTCAAAGTTGCGGCCGCCAATGCCGTCGCCCTGGTGAACCCTTTGACAGTCACACCAACACGCTGACCGTGGCGCATCTGGAGCACAACCCAGATGCCGCCGTTGTCACCGTGGCCGCGCTCTGTGCGCCCTGCCACTTGCGCTATGACGCTACTGCCAAAGCCGCCAGGCGCAAGGCCAAATTGACAAGCCAAGCAACGCAGATTACACTGCCATTCCGTTAGATCACAAACCAATCCACGGGGCAGCGACGACGCCAAAAGCGCCGTCGTTGCATTTACAGCACTGGCGCACGGCTGCGCCAATGCTTTTTTTTACCCAGTCCGCGACAAACCTTGCGCACACAAAACAAACAGGGCAGCCCAACGGCTGCCCTGTGCCAACAAACCCAACCAACCTCATCTGAAATCCACAAAGTAGAGCCGGTTCAGCCCACGCTGTAAAGCGTCCCCCGATCGGACCTCCCCGGCCAGACATCAAAATACCATGTGCGCTGGGCCAAATGCAAAAAGCGCTTGACAGCGTGAATGCTTTGTGCTACATTCAGCACATCGCAGCACACGGACAGCACAAAAACGCAGAAAGGACACTATGAAACCAAAACTGAATCGCCTTGTCGCCTACGTCGATGACGCAACCCTGGCCCGCTTTGAAGCCTATACCAAGGCCAAGCAGTTCCCAAGCGCATCGGCAGCCCTTGAACACGCACTGCGTCAAGAGTTGACCCGGCACGAAGGCGCCTCCACGCGCGCCGCTGCCATCGAGCGCATTGCCGCCACGCAAGAAGGCTTTGCCCGCGACCTCCACGATCTGGTCGCCTACACCAAAACCGCCACCCGCATGGCCAGCCTGGGCCTATTGATCCAATGGTTCCGGCAACCGACAACCGTAGAACTTTCCAGCGAGCAAGTCGCCGAACTGAAAGCACTCTTCGACAAAGACTTGATCGACACCATCCTGCAAGGACACCGACCATGCGCCTGATCACCATCGCCCTCTGCGCCATCCTACTGACCGGCTGCGGCATCCCAGAGGCAATCTCGGAAGCATCACGCGCCGAAGCCAACGCTGCCATCGCCAGAGCAAACGCCGAACGCGCCGCCGCCGAAGCGCTGGCCGACGCCAGGATCGCCGAAGCCGCCAGCCAGACAACCATCGCCACCATCAACGCCAACGCCAGCATCGCCAACACAGCGATGGCTTTCGACGCGCTGCCAGGCATCGTGCTACTCATCATCCTAGCAATCGTTGTCGGGATTGTCGGCTACCTGGTATACGGCGCCATCGCCGACAACCGCCAGCGCCGCCGCCAACAAGACGCGCTGTTGCAAATGATGCTCATGGACCGCATGCCCCGCATGCCAGTTAATCGCCAGTTAGCAGCGCCGCCACAATGGGCATTGCCAGCCCCGGCCAACGACGAACATGGCATCGTGCCATACGAAGCCACACCGCAACCGATCATCCGCCAGCGGCCACGCCAACCGCAACAGAAAATCCACTACCGCTAACCATGCGCAATCTGCTCATCCTGCTGCTCGCCATCGCCCTCTTCATTTTTGTTGCCAGCATCGTGCTGCCGGCAGCAAACTTGTTCTTCCTGCCCCAAGATCAGCAGTACATGCGCCAGCTGACACGCGAACAGATCACCCGCGAACGCATGTTCACGGACTTCATGGGCTGGGCATACAAAATCATCATCGCTGGCCTCATCAGTGTGATCGTGCTGATCATCGGCGGCCTGGCCGGCGCTGGGATACTAGCCTACCGCAAACGCCGCGACCGTGATGCGCGTCAAGAAGATGGCAGCTACCCACTCCAACGCCGCCACGTCAACGTCTGGTCTGACAAACTGAAAAAGATGGTAAAAACCGAAACCATCGCCGACATGAACCAGATCGTCGGCAACTCAATGACCTGGCATCCAGACATCGGACAGTGGGTGGAATCACATGGCGGCGCCGGCTGGGACCGCCAATTGATCGTTGCCCGCGACGCCCAATTGTCACGCCGCACACAAGCGGCAGTAACTGGCGACCAAGCCTATGCCACCGCATCCCGCAACTTCGCCGATGCCGGCAGCCGCGTCTCGATCACCAACAAGCCGCCACCACCAGGCTTCTTCCAGAGCCTGACGCCGCCACGCTACAACGAACGCCAGATGCTGCCGGTAACAAACCAAGAGCCTGAGCCGGAACCCGAGCCGACGCCAATCGCAGCGCCGAGTTTCAAAGAGGCATGGGCCATGTCCAAACCGAACGCCTGGGTGCTAGGCTACTCAACGGCCAAGCAAACCGCCGGTTCACTGGCGACGTTCAACCCGATCACCGACTGCAACATCGGCATCATCGGCGCGCCTGGCACCGGCAAAACCACCGCTGCCTACCACGTCATCGCCCTCGCGCTGCGCTACGGCTACCAAGTCGCCATTCTCGACGGCAAAGGCGGCGCCGACCTCGCCGTCTTCAAAGACTACGCCGACTACCAAACCGCCGACGGCATGAGCATCCAGCGCCAAATCGCCGGGCTGCACGAAGAATTCAAACGGCGCCAGCAACTGCTGCGCACCCACAACGCCAGCGACATCACTGAACTGCAACGCCAGGGCATTGCTGTGCCGCGCATCTTAGTCGTAATGGAAGAATTCGGGCAGATCCTCGACGAACTGCCAGCCACCACACGCGGCGCGACCATCGCCTCGCTCCAACAGTTGCTGCTGCAAAGCCGCTACACTGGGCTACACTTCGCCTGCATCGACCACCGCCCGAAACAATGGCCAGATGCGCTGCTCAACGCCTTGAAGTACAAGATCGTTTTCCATTCCGACGCGCGCCAGGCCGGCGCCGTCCAGGAGTGGGACGCACCACACCTCAAACCAGTTGGCGAATTCGTGCGCTATCGAACCACATACCAGGCATGGAACGCACGCGGAATTATCACCAAAAACCTGGCAAAGATTGCCAAGCTGCAAAGCGCACCGCCAATCGCACTGGCCCAGCCAGCGCCGCTCATGCCATCCAGCGCCGTGCCATCCCAGCACCCAGAAGTGGCTGCCGGCTTTGCCAACATCATGACCGAAATCAGCCAAACCGACCCAGAGCGCCACACGCAACTACTGGCCGACTGGTTTGCCGCCGATCCAGCGCGCTGGCAACGCGAACTGGTCACCAAAACCGGACAGGGCACCCGCGACATCGCCCGCGCCATGGCGCGCTGGGACAACGAGCACTACGGCGCCAATCGCACCGAGAACGACATGGTAGGCGCCGCCAACAAACAACTGATCGAATGGCGCCTGCGCGGGGGGCCGCCAGGCACACCAACCAGCGAAGGTCAAACCCACTTGATCGACGCCTGGCAAACCGCCGGCGGCCAACCCATCGCCATCAACGGCTCGCCGCTGATTGACCCACGCGATAAATAAATGGCAACCGAAAAAACGGCACGCCTGACCATGCACGACCACCTGGTTAATATCGGCTACGGCCTCAGTCTGCCGTGGACCACATTGACATATCTGCAATTCGTGTGGGCAATCAACCGTCAGCGCAAAACCAAACAACCAGTGTGGCCAGTGGCATTCCATCTCAACACGACAAGTCGCGCCCCAAACCAGGCCAACTGGACCCTAGAAAAACGCGGCGTTACCACCCACACGGCTGGTGCACTTTACGTCATCCGCAACAACGTCAAAATGCGCGTGTTTACCATCAGCGTCAGCTCAGCCCAAGCCGGCTGGGCAGACATGCTACTAGACTGCGATGGCTGGACCATCGAAGACAAACCGCGCTCCACACGCAACCTGAAAGCACTACCCAGACCGTGGGGCGTGACCGCAAAAGCGCGCACCTTTGATATGTGGGCACGCCGCATGTTAGGTCGCTTACTCGGCGCCATTGACTAAGGAGAATATACATGCTATCATCGGCGCATGGATCTACAACACTACTGCGTAGAAGCGCACCGGACCACCAATCACAATCTTACCGACAGCCAGCACCGCGATAACTTTGCCCTGGGCGCCATCGGCGAACTGGGCGAACTGGCCGACCACTGGAAAAAGCACTTGCACCAGGGCCACCCCCTGCAACCAGACAAGCTGATCAACGAAGCCGGCGACCTATGCTGGTATCTAGCCGGCATCATCAACTTCTACGCCGTACAAGTCGAGCACGAAACCCAACCAATTGAACTGGACGATCCAGTCGCCACACTATTGGGTCTTCAGAACCAGATCAACGCCATCGTGATCGAAATCACAGCGCCCAATCCCAGCCTGCCAAACCTGGGTCAGCGCATCCGTTTTGTTTTTGGCCTGCTCGCTGGGCTGGTGCAAACACCAATCGAAGAAATCTATGACCGCAACATCAACAAACTCCGCCTCCGTTACCCAGACGCCTTCACCACTGACGCCTCCATCAATCGCATCGACGACTGAGGTAAGCGAACCCTGGGATCAGCAACCGGGCGAACCAAATCTATGGTATGACCGCTTTGTCGTCTACAAGGCCCTGGCCAAGCCACGCTACGTCGAGACATGCTATCGCCAATGCCAACTGAAAGAAAAGCAACTCAAGAAGCCCACCGCACCAACCCGCTGGCATGAAGTTGCGCGCGAGTGGAACTGGAACGACCGCGCCAGAGCCTGGGACGCAAAACAGCATCAAGAACTGAGCGAAGTTGAAGAGGATCGACGCGTCGAAGCGCGCGAGAAACGCCGCCGCCTGGTACATCGCGTGCTTGAGGACATCGCCGAGGGCATCCGCATCGCCGACATCCCCAACATGGACGAAAAAACCGCGCGCCGCTTCCTGCCGGACCTGCTGCGCGCCTTCAAAACTATGGTCGAAGCCTCACGGCTGGAAATGGGCGAACCGACCACCATCACCACCGGCAGCAGCCAAACCGAAGTCAACCTACGCGCCGACGATTTTGTCGCCGCCATGCGCGAACTGCAAGACCAAGGCTTCCCAGTCGTCAACCTGAATTTAACCGCCACCACAGACGCGCCAATCGGAGCACCAACCACAACCGGAGACGAAGATGCGAACTAAAGCCATGCATGTCGATATACCACCCACCGCGCAGAAGATCCTCGACTACCTGAAACAACGCGCCACCGAAACCACAATCCCGCCCAGCCGCGCCGAAATCGGCGCCGCAGTAGGCATCAAGAGCACAAACACCGTCCAGTACCAACTAAACATCCTCGAAGAAATGGGCCTGGTCCACGTCGAGCGCGGCATCGCCCGCGGCATCACCCTCATCGAAACGCCAGCGTGACCGCGCGCCAGACTCAGACCCGCGAATGGATCAAGTGCGCAAGCTCACCGATCTACTTCGCCACCACCTACGTCCGCATCTATAACGCAACCCTCAAAGACTGGATCCCATTTGACCTCTGGCCAGCACAGCGCCAGGTACTGATGGATCTGGCGCGCGAGCGCTATATCATCATGCTGAAAGCACGCCAATTGGGCATGTCATGGCTCACGCTAACCTATGCCCTCTGGTTGATGGTTTTCCATCCTTCGCCATCGATCATGCTCATGTCCAAACGTGATGACGAATCAACCGAACTGCTGAAGCGCCTGCGCGACATGCACACCTATCTGCCCGATTGGATGCAGCCCAAAACCATAGCCCAAGATGCTGCCCACGATTACGCTCTATCCTACGGTTCCAAGGCCAAAGCGTTCCCAACTTCAGGCGGCCGCAGCTACACCGGCACCCTGGTCCTACTCGACGAAGCTGATTTCCTGCCCGACCTGAACAAAGTGCTGCTGGCCACCAAGCCAACCATCGACGCCGGCGGCAAACTGATCATGATCTCTACCGTCGACAAGGAGCGTCCCGAAAGCCCCTTCAAGCAACTGTTCCGCAACGCGTACTACGAACGGGGCAACCAATACTTCCCCATCTTCCTGAACTGGGCCGCACGCCCCGACCGCACATGGGCCTGGCGCGAGAAAATCGCCGCCGATATGTACGAACAAACCCAGACCAATGATGGACTTTACCAGGAGTACCCGGACACGGTTGAGGAAGCCCTGGCCCCAATTCAAAAGAACAAGCGCATCCCATTTGCTTGGATCGAGCAGTGTCGCCAAAACCAGGATCCAATCACAGCCACTGGTGCACCAGGCATCCCCGGCCTGACCATCTACACCGCGCCAGATCCAGACCACCATTATGTGATCGGCGCCGATCCTGCCGAGGGCAATCCAAGCAGCGACGACAGCGCCGCCTGCGTTTTCGACGCCGACACCTGGGCGCAGGTTGCAGTAGCTGCCGGCAAATGGGAACCATCAGTCTTCGCTGGATTTTTGGATCAATTGGGTTTATACTACAATGCAGCTGCCGTGATGGTGGAACGCAACAATCACGGTCACGCCGTACTCCTGGGAATGCGCAGCACCGGCGTGCTCCCGCTACTCCGTGGTCATTCCGCCGATGCCGAAAAGCAGGTCACCAGTGAACGCTTCGGCTGGCTCTCCAACGAAAAAGGGAAAACGCTGATGTACGACAGCGTGGCCCAGGGCCTCAAAGACAACTCACTCATCATCGTCGATCCGATCACCATCGACCAACTTGCCGCCATTGAAGCAGCCACCCTACGCGCCCCGGAAGGCATGGCCGACGACCGCGCCGACGCCTTCGGCCTTGGCGTGGCTGCCCTGCATTATCGCGACCTTGGCGGCACACCCAGCACGATCATCACCGCCCCCGATCCACTACAAACCTACGACAATAGCAAAGCCTGGTAAACCAATGACAATCAACGAATTCTTCATCCTGCTCACCATCAACCTGGCGATCATCGCCATCGCCGCCTATGCGTACTACCGCTGGCGCAACAACCGCTGGCCAAGCGAAAAAGAACTGGCAGCCTACGCCACCATCGTCGTGGCTGCCATCGAGTATCGCTACACCAACAATGCTGTCGCCGCCGATGCGCGCCTGGAAAAAGCCATGACCATGCTCATCGAAGCCTACCCGGCTCTGGGCAGCAACCGACGCGCTGCACGCTTGCTAATTGAATCAGCGCTCTACATGCTCAAGCACACCAATCTGCAGAGCCTGGAGCAAGCACTTGCCGACCGCTACGGCCAGTACGCCATCCGCGCCGTTACCGCAATCCGCCAAATGACGGCCAAACAGATCGCACCATCAGCGGCCCGCAACGTAATGGACGCCATCGCCGATCTGCTCACCCACTACCCCGAACTCAACAAGTACACCGAGAAAGCGCCGGCCTACATTGAGGCGACGACATTCCTGATTAACCAAGCGAGCACATAACATGGCGCAGCCCAGCATCTTCGCCAGAATCAGAGCCTTCTTCGCCAACATCCCCCTGACCAGCGGCGCCAAAGTCACACCTGTAGCCCCAGGCAAAGACAAAGACGGCATCGACAATCGCATGTATGGCGCCGGCACGGACATCGATCGCAGCCAAAGCGAGCGCTACAACGACATCCAAGACACGTTGGAAGCCTGGCGCAAAAATCCGATTGCCCGGCGCATTATCGGGCTGGTCACCGCCTACGTCGTGGGCGACGGCATCACTATCAGCAGTCGCTACAAACCCCTGCAAGACTTCATCGACGAATTCTGGCTGAACGACAACAACATTCCGCTCAACCAAGCTGAATGGTGCGACGAACTAACCCGCAGCGGCGAACTCTTCATCGTGCTCTTCACTGACCCCATCGACGGCATGACCTACCTACGCGCCATCCCAGCCAGCAGCATCGACGACGTAACCTGGCAAGAAGGCGACTACAAAACCGAACTGGCTTACCATCAAAAAACCGAAGACATCAAAGGTAAATGGTGGTGCTCGCCACACCATCCCGACGCAGCCAAGATCGAGACCCCGATCATGCTGCACTTCGCCATCAATCGCCCCGTCGGCGCCGTGCGCGGCGAAGGAGACCTGACGCCAATTCTGAAATGGCTGGTCCGCTACAGCGGCTGGCTTGAAGACCGCGTGCGCCTAAATGCCGGCATCCGCAGCTTTCTGTGGATTGTGTATGCGCCACGCCGCATGTTTGAAGAACTCAAGACCCGCTATGCCCGTACACCCGAGCCAGGCAGCATCATCATCGCCGAAGAAGGTGCAGAAAAGTGGGAACCAGTAACCCCAAAACTTCAGGCCGCCGACGCTGAGATGGACGGACGCGCATTACGCTGGTATATGGCTGCCGGCTCACCCGGCTTGGCGCTGACTGATCTGGGCGAAGCCGAGGACGCCAACCAGGCAACAGCAACGGTCATGAAGGATATTCGCAGCCGCTTCCTGAAACGCCGCCAGGCATACTTCACCTGGATGCTGGGCGAAATCACCCTCAAAGCGTATACGCGTTCACGCGCCAACCGGATCGCCAACCGTCGGGCCTGCACGCACCGCGACCTGATCAACGAGCCGCCGGAAATATCGGCAACCGACGCCATGGCGCTGGCCACCGCTGCCAACGATCTCACGACAGCAATCACCAGCCTGCACCAGACGCTGGGCGACAGCACGGAATTCCGACAACTCGCACTCCGCATGTTTGGCACCTTTACCGAGCAGAACATTCCGCGGCAAGAAGCCGAACAGATCATCAGTAAGGGCGAGAAAGCACGCGCCGCACAACAAACCCGCGAAGACGCCCAGCAGCGCGCCGCCACTCGCCGCAGGACCACGCCCCGCAACACAATACCACGCCACAAGGAGACGGCACATGACCAAACCAACGACGGACCAAAAGGCAACGGCAGCATCACTCTACGCTGACGACGAAGCCATTTTAGCCGCAACCGGCATTGAGCCGGCGAGCCTGGCGGTCTTCACACCGGAAACCAGGCAGACCATGCTGCAGCAGGCCCGCGCCGGCGAATTGACCGAACTGACCATCGACATCGTGGCCTTTCGCGCCATCTATCCGAACAGCAACTTCATGCGCTTCCGCGATGAAGAACTGGGCGCCCTGGCCACCAGTTTCGCCGGTCAACCTTTCCTGCGCAACCACGACGTCTGGGACATCGGCGCCCGCGATGGCACGATTACAGCAGGCCGACTGCAAGGACAAGAATTCATCCAGACGGTCAAGCTCACGACGCAACGCGGGATCATTGACTTTTTGCAAGGGGTGATTGACAGATTCTCAATCGGCTGGTACTATCAAGACATACACTGCTCAATCTGCCAGAGCAGTTGGTATGACTGCAACCACTGGCCCGGCCACCGCTACCAAACCGGCCCCAAAGACAACACCGAAGAACAACTGTGCGAACTCATCTTCATCAAACCAAGAGGTAAGGAAACCAGCGCCGTCAACGCGCCCGCCGTGCAAGGCACCAAGGTGCTGGAAGGTCAACAGGTCGGCGCCATGCTGGCCGAACTCATCGCCAACAAAGAGCAGCACCTGGAGTCTACACGGCGCAAAGGAGAAGCGTCCGAAACAGAAACAACCACCACCGCCCAACCACCAACCTTCGCCCCGATCGAACTAACACCAATCTTCGCAGCGCCCCCATCCACACCACCAGAGGAACCAGCTATGATCACCCAAGCAGACACGCAGCAAGCCACACCGCCCAGCGTCGAGCAGGCGCCGGCAGAAGTCACCGTCCTGGCCACGAAGCCCAACCCGGAAATTGACGCCACACTGGCCAAGCAGCAGGCCGACCTGCAAGCACAGATGCAGGCCATGCAGGCCATGCAGGCACAGCTGAAGGCGATGCAAGACCTGCAGGAGCAGGCCACCCGCCAGGCACAGCAAGCCGCCATCAGCACTATGCTGCAGGCGTCACAGTTGCCCATCGAAGCCATCGACGCCGTGCGTGTGGCCATCCGCCCGAATGACACGACGGAACAGGTTGCAACGCTCATCGAAGCGCAGCGCAAGGCACTGGCCGCCAGCCGGCCTGTCGTGCACGACATCGCACCAGCCGCATCTGGACGTTTCAGCAACATGCTGACCAATGCCGAGAAGTTCAAGATCGCACTGTTCGCGCTGCTCGACAACGAAGCGCGCCCAGCCCACGGTCTCCAACCGCTGGCCGGACTGCGCGAAGCCTACATCATGGCCTCGGGCGACTGGGACATGACCGGCCGCTACAAAGGTGAGCAGGCGCAGTTGGCCAACATCACGTCGGCATCGCTCCCGGACCTGATGGCCGAGTGGCTCAACCAGAGAGTGGTATCGATCTGGCAGAACTACGATCAGTGGTACAAGATGTTCTGTGAACAGCAGAACTTCTCCAGCCTGCGCGATCCGCACTGGATCAAGATCGGCGGCGTAGGCGAACTGTCGGAAGTCGGCGAAGGGACGGCGTACACTGAGAAGGAGTGGAGCGCCGAATCGGAGACGAGCAAGTGGACCAAGCGCGGAAATTGGGTGGGCATCACCGTTGAGGCCATCGACCGCGACATGACCGGCTACGTGCAGCAGTTGCCGCGCGCACTGGCACAAGGCGCATACTTGACCATTTGCAACGACTTCACTCGCCGCCTGATCACGGCCAACGGCGCCGGCTACGGCAACACGTTGTCGAGCGACACGCTGCCGCTCTTCCACGCCACACACACAAACCTGGGCAATAGCGCACTGAGCTACGCCGCCTGGGAAGCCACCCGCCTGGCCATGGCGCGCCAGGGCGAAAAGGGCACCGGCACCGCGCTGGGCGACATGACGATCCCGCGCTACATCATGGTGCCACGCCACCTGGAAACCACGGCCCTGGCCATGCTCGCCACCGAGCGCGTGATGGGCAGCGGCAACAACGACGTGGCGCCGCTGGCCATGCCCGGCGACAGCATCACCGCCCGGCTCAATGCCGCCAAGAGCAGCATCGTCGTCAACGACGGGCTGGGCCTGCGCAACGACTGGTTCGCCTTCGCCGATCCCGCCAAGTATCCGCTGTTCGGTCTGGGCTTCCGCTACGGCGAAGCGCCGGAGATCTTCTCGGTCGCCGACCCGACCGCCGGCTTGATGTTCACGAACGACGTCATGCCGATCAAGATCCGCTGGTACTACAGCCTGGGTCCCATCGACTACCGCGGCATGTACTACCACCGCGTCGGCTGAGTATAGCACCCGGCTAACACCGGCGAAAGGGATCACGATGAACAAACGCCAGATCTACACCATTCACCTACCGGGCACGCTCTCAGCTGACGCTGAGGGCGTGATCCCAATGTCCAGCAATGTGGGCGCGACGCTGATCGAGGTTGCGGCACTAGCCAGCAACAACAGCGACGCCACCTTGCAGTTAGGAGTCGGCGGCACCAACGCCGACGACGACGGGATCATGACGCCGAAAGCGATCGGCGACAGCGGTACACCACGCCTGTTCACGGTTGCCGACTTCAACGGCGCCCTGGCCGACCCCATCGGCACCAACTGCCCCATCTTCGGTCCCAAAGCGCTGTTGACGTGGAAACTCAACTACAACGGCGCTGGACCCAACGAAGTGCAGATCGTCACACCAGCCAACGCCACCGGCGGGACCTTCACGCTCACATTCGATGGCCAAACAACGGCGGCCATCGCCTACAACGCAACTGCGGCCACCGTAGCCGCGGCGCTGAAGGCACTCAGCAACATCGGCGACAACGACATCCTGGTCACCGGCAATGCGGGCGGACCATGGACGGTGACCTTCATTGGCGCCCTGGCTGAAACCAACGTCGCGCAACTGACCGCCGACGCAACCAGCACGACCGGCGTGAATGAAGTGCAGTTGGTCACTATCACCGGCGGACCAACCGGCGGGACCTTCACGCTCACGTTCAACGGGCAGACAACGCCTGCCCAAGCCTACAACGTCAGCGCCGCAACGCTGCAGACGGCACTGCGCGCCCTGACCAGCATCAACGGCGCCAATGTCACGGTCACTGGGGATGCCGGCGGGCCATTCACGATCACCTTCATCGGCACGCTGGCAGACGCCAATCAGCCGGCCATCACCGCCAACGCCGCCAGCCTGACCGGCGGCACAACCCCAGGCGTGACCATCGACACAACTACGCCAGGCGCAGACGCTACAGTCACCATTGCGACGCAAACCGCCGGCGGACCACTCACCGCCGCGCAAAACGTCGACATCGTGATCACCATGCTGCTGGGCGGGGCGACCTCGGGGGTAAGCGGGTTGATCCCGTAAGCGCAGCCGGCACAAGCACGCCACTAAGAAACAGGAGCAAACCCATGTATGAAACACAGGTAGTCCACGTAGTTCATCTCAACGGCACCCTCGGCGCCAATGCCCAGGGCGTCGTGCCCACCTGGAAAAAGCAAGGCTTTACCTTGCTGGAAGTTGCCGCCGTCGCCAGCAACAACAGCGACGCCACATTGAAGATCGGCATCGGGGGCGACAGCCCCGATGACGACGCAATCATGACCGCCAAGGTGATCGGCGACAGCGGCGCGCCGGTCTGGTTCACCGTCGACGACTTCAACGGCGCCCTGGCCGACACGCTCAAGAAGACGTGCCCGCGCCTGGGACCCGCAGCAACGCTGACCTGGACGCTCGACTACGACGGCGCCGGCGGCACCGCAGCCGCCAATGTGGATCTCATCTTCACCGTGCTGATCGGTGGGGTGACTTCTGGCGTCAGCGGCTTCACACCCTGATCCTGGCAACGGCCAAGCGCGCGGTAAGCGGACAGATAAAAGCAGAGCAGCATCGGGCACGGCCCGTCGCTCTGTCCCGCCACAAAATGTAAATGCCAGAACAAACACGCACGGAGACAGCAAGATGGCCTGCAAGAAAAAAGCCGGCAAGAAAGGCAAAGGCAAACGCAAATGACTGACCAAGAACTGATCCAACAGATCGCCAACGGTGGCAGCTTCGATCAAGTGCACGCAATCCGCGCCCTAGCACGCGTCATGCAGGGCAGCGCCACCAACGACAAGCAAGCGCCAAGCGCCGTCATGGATGCACCGGACGAAGAAGAGACCGGCACCAAGCGCCGCAAGCCGAAACCGGAAGCAACCGCCTGACATGAGCGCACACCTGGCGCGCCTGCGCGACGACATCCGCATCATCCTCAACGTCTACATGACGCCGACCACCATCGACGATCAGATGCTGGATGCTGCACTGCGCCAGGCGCTGACCGACAGCGCACAATATATGCCACTGGTCACGCAGGCGATCACCCTGGTCGAAGAAGGGAAAACCCAGGTGATCGGCGCCATGATTCCCGACATCGCCAAGGTGATTGACCTGCGCTACCCCTGGGATCCAGCCTACCCAGAAAACCAAGGCTACCCCTACAACCAAATCAGCAACAACGTCGTTGTCTTCAAAAACTGCAATCCAGCCATCGGCGATACAGTGCTCATCATTGGCCGGCCACTCTATCGCCTGGCCGGCGTAAACGGCACAACCGATACCCTGCCCGAAACATATGACACAACCATTGTCGCCTTCGCTGCCGCCAACTTGCTGCGCCGCGAACACTACCGGCGCGCACTGCAACCCACCGACAATGGCGAAAAACCACGCACCAAAACCACCCTAAACGACATCGCCAATACCATCGAAAACGAAGCAGCCACACGCCTGCTGGCTCTTACCCCACACGGTCCTAATCCCGTATGGAGCGAACGGAGCAGCACATGAGCAGCCAACAAATCACGCCGCCAACAACTGAACCATTGACCATCGCCGCAGCCAAAGCGATCATCCGCACCGACAACGACAGCGCAGAACACGACGCCTGGCTGGCCAGCCTGATCACTACCGCACGGCAGCAAGTCGAGCATGACACCGGCCGACGCCTGATGACACAAACATGGCGCCACCAACAACATTACTGGCCACGCGAACCATATATCCTGTTACCAACAACACCAGTGCAGCGCATCGCCGCCATCGAATTCAATCTGGAACACACCCCAGACCCACTCGACGCCGAAGCGACGCCAGAAGACCCCGCCGAAACCGGCTACATCCCCTTGACCGGCGCCGACGCCGGCTGGCTCCTGAGCGAAGACACGGCTACCTACCAAACATTGGCGCTGCTACCAAGTGCAGCCTGGCCAACAGAACCATTGCGACCACCGGGCCTGGTGATCACCTACATCTGTGGCTATGCTACCCCACCAGCACCACTGGTTGAGGCAATGGCTGCCCTACTTACCTATTGGTACGACAACCCAGAAGCAGCCATCGCCAGCACGGCCTACAAAGCCGAAGTGGGCATCATGCCCTTTCGCTACCAGACCCTGATCCAGCCTTATATCATGTGGAGACGATAATGTACGAGCCAGCGCTAGGCCGCCTCAAACCAACCTTTCTCACCACCGAATACGACACCGCACAAACGCACACCGTATTGCCGCCGGCAGGCGAAGGCAAGGAATGGAACATCGCCCACATCGAATTCACGGCCACCCAAACCGGCGCCAACGACATCGCGGTCAACATGGGGTCCAACAACATTGTGACCGTTGCGCTGGCCGTGGCCGGGGACCATCGGCCACGCACACCGAATCCGTACTGGCGCTGCGGCGACAACCAACCCCTGACCATCACCTTGAGCGCCGCCCTGGGCGTGCGCGTGAATATCGAATACTACCTGCTGCCAGCCTATGCCTAGCACGCGTGCCCGCACCGGCGACTACAAACATCGGGTCGAGGTGATCATCCCCGTCGTCACGCAAGACACCTTCGGTCAAGAAAAACGTTCCTGGCAACCGGCGATGAAGATCTGGTGCGCAATCGAACCCGAGTACAGGCCGACCGACATCTTTGTGCAGACCAGCGCACAACACCATTACGAACAGAAAATTTGGTTTCGGACTCGCAGTGGACGACCATTTGACATGAAAACCATGCGCTTGCGCCACAGAAGCGAAGACTACGAAATCCTCGCCATCGAGGACCCAGCGGGCGCCAATCGCGAAGAACGCCTATTATGCCGGAAGGTAATGCCTGCATGATGATCGAGGAAGCGCTGTTCGCACGGCTGACCGCACCCGACAGCCAGACAACAGCCCTGGTCGCAAAACGAGTGCATCCAAGCTACATACCAGACGACGCCATGCTGCCGGCGATCATGTACGAAAGGAAACCAGACAGCCGCCAAACCAAATACAACATCGACGGTCAAATTGACCATGTTGAGGCAGCATACCGCATCCACTGCTTCGCCGGCCAAGAAGACATCGCCACGGCCCAGGCCATTGCCGCCGCGGTGACCGCCGATCTGGATCAGTACCGCGCAGTACTCGATGGCATCACCATCATCAACGGCTGGCACAACGACACTTGGAACAACTACGACGGCACCAACAAGCGCCAACGCGTCAGCGTTGAGATTGAATTCTGGTATCGAGCAACCTGATCCCCGCAACAACCCAGTAAAGGACACGCACCATGCCCACAGCACCGCTCTCCCTGACCGCCACCATGCGCCTGGCCAAACAAGCCAGCAAAGGCGCAGCCGCCGGCAGCGGCTTCATCTGCGGCCGCTTCACACGCAGCGAACTCCAAAGCGTCTACGAATACATTGAGGCGCAAGGCGAGCATCACTGTGGTGTGAATGTGCGCCCGACCCTGCGCAAGAGCCTGAGCCGCGCCAGCGGCTACACCGTGCCATTCGGGGGGCAAGGCTACCTCTACCCCGATCTCGTCGGCATGATCCTCATGGGCATGGGCTTCAGTATCGCCACCAGTACAGCCCTGCTGAACGAAATCCAATTGGTGACCATCACCGGCGCACCCACTGGCGGCACCTTCACGCTGACCAGCGGCACACCAACCAGCTCACTGGCCTACAACGCCAGTGCAGCCGCTGTACAAACCGCACTGGCCGCCTTGGCTGCCA
>WBZT01001019.1_pt1 | contig 21401 bp, 22 predicted proteins | sample 5204241 | NCBI WGS metagenome assembly WBZT01 (sample SAMN12344358, study PRJNA552823) | activated sludge metagenome | biome: Activated sludge suspended growth; feature: Nitrification reactor; material: Wastewater; isolation source: activated sludge from nitrification reactor of wastewater...
CGGGCTACGTGCTGCTCGGCGCCGCGGTGCTCTGCCGGCAGAACTTCCTGCCCCTCGCCCCGCTCGCGGCGCTCGTGCTGGGCGACCGGCGCCGCACGTGGGTGGCGGCGTGCTTCGCGGCGCCGCTCGCCGTGTACGCGCTCGCGCTCGCGGTTCTGGGCGCGCTGCCCGACGCGCTCGCGCAGTTGGGCGCCACGACGGGCCTGCAGTCGACGGCGGTCACCGTCTTCTTCCGTCACCCATGGACGCTCGCCGGCGTGCTCGCGGGCTCGGTGCTCGCGATGCGGCCCGGCCGCCCGGCCGAAGCGGGCGCGTGGTTCGTGGTGCTGCTCGCCGCCGCGACGCTGAGCGACGCGCGCGGTGCGTTCGCCGACGTGGCCGCGTTCGCGCTCTTCGGCCTCGCGCTCGGGCTGCTGCTCGCGCGCGTGCACGCGGGCCGCGGCGACGAAGGTCCCGCGCGCTTCGCGGCGCTGGTGCTCGCGGTGGCGTGGTGCGCGAGCATCTCGATCGGGCTCAACACGCCCGCGCTGGCCGCCGGCCTGCTCGCCCTGGTGCCGCTCGCGGCGTTCGCCTCGCCCGCGACCTCGTCTCGCGGCGCGCGAGCGTGGACGCTCGCGGCGCGCCTGGCCGCGACGCTGCTCGTGCTCGGCACCTGGGCGCACGCGCGGCGCGCGGTGATCTACCGCGACCGGCCCGCGCGCGAACTCGCCTCGCCGCTCGACGGCGTGCTGCCCGGCGGCGCGGGCCTCGTCACCAACGCGAACACCGCGGCGGTGCTCGCCGATCTCGACCGCGCGGTCGCGGCGACGCACGGGCGGCCGTACGCGATCGTGTGCGACTTCCCGGCGTGGTGGGCGATGGCGCCCGCGCGCAATCCGCTGCCGGTCGACTGGGCGCAGGCGGTCGAGCTCCCCTCGCCCGCGCTCGAAGCGCGCGTCACCACCGCGCTCGCGGCAATGCGCGGCCGCGGCGTCGTGCTGGTGCAGAAGCGCGCGTCGTTCCGCATCGCCGAGGACGTGCACGCGCCCGCGACGGGTCGCTACTACGCGATCGCCGACTGGGTGCGCACGCACTTCACCAGGGCAGGCGAGACGGCGGAGTTCGAGCTCTACCGCTGAATCGACGCGAACGGCCGCGCCCGCCGGGAACACGGTCCCGGCGGGCGCGGCCGATGCGCGGCGGACTTCAGTGGAGCACGACGGCGCGCAGCGAGCGCGCGACACCGGCCTGCGCGAGCCGCAGCGTGTACACGCCCGGCGCGAGCCGCACGCCGGCGTCCAACGCGACGCGGTGCGTGCCGGCGCCGAGCGAGCCGACCTCGCGCGCGAGCACGCGGCGGCCCTGCACGTCGAGCAGCTCGAGCGACGCCGATCCGGCGGCCGGCAGCGTGACGCTCGCCGCGAGCGCGCCGTCGGCGGACGGATTCGGCGACGCGAGCGCGAGCGCGAGCTTCGGCGCCGCACCGGGCGAGACGGCGGCCAGCGAGTTCGAGACCGACACGCGCACCCCGTCGATCGCCCAGGATTCGTCGCTGCCGCCCTGCCACTGCGACGCGGCGGGACCCGAGATCGCGCCCAGCGACCACGTCACGGTGAGCGTGGACGCCGTGTGCGGGATCGCGTGGAAGACGGGCTCGAGCGCCATGTCGTACGCACGGTCGTTGTGGTAGTAGCTGCCGCCCGAGAAGCCGAGGTCGGTGCCGCGGCTGAGCAGCACACCCGGCGCCGCGATGTAGTCCGACGAGTCGCCCAGCGCGAGCTGGAACCAGTGGCTGAAGCGCTCGGTGCCGTCGACGCTCACCTTGAAGAGCTCGGTGCCGTCCCACGAGTCGATCACCGCGAGCAGGAAGTCGAGATCGACGGTGTCGTGCGCGGGCAGTCCCGACAGCGTGAGCGAGGTCGGGTACAGCGTCACCGCGGTGTAGCGCAGGAAGCTGCCCGCGAACGTGTGGCCGCTGGTCCCGAGCCCCGCGAAGCCCTGCACGCCGTCGAGTACGGAGCCCGGTGCGGAGATCTCCGCGGGAACACCCGACTCGAAGTCGGTGCTGAAGACGGTGGTGGCCGCGAACGCGACGCCGGCGGACGCGAGCGTGCACGACAGGGCGGCGGCGGCGAACGCGAGGGCACGAGCGAGCGGATGGAGACGCATGCTGGAACTCCTCATTCGGTGGCGGGGTCGGCCGGATGGGAGCGGCCTCGGGATGGACTCGAGCACGATCCGCGTGGATCGTGGACCGAAAGGCTACGGGGGCCGCGCGCCGGGGAGCAATCGAAAACGCGCGGCGACACGCTCGGATGAGCCCCGGAACATCGCGAGCCGGGCGAAACGCGAATGCAGTCGCGTCAGCCGCCGAGGTAGGCCGCGCGGACCTCGTCGTTGCTCGCGAGCTTCGCGGCCTCGTCCTCGAGCACGACGCGGCCGGTCTCGAGCACGTAGCCGCGCCTCGCGACCGAGAGCGCCATGTGCGCGTTCTGCTCGACCAGCACCACGGTCACGCCGCGGCGGTTGATCTCGCCGATCGTGCGGAAGATGTCGCGCACGAGGATCGGCGCGATGCCCAGGGAGGGCTCGTCGAGCAGCAGCACGCGCGGACGCGACATGAGCGCGCGCGCGATCGCGAGCATCTGCTGCTCGCCGCCCGAGAGCGTCCCGGCGAGCTGCTTGCGCCGCTCGAGCAGCCTCGGAAACAGCGCGTAGCCCGCGTCACGGTCCTTGCGCACTTCGGCGCGGTCCTTCCGCCGGTAGGCGCCGAGCTCGAGATTGTCCTCGACCGAGAGGTTGGCGAACACCATGCGCCCCTCCGGCGACTGCGACACACCGAGGCCGACGATCTCGTGCGGCGGCACGCGCGTGATGTCGCGGCCCTCGAACACGACCGAGCCCGCACGCGCGTGCACGAGCCCCGAGATGGTGCGCAGCAGCGTGGTCTTGCCCGCGCCGTTGGCGCCGATCAGGGTCACGATCTCGCCCGCCTCGGCGTGCAGCGTCACGCCCTTCAACGCGTGCACCGCGCCGTAGTAGACGTCGAGTCCCCTGACCTCGAGCTGGCTCATGCGTGCGTCGTCTCCTCGCCCAGGTAGGCCTCGATCACGCGCGGGTTGGTGCGGATCTCGGCGGGCGAGCCCTCGGCGATCTTGAGCCCGTAGTCGAGCACGGCGATGCGCTCGCAGATGCCCATGACGACCTTCATGTCGTGCTCGATCAGCAGGATCGTGAGGCCGAAGCGCTTCCGCACGTCCTGGATGAGGCGCATGAGGTCTTCGCTCTCCTGCGGATTGAGACCGGCGGCGGGCTCGTCGAGCAGCAGCAGCCGCGGCTTGCCCGCGAGCGCTCGCGCGATTTCGAGCCGGCGCTGCTGGCCGTACGGCAGTTCGGTGGCCATCGCGTCGGCGACGTGCGCGAGCCCGAGCACCTCGAGCATCTCCATCGCCTGCCCGCGCATGGCGGCCTCGTCGCGCGCGTAGGCGGGCGACTGGAAGATCGCGTCGGCGAGGCCGGTCGTGCGGTGCGGATGCGCGGCGACGCAGACATTGTCGAGGCACGTGAGCCGCGAGAAGAGGCGGATGTTCTGGAACGTGCGCGTGATCCCGCCGCACGCGATGCGGTTGGCCTTCATCCCCGAGATCGTGCGGCCCTCGAAGCGCACCGCGCCGCGCGTCGGCGCGTACACGCCGGTGATCACGTTGAAGACCGTCGTCTTGCCGGCGCCGTTGGGGCCGATGAGTCCGACCAGTTCGCCCTTGCGCAGCGCGAGGTCGAGGTCGGCGACGGCCTTGAGGCCGCCGAACTGCATCGTGCACTTCTCGAGCGCGAGCAGCGGTTCGCTCATGCGCCGCTCCGCGCCGGCTTGCCGCGGCCGAAGAGCGCGCGAATCGACAGCTCGCGCGTGCCGAGCAGGCCCTGCGGCCGCGTGATCATCAGGACGACCAGCATGAGCGCGTAGATCACCATGCGGAAGTCCTTCACGACGCGCAGCATCTCGGGCATCAGCGTCAGCACGATGGCGGCGACGACCGCGCCGGAGACGCTGCCCATGCCGCCCAGGACGACCATCGCGATCACCTCGATGCTCTTGAGGAAGGTGAACGTGCCCGGGTTCAGGTACGACAGGTAGTGCGCGAACAAACCGCCCGCGACGCCGGCGAAGAAGGCGCCGATCACGAACGCGATCACCTTGTAGCGCGTGGTGTCGACGCCGAGCGCCTCGGCGGCGATCTCGTCGTCGCGGATGGCGAACAGCGCGCGGCCGTGCGTGCTGTGCGCGAGGTTGCGCGCGACCGCGATCACGCTCGCGACGCCGAGGAAGACCCAGAAGAAGTTCGCGTACTTCGGGATCCCGGGCAGTCCGCGCGCGCCGCCGATCGGCTCGATGTTGAGGATCAGCACGCGGATGATCTCGCCGAAGCCGAGCGTGACGATCGCGAGGTAGTCGCCGCGCAGCCGCAGGCTGGGCAGTCCGACGAGGTAGCCGAAGATGCCGGCGAGCGTGCCGCCGAGCAGCAGAGCGACGAGCAGCACGGTGCCGTGCGCCACGCCCTCGGGCAGGTGCGCGGCCGTGAACGCGGTCTCGGCCGCGGGGCCGAACGTGAGCGAGAACATCGCCGAGGCGTAGGCGCCCACCGCCATGAAGCCCGCGTGCCCGAGCGAGAACTGACCCGTGAACCCGTTCACGAGGTTGAGCGACACCGCGAGAATGATGTTGATGCCGATCAGGATCAGCACCTGGAAGAGGTACGGGTTCAGCATCCGCGGCAGCGCGGTGTTGAGCACGACCAGCGCGACCAGCACCGCGAGGGGCCCGAGGACGCGCTTCATCTCACACCTTCTCCGAAACGGCCTTGCCGAAGATGCCGGCCGGCCGCACGAGCAGGATGACGATCAGCAGCACGAACGCGATCGCGTCGCGGTAGGTCGGCGACAGGTAGCCGGTGACGAGCACCTCCGCGACGCCCATCACGAGGCCGCCGACCACCGCGCCGGGGATGTTGCCGATGCCGCCGAGCACCGCGGCCACGAACGCCTTCAGGCCCGGCATGATGCCCATGTACGGCTCGATCTTCGGGCTCTGCAGCGCCACCAGCACGCCGGCCGCCGCGGCGAGCGCGGAGCCGATCATGAACGTGAAGGTGATGATGCGGTCGACCGAGATGCCCATGAGCGCCGCGGCGGTGTGGTTGTGCGAGACCGCCTGCATGGCCTTGCCGACGCGCGTGTACATCACCAGCACGCGCAGCAGCACCATCAGCACCAGCGAGACGACGAGCACGATCAGTTGCTGGTTGCTGAGCGCGACGCCGAGGCCGATCGGGATGCGGTGCGACGGGATCACCTGCGGGAAGAACTTCGGGTCGGCGCCGAACACGAGGACGCCGCCGTTCTCGAGCAGCAGCGAGATGCCGATGGCGGTGATGAGCGCCGAGAGCCGCGGCGAGCGGCGCACGGGCTTGTAGGCGAACCGCTCGATGAGCATGCCGATCACGGAGCAGACCAGCATGCTCGTCAGCAGCACGAGCAGCGCCTTCCCGGGGCTCGGATCCTGTCCGGCGCGCAGCCAGCGCGAGGCGTAAAGGCCGACGAACGCGCCGAGCATGTAGATGTCGCCGTGCGCGAAGTTGATCAGCCGCAGGATGCCGTACACCATCGTGTAGCCCAGCGCGATCAGGGCGTACACGCTTCCCCACGTCACCCCGTTGACGAGCTGCTGCAGGAACTCGGTCACGCGAGCCCTACGGGTTCATCGACGTGTTGTAGACCTTCTTGCCGCCCTTGACCTCGATGACGACCGCCGGCTTGGTGGCGTTGCGGTTCGCATCGAGGCTGATGGTGCCCGTGACGCCCGGATAGTTCGCCGTCGCGGCGATCATCTCGCGCAGCTTGGCGACCGCCGCCTTGCGCGCCGGCGTGCCGGCCTTCGAGGCGGCCAGCCCGGCGAACGTCGCCGGATCCTCGGCCGCGAGTCGCTCCATGCACGTGAACAGCACGCTCGCCGCGTCGTACGCCAGGCCGCCGATCGCATCGGGATCGGAGTGGAACTTGTCGCGGTAGGTCTTGAGAAACGCCTGCAGCGTGGTGTCCGGCTTGTCGAGCGCCCAGTGGTTCGAATAGTACGAGCCGTTCATCGCTTCGCCGCCGATCTCGATCAGCTTCTCGCTCTCCCAGCCGTCACCGCCGAGCAGCGGCACGTTGATGCCGAGCTCGCGCGCCTTGCGCGCGATCAGCCCGACCTCGGTGTAGTAGCCGGGGATGAAGATCGCCTCGGGATTCTTGGCCTTGATCGCGGTGAGCTGCGCGCTGAAGTCCTGGTCGCCGGCCGTGTACGCCTGCTCGGTGACGATCGTGCCGCCCGCCTGCGTGAACGCGTCGGAGAAGAACTGCGCGAGGCCGACGCTGTAGTCGCTCTTGACGTCCTTGAGGATCGCGACCCGCTTCAGGCCGAGGTTGGCCGACGCGAAGCGCGCCATCGTCTGGCCCTGGAAGTCGTCGAGGAAGCACATGCGGAAGATGCAGTCGCCGACCTGCGTCACCTTCGGGTTCGTCGACGAGGGCGAGATCATCGGCACGCCCGCGCCCTGGCAGATGGGCGCCGCGGCCAGGCTGCGCGACGAGGCGACCTCGCCGATCACGGCCACGACCTGGTCCTGATTGATGAGCTTCTGCACGACGGTGGCCGCTTCCTCCGCCTTGCCCTGATCGTCCTCGACGACCGCGCGCACGGTCAGTCCGCCGATCTTGCCGCCCATCTGCTCGGACAGCTCCTGCAGCGCGACCTCGACGCCCGCCTTGGTCGACTGGCCGAACGTGGCGTCGTTGCCCGTGAGCGAGCCGTACTCGCCGATCACGATCTCGTCCTGGCCGGACTGGCCGCCGCCCTTGGAGGCGCAGCCCGTGGTGAGCGTCGCTGCGACCAGTGCGAGGGCCGCGACCGGCCCCAGCAGCGAGCGAAGAGTCATGACGAACCTCCGTGTGCGAATCGAACGAGTGAGACGGCCACCCACCCGGCGCGCATGCGGCGCAGCGAGGTCCGCGGGCGGGCACGAGGGAACGCTCGAGAAGGCGAAACCGGACGGCAATGGGTAGCACGCCGGAGAATCGCGCCGCAAGACCAAAGCCGGTGGCGCGATGTCGGTTGCCGCCGCGAAAACCGAGGGTGTAGCTTGCCTGCCATGCTCGACACGGTCGCACGGATGCGCCGTCGCACCTCGCCCCTTCCGCGCCCTCGCCGCGCGGCCCTCGCGCTCGCGCTCGCCGCGCTGGCCGCCGCGTTCGCGCTCGCCGGCTGCGCGCCCGGCGCGAACGCCCCGGCGCCGAGACCCGCGCCGCCGCCCGCCGCGCCGCGCGGCACGGCCGCGCCCGCGCCGCGTCCGCGTCCCGCCGCCGGCTACGTCGCGCGCCGCGACTCGCTGCCGCCCGCCGACTCGACGCTGCTCGCGGGCCGGCGCATCGCGATCGATCCGGGGCACGGCGGGTTCTTCCGCGGCTGCCTCGGCGTGAACGGCCTCACCGAGGCCGAGGTGAACCTCGCGGTCGCGCTCGACCTGCGCGCGCTGCTCGCCGCGCGCGGAGCCACCGTGTTCATGACGCGCACGACCGACCGCGACTTCCTCACGCGCTCCGACAGCACGCTCAAGAGCGACCTCGCCGAGCGCGCGCGGCTCGCGAACGCGTTCCGGCCCGACCTGTTCGTTTCGATCCACCACAACGCCGACCCCGGCGGCCTGCACGACGTCAACGAGACGCAGACCTACTACCAGCTGGGCGACGAGGGGCCCTCGTACGACGCAGGCGCAGACGTGCACCGCGCGCTCGTGCGCAACCTCGGCATCGAGACGCAGAAGCTGCTGCCCGGCAACTTCTCGGTCGTGCGCAACAGCGAGGCTCCGGCCTTGCTGACCGAGTCGAGCTACCTCACGAACCCCGACGTCGAGGCGAAGCTGGCCACGCCCGAAGCGCGCGCGCTGGAGGCCGAGGCGCTGCTCGTCGGCATCGCGCGCTTCTTCGCGCGGAAGGCGCCGGCGATCGAGCGCTTCGGGCTCGACGCGAGCTGCCCCATCTGCCCGTCGTATCCGCTCACGCGCGGCCTGCCGACGCTGACCGCGCGGGTGCGTGGAACGTTCGACGAGGTGGAACTCGTCGTCGACGGCACGCGTGTCGCGCCCAACGTCGCGGGCGACTCGCTGTGGTGGACGCCGCCGTCGCCGCTCGTTTCCGGCGGGCACGCGGCGCAGCTGGCGGTGCGGCTCGCGGGCGAGGGCGGCTCGCGGCGCGTGCCGCTCGCGTTCCGCTGCGACAAGGGCGTGGAGCGGCTCGAGGCCGACGTCGCGGGCGACGGCTTCGTCCCCGACGGCGGCACGATCGCGCTGCGCGTGCGCGCGTACGATGCCGACGGCCTGCCCGCGATCGGCGAGAGCACCTCGCTGCGCGTGCGCGCCACGCACGCCCGGCCGGCCGACACCGTGCTCGTGCTGCACGACGGCGTCGCGTGGGGCTACTTCACGCACGTGCCGAACCCGCACCGGTACGACGCGACCTTCCGCATCGCGCGCGAGCCGGTCGCGCGCGACAGCGAAGGTGCGCACCTGCCGCCGGATGTCGTCGCCCGGTCCTTCGCGGAGCCGGTCGGCTCGCGGCGGCTCGGCGCGCATGGCGGCTTCGTGCTGCAGATGCCGCCCTCGACGCCGCTGCGCGACGCCCCGGGCACGTCGGGCGCGAGGCCCGCGGTGACGTGGATCACCCGCGACGGCTTCGCGACGCTGCGCGCGGACTCGAGCGGACGCCTCGCGATCCCGCGCGTGCCCGGCTACCGCGCGTGGGGCGAGGACGGCACGTGGCCGCCGCGCTTCGTCGCGATCGCGGGCGGCGCGCTCGTGGGGCGCCGCATCGTGCTCGATCCCGAGGGCGGTGGCGACGACGCGGGCGGCACCGGACCCTCGGGCACGCGCGCCGCGACCGTGAACCTCGACGTCGCGCGCGCGCTCGCTTCGATGCTGCGCGCCGCCGGCGCCGAGGTGCTGCTGACGCGTGAGGGCGACGCGGCCGTCTCGGAGGTCGAGCGCGTGCAGCGTGCGGAAGCGTTCCGCGCCGATCGCTACCTGCGCATCGGCCACGCGGCGTCGGCGCCGATGGCCGGCCACTACTTCGCGAGCGTGGGCGGCCGGCGCTGGGCCGCGCGCGTCGCCGACGCGTGCCGCGAGTTGGGCATCGCCGATTCGCTCCCCGTGCGCGAGGCCGCGAAGTACGCGCTCACGCAGGCGTCGGCGACCGCACTCTACGTCACGCTCGCGCGCATCGACTCGTCGGCGAGCGAAGCCGCGCTGCTGGAGCCGGGCGCGGTGCGGCGCGAGGCGTACGCGCTGTGGCTTTCGCTCGCGCGCGAGTTCGCGCCCGAGTCGCGCTGGAACGTCGAGCGGCTCGTCGTGCGCGACGCCGGCGGCGCGCCGATGCCGCACACGCTCGTCACGCTGGGCGGCGCGCTCGTGCTCGCGGCCGACGCCGACGGCACCGTGCGTTTCGCGCGCACCGAGCCGGGTCCGCTCGAGGTGGTCACGGAGGATTCGCGCACGGCGGCTCGAACGCTTCTGCTAGACTCGGCGCCGCGCCCGTCCTCCGACGCGCGCTGATCGGCCGGGTCCCATCGCTCCATCCCGCGGATCCGCCATGCCCCACGGCATCGACGCCTACTTCGACGAACTCGCACGCCATCGGCAGCGCGTGGTGCGCGCCGGCGTGATCGTGCTCGTGGCGGCCCTGCTGACCGAACTCGCGCTGATGCCGCGCGCGGTGTCCGAGCGGCTGAACGATCCGAAGCGCTTCGGCTTCGAGGGCGAGGAGCAGTACGTGCACCGCATCCTGCTCGAGTCGATCGGCGACGTCGACCAGCCGGGCCGCAGCGCGCAGAACGTCGTCCCCGTAACGCTGACGCGCGGCGGCGGCCGCGACTCGAAGGTGAAGCGCGACGAGGACGGCACCCTGCCCGCGCCGTCGCGACAGGGTCCCGGCGTGGGCGACGACGCCGACGACCTGCAGTCACGCCTGCGCGCGCTCGCGCTCTCGGGGCCCGTGATCCGATCCGAGGATCTCGTGGTCGAGCGGCTCGTGCGTCCCGAGTACCCCGAGGAGGCGCGCGAGAAGGACATCGAGGGCGTGGTCGAGCTGGTGGCGCTCGTGGACACGACCGGCGCCGTGAACGAGGTGCACATCGTCGGCGGCACCGGCCATCCGCTGCTCGAACGCGCCGCGACCACCGCCGTGCTGCAGTGCCTCTACCGTCCCTATCGCGTGAACGCCACCGCCGAGCGCGTGTGGGCGTACTTCCGCATCTCGTTCAAGCTCTACTGAAGCGCGAAGCCGTCGCCGGATCAGTGGATCGAATGCAGCGAGTCGCGGGGAACGTCCGTCCATGCCGTGCCCGTGTGCAGGCTGCCGAGGAGCGCACCGGCTCCGATCCCGGCCACGACACCGACCATCGCGGCCCCCACCGACGAGCCGCCGTTCACGATCCCGCCCGTGTCCTCGCTCGCGCCCGCCGACACTGCGATGAGGACGAGTCCGAGCGCGACGCCGGCCAGACTTCCGAGAACCGCTCCGCGGCCGGTCGCGCGTCCCGCGTTCACGCCCACCTGCAGGCGCTGGATTCGCGCGATCGGGAGCGTCACCGGCCCCGCACCGTAGAGGTTCGGCCGCACGCGCAGCGAATCACCGCTCAGCCACTCCAGGCGGGCGCGCGTCAGCTCGAGGAACGTCGGCGGCGCCAGCAAGCGAACGGGGTCGCCCGCGTGAAGCGACTGGGCACTCGCGCGGAGCGATGCGGTCAGCGTCAGCACGACGAGCAGCGCGGCCCCGCATCCGCGCGCGGCGCGAACGACGCGAGAAGGGATCATCGGCGGCCTCCCAAGGCTCGGGTCGATGCGTGACCGGGCGTCGCCGCCGGAAGGCGGGGACTCTCGCCCGCACGCTCGACGGCCGCGATCCTAGGTCCGCTCCGCGGGTGCGGCCAGTTCCATCGCGCGGCGACCCGATCGAGCGGCCCGGCGCGGACGGAAGCCCTCGCCCGGAGATCAGCGCGCGGACGTGCTGTCGCCGAGCGCGAACGAATCGAGGAAGCGCTGCTGATCCTCGCCCCAGCGTGGCGCCGATGCGGAGACCTCGTAGCGTCGCGACGTCGTCGCGAACATGCGCAGGCGCAGGTCGCGATCGGGTGCGTGGAGCGCCCACTCACGGACCGCGCGGCCCGCCGACGTCACGTCTCGCGAACCGGCCGGAGCGAGCCGCGCCTCGCGCGCGACGCGCGCGACGTTCGCGGACTGCCAGCGGCCGTCCTCGCCGCCCTCGCGCACCGTGACCGTGTAGCGCTCGGTGCCGCGCACGACGGTGCGCCACATCGAGTCGCGCTCGCCTCCCGTCCAGGCGGTGGCGGACCAGCCGATGGGCGCGCGCGGGAACTCGGCGCTCCAGTCGCTGCGGGCGAAGCGCTCCCATTGCACGGTGCCGTGACTGAGCAGCAGCCAGAAGACGCCGACGATCGCCGCGCAGGCGCCCAGCGTGTAGAGCAGGAGCAGCCCGAGCGTCGCGAACACGCCGGGAGCACGGCGCGTGCTGCCCAGCAGCGCCTCCATGCCCTCGGCCATGCTCGCCGCGTTCTGGTTCGCGGGATAGCCGAGCGCGGTCTGCGCGGCCGTGAACACGTGACGCGCGTCGTCGTCACCGAGCTGGTCCGGGTCGGCCGGGATCGCGGGCATCGCCGCCCGCAGCGCGTCGGACGCTCCGCGCAGCCGCCAGCGCCTCGGCAGGCCGCCGAGCGGGAGCGCCGCGAACAGCGCGAGCACCCACATGTGAGCGGCGAGCGCGAGCAGCAGCAGTGCGAGCGAACCGAGCGCCGCGAAGCCGACTTCGAGGAAGCGATGCCGGGAGAACAGCACGCGCTCGAAGAAGCGGCCGCCGTCGAGGAACCCGAGCGGGATCAGGTTGAAGACGTTGAGCAGCAGGAGCGCCTGCGCGATCTGGAACGTGAGCGCGTGCGGGTGCGGCTGCCCCGTGGCCCAGAGGAGCAGGGCGAGGCCCAGCACGATGCCGGGCAGGGGACCGAGCAGCGACACGACCGCGCTCTTCCACGCCGCGGCGCCGCGCGCACGCCCCGAGACGGCGGCGCCGAAGAACGGCACGAAGAACATCCGCACGTCGCGGAAGCCGAACACCCGCATGCCGAGCGCGTGCCCCGCCTCGTGGAACGCGACCGCGGCGACGAGGATCACCACGCCCGTGACGGAACGCAGGTCGGCGAACACGCCGACGACGAACACGAGCATGAGGACGACGGACACGAGCCCGTTGACGGGCAGCGGGCGCGGCGATCGCAGTTGCTCGAGCGACTCGCGGAACAGCGTCTCGTCGAAATGGGCTGCGGCTTCGGGCTCGGACATGGGCGGCCTCCATTCGTCCCGCGCGCACCTTGTCACAGCGTCCCGGGGGCCGGAAAGCTCCGAATCGCGTGACGCCGAAGCGAGGCGAGCGTGACCGCGGGATCGCGCGCGCGGCCGCGACGGCTTCTCGCCCGCACCGCGCGCCGATCCGCCCGGAACCTAGGGCCTCGCGCGCTCCACCGACTTGCCGCGCGTCACCACGTACACGGGCAGCGTCGCGCCTTCGGCCGCGAGGTCGAGGAGCCCGTGCTCGCGCAGCGTGGCGTCGGACGCGCGCAGGCGAGCCGCGAGCTCGCCGCTCGTGCGCGCGCCGGCGTCGACGGCCGCGGCGATGCGCCGGCCCGCGAGGAAGCCGCGCGTCGCGAGCGGCGAGGACTTCTCGCCGCGGGCGCGCAGCAGCGAGTCGAGGTGCGATTGCGCCGGCACGTCGAGCTGCCAGTCGTCGGCGATCCACGTGACGCCTTCGAGCAGCGTGCGCGCCGTCGAGTGGAACTGGTCGGGAGCGAGCGACGGACCACCGCAGAGCTTGACCGACACGCCGTCGGCGGCGAGCTGCCGCACGAGGGCGTCGGCCTCGCGGCTCTCGCCGTCCCAGAACAGCACCTCGGCGCCGAACGTGCGCAGACCGCGCGAAGCGATGCGGAAATCGGCGGTGCCCGGCGCGTACGTGTCGCGCCGCACGATCGTGGCGCCGAGCGACTCGGCCTCGGCCGCGAACGCATCGACGAACGATGCGTGCGCGACGGCGGACGACGTGAGGATCGCGACCTTGCGCGGTCCGCCCGCGAGCATCGCGCGCGCGAGCCGCTCGCCACGCTGGAGTCCCGCGGGGCCGACCTGGAACACCGCGGGCCCGATGCGCCCGATCGACTCGTCGGTCGCGGTCGGCGAAACGAGCGGCAGTCCGATCACGCGAGCGCCCGCGGCGAGCGCGGCGGTCGAGACGCTGAGCAGTTCGCCGACGACCGCGCCGCAGGAACGCGACACCGTGTCGAGCACCGCGGCGCCGAGCGGCACGTCGCCGTCGCCGGTGCCATGCGCCTCGGGCTCGATCGGCAGCGCGCCGTGCGGACGACCGTACGCGAGCCCGGCTTCGACGCCCGCGCGCACGAGTGCGGCGTAGCCGCCGTAGTCACCGCGATCGGGCAGCAGCACCGCGACGCGGAACACGCTCTGGCGCGGACGCAGCGCCTCGAGTTCCGACGCCTCGCGACCGGCGCGCTGCCGCGCGCGCGCATCGAGCAGCAGGCGCCGCGCGTCGAGGCGGCGCAGCAGCTCGTGCCGCGCGGGCGCGACGCGCTTCGTCGCCTCCGCGACGAGCACGGGCTCGGCGCCGTCGAGCTCGGCGGGATCGCGCCTCAGCACCCAGAGCAAGTCGTCGAGCGACGCGTCGCGCGCCCACGCGGCGAGGCGCGCGTTGCGCACGGCGCCCGGCGTCTCGGCGGCCAGCCGGTCGGCGGCGGCGCGGCCGAGCGGCGGCGGCGCCGGCGCGCCCGCGTGTGACGCGGGCGCGAGCGCCACGATCAGCGCGAGCGCGAGCATCGCGGCGCGGCGGCGGGCGATGGACCGAACGGGATGCGCGAGGGGTGCGCGGTGCGTGCTCACATCTGGAACTTGCCGAAGTCTTCCGGGTTCAGCTTTTCGAGGTAGCGGCGCAATTGCTCGGCCTTGTCCTCCTCGGACGGCGGCGCGGAGGGTGGCTCGTCGGGCGGCGGGCCCTCGGACTCGGCCTCCTGCTCCGGCGGCGCCTGCAGCAGCTCCTCGTTGACGAAGATCGGCGCGTGCGTGCGCAGCGCGATCGCGATCGAATCGGACGGCCGCGCGTCGACCGAAAGCACGCTCGACTCGCGCTCGACGAGCAGCGAGGCGTAAAACGTGCCTTCGCGCAGCTCGGAGATCACGACGCGCGTCACGCGCGCCTTCAGGCCTTCGATCACCAGCGCGATCAGGTCGTGTGTCAGCGGACGGGGGAAGCTCTGCGCCGTGATCAGGCGCTGAATGGCCATGGCTTCCCCCGGGCCGATCCAGATCGGCAGCACCCGCTCGCCCGCGGCTTCGCGCAGCACGACGACGTGCTGTTGCGACTTCTGCTCGAACACGAGCCCGTGCACGCGGGCTTCGACGATCTTCACGCTACTTCTTCGGGCCCTTGCCGGCGGCCGTCACGGCCGCCACCGAGTCCGCTCCCGGGAAGTTGGGTGCGTCTTCCGAGCGCATGTGATCGACCATCCACTGCGCCGAGGCGGCCAGCTCCGACTTGGGGTACTTCACGAGGAGCTCGCGAAAGGCCTTGTCGGCCTCGTCGTACTTCTTGAGCTCCTCGCTGTTGATGAAGCCGACCATGAACTGCGCCTGCGGCGCGACGTCCGCGTCGGGGTAGTTCTCCACCACGAGGCGGTAGCCCGCGATCCGCGACTCCGGCGATCCGGCCTGCTGCGCGTCCTGGAAGAGCTCGCGCGCGGTCTTCTTCGCGGAGAGGAAGCCCTTGATCGCGGCGGAGTCCGGCGAGACGCCGACCTTCTCGCGCACGTTCCGGAGCTGGTCCTGGTAGAACTGGCCCTGGCGCTGCTGCGTGAGCGTGCGGGTGATGAACGTGTGCACCGCGTCGAACGGACGCACGTCTTCCTTCTTCACGGACTCGATCTTGATCACGCTCCAGCCCTTCGTCGTCTGGAACGGACCCGCGATCGTGCCTTCGGCCATCGCGAGCGCCGTCTCGGCGAGCGCCGGCTGCGAGCCGATCGACGGGAAGTTGCCCTCGCGCGTGACCGAGCCGAGGCTGCCGCCCGTGCCGCGCGTCAACGAATCGGTCGAGTACGTGTTGACGAGCTTCGTCCAGTCGGCGCCCTTGGCGATCGCGAGCGCGAGCACCTTGCGGCCCTCGGCCTGCGTCTTCACCTGGATGTGGCGCATCGTGACGCTCGCCGGGACGCGGAAGTCGGCCTGGTGCGAGTCGTAGTAGGCCTTCGCCTCCGAGTCCGACGGCGCCGGGTTCGCCGCCATCACCTCGTTCACCCACGTGCGAATCACGAGGTCACGGCGCTGCGACGCGAGCTGCCGCTGCAGATCGCCGCGATCCGAAACGTGATGCGCGTCGGCGTCGATCATCCACAGCCGCTCCTCGATCAGGCGGTCGAGCAGCTGCTGGCGTCCTTCCGGCGTCTGGTAGTTCGAGCGGTACTGCTCCGGGATGTCGAGCAGCCGCTCGTTCAGCGTGCGGCGGGTGATCACTTCCTTGCCCACGCGCACGAGCACGGCGTCGGAATCGCTCGCGGCCGCCGCGGGCTTCGCCGGCTTCACGAGCTTCTTCGCCGGCGCCGCCATCAGGGTCACGGCGCTCACCGTCAGCAGCACGAGGACGGCCCCGAGGATCCGCGCGCGCTTCATGCCCGCACCACCCACACCTTCACGGTGGCGGTGACGCCGCCGTAGTAGCGGATCGAGACGTCGTAGTTGCCGAGCTGCTTGATGTGCTCTTCCATCTCGATGCGGCGCTTGTCGACGTCGTGGCCGGCGGCCTTGAGCGCGTCGGCGACGTCCATGCTGGTGATCGAGCCGAAGAGCGTGTCCTCTTCGTTCGCCTGCGCCGGGATGTTCACCGACAGGCCGTCGATCTTGGCCGCCTCGATGCGGGCCGCCGCGATGAGCTTGTCGGCCTGCAGCGACTTCTGGCGCTCGAGCTCCTGGTACAGGTTGGCCGCCTTGGTGCCCGTGGTGATCGCGAGCCGGCGCGGCAGGAGGTAGTTGCGGGCGAAACCGGGCTTCACGTTCACGGTGGAGCCCTTGGTGCCGACGCCCTTCAGGTCTTCGATCAGGATGACTTCCATCGTTCTCTCCTATGCCTCTCCCCGGGAGGGCTCCAGACGGCGGTAATCGAGCCAGACATCGCTGAGGCCCACGACGGCGACGACCGGCAGGACCCACAGCAGACTCACCGCGATCACGAACAGCATCGTCAGTGCGACGAAGGCGGGAGACAAACCTCTCGCGAGGAGCGTCGACTCCACGACTGCAACGCCCTGAACACTATAACCCAGCACCACGTGCACCAGCAGAGTCAGCGCGCTCGGATGCCACGCGCGATCCGCGAAAGCCACCACCGCGATGCCCACGACGAGCGGGACGAGTGCCGCATCCGGCAGACGCCAGCTCGCGAGCGGGGCCCGCGAGAGAGTGGGCCAGCCGAGCATCGCGGCGATCCGCGCGGCGAGCGCGCGACCCGAGACGACCAGCATCACCACTCCGAGGAACATCACGTTCGGTATCACCATCAACAACCGCCGCTGACGCTGCTCGACGGGAAGACGAGCCGACTCGTCCATCATCGAGCGGATCGAACCGGGCACCTCGCCCGGCTTGACGCTCGCCAGCAGCTTCTCCTGCTCGATCCGCATCTGCCCGTCCAGCCGCGTGACCGCGGCCGGGAACCCCGGCGCCAGCGGAAGTGCCGCGGCCAGCAGCAGCAGCGGCACGTGCATCCATGCGCGTTCACCCAGCGACGGGCCGCCGCCTTCCTCGCGGAGGCCCATCCACACGCCGACGACCGACGCGATCGCCGGCCAGGCGACCAACCACGGCGACCATCCCGCGAACATCGTCCCCACCGCGGCCAGCACGAGCAGCGCCGGCAGGACCAGCGCCGCGCGGCCGAAGCGCCACGCCAGCAGGATGGACGCGGCGACCGCCACGGGAACGACGACCCAGAGGGCCGCCCACGGCCACGGCGTTCCGAGCGCGCCGAAGCCGAGGAACAACGCGAGCAGCACGATCCGCAGACCCGCCAGCGGGCGCGGTTCGTGCGCTCGTTCAGCGATAGAAGTCACTGGTGAACGGCAGCAGCGCCAGAACGCGCGCCCGCTTGATGGCGGTCGTCAGCTGCTTCTGGTGGGTCGAGCACGTTCCCGAGACACGACGCGGAACGATCTTGCCGCGGTCGGTCACGAACCGGCCGAGCCGCTTCTCGTCCTTGTAGTCCACGAACACGACCTTCTCGAGGCAGAGCTTGCAGTACTTCTTCTTGAGGCCCTTGCCCTTGCCTTTGCCCTTCCCCTTACCCTTGCCCTTGCCCTTGTCATCACGCTCTCTGGCCATGACGCTCTCTTTCTTCGTCTATGAGGTTGGATCCTCGGGGGCCCCGGCCTCGGGCGCATCCGCGCCGCCGGGAGCCTTCTCGAGGAAGTGGACCGACTCCGCGCGGACCTCGAGGCTCGTTCGCCTCTCGCCGCGCTCGGTCTTCCACTCCCGCATCTGCAGCCGTCCTTCCACCAGCACCGGGCTTCCCGTGCGCAGGTACTGCGCGCACACGTCCGCCAGCCGCTGGTAACACATCACCGTCACGAACCCCGTGTGCTCGGACCACTGGCCGTCGCTGCCGCGGAAGCGCCGGTGGAACGCGAGCTGCAACCGCGTCACCGTCGTTCCGTCCGACGCGTAGCGCCGGTCGGGATCGCGAGTCAGCCGGCCACTCAGCGTGACCCGGTTGATCTCGGGAAGCTTCAGCTCGGGCATCGGTCCTCCCCACGGGGGCGGAACGGACTCAGTCGTTGTCGCCGTCCTCGCCCGCCGCGACCGCTTCCGCCTCGGGCACGCCCTGCGTCAGCTCCGGCGGAACGTAGACGGTCGTCAGCACGCGCATGACGCTCTCGTTGAGGCGCAGGCGACGTTCGACTTCCTTCACCATCGGGCCAGCGCCGTTCCACACGATCATCGTGTAGACGCCGTCGCGCTTCTTGCCGATCTCGTACGCGAGGCGGCGCTTGCCCCACTTCTGCACCTCGACCACTTCCCCGCCCAGATCCTTGATCCAGCCGGTGACGCGATCGGCATCTTCGCCCGCCTTCGCTTCGTCGAAGCTCGGGTCGAGGATGTAGACGGTCTCGTACTTGGTCACGACTCGGAATCCTCCATGCGGACCCTGCGATTGAACTGATTCATGGCGGGCACGATGCCCTCTCGAACCCAGGTCTCCACCGCGTCCGCGGCGCGATGGATCGCATCTCCCAGCGCCGGCTGTTCCTCCGGCGCGAACTCGTCCAGAACGTGGTCACGCAGCGCGGCGCTGCTCTCCGCCGCACCGACGCCGACGCGCAGCCTCGCGTATTCGCGATGCCCCATCGCCGACTCGATGCTCTCGAGGCCGCGATGCCCTCCGCTCGATCCGCTCGCCCGCAGGCGCAGCATCCCCAGCGGCAGGTACACGTCGTCCGTCACCACCAGCAGCGCGCCCGGATCGCGTCCGTGCCGCTGCTCCCACTCCACCAGCGCCTCGCCGCTCAGGTTCATGAACGTGAGGGGCTGGACCAGATCCACGTCGTGTTCGCCGATGCGAGACGTCCGCGCCCGGTACCGTCCGGTCGTCTCCTCGCCGCTCGCGCCGAAGCGCGAAGCCAGCGTGTCGAGCACCTGCCACGCGATGTTGTGCCGCGTGTTCGCGTAGCGAGGTCCCGGATTGCCCAGGCCGAGGACGAGCCGCACGGGCGGCTACTTCTTCTCCTCGGCGCCGGCCTCTTCCTTCTTGCCCTTGGCGCCCACGACTTCCGGCTCCGCGGGACCCGCGGTCGCCGCCGCATCACCCGGGGTCGCCGCTTCCTCGACCGTCGGCGGCACGACGGTGAGCACCGTCGCATCGGGGTCGGTCAGGATGGTCACGCCCTCGAGCTTGATGTCGCGCACGTGGATCGACTCGCCGATGTTGAGCGCCGACACGTCGACCACGATCGCGTCCGGGATCGCCGTGGGCAGGCAGCGCACCTCGAGCGTACGCACGATCGTCTCGAGGATGCCGCCACCGTCCTTGACGCCGAGCGCGAGGCCGGACGAACGCACCTCGACCTCGATGTCGACCGTCTCGGTCAGCGACACGTGCTGGAAGTCCAGGTGCAGAACGGCGCGCGAGAGCGGGTCGTACTGGGCGTCACGGATGAGCGCCGTGAACTCGCCGCTGTCGAGCTTGAGGTTCACGAGGGCGTTGCCACCCTTGTGACCGCGCATGGCGGTCTGGAACTCGCGCAAGTCGAGCGCCACCGCCACCGGCGTCTCGCCGTGACCGTAGAGCACGCCCGGGATCTGGCCGGCCGCCCGCGCCTTGCGGGCGCCACCCTTGCCCAGGCGCTCGCGGCGCGAGCCATTGAGCTGAATCACCGACGACATGAGTCCTCCTTCGTTGACCACTTCCGCCGGGCGAGGCCCGGTCGACTCGAAACGAAAACCGTAGCGCGCACGAGGCGCGCGATCAGACGAACAACGAACTGAGCGAACGCTCCTCGTGAATGCGCTGCACCGCCTCGGCGAGCAGGCCCGCCACCGACAGCTCGCGCACGTTCGAGGGCAGCGCGCCCTCGCCGTGGTTGAGCGTGTCCGTGACCACGATCTCCTTGATGGGCGACGCCGCGAGCCGCTCGAACGCGCCCGGGCAGAACACGCCGTGCGTGACGCCCGCGTAGATGTCGAGTGCGCCCTGCGCCCGCATCGTCTTCGCGGCCATGCAGAGCGTGCGCGCGGTGGTGACGACGTCGTCGAACATCACGACGTTCTTGCCGGCCACGTCGCCGATCACGTTCATCACCTCGACCGAATCCGCCTTCGGGCGCCGCTTGTCGACGAGCGCGAGGTCGACGTTGAGGCGCTTCGCGTACGCGCGCGCCATCTTCACGCTGCCGATGTCCGGCGCGACGACGACGAGGTTCGGGATCGCGGCCTTGATGAAGTACTCGATGAGCACCGGCGCGGCGTAGAGATGATCGAGCGGGATGTCGAAGAAGCCCTGGATCTGCGCGCTGTGCAGATCCATGGTCAGCGCGCGATCGGCGCCGGCCACGGTGATCACGTTCGCGACGAGCTTCGCCGTGATGGGCGCGCGCGGCTGGTCCTTGCGGTCCTGGCGCGCGTAGCCGAAGTAGGGCAGCACGGCGGTGACGCGGCGGGCCGACGCGCGCTTGGCGGCGTCGAGCATCACCAGCAGCTCCATCAAGTGATCCGCGGGAGCGTTCGTCGACTGCACGACGAACACGTCGCTGCCGCGGATGTTCTCGTTGAAGCGGACCGAGACCTCGCCGTCCTCGAAGGTCGACACCTCGGCGTCACCGAGGGGAACCTTGAGTTTCTCGCAGATGGCGGTCGCCAGCTTGCGGCTGGCGTTGCCGGCGAAGACGCGACACGGATCCACGCGTGAACCTCCCGTTGAGTTCGTCACCATCCTGCCGCCGGACGCCGAGTCGTCCGCTTCGGGCGCGGCAACGCACGATCACGCGACGAACCGACGCAGCGCCGATTCCCTGCGCGACGACATCACACGCGGAAGCGTTCCTCGACGCCCGGGAAGATGGCTGGGGCGGGAGGATTCGAACCTCCGAATGCGAGATCCAAAGTCTCGTGCCTTACCGCTTGGCCACGCCCCACCAACAGAACGGGATTTCCGTTACGGTCCGTTCGGCCAGTTGGCCTCCCGGGGTGCTGGCTATTGGCCCAAAGAAACAGCCGGATGGAGAAAAGCGGCGCGCAGCATAACCGCCGGGATGAAGACGAGTCAACGCATCCCGAGCCCCCGCGGGCGCGGGGGCCGACGACGCGGAACGGCCGGAGGGCCCGGCCGGAAAGCCTCAGTACGTGTGCTCTTCCTCGTGGGCGTGCACCGCCACCGGGGCCGTGGGGTTCGCGAGCTCGCGCTGGTACTCGGCCATGACCATGTCGGTCAAGTACTTGCGGGTGCCGTCATTGATCGGGTGGGCGAGGTCTTGGTGCTGCCCGTCGGGCCGCTTGCGGCTGGGCATCGCGACGAAGAGACCGGAGTTGCCCTTGATGATCTTCAGCCCGCGCACCACGAACGAATCGTTCAGCGTGATGCTGACGAACGCCTTCAGTTTCTCGTCGTTTCGCAGCGAAACCCTGACCTCGGTGATCTCGATCATGAAGATCCACCTCGGAGCCATCCGTGAGGGGTAGCTGGCTCTTTATAGAGCGCTCTTCATGAGCGCGTTGTGATGCGGG
>WBZT01001021.1_pt1 | contig 21380 bp, 19 predicted proteins | sample 5204241 | NCBI WGS metagenome assembly WBZT01 (sample SAMN12344358, study PRJNA552823) | activated sludge metagenome | biome: Activated sludge suspended growth; feature: Nitrification reactor; material: Wastewater; isolation source: activated sludge from nitrification reactor of wastewater...
TGTACGTGGATGTGGACAGGCAGCGCGCCGCTTCGCTGGGCGTGGATTTGCAGGATGCCTTCAACACGCTGTCCGCCACGCTGGGCACCTATTACGTCAACGACTTCAACAAGCATGGCCGCACCTGGCAGGTGCTGATGTCGGCTGACCAGCAGTACCGCCGCAAACCGGAGGATATTTCTGCGCTGTACGTGAAATCCTACAGTGGGCAGATGGTGCCGCTGTCGGCCTTCACCACGGTGCATTACAGCACCGGGCCGGATACGCTGACGCGCTTCAACAACCTGCCTGCGGTGAAGATTTTCGGCAACGCCGCGCCCGGCGTGAGTTCGGGCGAGGCCATCGCCAAGGTGGAAAAAATCATGAAAGAGGTGCTGCCGCCTGACTTCAGCTACGAGTGGAGCGGCGGCGCGTACCAGGAAAAACGAACTGGCGGTGCATCCAACATCGCGTTGGTGTTGGCGGTGGTGATGATGTTCTTCATCCTTGCCGCGCTGTATGAAAGCTGGTTGTTGCCGTTCTCGGTGCTGTTGGCGTTGCCGTTTGGGGTGTTTGGCGCGCTGGCGATTGTCTGGGTGCGCAACCTGGCATTTGGGCTCCTGTTCCCCGGCGTGCCCATCCCGCCGCTCACCAATGACGTGTATTTCCAGATCGGTCTGGTGACCTTGCTTGGGCTGGCGGCCAAGAACGCCATCCTGATTGTGGAATTCGCCATCATGAAACAGAAGGAAGACGGCATGGCGTTGTACGACGCGGTGCTGGAGGCGGCGCGCCTGCGTTTCCGCCCCATCCTGATGACTTCAATGGCGTTTATCCTGGGTGTGGCGCCGCTGGTGTTTTCCACCGGTGCAGGCGCGGGTGCGCGGCAGTCGGTGGGGACTGGCGTGATGGGCGGTATGCTGGGTGCAACTTTCCTGGCGATTTTCTTTGTGCCGCTGTTCTTCAAGCTGCTGGATCGCAAGCCGCACCATCTACCACCGCCAGAAGCGGTGGCCGCGGGAGATGTTCATGAAAAATAAGAAAATACTGGTGGCTTTGTCTACTGCTTTGCTGCTGTCTGGCTGTTCCAGCTTCCCCGAGTTCACGGTTTTCCAGAAACCACAAACCGAACTCCCGCAGACCTGGCCCGGCCTGCCGGAAAAGGCGGTGGTGGCAGATAACCGCGAATGGTGGAAATTGTACGGCGATGATCACCTCAATACCCTGATGGATGAGGCGCTGGCGCATAACCACGATATTGCGCTGGCTGCAGCGCGCATACAGCAGGCTCGTGCGCAGGTAGTGGTGGCGGATGCCGAAAGTGATCCCACAGCCACGGCCACTTTCCTGCCTTCGTATTATCGTAATTCGCGTGTTACGGCCACGCCCATGCCGGGCAATACCGGCAATATCCGCAACTTTTTAGGGCGGGTGAATCTTTCCTACGACCTGGATTTCTGGGGAAGGTTAAGCCGTGCCACCGAGGCCGCGCGCTCTGATCTGCTGGCGGCTGAGTCGGCACAGGATACGGTGCGCAACACGTTGACTGCGGATGTGGTGCAGGGCTATTTCGGTTTGCTGGCGTTGGATGAACAACTGGTGATTGCACGGCGTACCGAGGAAACCCGTCAGGCCACCCTCAAGCTCCAGCGATTAAGGCTGGACGCAGGGGTGTCATCCGAATTCGAAGTGCGTCAGGTGGAAGCGGAGCTGGCGGCCGTGCAGGCACAGATTCCGGCCCTGGTAAGGGCAAGGGCGCAGCAGGAAAATGCCTTGGTTGTACTGTTGGGGCGTAGTCCAAGGGAACAGGCCGAGGGCAAGCTGCAGGCCGGCCTTTTAAAGACTGTAGACTTGAAAATTCCTGCAGGTTTGCCTTCTGAGTTGCTGTTGCGGCGGCCCGATCTGCGGCAGGCCGAGCATAATCTGGTGGCGGCCAATGCACGGGTCAATGTGGCGCGTGCGGCGTTTTACCCTTCCATATCCCTGACCAGTTTTCTGGGCGGTGAGAGTGAGTCGCTGGCCGACCTGTTTATCGGCCCGGCACGCATTTTCCGTTTTGCCGCAGAACTCACCCAGCCACTGTTTAGTGGCAAGCGTCTTGGCGCGGGTGTGGATGTGGCCAAGGCACAGGAAGATCAACTGGTGGCGCAGTATCAGCAGGCCATTGCCAACGCTTTCCGCGAAGTGCAGGATGCCCTGGTAGCAAGGCAGGCAGCAAGTGATATCTGGTCGGCGGAAAACACGCGCGTGACGGCGTTGGAAAAGGCGCTGGTGCTTGCCAGGATGCGTTACGACAACGGTGTTGCCAGCCAGTTGGAGGTGCTGGATGCAGAACGCAACCTGCTGCAAGCCCAATACAACCGGGTGGAGGCAGAGCGTTTGCAGCGTGTCACCATGGCCGACTTGTTCAAGGCCATGGGTGGCGGCTGGGCACCGGTCGAAAGCCAACCCTAGAAGTTGTGCGTGTACTGCACACTCAGGATGTTGACGTCCCCTTCGTATTCGCCCTTGATGCGGCCATTGGCAGCAACTGCGGAGCTATCCACGATGTTGATTGGGGCATCCTTGAGGAACAGGTGGGAATAGCCTACATCCACCACGCCGCTGGTCGAAACCTTGTATTGCGCCCCCAGTGATAACCAGGTGCGGTCATTGCCGGGGATGCGTGCAGTGCGGTACTGGTCACGAATGGCCTCCTGGTCGTAGGCGATGCCGGCGCGCAGCTTCAGGTTGTCTGAATAGCGATAGCTGGCGCCTAGCGAGTAGCGCAGGGTGTTTTCCCAGTTTTCCGGGGTGAGTGAAAGCAATGCGCCGCTATCCCGCAGGATGCGGAGTTCCTTGAGGCGACTCCAGTGTGTCCAGGTCACGTCCCCCATCAAGTCCCACTGGTCGTTGATTTTGCTGAACAGGCTTAAGGAAGCGTTTTCCGGCAGCGTGACATCGGCTGAAATGCCACCATCAGGAGCCGCGGCAACAGGAACGGCGGCAGGGCGCCTGAATTTGACTGAGCCATCGAGTTCCTGGCGTACTTTGGAACGATAAGCCAGTCCGATGCGCGTGTCTGGCGTGGCCTGGAATATTGCCCCCAGGTTGAATCCATATCCCCAGTCGTCACCTTTGATCCTGGCGTAACCTTCGCCTCCGAGGCCGAAATTGACGGCGCGTGTCAGTGTGGCAGATGTACGCATCGCGGAGACACCCATGCCCAGCGAGAGGGAATCGTTCACCTTGATGGACAATGACGGATTGATGTTGACGGTTTTAATTTCGGACTTGATGGCCTGGAAACGTCCCAGCCAGTTGTCGTCGTATTCGGTTTTCAGGCCAAAAGGGGCGCTGATGCCCAGACCCAGATGGATATTCGGCGTAACCGCCCGGCTGTAATAAAAATTGGGGAGCAATGCCCAGTCCCCAAAATCGCCACCTTCGCCATTGAGCGGTTTGCCTGCCCCGGCGACAGAGCCGTTATTGGAAAAGTCCCCGGAGGTTTTGAGTATGTGCCCTGCCACCACAAGTTGCGAGTCTGGCAGGTAGCTCATGCCGGCCGGGTTGAAATAGATCGTGCTGGCATCCTCGGCCACTGCAGCTGCACCGGCAAAAGCGTTGCCCATGCCGCTGGCGCTTTGCTCGATCAGCGCAAATCCTGCCGCGCCAGCAGAAGTCGCATTCAACAATCCCGCCAATAAAGCGGCCAAAATCTTGTTCTGGTGCTGCATGGTTAACTCCCTTTCTTGCTGTTGTTATTGTTGGTTGAACCCTTCGTACATTTGCTCGATTTCCCGCCGGTAGCGCTCTTGCACCAAATTCCGCTTGAGTTTCAGGGTGGGCGTGAGCAGCCCGTTATCTACGCTCCACGGCTCGGTTAACAGGGTGGCCCTGCGTATTTTGGCATAGCCGGGGAAAGCTTTCATTTTCTGCGCAACCCGGGTCAGGGCAAAGGCACGCGCTTGCGGCAAATTGAGATGTTCCGGCCATGTGCCGGGCAGGCCACGTTCCTCGGCAGCCTGTAGCCAGCGTTCATGGTTGACCACGGCCAGCAGGCTTAGGAAAGCCTTGCCTTCTCCGGTGATCATGACCTGCTCAAACAAGGGATCAGTAAGGATGGCTGCTTCCATGTCGGTGGGGGGGACTTTTTCGCCGTTGGAAAGCACGATGATTTCTTTCACCCGGCCAGTAATAAAGATGTGCCCGCCTTCATCTATACGTACTACGTCACCGGTATTGAGCCAGCCGTCCGGACTGATAATGGCGCGCGTGGCTGCTTCGTTATTCCAGTAGCCCAGCATGACGTTGTGGCCGCGCACTTCCAGTGCGCTGTTCTCATCCAGCCGCACTTCCACCCCGTGGATGGGTTTGCCTATGCTGGCGGGAATATTATCCTCTACGCGGTTGACACCTATTACCGGGCTGGTTTCAGTGAGTCCGTACCCTTGCAGGATGGGGATACCGAGGCCAATGAAGGTGCGAGAGCTGTTGGCAGAGAGTGCCGCACCACCTGATACCGAAAGGCGCAGCTTGCCGCCGAAGCGTTGCGTGACCTTGTTCGCCACCACCCGCTTGAGCAGCGGCCATAACAGGTGTTTCCAGCGCCAGGGTGCGCGGCCTTGTGCGTGTTCAAAGCGGTCGTAACCCACCTCTACCGCCAGGTCAAACAGCCGCCGGGCATAGGCCGGGCCTTTGTCCAGCTTGCTACGAATGGCGGCCTGGATGCGCTCAAAAATGCGCGGCACGGTAATCAAAACGGTAGGCCGGATGACCAGCAGGTCTTCCTGCAATTGCTGAACTGATCGGGCATAGGCTACCGAAGCCCCCGCCATAAGCGGGATGTAATAACCCGCCATGCGCTCGAAGGAGTGTGACAATGGCAGGAACGAGAGAAAAATTTCCTCGGGATAAATGTCGAAATGGTGCAGGGAATACCAGACGTTGTTCAGGAAATTGGCATGACTCAGCATCACGCCTTTGGATTTTCCGGTAGTACCTGAGGTGTAAACAATGGAGGCTAGCGTGTTGGAATCGGTGACTTGATGATAAAACCGGCTGCCGGATTCTGGCAGCCACTCATCTATACCGCGCAGGCGGCTGTCATCATCACCTTCCGGTGGCGTCTTGATGGTAACAACACGAGTCAGGGGCGCGATGGCATGGCAGGCTTCGTGCAAGGGATGCCAGTGCTCGGCGCTGTCGATCAGTAACAGCTTGGTTCCGCTGTCTTGCAGTACATGCGCAACATTTTCAGGGCGGTCAGCAACATATAGCGGCACAGTGACCAGCCCCAGCCCCAGTGCGGCTTGGTCAAAAATCACCCAGGCCGGGCAGTTTTTCAGCATGATGGCGACCCGATCGCCGGGTTGTAACCCTTCATGCAACAAGGCCGCCTGCCAGCGCATGATCTGTTGCACCATTTGCCCCCAGCTCAGGTCGACCCAGTCACACTGGAGTTCATCAAAATAACGATAGGCCAGTGCGTTGGGCGAACGGCGCGCACGCTCATGGAACATGCCGTCCAGTGTGACGGCTGTTTCCGGCGAGATCAGGTCGGTATGTGGATGCTTCATTATTGTTTTATAGACTGGAGTTGATGAATCGTGAATTCACGCGCATGGAATGTCAACCATGGTGTAGCAGCCTTTGTTTTGCGTGGGGGTTATTGGAGCATCATGAATAGGCCTTATACTTTGTGCAAACAAACGAATAGAGTCTGTCCCTCCGCATGAGCAAACTTTCCATTGACCGCATCCTGCAATCACAGGGTTTTGGCAGCCGCAAATATTGCCGGGAACTGGTAGAGGGGGGGGAAGTCACTTTTAATGGCATTGTGATGACAGATAGCAAAGCGGTAATGGAAACCACGGAATTGGTGTTTACCGTTTTTGGCGAGACATACCAGTTCCGCGAGCATGTCTATATTGCCCTGAACAAGCCGCCTGGCTATGAATGCTCACGCAAGCCCAGCCACCACCCAGGGGTGCTCACGCTATTGCCGGAACAGTTTTTATTGCGCGATGTGCAGCCGGTAGGGCGTCTGGATCATGACACCACCGGCTTGTTGTTACTGTCGGACGACGGCGCTTTTATCCATGTGCAATCCTCCCCCAAACGCCACGTGCCCAAGCTGTATCTGGCAACGACTGCCGAGCCGGTAACGCCACAACTGGTAGAACGTTTGCTGATGGGGGTGCAGTTGCATGATGAGCCCGCGCCGATAGCGGCTCTCACCTGTCTGCAGGTGGGGGAGAACCAGATCGAAATCGTGCTGGAGCAGGGCAAATACCATCAGGTCAAACGCATGTTGGCAGCGGCGGGGAATCATTGCATGGCCCTATGCCGCACGCAGATTGGCCGCTTGAAGCTGGAATCACTGGGGCTGGCGCAAGGAGCGTGGTGTTATCTGGACGAGGCGCAGATGGGTTTGCTGACGGCGGGAAGTGACGCTACAGGTTAGCATCAGCCCAGTTTGTAGCGCTCCGCCATGCGGTAACAGGTACGTTCCGAGATGCCCATTTTTTCCGCCACTTCGCGGCGGTTTCCCTGATATTTTTCCAGCAGCCATGCCATGTATTCGCGTTCGATGCGCTCCAGCGTGGGTTCGTCGCCAAAGCACAGGACACTTGCATCATCGCGCTGAACTTCGTTGTAGGCAGATAGCCCCAACAGATGCGCGGGCGTAATGACATGAGCGTTACCCGCAACAATCACCGCCCGTTCAATCACATTGCGCAACTCGCGTACATTGCCCGGCCAATCATATTCGGTCAGGCAGCGGATGGCTTCGGGATCAAGTTGCCGCTGTCCGCCGCCAGCGCGCTTGGCCAGGAAATAATTGGCCAGCGTGGGGATGTCATCGCGGCGCTGGCGCAGCGGGGGTGCGGTGAGCATGAAGGCATCCAGGCGGTAGTAGAGGTCGGCGCGAAAGGTGCCTGCACGCACCATATCGGCCAGATCGCGGTTGGTGGCGGCGACGATGCGCGCATCGGCGCGCAGGTCGCTGGTGGCGCCGACGCGGCGGAAGCGCCCGGTTTCCAGCACGCGCAGCAACTTGGCCTGGATGGCCGGGCTGATGTCGCCGATTTCATCCAGGAACAAGGTACCGCCGTCCGCCGCTTCGATCAGTCCGGATTTGCGCCGGTCGGCTCCGGTAAAAGAGCCTTTTTCATGGCCAAACAGCTCCGACTCGAACAAGGTATCTTGCAGTGAGCAGCAATCCACGGCGATAAACGCGCCTTCGCAGCGAGGACTGGCCTGGTGCACAGCATGCGCCACCAGCTCCTTGCCCGCGCCGCTTTCGCCCTGGATCAGCACCGTTACATCGGTTTTCGCCACCGCTTCGATCAAGCGCCGCAGTTCTATCATGGCGGCGCTATCACCCAGCATGCCGCCCAGCCGCGTGGTTTCCTCGTTGCGCCGGTATTCGTGCTCGGCGAATATCTGCCGGTTTTTCAGCACGCGGCGGATGATGAGTTCCAGCTCATTCAGGTTCACCGGCTTGGCCAGGTAATCCGTAGCACCCAGCCGCATGGCTTCCACCGCCTGATGCACGGAGGCGGTGGCGGTCAGGATTACCACCGGACGGGTTTCACCGATCTCGGCCAGAATGTCCAGCCCATTGGCATCGGGCAGGTTCACATCCAGCAGCACCAGTTCCGGGGCAAGCTGGTCTATGGCCGCACGGCTGTCGGCCCAGTTCAGCCTGCCGTGGGCATCAAAACCAGACTGCTTGAGTTCATCCACCAGCAAGCGGTTAAGCACGGCATCATCTTCAATTACAAGCAGGGTCGGCGTGGGCATCTGGCAACCTATTTCAAGGGAAGGCGTATGGTAATGATACTGCCTTGTCCCACCTGGCTGTCAGCATGAATGCTGCCGCCGAAGCGCTCCACCATGGACTTGCATATGGCCAGCCCCAGTCCGCTGCCGCGTTTGCCGTCGGCACGGCGGCTGAAAAACGGCATGAAAATCAGGGGCAGGTCAGTGGCTGTAACACCAACACCATTGTCACTGAACACCAGCTCGCCCATGCCATCCGCCACGCGGGCGCTGACTTTCAGGCAGCCGCCGTTGGGCATGGCATGAAAGGCATTCTGGGCGAGATTGAGGGTCAGCATGCGCAGCTCGGCGTCATCCGCCAGCACGGCCAGGTTGTCCGGCTGGATGTCCACTTCCATGTGGATGTGCTGCACGCTGGCATCCTCGGCCAGCAAGGCCAGGGTTTCGTTAATGGCAGTGGCAACTGCGGTCGGGCGGGCATCACCGGGCACCGGCGGCTGGCTCATGCGCAGCAGTCTCTCGGTGATGGTGACGCAGCGGTCAATTTCCTTGTCAACCAGGTCAAGATAGCCGGAGAGCGCCGCGCGATCCAGCTCCTTGCCGCTTAAGCGGCGTTGTGCGCCCTGCAAGGCCACACGGATGGAGGCCAGCGGATTGCGGATTTCATGGGCGACCCCGTTGGCCAGCAGGCCAACTGCGGAGAGTCGCTGTTCCTGGGAAAAACGGACCTTTTCTTCCAGCGGCCGCAGCACTTCCACCACCAGGCGGCGGCCATCCGCGGCCACCAGCGGCGCGGCATCAATTTCGACATCCAGAACGCCGCCATCAGCGCGCTGCAAGGACATGACAGCGCGCAAGGTTTCCTTGTTCGTGGCAAGCTCGCGCACCGGGCACACCACCAGCGTGGAAGGGCAGGGCTCCGTCAGGTTGCGGCTGGTGGCGTGGCAGGTGTGGCCGGTACAGTCGCCGGGAATCTTGAGCAGTTTGCGATAAGCAGTGTTGGCCAGCACGATGCGGTAATTTTCATCAATCACCAGCACCGGGTCGGGAATCGCATCCAGCAGCGCCTGCAAAAAGCTGTGCTCGCCTTCGAGCCTGAGCAGTGTATGGGCAAGGCGTTCGGCCATGCTGTCAAAATGCTGCCCCAGGCGCGCCAGTTCATCGTTCCCCGGCAAATGCGCCCGCACGGACAAGTCGTTGTCCGCCAACCGGTCGGTGACGGTGGTCAGGTGCGCCAATGGCCGTATCACCGTGCGCCGCAATGCCCACACCAGGCTGCCCGCGGTGAGCGCAATGGCGATCAGCCCGGCGGTTATCAGGTATTGCGTTGAGCGATGCACGGCTTGCGTGCCTGCGGCGGCGGAGAGCTCAATGACCAGGATGCCGTTGACCGGCTTTGCGCTGGCCGGGCCGTGGCAGGCGATGCAGCGCGCCTCGTTGCGCACCGGCCAGGCAATGCGCATGCTCCCGCCGGTATTGGAGTAGAGCCAGGTCAGCCGGGCCGGGGATTGGTCGCAACCGGCGGTGAGGCACAGATGATCCAGATAGTTGGCCGGATGTTGCCCCAGGCGGTCGCTGTGGGCGGCGAAACGCACTTCTCCGGCCGGGTTGAGGATCAGCACATCGCGGATGCCCGGCGTTTCGCCCAGATGTTCAATAATGTCACGTAGCCCGGGCAGATCGCGCTTGAGCATCGCATTTTTGAGGCTGGCCTCGAATAACTCGGCAATGCGCCGCGCTGAGGCCTCATGCTCGGCCTGCACTCCGCGTTCCGCCATGGTGAGCGCAAGCGCCAGAAACACCAGTGCCGAGGCCAGCGCCACGCCCAGCATCACGGCTACCAGCTTGCGTTCGCTACGCGCGGCAAGCCAGTGGTAAAGGCGCTGGTGCATGCGTTGCGTGGGCATGGATGATGTCATGTTTCAATGACCCGGTTGGGGCGTTTGCCGCCGGATTGGCGGCATGTCGGGCAAGCGCCTGCAGGTTCCCCGGGTTCTTCCAGATGCCAGAAGTTATTTTTGCAGCGTGAGCAGGAGTGTTTGTGCAGCGTAGTGGAGGTGCTTGCCGACCGCTGCCACAACCGGATGCTGATGGCGTTGTCCAGGCAGACATCCACACACAGGTTGCATGCGGAGCATCGCTCCGGGGAGATGGTAAACCGCGCCGTTGCGCCGTTGTCATGCAGGGTGATCGCCTGATGCGCGCACAGCGATGCACACGCGCCGCACAGGGTGCATCGGCTGAAATCCACAACGGGTGTTGCTGGCAGCAGCCCCGCCCCTTGTGTTTGCAGCCAGATGCCTGTTGCCTCCGCCTGGTTGCCGGACAGGCCGATTTCGGCTGACGTGATGAGCACATCAATGGGGCGTTTTACCAGGGCGCTAAAAAAGCCGCGGCGACTGGCACGGGTTTGCAGTCCGTCCACGTGGCGCTGCCAGGTGGCGGCATCGGTGCGGACAAGGGTGATGGTAGGTAGCCCGCGCGACTGGAGCGCACTGTTGAGCAGCGACAGGCGCTGTTCCAGCATGTGTTGGGTGTGGGGAAAGCGCGGGCAGGCGGCGCAATCGTTTTGCAGCACATAAAGGTGCTGTATGCCGCGCTGCGGTAGTGTAAGCAGCATCTGCTCCGGGGCTGCGTGCAGGCAGGGCAGCACTCCGGAACCCGGTGCGCCTGCTGCGGGTTCACATGCCCAGAATGCGCGCTGGTGCGCAGCATCAAGCAGCGGTTCGGCCAAACGTGTTTTCAGCACGCCTTCGGGGCAAGCGGCCACGCATAGGCCGCATTCGTCGCAGGTCGAGGTATCCGGCTCCAGTCGGCCATCAGCCCGGTGATGCAAGGCATCCCTGGGGCATGCGCAGATGCACAGGCTGCATGATGCGAGCGGTGAGCGCTCGTGTGTGCAATGGTGAGGTAGAAGTTCAGGCATGGTCGCGGTTAGGCTGCATGGCAAACATGCCTGCTGTCAGGACATGTCTGATTATTTGATACTCAACACCCATTTTGCCAGTTTATCAGCATCGGCCGGTTTGATTGTGGTGTTGGGGGGCATGATAGGCATGCTGGCCTTGCCGGCTTTTTGCCAACCTTGGCCGGGCGCGGTGCCTTTTATGATGCGCTCGGCAAGTAACGCCTGGGCGTTTTTTTGCCCGGCATATTTGGCGGCGACATCCTTATACGACGGCCCGATTTTGTTGGCAGTGGTGTCATGGCAGGCCAGGCAACTGGCGGCTTCCTTGGGCGCTGGGGCGTTGGCGGCCACAGCTTGCCCGGCTAGTAGCAGTGCAGAGGTGATGACGAGGCGGGTGATTGGTTTCATGTTGGTTCCTTGAATTGAGGGTTGTAAAAGCGGTTCAGGACATGGAAAGCCATGTCTCGCGGGCCACAAAGTTCACCGGGGCAACAAAGGCTTCAGCCGGGGCGGCTGCTTCCGGTTCCGGCTCAACCTCGGGTAGTTTCTGGCGCAGCGCCGTGGCCGTGGCCAACGTCAACCTGGCCAGGCTGCCATAGAAATTGGTGGCGGCACGTTCGGCAATCAGGGTGCAGAAATCCGGCAAAAAGGCCAGCAGGTGCGCATCCATAAAGCGTGCGGCGGCATCGACCTCATTTTTTTCCAGCAGATGGGCGACAAACTCCAACTGGTAGGCCATGTGGTCATCCGGCAGCACGCGCCAATCGCCCACCGCCAGCCCGTAACGGCTGTACCAGTCACGCACGGCAAAGGTCGCCCCCTGCCAGGCGAGTTTGTCCTCGTCGCGCCACACCGATTCGCATGGCGAAACCCGGTAGGCGTGGGTGAGGTAAATGGCGGCGAAGTCGGCGGCCAAGTTATCGTCCGCGGCGCTTGCGTCGGGCGTTGCCGCCAGCGCAACCAGCGCTTCGCGCAAGGCGGCGGCCTCAACGCCTGCGCCCATCACCAGCCCTTCTGGAAAGCCATTGTCAGCCAGCGCCATCAGCGTTTCACGGCTGCGTTCATGCACATGCAACCATGCCAGCAGGCGCAGGTCTTCGGCCCAGGTTTGCAGTTCGGTGGCCATGCTAGACCTTGCCCTTGGGGTGTGGCACAAACACGATAGAAGGATTGGTTAACTCCGGGTTGGCCATGTGCTTGACCTGCCTGACCACCTTGTCATTTGGCCCCATTGCCTTGGTCTGGTAGCTGCCTGCACGCAACTCGTCTATCGGGCCAATGTCCAGCACGCGCATCATGCAGGCCATGACGCAATACGGCTTGCGACCGGCATCAATTTCATCCACGCACATATTGCACTTGGAGACGATGTTCTGCTCCGGAATGAACTGTGGCGCGCCGTAGGGGCAGGCCGCCTCGCAGCGGCGGCAGCCGATGCACAAGGTGGAATCTATATCCACAATGCCGTCCTTGGTGCGCTTGTAGATCGCGCCGGTCGGGCAGGTCGGCAAACAGGCCGGTTCGGCGCAGTGGTTGCACGACATGTTGACCTTGTAGGCATACACATCGGGGAAACTGCCGCCTTCGATGTACATCACACGGCGGAAGCGCGGCCCCGGCGGCAGGCCGTTTTTGTCCTTGCAGGCGATTTCGCAGGCGCGGCAACCGATGCAGTCCTGGTTGTTGTGGATGAAGCCGAGCTGTTTGGCCGGTTTCACCGGTTCGTAGGTCGTGGCGTCACGTCGCTCGACGGCGGCCTTGAGCGCGGCCTTGTCTTCGATTTTGCGGGGTGGGTTTTTATCTGCCATGTTGTGCTCCGCTTAGTAGTCGCGCCGGAAGACCGACGAGCGCGAGGTGGCCAGGTTATCCCAGCCGGGGCGATGATCCAGTTCACTTTTCTTCAGGCTGACCAGGATGGTGTTATAGGCAAATGCCCCCGCCGGGCTGGGTTCATCCAGCGTCAGGAAGTCGGGATTGCCCGCGCGATCCACGCCGTTCTTGTCCAAGTCCATCCATGCACCTTCGTGGATGACCACCACGCCGGGCATGCAGCGCTCGGTCACATAAGCAGGCAACACGCATTTGCCGCGCGCATTCCACACCTCGACCGTATCGCCCGTCTTGATGCCCAGGCGGTTGGCATCGCTGGCGTTGATGGTGACCTCTTGATCGTAGGTTTCGCGCAACCATGGGATGTTGTTGAAAATGCTGTGCGTGCGCCAGCGCGGGTGCGGCGTAATCAGGTGGAACGGATGCTCCTTGGTCTTGGTCGGGTGGTTCAGCGACTCGAACGGCTCTATCCATTTCGGGATGGAAGGAATTTCATAGCCGTATTGGGTCTTCTTCCAGTCCGTGATCTTGGCCAGCGTGGTGGAGAATATTTCGATCTTGCCGGAAGGGGTCTCGAACGGCACGCCTTTCTCGATCTGGTCGCGGAACCCCACGATGGGCTTGTCGAAAGTGAACTTGTAAACGCCGTGTTTCTTGAAATCCGCCCAGGACATGGTGACACCCTGATGCTTCATCACCTTGTTGTTCCACCAGTCGGTGAGATAGGCCTCGTCCACTTCATCGTTGTGGTGGAAGTAGTCGCGCGTCGCTTTGGGGTTGTAGCGCTTGCCCAGATCCTTGAGCGTGGGATCCAGTGCTTCCAGGCGGTAACACAGCTCGGTATAAATCTGGATGTCGGTCTTGGACTCGCCCAGCGGCTCGATGACCTTGGGACGATGGATGTAGTAATGGCCCTTGTACCAGGGCAGCGCGGCATCGTGCCGCTCGAAATGAGTGGCGACCGGCAACAACACATCGGCCCACAGGCCGGAGGGGGTGATGGTGGAATCCGAACACACCACCAAGTCCAGCTTTTTGATCGCCTCGATTTCCTTGTTGATGTTGGTGAGCTGGTTGAACCAGTCCGAACCTTGCCAGAAGATGCCGCGGATATTGGGAATCTTGCCGTCGAGCTCGTCGTCGCGCGGCCAGCAGCCGATCTCTTCGCGCTTGACGTTGGGATAATTCAACACGCAATGCGCCCAGCGGTCGGACTTGATCGAACCCCACCACAGGTTGGCGTTATCGTCGTAAGGGTAAGCGATGGATTCACTGTGCCAGCCCTTGCCCACACCTTCGGCGCAGCCCCCGAGAATGCCGATGTTGCCCGTCATCGCCTGCAGCGCGGCTGCCATGCGGTTGTACTGTTCGCCGTAAGCGGCGCGCCCCGGTGCCCACGATGCCTTGAGGGCGGCGGGCTTGGTGCGGGCATACATATCGGCCAGTTTCTTGATGTCCTCGGCCTTGACGCCGCAAATCTTCTCCGCCCATTCCGGGGTCTTGGGCGTGTTGTCGTACTTGCCGAGGATGTAATCCTTGAAGTTCTCCTTGCCCTTGGCCCAGTCCGGCATGGTACCGGCATCCATCCCCTGGCAGAATTTGTCGATGAATTTCTGGTCCTGCAGGTTATTGGTGAAGATGTAATGCGCCATCCCCGCCATCATGGCGGCATCGGTATTCGGCTTGATCGGGATCCACCAGGCATCGTAGGAGGAGGCTGAGTCGGTGTGTTGCGGGTCAATAATGACAAATTTGCAGCCGTTCTGCTTGGCCATGCGCATGTAGTAGAACGTGTTGCCGCCGTGGAAGGTGTAGGCCGGGTTCCAGCCCCACATAATCATCAGCTTGGTGTGCGCGAAGGCATCGTCCTCATTGCCATCAATAATGGTGCCGAAGGTCATGCGCGAGGAGAATGTGGTGGCCTGGTAGGACGGCACCGACCACGAGTTGGTGCGGCAGCCGAACATGCCGAGAAACCGTCCCAGCAGCCCTTCGATCTGGTCAGATTTGTGCAGCACGCCGTAGGAAGCGCCGGCATAGGATTGGTCGAGAATTGCGGTCGGGCCGTATTTCTTTTTCAGCTCGATCATTTTCTTGGCGACAAAATCCAGCGCCTCGTCCCACGATACGCGCTTGAACTTGCCCTCGCCGCGCTCGCCCACGCGAATCATCGGGTACAGCAGGCGCTCCGGCGAATAAATCCGCAGGCGGTAGGAGCGGCCGCGCAAACAGGCGCGCAATTGCGGCTCCTCGGTGGTGTCCTTGCCGAAAAAACCGTCTTTCTGGTAACGCCCGTCATCAGAGGACAAACGCACAATTACGTCGCCCTTCTTGTGCGCCACCAGCATGTGGCGTGAGCCGCAGTTGTGCGCGCAACTGGTGACTACGGTGGTTAACTGGTCGTCGCGTGGGTAGGGCTCGTAGGCAAAGGCTTTGGCCTCTTTGGGGCTTACGCCCACGCTTAACAGCCCTGCCGCCCCGGCGGTAACACCGGCAACCTTGAGAAAATCCCGCCGTGCCGGGCTGGTGATGTTCTTGTCGTTTTCTTGCGTCATCGTAACCTCTTATTGTTTGGCTGCTGGGTTGACCGTAGCGGCCACAAAGCGCACCTCGGATTCAGTCACCCTGTCTTTGGCCCAATCCGGGGTGCCCTCGGGCATGCCCGGCCATGGGTGGCGTGGGTAGGGGTAGTGCGTGCGGTACCAGGCGCGGCCGCCGTGGCAGCCGTAGCAGGAGTCCGCGTTCTTTGCGCCTGCCTCTTCAATGGCTTTTGCATTCAGGTAGGTGACCTGGTGCCGTACCGTGCGAATGCCTGCATGGCACAGCAGGCAGTTATTCTGGAAAGTTTCCTTGGATTTAGGCCACGGTTCCGGCAGCCCCATCACTTGCCAGTTCATCTGGCCGTGGCATTTCAGGCAAACCTTTTCCACATCCACATGCTTGCGTAATGTGTAGCCCGTATTTTGCGTATCGGCAGCAGTCTCTGGTGCCTCGTCACGCGGGTTGCTGCCCTGGTGACAGGTCACGCAACGCATGTTCATCAATTGTTTGGCCAGCGGCGTTTCCATGTGACGGCGATGGAATGTGTCCTGTGAGCCGCTATAAGTGGTTAATTGCTGGTACCAGGCTTTGGTGTCGGCGGCTTTAACACCCGCCGGGGATTGTTGGCGCACGCTGGGTTTGAGTACTTCGGCGTGGCAGGCCAGGCATTGCTGGTCAGTCGCCTTGTCTATGGCTGGTTTGAAGTGGAGTTCGCTGTAACGGGCGCGTTGGTAGTCGGATGTCGCCGGTTTTTCATCGGTCTTGGGGAGGTTGCCTGTTCCCCTTCCGTCACACCCGCACAGTGCACATGCCAGCAAGACGAGAAACATTATTCTCATTATTTTCTCCAGAGAAAGCCCCGGCGGCAGTCGCGCCGCCGGGGAAATGCAAGCGGACGCTTATTTCTTCTTGCCTTCCATGCCAGACATGCCTTCCATGCCCTTCTGGCCTTCCATACCGGACATGCCACCCATGCCCTCCATGCCAGACATGCCTTCCATACCGCTCATGCCTTGCTGACCGGCTTTTTTGTGCTTCTTGGCTTTTTTGGCCTTTTTACCTTCCATGCCTTCCATGCCGGACATACCAGACATACCGCTCATGCCCTTCTGGCCTTCCATACCAGACATGCCGCCCATGCCACTCATGCCAGACATACCTTTCTGACCTTCCATGCCGGACATGCCACTCATGCCCTTCTGGCCTTCCATGCCGGACATACCGCTCATGCCCTTCTGACCTTCCATACCAGACATGCCGCCCATGCCACTCATGCCAGACATACCTTTCTGACCTTCCATGCCGGACATGCCACTCATGCCCTTCTGGCCTTCCATGCCGGACATACCGCTCATGCCCTTCTGACCTTCCATACCAGACATGCCGCCCATGCCACTCATGCCAGACATGCCTTTCTGACCTTCCATGCCGGACATGCCGCTCATGCCCTTCTGGCCTTCCATACCGCTCATGCCTTTTTGCTTGTCAGCAGCAAGTGCTCCGCCAGCAGCAAACATCGCCAGCATCAGTGCGGAAATACCTACGGTCTTGATTGATTTCATACAACGCTCCTTTAGTAAGATTAGAACAACAAAAAAACAGCCCTGACGTGGGCAAAATGCCGCCACCAGGTCGCACACCATCCCCGAACCACACATTCGCCGGGGCTAGATACCAGGCAGTGCGCCGTTGCGCCCTGCATCCAATTCGTCAATATCGCCAGGTCAGTGCTTGCCATCGTGCCATCCGCGCAGGTCATAACGTCCCGGCATGCCAGGATGGGAGAACGGAGTAAACCAGCCGCCTTGATCCTTGATCCAGCGCGAAATGCTTTCCGGCACTGGCTGCGGGATGCCTTGCACCATCCGGGCTTCCGTTGGTGTGGTTTCGGCTGGCGCACTCATCACCGGGGCTCCCTCCGGGCGGCGATCCGGCGCCAAGCCTGCAATGGGATAAGCCTGGGTCAACAAAGGGCAGGCGATAAGCCAGCAGCCGATTAATGTGGTGCAGCGTTTCATGGTGTTTCTTGCTGAATACAGATAACCAGCTATCAGCAAAATGCAGGCCATCCATAAAAATATAGATAACATGTTGATTATTAGTGTTTAATCTTTTACGCCACCAAAGGTGGCACAAAGAAATTCCTGTCAAAATGGCGGATGTACTGTCAAAGTGACAGGGAGGGCGTGGCTATCAGTGGCCCTTAATGAATTTCATGAGTGCAATTTGCGGATTAACACACTGCCGCTACGGGGGGATGGGGAACACAATGCACTCGAACGTCAAGCGTTCAGGTTGGTAGGCAACTACCGAGCATTAATAATCCATAGACTAGGAGATAAACCATGTGGACCAAGCCAGCTGCTACCGAAATGCGTTTCGGTTTTGAAGTGACCATGTATGTTTGCAATCGCTAAGATTGCAAAGCTGATAGATCGCAATCGCTAAGTTGCGACCTATGTTAAGAGGCCGCCGCAAGGCGGCCTTTTCGATTAAGCCCAGAGATTTTTCAGATGCATATTCATGTTTTAGGTGCAGGTGCAGGCGGCGGTTTCCCGCAATGGAATTGCAACTGCCACAACTGTGATGGCGTGCGCAAAGGCACCATCAAGGCCAGTCGGCGTACCCAGTCTTCCATTTGCGTGAGCGGTGACGGCGTCAACTGGGTGCTGTTCAATGCATCGCCGGATGTTCTCAAGCAGATACAGGAATTTGCGCCGTTACAGCCCGGTCGTGCGCTGCGCGATACCGGCATTGTCGGCATTGTGCTGATTGATGCACAGATAGACCACACCACCGGCTTGCTGATGCTGCGCGAGGGTTCGGTGAAGCGCGAAATTTACTGTACCGATGTCGTGAAGGGCGACCTCACCACGGGCAATCCGCTGTTCAACATTCTTGGGCATTATTGTGGTGTGAACCACCATGCGGTGCCCACCGATGGCAGCTCCTTTGAAATTCCGGGAGCCAACAACCTCAAATTTACCGCCGTGGCGCTTAAGAGTGCAGCGCCGCCTTATTCTCCCCACCGCCACGATCCGCATCCGGGCGACACAATTGGCGTTGTGGTGGAAGATAAAACCAATGGCAAGAAACTGTTCTATGCCCCCGGCCTGGGCGAGATTGAGCCCCATCTGCCGCCGCTGATGGCGCAGGCTGATTGCATCATGGTGGATGGCACCTTCTGGACCAACACCGAGATGAAGGATATGGGACTGATGGACAAAACCGCCCGCGACATCGGCCACCTGCCGCAATCCGGCCCCGGCGGCATGATGGAGGTGCTGTCTGCCTACCCCAAGGCGCGCCGCGTGCTGATCCACATCAATAACACCAATCCCATCCTGAATGAGGAATCCCCGCAGCGCCGCGAGCTGGATGCGACCGGCATTGAGGTTTCCTACGATGGTATGGATATCATTCTGTAATGGAGAGAAAAATGAGCGACAAGAAACCCTGGAGCCGTAAGGAGTTTGAAGAAAAGCTGCGCGAGCGCGGCCGTGGCTACCATATCTACCATCCTTTTCACGTCATGATGTATGAAGGGAAGCTTTCCAAGAAACAGCTGCAATGCTGGGTTGCTAACCGTTACTACTACCAGATTGCCATCCCCATCAAGGATGCCGCCATCCTCTCCAACTGCCCGGACATTGAAGTGCGTCGTGGCTGGATTCAGCGTATTTTTGACCATGACGGCAGCGGCCCGATCAACGAGGGTGGCAAGGGCGGGATCGAAGCTTGGCTGCAACTGGGTGAAGCCGTTGGACTGAAGCGCAAGGATATTGAATCTCTCAAATTGGTGTCCCCCGCAGCCCGGTTTGCGGTGGATGCCTATATTAACTTTGCCCGTCAGCGCCCTTGGCAGGAAGCCGTGTGCTCCAGTCTGACCGAGCTTTTCGCACCGCATATTCACCAGCAGCGCATTGATGCCTGGCCGGACAAGTATCCCTGGATCAAGCCGGAAGGCATGCAGTATTTCCGCAACCGCCTGACCCAGGCGCGCCGTGACGTGAAGCAAGGGCTGGATATCACGCTGGATTATTTCGGCAAGTCGCGCGAAATGCAGGAACGTGCCTGCGAAATCCTGCAATTCAAGCTGGATGTGTTGTGGGCGCTGGCGGATGCCATCATGCTGCAATGCAGCGAGATCAAGATTGACGGTGGAACTCAGTATGTCCGACAAGATCAAGTCTGAGCAGGTGTTTGGCCTGGCGCGTCATTACCGCTTCCAGTATGAGGAAGCGCAGGGAGGTTATGTGCTGCTCTTCCCGGAAGGCATGATCAAGCTCAATGGCGGGGCGGGCGAAGTCATCAAACGTGTGGATGGCAAACGCACCGTAGGTGAAATTGTGGCCGACTGCAAGGCGGCATTCCCCGATGTGGAAGGCCTGGAAGCGGATGTGCTCTCCATGCTGGAACTGGCGCACGAAAAGGCCTGGATTGCCCTGAAAGAATAGGAGTTGATATGGCCCAAACCAATAATGGCACCGCTCACACCCATGCCCCCAAGCCTTTCTGGCTGCTGGCGGAAATCACTTACCGTTGTCCGCTGCACTGTGCGTTCTGCTACAACCCGACGGATTACGTCACGCATACGCAGGATGAGCTTTCCACCGAGCAGTGGCTCAAGGTGTTGCGTGACGCCCGTAAGATGGGGGCATTGCAACTGGGCATCTCCGGCGGTGAGCCTTTGCTGCGCGACGATATCGAAGAGATTGTGGCCGAGGCGGGCAGCCTGGGCTACTACTCCAACCTGATTACCTCCGGTGTTGGCCTGACTGAAAAACGCATCGCCGAATTCAAGCGCGGCGGGCTGGACCACATCCAGCTTTCCATGCATGACATCACCAAGGACATCAACAACTTCATCACTGACACCAATACCTTCGAGCTGAAAAAGAAGGTGGCGGCCATGATCAAGGAATATGACTATCCCATGGTGCTCAACGTGGTGATCCACCGCTACAACATTGAGCACATTGGTGAAATCCTGGAGATGGCCGAGCAGATCGGCGCGAACTATGTGGAGCTGGCCAATACCCAGTACTACGGCTGGTCACTCATCAACCGCGCGCAACTGATGCCTACCAAGGAGCAACTGGAAAAGGCCGAGGCCATCACCAACAAGTTCCGCGAAAAAGTCGGCAACAAGATGAAAATCTTTTTTGTGGTGCCGGACTACTACGCCGACCGCCCCAAGAAGTGCATGAACGGCTGGGGCGAGGTGTTCATGATAGTCACCGCTAACGGCGACGTGCTGCCCTGCCACTCGGCCCGCTCCCTGCCTGGGTTGCAATTCCCCAACGTCAAGGACGGTACCAGCGTGGAATGGATATGGAACGAGTCACCGGCTTTCAACAAGTATCGCGGTGATGACTGGATGAAGGAACCCTGCCGCTCCTGTGACGAAAAGGAAAAAGATTTGGGAGGCTGCCGCTGCCAGGCGTTCCTGCTCTCCGGCGATGCCGAAGCCGCCGACCCGGTATGCACCAAATCACCACATCGCCACCTGATAGACCAGGCCATTGCGGATGCGCAGAATCCGGTGGTGGTCAACGAACACCCCATCATTTTCCGCAACGATAAAAATTCACGCAAACTGGTGGATGGCGAAACCCAGGAGTTGGTGCGCGAATTCCACGCGCTACCCTGATGCGACTATTGTTCTAGCAGCAGGGTTTGTTTGCGGGTGTCGTGTTTAATGCCGTGAAAAAACTGGAAGTGGCCTCTACTCCTTGCAACTCCCTGGATACAACGGTAGCCAGTTCCTTGAGACCCAGTGCCTCGTCTGCGCTGAAATTGCGAGGCACCTTGTCAATAATGCACAAGGTGCCAATACGCACCCCGTTTTCCATGATGAGCGGGGCGCCGGCATAGAACCTGATGTGCGGTTTGCCTGTGACGAAAGGGTTGTCGTGAAACCGTGGGTCGGCCAGCGCATCGTTGATGACTAGAACGTCATCATCGAGAATCGCATGCGCGCAAAAACTGACATTCCGGGGTGATTCGGTGGCATCCAGTCCTTGTTTTGACTTGAACCACTGACGATCCTTATCTACAAGAGACACCAGGGCAATAGGTACTTTGAATAAAGTCGTCGCATATTCTGTCACCAGATCAAACCGTTGTTCCGGCGGGGTATCGAGAATTAACAGCTCACGTAGAGTTTTCAGGCGTTCTTCTTCATTTTCAGGGAGTATGGGATTAAGCATGTCGCCCTCCGTGGATTAGCTATATACAAGTCAGTATACTCGGATTTTAAATCTGAGCCCAAATGGCTTGGGCAGGCAATCACGGCTATAGCCTGTGGCACAATAGCGTCACATGTCCGCTAAACCTTCCACCACTTATATTC
>WBZT01001022.1_pt1 | contig 21378 bp, 18 predicted proteins | sample 5204241 | NCBI WGS metagenome assembly WBZT01 (sample SAMN12344358, study PRJNA552823) | activated sludge metagenome | biome: Activated sludge suspended growth; feature: Nitrification reactor; material: Wastewater; isolation source: activated sludge from nitrification reactor of wastewater...
CACCCTTCACCCTTCACCCTTCACCCTTCACCCTTCACCCTTCACCCTTCACCCTTCACCCTTCACCCTTCACCCTTCACCCATTTGAACGAGATGACCCAATCCATCGAAATCCGCGTCCCCGACATCGGCGGCTTCAAGGATGTCGCCGTCATCGACATCCTGGTCCAGCCCGGCGACAGCGTCGCCAGGGACGCCTCCCTCCTCACCGTGGAGTCCGACAAGGCCGCCATGGACATTCCCTGTCCCCAGGCCGGGGTGGTGGAGAAAATCCTGGTGAAGGTGGGGGACAAGGTTTCCGAGGGCTCGCCGATTCTGCTGTTGAAACAGGCAGGAATGGGCAATGAGGAATGGGGAATGGGAGAACGCCCCTCCACCCCATCCCCCATTCCCCATGCCCCATCCCCCACCGGCGCAGCCGACCTCCACGCCCAGGTCCTGGTCCTCGGCGCCGGCCCCGGCGGCTATACCGCCGCCTTCCGCGCCGCCGACCTGGGCCTGAACGTGGTGCTGGTGGAGCGCCACGCCAGCCTGGGCGGCGTCTGCCTCAACGTGGGCTGCATCCCCTCCAAGGCTTTGCTGCACACCGCCCGCCTCATCACCGAGGCGGAGGAGATGGCCGAGCACGGCGTCAGCTTCGCCAAGCCCAGGGTGGACCTGGACAAGCTGCGGGAATGGAAAGCGAAGGACGTGGTGGGCAAGCTCACCGGCGGTTTGAGCCAGCTCGCGAAGCAGCGCAAGATCACGGTGGTGCATGGCGCAGCGAAATTCAGCGGCCCGAACACCCTGGTGGTGGAGAGCCCGGAAGGCGCCAGGACCATCGGCTTCGACCACGCCATCATCGCCGCCGGCTCCGAAGCCATCAAACTGCCCTTCCAGCCCGACGACCCCCGGGTCATGAGCTCCACCGGCGCCCTGGCCCTGGCCGACGTGCCCAAGCGCCTGCTGGTCATCGGCGGCGGCATCATCGGCCTGGAGATGGGCACGGTCTACGACGCCCTGGGCAGCAAGGTCACCGTGGTGGAGCTGGGCGGCCAGCTCATTCCCGGCTGCGACGCCGATCTGGTCAGGCCCTTGCACAAACGCATGGAAAAGCGCTTCAAGGCGATCAAGCTCAACACCGGCGTCACCGGCATGGAGGCGAAAAAGGACGGCATCCACGTCACCCTGAAGGCCGGCGAGGGTACGGAAACCCGGGAAGAGACCCAGACCTTCGACCGGGTGCTGGTGGCCATCGGCCGCCGCCCCAACGGCAAGGCACTCGGCCTCGAAGCCGCCGGCGTGGCCGTGGACGAGCGCGGCTTCATCCCCGTGGACAAGCAGATGCGCACCAACCTGCCCCACATCTTCGCCATCGGCGACATCGTCGGCCAGCCCATGCTGGCCCACAAGGCGGTGCATGAAGGCAAGGTGGCGGCGGAAGTCATCGCCGGCCATAAAGTCGAATTCCAGGCCCTGGTCATCCCCGCCGTGGCCTACACCGACCCGGAAGTGGCCTGGGTGGGCGTCACCGAGACGGAAGCCAAGGCGAAAGGGATCGAGATCGAGAAAGGCGCCTTCCCCTGGGCCGCCAGCGGCCGCGCCCTGTCCATCGCCCGCGCCGAGGGCATGACCAAGCTGATCCTGGACAAGGAATCCGGCCGGGTCATCGGCGCCGGCCTGGTGGGCATCAACGCCGGCGAGTTGCTCGCCGAGGCCGTGCTGGCCATCGAGATGGGCGCCACGGCGGAGGACATCGGCCTCACCATCCACGCCCACCCCACCCTTTCCGAGACGATCTGCTTCGCCGCCGAGATGGCGGAAGGCACCATCACCGACCTGCTGCCGCCGCGTCGAAAGTAGGCGTCAATCCTTCTTATCCAGCAGGGCGAAGGTGGCGCGCATGGCCGCCACCGGCTTCCCGGCGTTGTGAATGGCGCCGGAGGCGTGGCAAAGGCGGCTGCCCACCCGCACCCGGTCGATCTCGCTTTCCAGCCAGTCCCCCGCCGCGGCGGGCGCCAGGTAGTCCACCGACAGGTTGGCCGTGACGATGCGCGCGCCGCGCGGCAGACGGTGATAGACGTTGTAGGCCAGCCAGATGTCCGCCAGGGTGGCGATGAAACCGCCATGGGCCGTGGCGTAGCCGTTGCAGTGCTCGGGCCGAATCTCCAGACGAAAGCGCAGCTGTTCCCCGTCCGGGCGGGCGAACAGTCTGACCAGATCCCGGACGAAGGGACCGTGCATGGGACTTGGCTGGAAGCCTTCCGCCAGCCAGGCCTGTTCCAGGGGGGTGTGTGCGCTCATGGTGTCTCCAAAACCGGCGCCGGCTTGATCCGGCGCAAGACCGGGGCGATCGACCCCTATTGCAGTGCAACAAGACTAGCGGGATGATGCGCGCACAACAAGCGCGAGGAGCTCCCATGGACCAGCAGAATGCCGCCTCCGGCATGTCATCCCCCATCCCCCCCGGCGACTGGGACGTCCAGGTCGCCATCATCGGCGGCGGCCCCGGCGGCGAGGACTGCGCCCGGGACCTGGCCGACCACGGCGTCAAGGTGGCCATGGTCAACAACGCCCCCCTGCCCGGCGGCGAATGCCTGTGGCGCGGTTGCATCCCTTCCAAGGCCTGGCGCCACGCCGCCGACCTCATGCGCGATCGGGCCCAGGACCCGGACAAGGGCGTGATCGGCACCCACAGGCCGCGCCTGGACTGGGCCACCCTGGAAGCCCATCGCAAGAACGTGCTGCAAACCCGGGGCGAGCTGGCCATGAAGGCGGACAAGAGCGTGAAGATCGACGCGCGCCAGGGCTTCGCCAGCTTCGTCGATCCCCATACCCTCAAGATCGTGGCCCCCGACGGCGCGGAATCCACCCTGACCTTCGGCGCCGCCGTCATCGCCACCGGCGCCCCGCCCTTCATCCCGCCGATCCCCGGCGCCCGCGAGAGCGTGGCCAGCGGCGGCGTGCTCACCTCCGACACGATCTGGAACCTGCCGCGCCCGCCCGCCCGCCTGGGCATCATCGGCGGCGGCGTCATCGGCGTGGAAATGGCGCAGATCTGCCGCGACTTTGGCGGCGAAGTCCTCATGCTGGAAGCCAGGGAGCGCATCCTGGCCGAGATCGAGGAGGAGATCGCCCGCCACCTCACGGAGGTGCTGAAGGGCGAGTTCCCCATCGTGACCGGCGCCAGCATCACCGAGATCACCGGCCAGCCCGACAGCATGCGCGTCAAGTACACGGACGCCGCCGGCAACCCGGGCGAGTGCCTGTGCGACTACGTGCTCATGGCCACCGGCAAGCGGCCCAACACCGCCCGGCTCAACCTGGAGGCCGCCGGCGTCGAACTCGACGGCGCCGCCATCAAGACCGATTCCCGCTGCCGCACCAGCGTCCCCCACATCTACGCCGTGGGCGATGTCATCGGCGGCTTCATGCTGGCCCACACCGCCGCCGCCCAGGGCCGCGTCGCCGCCCACAACCTGCTCGGCCATGCCATCGAGTACAACCAGGATCTGGATTGCGGCGTCACCTTCAGCCGTCCCCAGGCCGGTTTCGTCGGCCTGTCGGTGGCCCAGGCCAAGGCCCGGGGCATCGACGCGGTGGAAGCCAAGATGCCCATGAGCATCGACGCCAAGGCCATGATCGCCATGGAAGCCCACGGCATGATCAAACTGGTGGCCGACAAGGCCAGTGGCAGGATCATCGGCGTTCACCTGCTGGCCGACCACACCGATACCCTCATCGGCGCGGCGGTCATGATGGTCACCGCCGGCATGACCCTCGATCAGGTGGCCCGGGCCATCTTCCCCCACCCCACCCAGACCGAGATGTTCGGGGACCTGGCGCGCCGCCTGCTGGCGCGCCTCAGGCGACTGTCCAGCCACTGAAAACTCGCCCCGCTCCCCGTCCGCGGGACGCGAGGCGGGGGCCGAACGAGGCGATGACCGCGCCGCTCAGGCGCCCGTCACGCCCGGGGTCGAGGGGGAGGTTGCGGGTTTTTCCTCCACCACGGGCACGACCCACAATTCGACGCGCCGGTTGAGCTGTCGCCCCGCCTCGGTGGCGTTGTCGGCCCGGGGCTCGGTCTCCCCCCGGCCGTAGGCATCCAGGCGCAGGGCGTTGACCTTCTGGCTGGCGAAACGATCCAGGACGGCCCGGGCGCGTTGCTCGGAGAGCGCCTGGTTGTCGGCGTGGGTTCCCAGGCTGTCGGTATGGCCGATCACGGTCACGGTGGTCTTGCCGTATTGGTTCAGGACCCGGGAAATCTTGTCCAGGGTCGCGAGATAGCCCGGCTTCAGCACGGCGGACAGGTTGTCGAAACCGGTGCTGGAGGTCATGCGCACCATCAGGGCGTTATCCGAGGCGCGCTTGTCCAGGGTGATCTCCCCGCGTTGGATTTCCGGTTGCAGTTGCAGCTCCAGATCCTTCTGCTGCTTGTCCATGTAATGGCCCACCGCCGTGCCGGCCAGGCCCCCGCCGATGGCGCCGATCAGCGCGCCCTTGCCCCGGTTCTTCTTGTTGATCACCGCGCCCAGCACCGCGCCACCGGCCGCGCCGATGAGGGCGCCCTGCTCGGTTTTGTTCAATTCGCGCGGATCGCCCAGGTCGTTGGTGGCGCAGCCGGCGATCAGCAGGCTTGAAATCAGGGGAATGACAATGAAGGGACGACGCATGATGAATCCTTGTTGGATGGGATTGGAACAGGTTGGATCGCGCCGAAACGTCCGGTTGGGCCGTCTGGCTGAAAACCACGGGAAGGTCCGATTTTCCCCCACCTCCGTTGCAAATTGCAGCTTTGCCGCTGCTTGCGACTGGTGATTGGCGTCAGCCTGTTACCCCATCACAACGCGCCGCGACATGGAGGAATCCGGTCCCGCGACAGGGCCCGAGCTGCACCGGACAGCCCCTGTCATCCCACACGCCCCGCTGTCCGTTGTGGATCATTGAGCTATAGTGCCCGCGAACCCTGGAGGTACCCGTCATGAAAACCGTCCTGGCAATCGTCTTCTTCCTGTCCTGGATCACCCCCCTGGGCGCCGCCGACCTGGCGCCCCCCGAGGACCTCGCCCCCCGGGCCTCGGCGCCGGCGGCGAGCGTCCTGCTCCCCTGCCCCGCCCCCGAGCATCTCGGCCAGGTCAGCCAGGCCGACTGCTGCAAGGGCCACAAGGGCGTCTGCGGCTGCCGCGCCGGCAAGATCGTGTGCTGCGACAACACCATCAGCGTCAACTGCGCCTGCCACGGCGATTCCGGGGTGGAGAACTAGACGTTTTTTGCGAATCCCAGGCTCGAGCCTGGCGCGCGGCCGGGATCAGGCCATCGCGCCCAATTCCGGAAGGCGGGATCACACAACCGGGATTTCAACCGCGGCACTAGGCGACGATTGGTTCGAATGCCGTGGCGTCCGACTTCATCGATCGCTGCCCCATCGCTGGCCTTGATCCACCGCTATTTCCCCGCCGCCACCCAGACCCCATCCCAATCGCCGGGAGGCGGGGTTTCCCGGAATGCGCGTATGCGGTCCAGGAAGACCTGGCTGGGCCCGTCCCCAGGCGCCAGTTTCAGACACTCGTTGAACGCGCTGTCGGCGCCGTCCCAGTCCCGCGCCCGGTAGCGGGCCAGGCCCGCCTCGAAGGCGGCGGCCAGGGCCTGGGCGTCGGCGTCGCCGCGACGTCCCAGCAATTCGGATATCCGTTCCGGCTCCACCCGTCCCATCACCCGCAGGCTGTCCATCTCACGGAACACGAAGGCGTCGCCGGCCAGGCGCCGGGTCTGTTCGCCCACCAGGATGCGGCTGCGATAGAACTTGTTGGCCTGCTCCAGGCGCGAGGCCAGGTTGACCGTGTCGCCGATGACGGTATAGCCCCGGGCGGTTTCCGAGCCGATGTTGCCCACCAGCACCTCGCCGGTGGCGATGCCCATGCGCGCCTCCACCCGGGGCAGGCCGTGGCGGACACCGATCAGGTTGGGCAGGTCGGCGCGGAACTCGTCCAGCTTGTCGCGCTGGTCCAGGGCCGCCTCGCAGCACAGGGCGGCGTGGGAAGACTCCTCGGTGAAGGGCTGGCCCCAGAAGGCCATGACCGAGTCGCCGATGTACTTGTCGATGATGCCCTGGCGGGCCCGGATGACCTCGGCCATGAGGGCGAAGTAGCGGTTGAGGAAGCGCACCGCCGCGTCCGGCGTGAGTCCCTCGCACATTTGCGTGAAGCCGGCCAGGTCGGAGAAGAACACGCTCATCACGTGGCGCTCGCCGCCCTCGGCGGGCAGCCGCTTGTCCAGCAGGCCGCGCACGATGCGCGGGTCCACGTACTGGCCGAAGGTGGCCTTGATGTGTTCCTTCTCCCGCAGGCCCACCACCATGTGGTTGAAGGAATCCGCCAGGGTGGCCAGTTCGTCCCGGGTCTGCACCAGGATTTCCACCTGCAGGTCCCCCGCCTCCACGGCCTGGGTTCCTCCCAGCAGGCGGCGGATGGGTTCCACCAGGGAACGGCTCACCATCCAGGCGAAGATCAGGCCCAGGGTGGTGGCGATGGCGGTGATGATCCAGTTCAGCCTGACCGCCCGTTCCTCCTCGGCCTTGGCCCGGGCGGCCGTGTCGGCGGTGAGCTTGTTGAGCAGATCGATGGCCTTGCCGATTTCAACGTCCAGCTTGTCCTTTTCCCGCAGCAGGTTTTCCCGCACCAGGCTGGCGGATCGGCGGGTGCCCTCCTCGACCTCGATCTGGTAGAGGCGGAAGCTGCGGTGGAAATCCTGGCGCGCGCTCTGCAGGTTGGGCAACTGCTGCTTCAGCACCGCCAGGGTCACCCGGTCCAGATCGATGTCGCCGCCGGCCTCCGCCTCTCCCAGCATGCGCAGGGAGGAATCCACGATCTGGTCGGCGTTGATGCCCCGATGGTCGAAGCCCTCCGACTCTTTGGCGAGGAATGCCGGGTCGGGCCTGGCCGCCTCCATGCCCAGCAGCACCCGCTCCATGTGCACCATCTGCTGGCGGATCAGGATTTCCACGCTGGCCACCTGCTGCTGCAGGGGCAGGTAGACGTCGGACAGGGCCCGCACCTGGTTGTTGAGTTGCCGGGAATTGAGCACCGACAGCCAGGTCACGGCCACCATCAGGGCCAGCAGGACCAGGGTGATGCCAAAGATCTTCAGGCGAATGGGGCGGCGCATGGATCCGGAAGCGAGGGCGGAAGAGCGGACAGACTGCAACCGGACCGGGCCGCCGTCAACCTCCGGTGCCGTCGCGACGTTGGGCGCGGTTCTTGCCATGTCGAGTTAGGTTATTGCCATTTGATCGGCCGGCATGAACACTGGCCCCATGCCGGCACCTTTCCGAAGACCGCCCTCCACCCTGCTGCCCCCGGCCCTGGCCGGGGCCCTGCTTTCCCTCCCGGGCCTGGTCGCATTGTTTGTCCTGGCGCTGGCCCTGGGCGAGCCCATGCGCGCCCATGCCGATGCCCTGGTCACACCGGCCGCGCCCCTGGGCATCCTCTCCCTGCAATTCGCCTGCGCCGCCGAGGGGGCCGGGGCCATCCTGGCCATGTGGGATGAGGAGGCCCGCCAACACGCCAGGCTAAGCCTGTACTGGGACATGGGGTTCGCGCCAGCCTACGGCATCGCCCTCGCCGCCTTGAGCGAACGCTTCGCCGCCTACCGGGCGGGCCAGGGTGCACGACGAGTTTCGCGGTGGGTTTCGCGTCTACCCATCGCCCTCGGCTGGCTGCCCCTGGCCGCGGCGGCGGCCGACATGGTGGAGAACGTGCTGCATCTCATCCTGATCGACGTCGGCGGCCCGGCCATTTCCACTGCGGCCTGCGCCCTGGCCCTGGTTAAATGGGGCCTGCTGGCGGCCTGGCTGACCGCCACGATCGTCGCCATGCCGCGGACTTTGGTCGACTGGTTGCGCCGGCGCTGATCTGCACAGCCTTGGCGAAGGGGAGTCCTTTCGGGAGATAATGCCCGTTTTCGCCGCCTTGCCTGCCAAGGCATCCACTACGCCCGCAATGCGCTCCCAGGACACGACCGGCTCCCACCAGGCCCCCACCGCAAGCTACGCCGCGAAAGACGTCGAGGAATGGCTGGGCGACTGGGTGGTCATCAAGGGGCGCGGCTACCTGGGCGCGGTGGAGGACCTGCGGGTGGAGCCGGACACCCTCACCGCCTCGGTGCGCGGCACCCGCCCCCGCCCCTACCGGGTGGATATCCGCTTCCAGCCCGCGCCGGCGGGGGACTTGCGGCCCCGGTTCTACTGCTCCTGCCCGGTGGGCGGCCATTGCAAGCACGCGGCCGCGGTGTTGCTGAAAGCCCTGGAGGAACGGGACCACCCGGACCAGGTGCGGCCCGAGGTGCTGAACTGGGTGCAGGAACTGCGCCGCCTGGCCGACACGCCGAAAAGCGGCAAGCGCGCCAAGGCCGCCCCCACCATCCGCCTGTTCTACCTGGTGGACGGGCCGGACGGCCGCGGCGAATTCCGGGTGAACTGCTACAAGGCGAGAACCGACGCCATGGGAAGGCCCACCGGCGCCCTGCAGGGCTGGAGCGGCTTCGAGCGGGCGCTGGCCAATCCGCCCCAGTTCGTCGACGAAGAGGACCTGGGCATCCTGCGCCTGCTCTGGGCCCAGCGCCCCCGGGAACATCCCGGCGAGACCCTGCTGCTCGACGGCCGACACGGCGACGAGGTCTTGCACCGCATGCTGGCCAGTTGCCGCTGGCTCATGGACCGGGACAGCCGCCTGCCCTGGCGGCTGGGGCCGGAGCGCCCCGCCATGCTGGCCTGGCGGCCCGATTCCCGCGGACGCCTGCACGCCCGCCTCAGCAGCCGGCCCGAGTCGGCCCGGGCCATTCCCCTGGACCCGCCCTGGTATCTCGATCCGGTCTCGGGCGAAGCGGGCGTGCTCAAGAGCGCCATTCCGCCCGCCCTGGCCCGGCGCTTGCTGACCGGCCCCTCGCTGTCGCCCTCGGAAGCCCAGGTGGTGGCCGCCACCCTGGCGGAGATCGCGCCCGACCTGCCCTCGCCCGCCGGGAGCAACGAGGCCTTCCGCGTCGTCGAGGCCGCCCTGACGCCGGTCCTGCAGGTTTCCACCGCCCACATCTATGGTTTGTCCGGCTATCGGGACTATGGCGACGAGTGGGATCGCCGCCTGTTCGACTACGCGGTGCCCGCGTTCCGCTATGGCGTCCATCGATTCGGCCTGGACGAGAAACAGGAATTCGTCACCCTGGCCAGCGGCGAAACGGTGCGCATCAAGCGTGATCCCCAGGCCGAGGCCCGCCTGGTCGGGGCCCTGGCGGAACTGGGCTTCACCCCGGTGCCCCACCATGCCATCTACGCCGCCCGCCCCCTGCCACGGCCCAGCTACGGCCTGGCCAGCGAAACCGCGTGGGAAGACTTCAAGAGCGAACTCCTGCCCCGCCTGCGGGCGGCCGGCTGGGAAGTGGAACTGCCGCCGGACTTCCGCCACGACTATGTGGACATCGACGAATGGCAGGCGGAAGTCAGCGAAGCGGCTCCGGGCTGGTTCGATCTCTCCATGGGCATCGTCGTGGAGGGCCGCCGCCTGGCCCTGGCGCCGCTGCTCGCCAGCCTGTTCGCCCGGGACCCGCGCTGGCTCGACCTGCATGCCCTGGACCGGATCGCCGACACCGCCACGGTGACCCTGGACGGGCCGGATGGCCGCCGCATCCGCCTGAAGGCGGAACGCCTGAAGCCGGTGGCGCGCACCCTCATCGACCTGTTCGACGCCGGCATCCAGCACGACGGCCGCATCCGCGTCGCCAGGCTGGATGCGCCCCGCCTGGCGGAACTGGCGGACATGGGCCGCTGGCAGTTCAAGGGCATGGACGGCGTGCGCGCCCTGGCCGACCGCCTGCTGCGCACCCAGGGCGTGACGCCGGTGGCCACGCCGCCCGGCTTCGCCCTGGAACTGCGCCCCTACCAGCAGGAGGGCCTGGCCTGGCTGCAATACCTGCGCGAACAGGAACTGTCCGGCATCCTGGCCGACGACATGGGCCTGGGCAAGACCGCCCAGACCCTGGCCCACCTGCTCACCGAGAAGGAGGCCGGCCGCCTGGACAAGCCCGCCCTGGTGGTGCTGCCCACCTCCCTGATCTTCAACTGGAAACACGAGGCGGCCCGCTTCGCGCCCGGCCTCAGGGTGCTCTCCCTGCACGGCAAGGAGCGCCACGGCCTGTTCGAGCGCATCGCCGAGCACGACGTGGCGCTGACCACCTACCCCCTGCTCTGGCGCGACCACGAGGCCCTGGAAAAGCAGGACTACCACATGCTCATCCTGGACGAGGCCCAGACCGTGAAGAACGCCGGCAGCCAGGCCGCCCAGGTGGTGCGCCGGCTCAAGGCCCGGCACCGCCTGTGCCTCACCGGCACGCCCCTGGAGAACCACCTGGGCGAGCTCTGGGCCCAGTTCGACTTCCTGCTGCCCGGCTTCCTGGGCGACGCCAAATCCTTCACCCGCACCTGGCGCACGCCCATCGAGAAGCAGGGCGACACCCCGCGCCGGGAGCTGCTGGCGAAGCGGCTGCGCCCCTTCATCCTGCGCCGGCGCAAGGAGGAGGTGGCCCAGGAACTGCCGCCCAAGACCACCATCCTGCGCACCGTGGAACTGGACGGCGGCCAGCGCGACCTGTACGAAACCGTGCGCAGCGCCATGGACGCCCGGGTGCGGGAAGCCATCGCCGACCTGGGCTTCAACCGCAGCCAGATCGTCATCCTGGACGCCCTGCTCAAGCTGCGCCAGGTGTGCTGCGACCCGCGCCTGCTCAAGTCGGAAACCGCCCAGCGGGTGAAGGAACGGGCCAAGCTGGACCTGCTCATGGACCTGCTGCCGGAGATGGTGGAGGAAGGCCGGCGCATCCTGCTGTTCTCCCAGTTCACCAGCATGCTGGACCTGATCCGCGTCGAACTGGACCGGCTCGGCCTGGGCTATGTCACCCTCACCGGCGCCACCACCGACCGGGAAACCCCCATCCGTCGCTTCCAGGAGGGCGAGGCGCCCATCTTCCTGATCAGCCTCAAGGCCGGCGGCGTGGGCCTCAACCTCACCGCCGCCGACACCGTCATCCACTACGACCCCTGGTGGAACCCGGCGGTGGAAAACCAGGCCACCGACCGGGCCCACCGCCTGGGCCAGACCAAGCCGGTGTTCGTCTACAAGCTCATCGTCGCCGGCAGCATCGAGGAAAAGATCCTCGCCCTGCAAGACAGAAAAGCCGACCTGGCCGCCGGCATCCTGTCCGAGGACCACAGCGGCGAAGTCAAGTTCGGCGAGTCCGATCTGCGCGCCTTGCTGGCGCCGTTGCCGCAGACATGAAACCGGAGATGCATCGACACCGCGCCTGCTCCTCCATTTGGGCCTGCTCCCCCCTTTGGAAAAGCCCCCTTGCGGGGATGAAGGGGGCGGGGGGGGATTTCATATGCCCTGCCCCGGGCACAAACGACGAATCCCCCCTAACCCCCCTTTTCCAAAGGGGGGGATTCTTCCTTCGGCGCGGCCACGCGGCAGGAAATTCCGCATGATCCGTTTCCAGAAACTCACCCTCATCCGGGGTACGAAACCTCTGCTGGAGGCCGCCGACCTCGCCCTGAACCCCGGGGAGAAGGTGGGCCTCATCGGCGCCAACGGTTCCGGCAAGTCCAGCCTGTTCGCCCTGCTGCGCGGGGAACTGCACGCGGATGGCGGCGACGCCGATTTCCCCGCCTCCTGGCGGATTTCCCACGTGGCCCAGGAAACCCCGGCCCTGGAGCGTCCGGCGCTGGACTACGCCATCGACGGCGACACCACCCTGCGCCGCCTGGAAACGGAACTGGAGGCCGCCGAGGCCGCCCACGACGGCCACAGGATCGGCGAACTCCACGCCGCCCTGGCGGATGCGGATGCCTACACGGTGCGCGCCCGCGCCGAACAGTTGCTCAACGGCCTGGGTTTCTCCCCGGACCAGATGAACCGGCCCGTGGCCAGCTTCTCGGGCGGCTGGCGCATGCGCCTGAACCTGGCCCAGGCCCTGATGTGCCCCTCCGACCTGCTGCTGCTGGACGAACCCACCAACCACCTGGACCTGGACGCCATCCTCTGGCTGGAGGACTGGCTCAAGCGCTACCCGGGCACGCTGATCATCATCTCCCACGACCGGGACTTCCTGGACGGCGTGGTGAACGTCATCGCCCACATCGACCAGAAGAAGCTGGTTCGCTACGGCGGCAACTACTCCGCCTTCGAGAAGCAGCGCGCGGTGAACCTGGCCCTGAGCCAGGCCGCCTTCGAGAAGCAATCCCGGGAGCGGGCCCACCTGCAATCCTTCATCGACCGCTTCAAGGCCAAGGCCAGCAAGGCGAAACAGGCCCAGAGCCGCATGAAGATGCTGGCCAGGATGGAAGACCTGGCCCCCATCCACGCCAGCGCCGCCTTCTCCTTCGAGTTCCGGGAACCGGACCGGGCGCCGAACCCGCTGCTGGTGCTGGAGGAGGTGGTGGCGGGTTATCCCCCCTCCTCCCCGGGAGGAGGGGCAGGGGGAGGAGGCAATGCACCCCCCTCCCCCCCAGGGAGAGGGGCTGGGGGTGAGGGAGCAAAACCCATCCTCTCCAACATCAACCTCAACCTCCAGGCCGGCCAGCGCATCGGCCTGCTGGGGGTCAACGGCGCCGGCAAGTCCACCCTGATCAAGACCATCGCCGGCGAACTGCCGCCCCTGGCCGGCGAGGCCCACTGGGGCAAGGGCCTGGCCATCGGCTACTTCGCCCAGCATCAGGTGGAAATGCTGCGCCACGACCAGACCCCCCTCTGGCACCTGGCGCGCATCGCCCCCACGGTGCGGGAACAGGAACTGCGCAACTTCCTGGGCGGCTTCAACTTCGCCGGCGAGATGGCCACCGCCGTCATCGCCCCCTTTTCCGGCGGCGAGAAGGCGCGCCTGGCCCTGGCCCTGATCGTCTGGCAGAAACCCAACCTGCTGCTGCTGGACGAACCCACCAACCACCTGGACCTGGAAACCCGGGAAGCCCTCACCGTGGCCCTGGCCCAGTTCGAGGGCACCCTGGTGCTGGTGTCCCACGACCGCCACCTGCTGCGCGCCACCACCGACGAATTCCTCATCGTCGCCGACGGCGGCCTGAAGCCCTTCGACGGCGACCTGGACGATTACCGGGACTGGCTGTTCAAGACCAAGCTGGCCAAGCCGGAGGCCGCCCCCGCCGATACGCCGGCCAAAACCGAGCCCCCCCGGGAAAGCGGCGACCGCAAGGAACAGAAACGCCTGGAAGCCGAGGCCCGCCAGCGCCTGTCCACGCGGCGCAAGCCCATCGAGACCCGCATCAAGCGCCTGGAGGAATTGATGGACCGCCTCAATAGCCGCAAGACCAGCCTGGACGCCCAGTTGGCGGATGCCGCCATCTATGCCGATGCCCGGAAAGAGGCCCTGAAACAGGCCCTGTTCGAGCAGGCCCAGGTCACCAAGGAACTGGACGACCTGGAGGCGGAATGGCTGGAGCAGCAGGCTGCCCTGGAGGCGCTGGGGTAAGTTCGCGGGAACTTGGCTAACTTAGCCAAGTTCAATAGACTCCCGCCACTCCTTCCCTCGCGAGGCGCCCATGCAAGTCAACATGCTCGAAGCCAAGAACCAGCTGTCCAAGCTGGTGAAAGCCGCCCTGGCCGGCGAGGAAGTCATCATCGCCAATCACGGGGTGCCGGCGGTGCGGCTGATCGCCCTGAACAAGCCGGCGCCCGCAAGAAGCCTGGCCGCCGAAATGTCTGAACTTCAACAAATGCTGGCTGAGGAATCCACCGAACTGGCCCTCCCCAACCGGATGAACCGGGACAATCCGTTCCCGGCGGCGCTAACGGACGAGCATGCTGCTGATTGACACCAACATCCTCAGCGAACTGAGCCGGCGCCAGCCCGACCCAGCCGTGCTGGCCTGGGCCTCGGGGATCACGGAATTCCGCTTCTCGGCGGTCACCCTGGAAGAAATCGCCTTTGGCCTGGCCTGGCGCCCCAATGCTCGGATCCAGGCCTGGACCGACAGTTTTTTCAGCCGCCATGCCGCCCTGCCCATCACCCCGGACATCGCCAAACGCGCCGGTGCCCTGCGCGGCCGGCTCGCGGCCCAGGGCAGCCCGCGCGCCCAGGCCGACATGCTCATCGCCGCCACCGCCCTGATCCACGGCCTGACCCTGGCCACCCGCAACGTGCGCGACTTCGAAGGCTGCGGTGTGGCGTTGCTCAACCCTTTTTCAAACTGACCAAGAAACCCGACATGGCCCAATACGTGATGTCCATGCTCCGCGTGAGCAAGATCGTTCCCCCCAAGCGCCAGATCATCAAGGACATCTCCCTGTCCTTCTTCCCCGGCGCCAAGATCGGCCTCCTGGGCCTGAACGGCGCCGGCAAGTCCACCGTGCTCAAGATCATGGCCGGGGTGGACACGGAATACGACGGCGAGGTCCAGCGCCTGGCCGGCATCACCCAGGGCTATCTGGCCCAGGAACCCCAGCTGGACCCGGACAAGACCGTGCGCGACGAGGTGGAAGCCGGCCTGGGCGAAGTCATGCAGGCCCGGCAGAAGCTGGAAGAGATCTACGCCGCCTATGCCGAACCCGACGCCGACTTCGACAAGCTGGCCGAGGAACAGGGCCGTCTGGAAGCCATCATCGCCGCCTCCGGCTCCGACGCCGAGCACCAGATGGAAATCGCCGCCGACGCCCTGCGCCTGCCGCCCTGGGATGCCCAGATCAAGAACCTGTCCGGCGGCGAGAAGCGCCGGGTGGCCCTGTGCAAACTGCTGCTGTCCAAGCCCGACATGCTCCTGCTGGACGAGCCCACCAACCACCTGGACGCGGAATCGGTGGAATGGCTGGAGCAGTTCCTGGTGCGCTTCCCCGGCACCGTCATCGCCGTCACCCACGACCGCTACTTCCTCGACAACGCCGCCGAATGGATCCTGGAACTGGACCGGGGCCACGGCATTCCCTGGAAGGGCAACTATTCCTCCTGGCTGGAACAGAAGGAGGCCCGCCTGGAGACCGAGAACAAGCAGGTCGACGCCCACATGAAGGCCATGAAGCAGGAGCTGGAATGGGTGCGCCAGAACCCCAAGGCGCGCCAGGCCAAGTCCAAGGCCCGTCTCGCCCGCTTCGAGGAGATGAACAGCTTCGAGTACCAGAAGCGCAACGAGACCCAGGAAATCTTCATCCCGCCGGGCGAGCGCCTGGGCGACAAGGTCATCGAGTTCAACGGCGTGACCAAATCCTTCGGCGACCGGCTGCTGATCGACAAGCTCTCCTTCCAGATCCCGCCCGGCGCCATCGTGGGCATCATCGGCCCCAACGGCGCCGGCAAGTCCACCCTGTTCCGCATGATCCAGGGGAAGGAAAGCCCGGACAGCGGCAGCATCGACATCGGCCCCACGGTGAAGATTTCCTCCGTGGACCAGTCCCGCGAGGGCCTGGAGAACGACAAGACCGTGTTCGACGCCGTCGCCCAGGGCGCCGACATCCTCACCGTGGGCCGCTTCGAGATGCCATCCCGGGCGTATCTCGGCCGCTTCAACTTCAAGGGCGCCGACCAGGGCAAGCAGGTGGGCAACCTGTCCGGCGGCGAGCGGGGCCGCCTGCACCTGGCCAAGACCCTGATCCAGGGCGGCAACGTGCTGCTGCTGGACGAGCCCTCCAACGACCTGGACGTGGAAACCCTGCGCGCCCTGGAAGACGCCCTGCTGGAGTTCGCCGGCTGCGTGCTGGTGATCAGCCACGACCGCTGGTTCCTGGACCGCATCGCCACCCACATCCTGGCCTGCGAGGGCGATTCCCACTGGGAGTTCTTCGCCGGCAACTACCAGGAATACGAGGCCGACAAGAAGCGCCGACTGGGCGAGGAAGGGGCGAAACCCAGGCGGATTCGCTACAAGCCCATCAGCCGGTAAACTGGCGTGGTCAGTTCGTTCGGGCGCGCGCAATGATCGACATGGCCATCATCCAGGCGGCGGCGCAAAGGTTGGCCGCCGCCGCCAGTTCACCCAGCCGGATCATCCTGTTCGGTTCCTATGCGCGCGGCACGGCTGACGAGGGTTCTGATCTGGATCTCATGGTTATTGAGCATGAGGTGGCAGACAAGGCGGAGGAATACATGCGGCTCATGGATGCACTGGGTCGGGTGGCGCCTGGAGTGGGCGTGGATTTGCTGGTCTACCCACTGAGTGAATTCGAGCGGCGCTCCCAGGTTCCGGGCACGGTGCTATTCGAAGCTCGTGTCGAAGGGCGAGTGCTACATGACACCTTGCATTGAAGAAGCGACCCGGCTCCCGCGCGTTGCCGAGCGCGATCTGCAAACCTTCCACATCCTCGCTGGTCACCCGGATGCCCCCTTATCGGCCATCTGCTTCCATGCACAGCAAAGTGTGGAGAAATCCCTGAAAGCCATACTGACTTCGCACAGCGTGGCTTATCCACGCACCCACAACCTCGAAGAACTGGCCCGGATGGTCGCTGAACAGGCGGTCAGCTTGCCCGTCCCAGGCAGAGAACTGCGCAGGCTCAATCCTTTCGCGGTCGAGTTTCGTTATGACAATGAAGTCGTTGCCCTGATAACGCGGGAGGAAGCGGGGCGCTATGAGGATTTGGTGTTGCGCTGGGCTGAGGAACTGGTTTCTCATGCTTCCACATGACCAAGCTCAGGCATCCGGGTGATCTCGGCGCGGGACATGCATCGCAAGGAAAGGGCGATCTATGAGCAAGCGACTTAAACCCATTCCCCGCTTCGAGTCGGAAGCCGAGGAACGCGAATTCTGGGAAACCCGTGGCAGCGCCGACTACGTGGACTGGACCCGGGCCCGGAAGGCGGTCATGCCCAACCTCAAGCCCACCACCCGGACCATCTCCCTGCGCCTGCCCCCGCATCTGCTGGAAACCATCAAGGCCGCCGCGAATGCCCGGGACGTGCCCTACCAGTCTCTGATCAAGGTGTGGTTGCAGGAGAAAGTGGACCAGCACTGAACGGTCCATCAACCAACGTGGCCCTCTTCCACACCTACCAGCTCCATATCCGCGTGCCCCAGCCCCTGCGCCTCGCCATCGGCCGTCTTGGGGAATTCGATTTCCCGGCGGGCCGCTACGTCTACACCGGCTCGGCCCGGCGCAACTTCGAGGCCCGCATCGCCCGCCACCTGCGGCGGGAGAAAACCCCGCGCTGGCACATCGACCATCTGCTCATGGCGCCCGGCGTGACGGTCACGAACGTCATCCGCTCCCAAGCCGGTGAATGCGATCTGAATCAGGCCACCCCGGGTGTCATTCCGGTGCCGGGTTTCGGCGCCTCGGACTGCGGGCGCCGTTGCGGCAGCCATCTCAAATACCTGGGTTGGTGATCGGCCGGGACCGGCCGGGGGATAATCGGGTTCTGGAGAACACCCGCCGCCGGACATGCCACCCTCCGTCTTCGCCCATCTGGAACCCCGCCCCGTCTGGGACCATTTCGCCACCCTGTGCGCCATCCCGCGCGCCTCCAAGCATGAGGCGGCCCTGCGCGACCACCTGCGGGCCTGGGCCGAGGCCCGCGGGATCGAGACCCGGGTGGACGCCGCCGGCAACCTGATCCTGAGGAAGCCCGCCAGCCCGGGCCGCGCCGACCGGCCCGGCGTCGTGCTGCAGGGCCATCTGGACATGGTCTGCCAGAAGAACGCCGGCACCGATCACGACTTCCATCGCGATCCGATCCGGCCCGTGCTCCGGGACGGCTGGCTGGTGGCGGACCACACCACCCTGGGGGCGGACAACGGCATCGGCGTGGCCCTGGCCCTGGCGGCCCTGGAAGCGCCGGAGCTGGCGCATCCGCCCCTGGAGGTGCTGCTCACCGTGGACGAGGAAGCCGGCATGGGCGGCGCCCGATCCCTGGCGCCAGGCAGCCTGTCGGGGCGATTCCTGATCAACCTGGATACCGAGGAATGGGGCGAGTTCTACCTGGGCTGCGCCGGCGGCATGGACGTGGAAGCCACCCGGGCCTGCATGACCGCACCCCTGCCCGCCGATCACACGCTCTGGCGTCTGGCCCTCTCCGGCTTGCGGGGCGGCCATTCCGGCATCGACATCCATCTGCGCCGGGCCAACGCCATCAGGCTGCTGGTGGAATGCCTGGGCATCCTGGCCCGGCAAATGGATGCCCGGCTCATCGCCCTGGAGGGGGGCACCGCCCGCAACGCCATCCCGCGCGAGGCGTCCTGCGTGTTCGCCCTGCCCGCCGCCCATGCCCCGGACTTGCCAGGCCTGCTGGAGCGGATCCGGGCGGACTGGGCCCAGCGTTTCCGCGGCATCGATGACGGCATCCATCTGGACTGGGCGAGGGCAACAGCCACGGTCCACCGGGCCCTCGAACCCGGCGACCAGGCCGCCCTGCTGGATTTCCTGCATGCCGCCCCCGATGGCGTGGCGCGCATGAGCGACGATTTTCCCGGCGTGGTGGAGACCTCCGACAACCTGGGCGTGGCCAGCCTGGATGGCGCCGTGTTCCGCGCCGTTTTCATGGTCCGCTCCCTGAAGGATGCCGAAGCCCTCGCCCTGGCCGACGGACTGCTGGGCCAGGCCGCGAACCACGGCTTCCAGGCCAGGAAAGTCGGCCCCTACCCGGGCTGGCCCCCCAATCCCGCCTCGCCGCTGCTGGCCCTGGGGCAACGGGTTTACCAGGCCACCTTCGGCCAGCCCGCCGGGCTCCAGGTCATTCACGCCGGCCTGGAATGCGGCCTGCTGGCGGCCAGCCATCCGGGCCTGGACATGATCTCCTTCGGCCCGGACATCCGGGGCGCCCACGCGCCCGGGGAAAGGGTGGAAATCCGCTCCGTCGGCCAATGCTGGGTGTTGCTGCGGGCCATGCTGAAAGAGCTTGCCGAATGCTGAACCCGGCTGATATCAATGTTCCCGGAGGCGGATTGCCGCCATGCCGTATCCATCCATCCTTCCCGTTCAACCCTCAGAAAGGCCCATCATGTCGCCGCTTAATCCTCCCGTGCGCCTGCTTCCCCTGGGCGCCGCCCTCCTGATCACGCTGAGTGGCTGCGCCACCCAGCAGGCCGGCGTCGAAACCGCCGACCCCCTCAACAAGCGCCTCGACAATACCGAGGGCATTGCCGCCCTGGCCCTGGACCGGGGCCAGGCCACCCAGAACATGGTGGCGGACCTGAACAGGAAGATCGATGCCCTGTCCGGCGAACTGGCCCGGCTGCGGGAAGGCCAGGCGTCCGGGCAACGGGCCCGGGAAGCCGCCGCCGCCCTCGCCGATCGCGTGAGCGCGGCCGAGCGACGCTTGGGCGAGTTGGCCGGCGAGCTGGCCGGCCAGGCCCGGGAAGCCGCGGCCCAGACCGCCGACCTGCGGGCCGGGCTGGAGGGCAAGACGGATGACACCGATCCTCCGGTGGCCGAGCGCCTGGACGACGCCGAGCAACGCCTGGCCGAAATGGAGCAGGCCCTGGACAAGTTCACCGCCCAGGTCGAGGAAGGCGACAGCCAATCCGCCGCGCTGCGGGCGGCCGTGCCCCAGCTTGAAAGCGGACTGGCCCAATCCACCAGCCGCATGAACGACCTGGATGCCCGCCTGGCCAGGATCGAGAAACGCCTGGAAGACGTCGCCACCCTGGCCCAGGATGCCCTGGATGCCACCGGCATGGGCCAGCGCCGCATCGTCGGCAAGGTGGTGCACACCGTGACCCTCACCGACGACAAGACCCTGTTCCCCATCAACTCCCCGGTCCTGGGCGAGAAGGACATGCTCAAGCTGGACGAACTGGCGGCCAGGGTGAAGGCCATGGGCACCTGGTTCCACCTGCAGATCCAGGGCCATACCGACGGCTTCGGTTCCGAGGACTACAACTACGAACTGGGCCGGGCCCGCGCCGAGGTGGTGAAGAACTATCTCAACGAAAAGGGCGGCATCCCCCTGTTGCGCATGTCGGTGATTTCCTACGGCGCCAGCGAGGCGCCCAATTACTCCGGCAGCAACAATCGGCGCATCGTGGTGCACGTGCTGCAATAAACCTGGAAACGGCGCTTGCCGATCTTCGCATTAGATAAGCCTAGACAAGCCGCCTCCCTCCCCCTCCCAACCTCCCCCGCTCGCGGGGGAGGCGTAGGCCCCTCCCCGCGAGCGGGGAGGGCTGGGGTGGGGAGATGAGTGCCAATTGAGCCAAGCTGGGCTCAGTTCCCCTTGCCCGGGCCTCCGGGCGCCTTGCCCACCGCCCGGAACAGGCGTCCCTCGGCGTGCAGGAAACGGATGAAGAATTCGAACAGCACCAGCCGGGTGGTCTGCACGAACACCAGCAGGCCTTCCATGGCCACGCCGAACACGTTGCCCAGCAGGATGATCAAGCCCCATGCCCAGGGCGAATCCACCCCCTCGGCCAGGGTCAGGATGGCCAGGGACAGGGCGGCATGGGCCAGGGCGAAAGCCCCCACGCGCAGGAACGACAGGGTGTTCATGGCCAGTTCGAAGATGCTCAGCAACAACTGGCCCGCCGCGTTCAGCAGGGCCACGCCCCTTTCCCCCGCGGATGCCAGGACAAGCGCGCCGATGAAGTACTGACCGATGGCCAGGCCCGTGAACCAGAAGGCCCGGGGCGTGAAGACCCCGGCCAGCAGCGAAACGTAAAGCAGCAACACCGCCGCATCCAGCAGCAGCCAGGCGCGCAATTCCCCGCGCCAATGGGCCTCGAATCCGGCGAAGACCAATCCCAGCAGCATGAGGACGACACCGAAGGCCATGGGGATGGCCAATACGGCGAGGGGATCGTCCAGGGGTTTCATCCACAGGGGCGGCACCAGGCCGTGGAAGCCGAACACCTCGCCGAACACGGCGCCGAAAACCATGGCGGCCAGGCCGCAGGGAATCAGGAAGCGGATGCGCGGGGAACGCCGGTACAGGGCCAGGCCCAGCAAGACCAGCGCCAGGCCATGGCCCATGTCCGGGAACATGTAGCCGAACAGGAGGGGCACGATGACGGGCAGCAGGCCGGAAGGGTCCACCGTCAGGCGGTCCGGCGTGCCCCACATCACCAGGAAGGGCTGGAAGGGGCGCGCCCACCAGTTGTCCAGGGTCGCCACCGGCGGCGCGGAGCGGGCGGGTGGCTGGGGCAGGCGCAGCACGGCGTGGATGCCCGCCTTTTCCAGGGCGGCCCGCAACTGGCGTGGATCCCGGGCCGTGGTCCAGCCCGTCACATGGCAGTAGGGGCCTTCCGTCAGGGTGCCCGCCGCGTGGCGCAGGTACCAGTGCAGGGTATCCACGTTGGCCCGCGCCTCGGCCATGGCCGGGTCGCGGCGCAGGACCTTCAGTTCCCCCTCCAGTTCGACCAGTTCGTCATGGGTCCGCGTCAGGTGCGCGCACACCTTGCGCACCTGTTCCTCGTGGTCGCCGGTCAAC
>WBZT01001023.1_pt1 | contig 21367 bp, 17 predicted proteins | sample 5204241 | NCBI WGS metagenome assembly WBZT01 (sample SAMN12344358, study PRJNA552823) | activated sludge metagenome | biome: Activated sludge suspended growth; feature: Nitrification reactor; material: Wastewater; isolation source: activated sludge from nitrification reactor of wastewater...
TGCCGTCGCGCCGCACGACCCGCGCATAGGCGTTGTCGACGCTCGCCTCGCCGCGCTCGAGTTGGACGACGGCTCGGCGAATCCCGTCGAGCAGGTCCAGCGGCTCGAAGCCCGTGACCACGATCGGCACGCCGAACCGCTCGACGATCGGCTCGTAGTCGCGGGTCCCCATGACCGTGCAGACATGGCCGGCGCCGAGGAAGCCGTCGACGCGGGCGCTCGGCGACGCCGCGATCGCGGCGATCGCCGGCGGCACGAGCACATGGCTCACGAGCGCCGAGAAGTTCGTGAGCCCGCGCTGCGCCGCGACGTGCACCGCCATCGCATTCGCGGGCGCGGTGGTCTCGAAGCCGATCGCGAAGAACACGACCTCTCGATCGGGCAACGCCTCGGCGAGCGCGACCGCGTCGAGCGGCGAGTACACGACGCGCACGTCGCCGCCCTCGCTCTTCACGCGCAGCAGGTTCTTCTCGCTCCCCGGCACGCGGAGCATGTCGCCGTAGGAGCAGAACGTGACCTCGTCCCGAGCCGCGATCGCGATCGATCGATCGATCATCTCCAGCGGCGTCACGCAGACCGGGCACCCCGGCCCGTGCACCAGGCGCACGGTGTCGGGCAGGAGCTGGTCGATCCCATTGCGGATGATCGAATGCGTCTGCCCGCCGCACACCTCCATGATCGCCCACTGCCGTGTCGCCACCCGAGCGATCTCGTCCAGCAGGGCGCGTGCGAGGTCGGGATCGTTGAACTCGTCCAGGAACTTCACGGCGGCGACTCGCTCGACGGGCCCGCGCCCATCCGACGGAACAGGTCGAGCGCTTCCAGGGCGGCCGCCTCGTCGACGCGGGAGATCGCGAACCCGACGTGCACGACTACGTAGTCGCCCGCGATCGCCTCCGGTAGGTAGGCGAGGCAGATCTCCTTGCCGATGCCGTCGAAGTCGACCGTCGCCATCGGCAGGCCGCGCTCGTCGCGAACCTCCACGATCCGGCCGGGCACGGCGAGGCACATGTCAGTCGCTCCTCTCGGTATCGGGGTCGACCCCATGATCGTGCACGGGAGCGCCCAGGGGTGCATGGGCAGCGACGAAAGCCTGCCCCAGCGCCAGCCCGCCGTCGTTGGGTGGCACCAACCGGTGCGTAAGCGGTTCGATGCCAACGGAGCGCAGCGCGTGGACGCACAGCTCGACGAGCAGCGCGTTCTGGAACACCCCGCCGCTCAGCACCACGCACTCGAAGGCGAGCGTGTCGCGTGCCGACACCGCAGCGCGTGCGACGACATCGGCGACCGCCACGTGGAACGAGCGAGCGAGCGCGTCGGTCGGCTCGCCCCGGCGCGTCGCCGCCACGAGCCCGCGGATCAGCGGCGCCGCGTCGAACCCTCCCTCCGAGAGGCCGAAGCGCAGCCCCGGATCGCCGCCCTCCCACCGCTGCGCCGCGAACTCCAGATCGAGAGCCGCCTGGGCCTCGAAGGTGACGCTGTGGCGCAGGTCGAGCAGCGACGCGATCGCATCGAAGAGCCGCCCCATGCTCGATGTGGGCACGCATCCGAAGCCCGTGGAGAACTGCCGTGCGAGCAGCGCGCGTTCGATCGCGTCGAGCCCGCGCACCGGCGCCAGGTCGTCCGACCACGGCACCCCAGCCGCATGGAGATGGGCGAGTGCCACGCGATCGGGACGCCGGACCGCGGCGTCGCCGCCGGCGAGCGGAACAGTTGCGAGGTGGGCGATCCGGCGGGCGCTCGCCGCCTCGGCGAGCAGGACCTCGCCACCCCAGATCGTTCCGTCGGGCCCGTACCCGGTTCCGTCGAAGGCGAAACCGAGCACGCGTGCCGAGGGCGGGAGCCCCCGTTCGGCCATCACCGCCGCCACGTGTGCATGGTGGTGCTGCACGGCGACGACGCGATCGGGGTACCGCGTTCGCGCCCAGCGAGCCGCGCGCGACCCCGGATGCCCGTCGACCGCGACCACATCGGGCTCGATGCGACGCAGCGACAGCGCCCGTTCGATCGAGGTGTCGAACCGGTCGAGGGCCTCGGCCGAGTCGAGATCACCGATGTGGGGGCTGAGCCACACGTCGGCGCCGGAGGAGAGGCAGACAGTGTTCTTGAGTTCGCCTCCCACCGCGAGCACCGCCCTGTTCGATACCGCGCTGTTCGATACCGCGCTGTTCGAGACCGCGCTGTCGAGCCGGACCGGTGCGCACCCGCGAGCACGGCGGAGCCACAGCGGTGCCCCGTTCACCACGCGCACCACCGAGTCGTCGCAGGGCGCGTGGATCGGCCGGTCGTGCGTGAGCACCGCGTCGCACAGCGGTCGCAGCGCATCGAGGTGGTCGTCGCAGTAGGCGATCGGCATGCCCGCCACGTTGCCGCTCGTCATCACGAGCGGCACGGCCAGGGCCGCGGCCAGCAGATGCTGGATCGGCGTGTGCGCCAGCATCAGGCCGATCAACGGCGAGTCGGGCGCAACCGCCGCCGCGAGTTCGGCATCGGGGCGACGCCTGAGCAGCATGATCGGCGCGGCAGGCGTCGTCAGCTCGGCCGCCTCGATGCCACCGAGGTGGGCGAGCCGGCGGGCCGCCGCCGGGTCGGCGACCAGCACGGCGAACGCCTTGTGCGGACGAGCTTTCGCGGCGCGGAGTCGACGGACCGCGGCGTCGTCGGTCGCATCGCAGGCCAGGTGAAACCCCCCGAGACCCTTCACCGCAACGACGCCGCCCGATCGAAGCACCGCCACGGCCCCGGCGAGTGCGCGCTCGCCCGAGGCGACCCTCGCTCCGACGCCGTCGAGCAGGGCAAGGCGCGGCCCGCAGTCCTGGCACGCGATCGGCTGGGCGTGATAGCGGCGATCCGACGGGTCGCCGTACTCCGCGGCACACGCCGCACACAGAGCGAACCCGGCCATCGTGGTGGACGCGCGGTCGTAGGGCAGCCGCCGGATGATTGTGGAACGGGGCCCGCAGTTCGTGCAGGTGATGAACGGGTGGTGGAATCGCCGGTTCGTCGGATCGAACAGCTCGGCGCGGCAGTCGTCGCACACGGCGGTGTCGGGCGGCACCGGCGTGGAGGCCCCCTCGGCCACGCGGCTCGCCACGATGCGAAATCCGCTGCCGACGGCGAAACGCGAGGGTCGCCGGGCGACGCCGTCGATCTGCGCCAGGGGCGGCGCGTCGTCGCGCAGCCGACGAACGAACTCGGCGATCGCCTCGACCGGCCCGGCGACCTCCACCGCCACCCCCGCCGGGTCGTTGGCGACGGTACCGTCGAGGCCGAGCGCGGTTGCCAGGCGGTACACGAAGGGCCGAAGGCCGACCCCTTGGACCACGCCGGTGATCTCGATCCGTTCGGTCGTGTTCACGTCGCCCGCATTCTGCCACCGCGCCGGCGCGAGCGTGAGTGGTGAGAGACTGTCGCCCGTGCCCACGCCCGCACCCCTACCGCCTCCCGTTCCGGCTGCCGACCATGCCCTTGCCGCCCGGCTGGCGCACGAGGCCGGGCTGGTGCTCATGCGGTTGCGCGACCAACTGCTCGACGACGGCATCGTTGGGCACATGCTCGGGAGCGTCGGCGACCTCGAAGCGAACAAGGTGTTGGTCGAGGCGCTCTCCGTCGAGCGGCCCGACGACGCAGTGCTGAGCGAGGAGGTCTTCGAGCGAGCCTCGGCCACGCAGCAGCGCGTCGCCGCCCGGCGCGTGTGGATCGTCGATCCGCTCGATGGCACCCGCGAGTTCGGAACCCCTGGGCGCAGCGACTGGGCGGTCCACGTGGCGCTCAGCGTCGACGGCGTCCCTGCGGCCGGAGCGGTGGCCCTGCCCGCGCACGGTCTGGTGCTGTCGACCCCCGAGCCGGCCTCCGCGCCTCGCCTCGACGGGCCGGTGCGCATCGTCGTGAGTCGCACCCGTCCACCCGAGTTCGCGTATCGGGCGGCGCACGCGCTCGACGCCGAGATGGTGCCGATGGGTTCGGCCGGGGCCAAGGCCATGGCGGTCGTGCTCGGCGACGCCGACGCCTACATTCACGCCGGCGGTCAGTACGAGTGGGATTCGTGCGCACCCGCGGCTGTCGCCGCCGCGGCGGGTCTGTGGTGTTCGCGGCTCGACGGCTCGCCCCTTCGCTACAACCGTCCCGACCCGTACCTTCCCGACCTCGTGATCTGCCGGCCGGAGCTCGCCGACACGATCCTCACCGCAGGAGCTTGAGATGAGCGCACCTCCCTCCGACGCCTCCGACCTGGCGCTCGGCTCGTTCACGCCCGACGGGCCGTGGGTGCTCGACCTCGGTGCGCTCTCGTGGACGCGCGGCATCGGGGTGCTGCGGGCGGCGACCCGACGACAGGTCCCCGAGCTGACCAAGCCGCGGCGCTTCCCTCCGCCGGGGCGCCTCGCCGTGGTGGTCTTCCACCTCGGCCGAGCGATCCTGGGATGGGCGGCGACCGATCGGCGCCGCGGCGGGTCGCGTTCGCGCGCCGGCCTGTCTCGCCGCATCCGTCAGGCGGCCGAGGCGCTCGGCCCGACCTACATCAAGCTGTGCCAAATCATCAGCTCGGGCGAGGGCATCTTCCCGTCCGAGCTCGTGGACGAGATGAAGAAGTGCCGCGACAAGGTGCCGCCGGTGCCCACGAGCGCGGTTCGGACGCTGGTCGAGGAGGAGCTCCGGCGGCCGATCGCCGAGGTCTTCGCCTCGTTCGACGACACGCCGATCGCCGCGGCCTCGATCGCCCAGGTCCACGGCGCCACCCTGCTCGACGGCACGCCGGTCGTGGTGAAGGTGCAGCGGCCGGGCATCCGACGCGTGGTGCATCGCGACCTCGAGGTGATGGCCACGATCGCGCCGCTGCTCGTCGGGCGGATTCCCATCGCCGCGCTCGCGAATCCGCCGGCGCTCGTGGAGCTGTTCGCCGAGACCATCTGCGAGGAGCTCGACTTCCGGCTCGAAGCCGAGAACATGATCGACCTCGCATCGGTGTTCGCTCAGCTCGATCAGCGCGGCTACGTGATCCCGCGGCCGCACCCCGACCTGGTGACCCGTCGCATGATGGTGATGGAGCGTTTCGACGGCTTCGGCTTCGATGATGTCGACGGCATGAAGGCCGCCGGGATCGACACCCACGAGATCATCCGGGTCGGCATGCGCGGCTTCACCGAGGGCTGCATGGTGCACGGCCTGTTCCACGGCGATCTGCATGCAGGCAACCTGATGGTGCTGCGCGACGGCACGATCGGGCTGCTCGATCACGGCATCACGGCGCGCATGACCCAGCTCCAGCGCAACGCGTTCCTTCGGTTGATGCTCACGGGCGCATCGGGCGACATGCGCGGGCAGGTCGCCGCCTTCCGCGACCTCGGCGCCCTCCCGCCCGACACCGACATCGACCAGGTCGTGCGCGACCTGGGTCTCGACGAGGCCCCGGTCGACCCGACGACCATGTCACAGGATCAGCTGGTCGGCGAGATCCAGCGGGCCACCAAGGCGCTGCTCGGCTACGGCGCCCGCCTCCCGAAGATCCTCATGTTGTATGTGAAGAACCTGGTGTTCCTGGACGGCGCGATCGCACGCCTCGCCCCCGACCTCGATCTGCTGTCGGAGTTCGCCGAGCTCTCCATGCACATGGCTGCCAACTACGGCCACCTCATCTCGGCCGAGATCGGCGTCGACCCGCAGGCATTCACGACCGATCGTGAGGCGATCAAGGCGAGCTTCGGGATCGTCGATGCCGACGTCAACACCGTCACCTACGCCGAGCTGCAACAGCGCCGCGAGCTGATCCGCCAGCGGCTCTCTCACAATCGCCGGCGCAGCCCGAGCGCGGCGCCCGCGAGCAAGACGACGGCGAAGCCCGACAACACCGCCAGCTCGACCGCCACGCCACCCAAGCCGACACCGTCGTAGATCACGGCGTGCCAGGCCCGCAGCGCCCAGTATTGGGGCGCCGCGTGCGCGATCGTCACCATCGTCGGCGGGAAGATCTCGATCGGCATCATGCAGCCGCCCAGCGCGGCGGTGATCAGGCCGATCACCGGCGTCACCGCTGCCACCCGATCGACGTCGTTGCCGATCACGCCCACGAGCAGGCCGGCGCCGCAGCCGACGAGCCCATAGACCACCACGAGCGCCGAGGCGGCCATCGGGTCGCCCCAGGTGACGCCGAACGCGGCCCACGTGATGCCGATGACGAGCGCGCTCTGCAGCACTGCGAGCCCGATCCAGCCCGCGGCGAGTCCGACCGTGATGCCCCACGACGACACGGGGGCCGACGCCGCGCGGCGCAGCACGCCTCGCTGGCGCAGACGGACGAGCAACGCACCCGAGGTCAGGCAGTTGATGAACACGAACAGCACGAGGTTGGCGCTCGCCGAGTCGGAGAACCGGCTGTGGCCCACCTTGGGCGAATCCCCCACGTCGTCGATCACCACGTCGACCGCCGCGGTGTGCCCACCGGCCCGGTCGCGCAGACCGTCGACCGGCTCGCCGGTCCGTCGAGCGACGACCCGCACGACGGCGTCCTCACCGGCGACCTCGGCGACGACGCGACCGACGGCGCTGCGCGCTGCGAACCCGAACTGCGACGTCGGCGACGCGATCACCGATACCGAATCCACCCCGGGATCGCCCAGCCGGTCCGGGATGACCACGCCGGCGGCGATCTGCTGGCGCCCCAGCCGGATCGACAGCTCGCGCCGCGACGCGAGCGTCTCGACGCGAAGGTTGTCGTCGCGTCGGAGCGCGGCGACGATCGCGTCGCCCAGATCGCTGTCGCCCGACTCGACGACGCCGACCCCCAGGCGCTGTTGGCCGCCGAACGCGGAGCCCACCACCACCGTGACCATCACGGGCAGCACGATCATGAAGAACAGTGCCGCCGGATCGCTGAACAGCGTGCGCAGCACCACGGCGGCCAGCGCTCGAACCGTCTGGGGCCGCCCGCGAACAGCGCCGTTCACGGTGCGATCACCCGTCCGAATCGGCGGAGTCCGATACCTCCGAGGACCCCGCCGATCACCGCCAGGCCGGCGACCGCCCGGGCGACGCCACCGACGGTCGCCGTGCGCGACGACAGGTCCACGAACGTGTTCAGCCCCAGGCCGTTCGGGGTGAACGACGCGAGGCGGCGCAAGGCTCCGGGCGCCGTGCCCGGCCCGAGGAAGTTGCCACCGAGCATCCCCAGCACGAACGCCGTCATCGCGGCGGCCGACTGCGCCTGCTGTTCGGTGCGGGCGAGCGACGCGGCGAACATTGCGACGCCACCCAACGCCACGACCGTCGCCACGATCACCGCCGCGACCCCCACCGGGTTTCCCCAGCTCGCGCCGAGCAGCAGCGTCGTCGACAGCCAGATCACCACGAAGCTGGTCGTAGCGAGCAGCGAGAGCGCCCCGACCTTGCCCGCCAGCACCGCGCGCGGCGAGACCGGCGCGGCCATCACGCGGTCGAGCACGCCGAGGCGACGCTCCACGTGCAGCGCCTCGGCCGCCGCGCCGACGGTGAAGAAGAGGAACAGCATCGCCATGGAGGCGCCGAAGTAGCCGCCGACCGAGACCTCCCCGACGCCGCTCGCCCGGTCGACCACCGAGACCGACGCGGGCAGGTCGATCAGCTCGTCGAGCTGCTCGCCCGCCGGCGGGCTGCCGGTGACCGATGCCTCGAGGGCGACGGCGGCGGCCGTGTTGTTGAAGCGCTGCGCAACGTCGGTTGCGACCGCGAGGCCGATCTCGCCGCCGATCTGCTGGTCGGCGCTGCGCAGGACCGTGATCGACGATCGCCCGCCGGAGGTCACCGAAGCGAACCCCGTGGGGATCACCAGCGCCGCGTCGAGCGTGCGCCGGTCGACCCGATCTCGCGCCGCGGCTTCGCGGCGCACGGCGACGAACCGCACGCGCCCGTCGCGGGCCTCGCTGAGGGCGTCGACGATCCCGCGCGACACCTCCGACCGATCGAGGTCGACCACACCAACCCGAAAGCTGCCCGTGGTCGCCCCACCGATCAGCGCGTTGAACAGGAACGCCACGGCGAGCGGCGCCGCGAGCGCGGTGATCATCGCGGAGCGGTTCCGGAGCCGGCGGCGCAGTTCGGCGCCGGCCACGATCAGCGCGGCCGACAGGTTCGAGGGGGCGCGGTACGTCACGGCCGATCCGACTCGATCCCGGTCAGTCCCGCAGGTCGCTGCCGGTCAGGCTCAGGAACACCGATTCCAGATCGGCGCGGCCGGTGAGGGTCTCGAGCTCGTCGGGCGACCCCTCGGCGATCATCCGACCGCCGTCCATGATGCCGATGCGCGTGCAGAGCCGCTCCGCCTCCTCCATGTAGTGCGTGGTGTAGAGCACCGAGAGTCCGTCGCGGCCGAGGCGCTCGATCGAGTCGAGGATCTGGTTGCGGCTCTGCGGGTCGACCCCGACGGTCGGTTCGTCGAGGATCAGCAGCGCCGGGCGGTGCAGCAGCCCGGCAGCGATGTTGAGCCGCCGCTTCATGCCTCCCGAATACGTGCTCACCCGATCGCGGCGTCGCTGCGACAGGCCGACGATCTCGAGCACCTCGTCGATGCGGTCGGCCAGGTCGCGCTTCGACATGCCCTGGAGCCGTCCGAAGAACCGCAGGTTCTCGACCGCGTCGAGGTCGTCGAAGAGCGCGATCTCCTGCGGGACCAGACCGATCGACGCCTTCGCAGCGGATCCGCCCGATCCGATGGGCTCGCCGAGCACCTCGACGCCGCCTCCGTCGCGCCGAAGGACCCCGGCGATCATCGAGATCGTCGTGGTCTTGCCGGCCCCGTTCGGACCGAGCAGGCCGTACGTTTCGCCCGCCTCGATGGTGAACGTGACGTCGTCGACGGCCACGCGATCTCCGAACCGGCGAACGAGATGGTCACATCGCAGCACGGGTGTCGGCACGGGCTTCCCTTCCCCTCGGATGCGCTCGCGACACTACCCAGCGATCCGAACCGCGGCCTGCGCCCGCCCGAAACTCGAAGATCCGACGGCTGCGACCGCGACGCCGATACGCTCGACACGACCCTGAACCGTCGAAAGGACCGGCCATGCTGGCGACGTTGATGCAATACGAGGATTCCGGCACCGACGCGGCGGCCGCCGCGGGATTTGGCCTCGGCCTCATGCTCTTTTGGCTCCTCATCATCGTGATCATGGGACTCTCGATGTGGAAGCTCTTCGTGAAGATGGGCGACCCGGGCTGGATGGGCATCATCCCGATCCTGAACATCTACCGGATCTTCCAGCGGTCGCGTCCCGACCAGGCGATTCTGTGGACGATTCTCGCCTTCGTCTGTGGCATCGGGAGCATCGTCGCGATGTACGACCTGGCCAAGCTGTTCGGCAAGGAGATCGTCTACGCGATCGGGCTCATCTTCCTGCCGATCGTCTTTGCGCCCATGCTCGCCTTCGGTAGCGCCAGCTACCAGGGCCCGCCGGCTCCGCAGCTCGGCTGAGCCCGCTCGGCTCCAGGTTCGTGCGGGGGGCCGCCGATCGGCCAGACTGGTCGGCCCCCCGAAACGCCTTGGAGCACCCATGACCGCGCCGGATCCGACGAGTCGCGCCACGAACCCCCATATCCGCAACGTCGCGATCATCGCCCACGTCGATCACGGCAAGACCACGCTCGTCGACGCGATGCTGCGCCAGTCCGGCGCGTTCCGCGAGGGGGCAGAGGTGGTCGATCGGGTGATGGACTCGATGGACCTGGAACGCGAGAAGGGCATCACGATCTCCGCCAAGAACACGGCGGTCCGCTGGCATCGCCCCGACGGCACCGAGATCAAGATCAACATCGTCGACACGCCGGGACACGCCGACTTCGGCGGCGAGGTCGAGCGAGCGCTCGCGATGGTCGACGGGGTCGTCCTGCTCGTCGACGCCGCCGAGGGCCCGCTTCCCCAGACCCGGTTCGTGCTCCGAAAGGCGCTCGCGCTCGACCTGCCGGTCGTGCTCGTGGTCAACAAGATCGATCGGGCCGACGCCCGACCGGCCGAGGTCGTCGACGAGGTGTACGAGCTGTTCCTCGACCTCGATGCGCACGACCACCAGATCGACTTTCCGATCATCTACAGCTCGGCACGCGCCGGTACGGCGACGCTCGATCTCGACACGCCCGGCACCGACCTGCAGCCGCTCTTCACGCTGCTGGCCGACCGCATCCCCGCGCCGGCCGTCGACTCCGCCGCCCCGCTCCAGGCGCTGGTGACCAACCTCGACGCCGACCCGTACGTGGGGCGCCTCGCGCTGTGCCGCGTGGTGAACGGCGTGATCCGCAGGAATCAGCCGGTCGCGTGGTGCCGCGCCGACGGAACGATCGAGCGGGCCCGCATCGGCGTGGTGTACCTGACCGAGAGCCACGAGCGTTCCGAGGTGGAACAGGCGGAGGCCGGCGAGATCGTCGCAGTCTCCGGGCTGGCCGAGGTGACCATCGGCGAGACCTTGGCCGATGTCGACGATCCCCAGCCGCTGCCGGTCATCACCGTCGACGAGCCGTCCCTGTCGATGACCATCGGCATCAACACGTCGCCGCTTGCCGGGACCGAGGGTTCCAAGCTGACGGCCCGCCTGCTCAAGGCACGCCTCGACACCGAGCTCGTCGGCAACGTGTCGTTGCGCGTGCTGCAGACCGAGCGCCCCGACGCCTGGGAGGTGCAGGCCCGCGGCGAACTCCAGCTCGCCGTGCTGGTCGAGATGATGCGCCGAGAAGGGTTCGAGCTGACCGTCGGCAAGCCGCAGGTCGTCACCCGCATGATCGACGACACGCTGTGCGAGCCGATCGAACGCCTGTCGATCGACGTCCCCGAGGAGCACCTGGGCGCCGTGACCGCGCTCGTGGCGCCGCGCAAGGGCCGCATGCAGCAGCTCGTGAACCACGGCACCGGCTGGGTCCGCATGGAGTACCTGATCCCGGCGCGGGCGCTCATCGGGTTCCGCACCGAGTTCCTCACCGAGACCCGCGGCACCGGCATGCTCCACCACGTGTTCGAGGGCTACGAGCCCTGGGCCGGCGAGATGCGCGCCCGTGAGCGCGGCTCGATCGTCGCCGACCGCAAGGGCCCGACCACCGCATACGCGATCACCTCGTTGCAGGAACGGTGCACGCTCTTCGTGCCGCCGGGCACCGACGTGTACGAGGGCATGATCGTCGGCGAGAACTCCCGTCCCGACGACATGGACGTGAACATCTGCCGGGAGAAGAAGCTCACCAACATGCGGGCGTCGTCGTCCGACACCACGGTCACGTTGGTGCCGCACCGGGTCATGTCGCTCGAGCAGGCGCTCGAGTTCATCGAGGGCGACGAATGCGTCGAGGTGACGCCCGCCGCGGTGCGGCTCCGCAAGGTGATGCTGCCCGCCATGGAGCGCGCCAAGCAGACCAAGGCGCTGAAGAACGCCCGGGCCTGAGCCCGACCAGGCAATGCTGCTGACGGCGGCCGAGGCGGATCTCGTCCAAGGCCGCGTCGCAGCAGCGCTACACCGACTCGGATTCGGCGCGGGCGACCGGTTCGCGGTCAGCGCCACGTCCACGGTCGACCTGGTGAACGTCACGATGGGTGCGCTGCGGGTCGGCGTGGTGCCCGTCGTGCTCAACACCGGCCTCGTCGATCACGAGCGCAGCGAGATCCTCGCCGATGCCGATCCGATGCCGGTGTTCGGCGCGCTCGTCGCCGGCGATGCCGAGCTGGCGCGGCTCTGCGAGCACGCCGGCTCGGCCGAGCTCGCCCCGGTGCCGCTCGCCCGCCCGATGATGTACACGTCGGGCACGACCGGCCGGCCGAAGGGGGTGTGGTCGGGTGTACTCGACCTCCACGATGCGACCCGGCTGTGGGATGAGGAGATCGAGCTGTGGGGCTGCGAGCGGGCCGACCGTTATCTCCAGATCGGCCCGCTGTACCACTCGGCGCCGCTGCGCTTCGCCATCTGCACGCTGCTCGCGGGCGGCACCGTGATCGTGCCCGGGGCGTTCGACGCTCGACGGGCGAGCGCCGCGATCGCCGAGCACCGCCCCACCTTCACCTTCGCGGCACCGGTTCACCTCCAGCGGATCTTCCGCACCGCCACCGACGCCGCAGCCCTGCGCTCGTTCCGCCTGGTCGCGCACGCAGGCGCGCCGTGCCCGCCGGCGCTGAAAGCCGAGGCGGTCGAGCGGCTCCCGGCGGGCAGCGTGTGGGAGTTCTACGGCTCGACCGAGGGTCAGTTCACCGTGTGCCCGCCCGACGTGTGGGCCGAGGCGCCGCTGAGCGTGGGCCGGGCGCGGCCGAACCGTGAGCTGCGCGTCGAGGACGGCACGATCTGGTGCCGGGCGCCGGGCTGGGCCCGATTCGGGTACTGGCGCGACGCCGAACGCACGGCGGCGACGTGGCGTCACGACGAGCGCGGCGACTGGTTCACCGTCGGCGATCTCGGGCGCCTCGACGACGAGGGGCGGCTGTACCTCGAAGGCCGTCGCACCGACCTGATCATCAGCGGCGGAGTCAACGTGTACCCCCTCGAGGTGGAGCGCGAGCTGCGCATCGACGGCCGCATCGCCGATGTCGCCGTGTTCGGCGTGGACGACGACGAGTGGGGCCAGGCCGTGTGGGCGGCGGTCGTCACCGACATGACCGAGGCCGACCTCGCCGCGCTCGCCCGCCGCGAGCTGGCGCCGCACAAACGGCCGAAGCGATGGCTCGTCGTCGACTGCCTTCCGACCACCACCACCGGCAAGGTCCAACGCCACCGGTTGGCCGAGACGTTCGCCGCCGATCGCTAGCCTGCGCCGAATGCGTCTGGTGATCGCTCGCTGCTCGGTCGACTACGAGGGCCGCCTGAGCGCCCACCTGCCCTCGGCGGTTCGCCTGCTGATGGTGAAGGCCGACGGGTGCGTGGCGATCCACGCCGACGGTGGCGCGTACAAGCCGCTCAACTGGATGAACGCTCCGAATCGGCTGGCGGAGCACGACGACCGCTGGATCGTGACCAACTCCAAGGGCGAGACCCTGACCATCGTGATCGAGGAGCTCATCGCCGAGACCGCGCACGAGATGGGCGTCGACCCCGGCCTGCGCAAGGACGGCGTCGAGGCGCACCTGCAGGAACTCCTGGCGGCGGACCCGACGACCATCGCCGATGGCCTCATCCTCGTGCGGCGCGAGTATCCGACCGACATCGGCCCGGTCGACCTGCTGTGCCGCGACGCGCAGGGGCGAGCGGTTGCGGTCGAGGTGAAGCGGCGCGGCGAGATCGACGGCGTCGAGCAGCTCACCCGATACCTCGAACGCATGGACCGCGACCCCAAGCTGCGGGGCGTGCGAGGCATCTTCGTGGCCCAGGTCATCAAGCCGCAGGCCAAGGTGCTCGCCGCGTCCCGCGAGATCGATTGCGTGGAGGTCGACTACGACGAGCTCCGCGGCATCGAGTCGAACGAACTCCGGCTGTTCTAGCTCGTTCCCGGAGCGAGGGCGCTCAGCGCGGCTCAGCGACGAGGGTATCGAACGGAACTGCGAGGATCGATCGGTTCGGCAGGTGTGACGGACTGAGATCGAGGACGCGGTTGCCGTCGTAGACGACGAACCCGCGGTGGAACCGATCGCGGTTCTCCGCCGCGAAGGCGCTCAACCCGGCAGCGTCCGCCGGGCCGACGGCGTTCGCGGACTTGACCTCGATCGGGACCGCTCGTCCGTCAGCGTGCACGAGCAGAAGGTCGACCTCCTTCTTGGATCGCCGATCGCGCCAGTGACGCAGCACAATCCGGCTCGACGTCCAGTCAAGCGTCGCCGCAAGCTCTATCGCGACCCGATTCTCCATCAGCGAACCACGCTCAAGCGGTGTCGGCGGTCGACTCCCCAGCCCCATCGCCCACGCTGCAAGTCCGGTGTCGCAGGCGAAGGTTCTCGGGTGGGCGGTCAACACCTTGTGTTCGCTGGGTCGATGCGCCTGTGCCGTCGTCAGAAGGAAGGCCGCGTCGAGGGCCTCGATATGCGAGCGGACGGTGTCCGCCTTCATTCCGAGTTCGCTCGCAGCCCGGCTCATGACCAACTGCTGGCCAGGGTTCGCTGCCAGGTAGCGGAACGTTCTGAGCAGCCGTCCGAGGTCGGCGCGTGATCCGGCGGTTCCCAACGGAAGGACCGACTCGACGTACGTCGCCATTGCGCGTTCCCAGGTTCCGCCGTCCGCGTCACGGAGCACGCCGGGTATGGCCGGCAATGCGCCGCGCCACCACGGCTCGCCCGTCGATCGGGGCCGCTCGTGACCCGGCTCGAACGGCGCGTCGCCTGCGAACAGCGTTGCCGCCAGCGGCGTCGGATGCCCCCTTCGTTCTCCCTCCGTGAGCGACCAGAGCCGGACGCGCGTGCAGCGACCTGCAAGCGGGTCGCTGCCTCCAAGTTGGCTGCGACCGAGGCGGGCCGAGCCCGTCAGAAGGAACTGGCCCGGCACGCCGGCGCGCCGATCGACGATTCGCTTGATCGCAAGGAGTAGCGACGGTTCGAGTTGCGCCTCGTCGATGACGACGGTCGAGCCGAGGTCGGACAGGAGCCGCTCGGCATCGAGCCGCACGAGTTCGAGGGTGCCGGGGTCGCTGAGATCGACCAGATCAGACCAGCCGTGCCGAGCGGCGAGCAGTTGGCACAGCGTGGACTTCCCGACCGCTCGACCGCCTTCGACAACCACGACCGGCATGGCCTCCAGGCCGAGTTCGATCGCTGGTCCGAGCCCGCGCTCCAGTCGTGTCACGACGTCATCGTACGCATTTTCACCCGCTCAACGGGTGTTTTTTCACCCGTTGAGCGGGTGAAAATGCGCTCGGTCGGTCATCGCAGGGCCTGGGCGATCCATGCCTCGAGCTGGGTGCCGATCGCCGCGAGCCCCTTGTAGCGGAAGGTCTCGTCGGGCAGCGCTCGCACGGCGCCGTCGAGTCGACGCAACACATCGGGCCGGCCGGCAAGCGATGCGAGCGGCCGCTGGTGGATCCGAATCGAGAACGCGATCGCCCCGGTGACGGGCAGCCGCCGCAACGTCTGACGCTCCACCCGCAGCCACACGCGTTCGCCCACGTTGTCCGCCGTCACCTCGGCGTCCGGGCCCGACGGGCTCGGCCGCACCGGCTGGAACAGCGACGGATCGTCGACCAGGTTCCAGTTGAGGCGCCACACCGGGCGTTCCACCGACAGCCGGTCCAGGAACCCGTCGACCGGGTCGCCGAGCTGCTCGTCGTAGTACGCCACGGGCGCGTGGATCGCCCGGTTCGACAACCCGACCTTCTCGACCAGGCGCCACCGCGTCGGGAAGCAGACGCAGGCCGCAGCGAGCACCGGCGTGCCGTCGCCGAGGTCGGCCAACACCACCCAATCCTCCTGTGTCGACAGGGCGCATCGAGCGATCGGATGCACCGTCGGGTCCGCGCACGGCCGTGGCGAGGCTGCCGCCACCAGCGACCACAGCTCCTCGGCCGCCGCCCGGGCCAGCGGATGGTCGACCGCAGCGACCACCTCGTCGGGTCGCTCGGCGACGAGACGCTGCTTCAACGCGAGGTCGTCGTCGAAGTGGCCGTCCACCTCCAGCCAGTCGTCCAGGTCGAGCGCCCGGACACCCATGCGAAGCCGGAACGGACGGTCCGAGAAGGGCAGGTACTCCCCCGCCTCGCCCTCCGCCGGCGCTCCCGGCCCGAACGCGGGCCGCGCTGGGCCAGCGGCGTCGCCGTCACCCAACCGAGACGCCGCCGTTGTCGATCACGATCCGCCCGTCCTGGCCGAGGGTGCGGAACACGGCGCCTCCGGCGCCACGCCACACCTCGATCGTCAGCGCCTCGCCGGGGAACACCGGCGAGCTGAACCGGCCCTCCATCGAGCGCAACGACGACGGATCGCCGTCACACAGCGCCGACAGCAGCGCCCGGCCCGTGAAACCGTACGTGCACAGCCCGTGCAGGATCGGCCGGTCGAAGCCCGCCATCGCGGCGAACGACGGGTCGCTGTGCAGCGGGTTGCGATCGCCGGAGAGCCGATAGAGCAGCGCCTGGTCGGGCGAGGTCTGGTACGTGATGCGGGCGTCGGCCTCGCGGTCGGGGGCCACGTTGCGCGGCTCGGACGGTCCGCGGTCGCCACCCCACCCGCCTTCGCCCCGAATGAACACGCTCATCACGTTGGTGAACATCGGCTCGTTCGTATCGGCGTCGACCGAGCGGGCGGTCACCTCGATCACCGCACCCTTGACCTTGTCGAGGATCCGGGTGATCTCGCCGGTCGTCACGACTGCACCGGCCACCGGCAGTTCGCGGTGCAACTCGATGCGCTGTTCGCCGTGCACGAGCATCGCCGGGTTGAAGCTGCCGATGTTGGCGAAGGCCCCGCTGAAGTCGGCGAGAGTCACCACCTGCGTGGGCAACGCCCGCTGGTCGACGTTCATGGAGTTCTCGGTGGTGAACGCCAACTCCTCGACACCGGCGCCGACGCCGAGCGCGTACAGCAGCGAGTCCTTCGAGGTCCACGACGACTGCGTCGGGGCGGAGACGGTTCCCACGGCATCGGGATTGATCGGCATCGGACCTCCGGTTTTCTGGGGGTGCACCAACGACCCCCACCGCGTGGGGCAGTCTAGTTGTCGTGTCGAAATGGAGGATCTGGCTCCTTGCCGTGCTTGCCGCGCCGCTGGTCGGTTTCGGTCTGATCACCCTTGCGTGGGTGATCGACCGGCCCGACGGCGCGTCGGAGACCGTCCGCAACGTCGTCCTCGCCGGTCGCGACGTCGGGCAGATGAACCGCGCCGAACTGGCGAAGGTGGTCGCCGACCTCGACGAGACACTGCCGACCACAGCGATCCGCATCGTCACGAAGTCGTTCACGCTCGAGACCACCGCCGGTGCGCTCGGCATCAAGATCGACCGCGACGCGACGGTCGCGGCGGCCATGGAGACCGGGCGTGGCGATCACGGGCCGGCCGCGCCGGCACGCTGGTTCAAGTCGCTGTTCACCCAGCGCGCCATTCCCGTGTCGCTCGACGTCGATCGAGCGAAGGCCGACGCAACGATCATCGCCCTCGAGGGTGACCGTCGCACGGTGCCGGTCGAGCCAACGCTCAGCGCATCCAAGGACGGCGTGAAGGCGGTGCCGGGTTCGACGGGTCGAGCCCTCGACATCGTCGCGATCCTCGACCAACTGCCGAGTGGCCTCGACGTGGTGGGGCGGGGCATCGAGATCCGAAGCGAGCCGGTCGCCACGCCGCCCAAACTCGCCGACGCCACAATCGAGGCGCTCGCATCCCAGGCCAACGACGCCACCGGCTCGCCGCTCGCGGTCACGTTCGGCGAGTCGAAGCTCGACATCGACGCGACCGAACTCCGGTCGGGGTTCTCCCTCGACACAACCGGGGCCGAGCCGAAGCTCGCTCTCGACGAGAAGCGAGTCGCCGAGGTGTTGAACGCCGCGATCAAGCCGCCGGCGAACCCCACCAGGGTCACCTTCGACATCGTCAACGGCGTGCCGACCCCGAAGGCCGGCGCCGACGCCGTGGTGTGCTGTGGCCCAAAGGCACCGGCGCAGATCGTCGGTGCGCTCCTCGGGGGCAAGAAGCAGGTATCGGTGGACTCTCGAACGATGACCGCGGCCGAGGGCGTCGAGTGGGCATCCGGGCTCGGCGTGAAAGAGGTCGTCGGCGAGTTCACCACCAAACACCCGTGCTGCGCTCCCCGCGTGTCGAACATCCATCGCATCTCCGACATGACCCGCGGCGTGCTGATCGCCCCGGGCGAGACGTTCTCGGCCAACGGCTTCGTCGGCAAACGGACCAAGGAGAAGGGGTTCGCGAGCGCCCCGGTCATCGAGAACGGCAAGTTCTCCGAGGACTACGGCGGCGGCGTCAGCCAATGGGCGACCACCACGTTCAACGCTGCGTTCTTCGCCGGGCTCGACATCCCCGACCACAAGGCGCACTCCATCTACATCAGCCGGTACCCGTACGGGCGGGAGGCGACACTCGCCTACCCGTCGGTCGACCTGAAGCTCCACAACAACACGCCGTACGGCGTGGTGATCTGGCCCACCTACACGGGCACCTCGATCACCGTGCAGCTGTGGTCGACCAGGTTCGCCACCGGCGAGCAGACCGGCGTGAAGTCGTCGCAGTCCGGCTGTGGCTCGGTCACGGTGACGCGCAAACGCACCTTCGTCGACGGCAAGACCGACACCGACACGTTCAAGGCGTCATACGACTGCGACCCCCCGGAGCACTGAGCGGCCACGCACGGCTCGATGCGCCCCCGGTCCGCCTACGATGGCGGCGCGCTCGACCCGGGGGTGACCACCACCATGCCTGACGACATCCAGTTCACCGATCGCATGAGCGACGCCGACGCGCTCATGTGGACGATCGAGAAGGATCCGGCCCTCCGATCGACCATCACCACGGTGATGGTGTTCGACCGCAAGATCGATCGGGCGCGGCTGCTCGAGCGGTTCGAGCGCCTGTCGCGGGTGGTGCCGCGTCTGCGCCAGCGGGTTCGCTCCAACCCCCTCTCGATCGCGCCACCTCGTTGGGAGGTCGATCCCAACTTCGATCTCCACTTCCACCTCTGGTGGGTCAAGGCCCCCGGCAAGGGCTCCATGGCAGACCTGATGTCGGTGGCCGAACCGATCGCGATGTCGGGCTTCGACCGCGCCCGTCCGCTCTGGCGCGCCGTCGTCGTCGAGGGGCTCGCGGGCCGACGCTCGGCGATCGTGTTGAAGGTCCACCACGCCGTGACCGACGGCGTCGGCGGCATGAAGCTGCAACTCGAACTGCTCGACCTGACCCCCGATGCGGCCGAACGCGAGATGCCCCCGCTCCCGCCGGTGCACGTCATGTCGCAGCCGGAGCGTTTCGTCGACGCCTTCGAGCATCAGCGGAAGCTGCAGTTCGGCCTGCTCCGCCGGGGAACGTCCAGCATCGTCGGCACGCTCGGCGAACTGGTGAGCGACCCCGTCGGTGTCGTGAGTTCCACAAGCGAGCTCGCGGCGTCGGTCGGGCGCACGCTTCGCCCAGCGCCGCACCCCCTCAGCCCGCTCATGACGGGGCGTTCGCTTTCGACGCAGTTCACCACGATCACCGTCCCGATGGACCGCATCAAGGCCGCGGCCCGAGTGGCCGGCGGCAAGCTCAACGACGCGTTCGTCGGCGGCGTCGCCCGCGGGCTGTACGCCTACCACCTTCGCCACGGCATCGACTGCGCCGACCTGCGCATGGCGATCCCGATCAACGTGCGGACCGCCGAGATGGAGAACGTCGCCGGCAACGCGTTCGTCCCGGCGCGCATCGAGTTGCCGATCGACCTCGACGACCCGATCGAGACCATGCAGATGGTGCGTGAGCGGGTGTCCACCGCCCGGGCCGAACCGGCCAACGATCTGGTCGAGCCGATGTCGAACCTGCTCAACCGCCTACCCACGACCACGGTCACCGCGCTGTTCGGGACGATGGTGAAGTCGGTCGACTTCACCACCTCGAACGTGCCCGGCGCGCCGTTCCCGGTGTACCTGGCCGGCGCCACGATGGAGTCGCAGTTCCCGTTCGGTCCGCTCGCGGGCGCGGCGCTCAACATCACGTTGCTCAGCTACCAGAACGACCTGAACATCGGCATCGCATCCGACCCCGCGGCGGTGCCCGATCCCGACACCCTCGTCGAGTGCCTGCAGCAGGGCTTCGACGAGATCCTCGCGGTCGCGCCGCAGTGACCGCAGGCGAACCCGTCGACCTGCTCGTGGTCGGCGCCGGCCCCGCCGGATGCGGCGCGGCGATCGCTGCAGCGCGGCGAGGCCGTTCGGTCATCCTGGTCGAGAAGGCGGCGATCGGCCGCGACAAGATCTGCGGCGACGGCCTGACCACCTCGGCGCTTCGTCGGCTCGAATCGCTTGGCGTCGACGTCCCCGCGCTCCCCTCGACCCAGCAGGTCAGCGGCGTGTGCGTGCGCGGGCCCAAGGGGCACGAGGTGCGGTTCCCCCTGCCCACCGACGGCTGGTTCGCTGCGGTCACCATGCGCCGCGAACTCGATGCCGCGCTCGCGCGCGCGGCGACCGGCGCCGGTGTCGACCTGCGCGAGCACACCCCGATCGAGCACATCGAGCTGCGCGAGGGCCTTGGGGCACGCGTGCAGGCGGGCGGGCAAACGATCGACGCACGGGCGGTCATCGCTGCCGACGGCATGTGGTCGCCCACGCGTCGGCTGCTCGGCGCCAACGATCCCGGCTACCGAGGCGACTGGCACGCCTTCCGCCAGTATCTGACCGGCTGGGAGGGCGACGAGCGAGAGCTGTTCATCTCGTTCGACGCCGCGATCCTGCCGGGGTACTTCTGGATCTTCCCGCTCGCAGGCGGTGGCCTGAACATCGGATACGGCATCCAGCGGGGAGGAACGCACGCGATCCGCGACATGGGTCGCCTGTGGACCGAGCTGCTCGAACGCCCCGAGATCGCCCGCCGTATCGGCGGCGCCTCGCCCGCCGAGCCCCACCGCGCCTGGCCGATCCCGTGTCGCGTCGACTCCACGCCGGCCGCGGTCGGGCCCGTGCTGTTCGCCGGCGACGCCGTGGCCGCATGCGACGTGATGACCGGCGAGGGCATCGGGCAGGCGCTGCAGACCGGCGAGCTCGCAGCCGAGGTGCTGCACCGGTGGTGGCACGACCCGGTTGCGGCCGGCGCCCAGTACGAGCGGCAACTCCGCCACGAGCTCGTTCCCGATCACACGATGTCGGCCTGGCTCGTGAGCGCGCTGCAGCACCGCAAGGGCGTGCGCGGTGCATTGCGGGTCGCGGGCACGAACGAGTGGACGCGACGCAACTTCGCCCGCTGGCTGTTCGAGGATTCGCCGCGCGGCATCGCCCTGCGGCCCTCGCTGTGGGGTCGCGGCGCGCTCAGCGGAACCGGCGCCTACCGCTAACCCTCGGCCGCTGCCGCTCCTACGGGAACAGCGGCGGGCCGAACACGTCCTTCGACGGGTCCGTGTGGCGGCCCTTGCGCGACATCGGGCCGAACCGAGGCATGTCGCTGAAGGGGATCTTCCACTTGATGAACGGGCCGATCTCGACGTAGTTCATCGTCTGTGCGATCTGGAACCCGACCGAGTGGTGCCACATGATCGACGGCACGTTGTCGTACGAGATGAACCCGTAGCCGTAGTTGTACGTGGTCTCGCCCGGCGGGTACTTGCGGAAGAAGTGGTCGGCCATGGTGAAGGCCACGCCGCTGCGCCGATATTCCCGCTCGACGAACAGGTCGAACATGAAGAACTCGTCGTCGGCCAGCTTCACCCGGGGCACGCCGTTCGCGAGCGGCTTCTCGGTGCCGAAGGTCTCCCAGATCCGCCCGACCGGTTCTCCATCTTTGAGCGCCACGATCACGTCCCACCGGCCCTCGCCGACCGCCCGACGCGCGTG